>Ga0307513_10001714_pt1 | contig 31312 bp, 40 predicted proteins | sample 15_EM_MG_FD_202174 | JGI IMG/M metagenome (GOLD analysis project Ga0307513, IMG submission 202174) | Populus trichocarpa ectomycorrhiza microbial communities from riparian zone in the Pacific Northwest, United States - 15_EM | ecosystem: Host-associated > Plants > Roots > Unclassified | place... | reverse complement strand
ACAATCACAACTCGTCACCAAATAGTAGTGATGATGGCCACGAGATTGTCACGCATGACGGACCACAACGGGCGAAAATGATGGTGTGTCGTCACAAATTAGGATTATTTTGTCGCTGCTGTGGGAGTTGGTCACCCAGTGCTGGAGTGTTGGTCGGCAAAACTGCCACTTAATCCGAGTACATGGGTTGGATATGGTTGGGATTAAACCCTCGGCCCTTAATTCGGGAATCCTATGTCGTGTACAGACCGCAGATTGCAAGATATTCGGATGCTGCGGGTGTTGAGGGCGCAGGCTATGTGCACAAATTCGGTTGGATGTTTCACCGCGCATGTTTGGTCCCACGGGTAAGGTTTAAGGGGGGTTTAGTGGCAGGCTTTTGTGGATGGGGGATGACAAGAATGTTTTGCGCACAATAGCAAGTGGGGTGTCGAAGACTCGGAGCCGGGGATTTCCCACGTTTGCTCAGCGATCGGTGAGCGGGAACGCCAATTGGGGCTTGAACAACAACTAGACCTGCTCGCGAGAACTGAAAATCCACAATCTTATTATTCACCGTAATCCCACTATGCCCAACGGGTTTTCCAACTGCTACCGCGCAGGCTATTACGGCGACGTCGTGCCAACCAGGCCACCGTGACGACACATTTTTCTGGGTCTCGACCGAAGAAATGATTCCCAAGTGTGGGGGTGCGGCGACATCTGTGTTTCTTGCACCGGGGATCTTCGTGTCCCGTCGGCATCCCGAACCAATGGCCGCGGAGATGAACGATGAACACCTTAATATACGCAGGTTTCAGTACTGAATAGCGATAGGAGGGTAGTGCTCGGATGGCCCGACCGGCCTGGACTCGGGTCCGTTGCATCTAGGGTTGCTGAGTTGCGGGCTGCGGGTTGTGTCCGGTCTCGGGTTTGTGTTCATGAATAGGTTCTGCACAGAAGACGGTACGGTGTGAGAGCGATGTCTGGCGGCGTCTCGAACCTCGGTGGCCATCAATGGTGATAGGTGTTACTGGCCACGATACGAACTGGGAAGCGAGACAGCGCTCCTGGTGAAGCCCCCGGCGGAGTGGATTCGCCGCCCGAGAACAATGGAGGGAAAGAGGACGCGACAGCCTCGGAAATCAGCCGCGGCTATGACCGCAGAGAACGCCCGCCGGCCAATCAACCCCTTGCATGAGCGCGCTCAGGACCTTAATTGGAGCCACTCGGAACTGAGCACTGGGTGCCGAGGCTCCACCCGGGTTCAGAGCGCAGATCGGCCGCAACGCAGGGCAGGCAAATCGGCAACACACCGCGCACACCCAGACACCCAATGACTGTGGCAAAGTGTCCGCCGAACCCGACATCCAGGTCACCGAACGAGCGCGCACGACCCCCTAACAATCGTGGGACAGCGGGCAACCGAGATTCCGTAACGCTGGGAACTGTCTGCGCTTTGGCGCTGTCCCGAAACCTTCAGATTGTGGAGAACAAATGCACAACCCAGCTCGCTCCCAGCGGGTGTGAAGTAAACCGTTTCAGGAGTCTATTGTCCCCGACTCGCACTATAGCAAACATCACAAAAGCACGTGTAGGAAAAATACGGAAGGACCATGAATTGAGACGCGGCCGCGAGGGAAGATCACAGACTCGAGTCACTGGCGTGCAGAACGATGGCTTTCCGCGAAACCCCCATAGCGGTTAGCTGGCTCGACCACGAGGGGGGCGCACAGGAAGCACTAAAACCAGAACGATCATTCCCCCCTGTTATTGCTAATCGGACATGATTGCGTTGGCTCGAGTCCACGCCTGTGAACCTGTGAATGCTGCACCGCAATCGAAGAACTCGCGCGCTTGTCGAATAGAAACCGGAATGTAAGCAGTACCTAGCCTGATGGGCGCGGGCATTCAAAGGAACGCAGATGACGGCAGCCACACCAATACAGTGTGTTCTAACATTACCTGGAGGAAGGGAAGCACACGAGCGATGTATGCAACCGAGCCTCGCCACGATGGCCAGTCAACCCTCTTCAGAAACGCACACAGAATTAGAAACCAGTTCCGAGAGCGGCATGTAGTTCCGGAATCACGTCCAGAAAAGCAAGGCGGTGATAGCCTGTGGCTAGGGACCACGGAGCTTGCGACATACTGGCCTAAGCACCGCCGCGGGAAAGGCTAGTGCTGATGATCCAGTACGAAACCCAAGACAAGACTGAGCCCTTTTCAGTGCTGAAGGGGTACTGAAACTTTCCCAGCGCCTAAATATCACAAAAACAAAATCGTCATCAGTAACTTTTTGTTGTACACTGAAGCACTGACGGTCGGCACTAGCCTTCCCCATAGTGACGACCCGCTGAACATTGATGCTTGATGACCTTGCCAATCCCTAATCAGAAGAAACCACTGGAAAGTCAACGCGTTGTCAACCCTCGTCGCGGAGTGCAGATAATTGACCACCCGCGAGCTGGCTACTCGCGAACCTTGAATGAGGGGCGTTTGATCGTCGCTAAGATTATGATTGTGGCTGCGCAATTGTTTGGTTCCATGGCCAATGCCAAACAAGCCCACGTGGTTATCTACACTTCTCTCCGAAATCGACCATGCCGGGCCAACGAAATGCCACAGACATCGTTACAGAGGAACACCAGCCATTTGAACACTTCACAGCCGTGGTCCAACCTTTTGAGGCGGAAGGTTCGCGGGATGTCCAGTTCCAGCAGAGTACGTGAACCGCCTCAACCGGGGCCAGCGACGCGATCTAACTGGCACCGTTCCACTAGAGATAAACGAGGCCTTACTCGACCTGGTTCTTGAATTCCACGCTTGGGCAGCCGCAAAACCCGCCCACGAACACGAGAAAACCGGCGAGCTGCTCGAGAAGGAGATAATCTTCATCATGGAAAAAGAGAAAGCACAAGGCAGGTGTTCGCTACCCCCAAGATCTTGTGTTGGTACGCGTTATGTCGTGCAGACCATCTTCCCCCACCCCCATCATCCTGTGTTACGCCTGCTGACGCGCCAAAAGAGCAAACGCATATAATGTTACGCGACTTCATCAACAGCGTCAGGTCTGCGCTTGCTGCTCTGGGAGAGAACCTGTGACGTTTCCTTGCACTTCTCCCTGTCCTTGTCTCCGAAGAACGAAAACTGCGATTCTACCTTGCTGTATGCTTCTGGATGTCGGCCTGTCTTGGGATTGCTCACCGTACATACGATCGTCTCAAGGGTGTTCATTGTAGAATAGTGGAGTGGCAAAGATACAACCCGCAATGTTGGAACCAGAACAACAAACTATCTAAGGCGCAGGCAAACCAGAAGAACCGAGTCCGATCTCCGTCAGTTCAGTCAACGGGTCCAGATGGCCCTTGTACTCTGGGAGGTATGCAGCATCGGTATATGGACAGCGAACGGATGGCGAGCCCTTGTAAATTGGCGTGAACGACGCCGCGCAGATCTCGAAGTCGGTAAATTCATCATAGTCGATTTCGACCGCGTTCCTCGGGTTACGGTCCCCAGCGGCCACACGTTGCCGAGCCTAAGTAAACCAAGTCAGCAACACCAACGCAAAAAACAGATAGTCGGTTTACCTGTGCGACGATCTTGGGATCAGGATTCAGGTCGATCAGCCTCCTCGCGAATTTGGCGGCCGATGCGTGGTTGTTGGCTTTGCTGAAAGTTCCCATAGCGCTTCTCAGTGCGATCTGCATGTGTGGTGGCTGCATGCGGCAGTGCGTGAAGTAGGCTGCGAGCTCCAGGCTGCGTTTCACATTGTCGGAGTCTTGTTCCACCACTCTGCGCCGTTCGAGTTCGATGGAGATGCCGAGGATGTACTCCCGAGCCAAGGTAACAGTCTCTCGCCACTACCACAGGTTAGTAATTGCCCAAGATCAGACGGTGAATGCGCTCACGTCTTTGCCCTCAGAATCGGAAGAGACGGAGACCAATAAAAGAGCTTGCAGCGTTGCTAGGATGACCGCTCTTGCTTCCGGAAGCTTGTTCCCTGATACGAGGCGGAATCCTTCAGAAAGCTCCGCTCGGATCGACTGTATAGTACGAGCAGCAACAGGCAAGAAGCGGCTAGGTGTTGACTCTTCTGGGTTGCGCCGGAGATGCAATTGTAATGGAGGGAGGGAGGCAATAGGGGTTAGGTAGGTATGGGAAGACCGGTACACCGTCAGGAAGAGGGGTTTTAGTGCGGTGAAGTTGGTAACACCAAACTGCCGGTTCAGCAACTGTTCACGCGAAAAGTGAGCAAGACTCATCGCGGAAAGGAATGTCTATGCTTACTTGTGTGGCTGTCTCGAAAGATCCCGCTGCGACGTGATCTCCAGCAAATGGAGAGTTTCGCACCCACAATGCTGTCTCGCTAACACCAGGAGTGGCCCCAGCTCCCAACTCCTCTTCTAGTTCTGGCTCCTCTTCCTCTGCCTCTGCCTCCTCGGCGTCTGCATCAAGGTCCCAACCACCCTCGTCGGGAGGGACACCTTCTTGCACCTCTTCATCCTTCGCCCAGTCGTCGAGGGCAGAACTACCGGCAGCCGCACCATCGATCCCGTTGACATATGGTTCAGCGCCTTCCAGGGTACCGTTGGCGAGAGCTTTTTCGAAATAATTCTCCCCAATGCTGATGGTCGGCCAGTTGAGATCTGTGGTTTTGTTCACAACCGGTGGAGGTTTAAGAGTGGAAGTTCCGAACGATGGAACGTCGTCGATATCAGCCTCGGTCAGCCCGGCGACTTCGAGAATCTCCAAAGCGAGATCGTCCAACCCATTAGTTTTGGCGGTGAGATATGCGAGGGGATCTCCGGTGGCGGGTAAGAAATCAACTAACAGGGAGGTGGGGGACTGTACTCACAGAGTCCAACATCCCTCAGGACAGCTATCCGGGCAGGAATATCATTTGTGAAGAGAGCGTTGTGGAAACGCGACATCGGATCACCCCTAGCTTCCGCGATTTTCTGCATCTTCACCAGTTTCTCAGTGCTTCCAGTGGCCAAGTACAAAAATGAAAGTCGGTCAAAGTTCTTGGTCTGCTGATAGGCCTTTTCTACAGTCTGGGTATTCAAATTAGACGTGCTTTGTACGACGGCAACAGAGAGATTACCTTGTGGTTTCCTTGTTTGAGAGCGGCTTGGGCAAGGCGCTCCCAACAATCAGGCCGGTCAACGTCGCGAGCGGTCTCGAGAGCGACATCAAGGTTGCCACACTCAATAGCAAGGTCGAACCTGGTGCTTTTGTCTTGGACGAAATGAAGTGCAATCTGGCGTAGGATGTGGGGTTAGCTGAGGACTCCAAGAGGTCAACAGCCACGAACCTCAGGATACCCTTTTTGTTGTAAATACGCAATGATACTCTGACCCAGGAGATTGGAGGTCCTAATAATGTAGAGGATCTCTTCGTAATTGTTTCGCATCAGGGCCAGCTTGAACCGGAACTCCGTTGGGTCGATGGTAATTGTGCGTGGGCGTGCTGAGCGATCGAGACAGTGTACGGTCTTTCCCTTGACACGGGTGAGGTAAACCGGGTTATCGAGAGTGCAGATTACGCCGTGATCGCTATGAAATGGTACTTCAGTGGTGCAGGGTAAGCGTTAGGGTGGCAACATACCCTTGAGGTAGCGTGTACTTGACGTGATTCAGAGTAGAATAAATGAAAGCGCCAGAATCGTCCCATGCACCTGACTTGATACGGATGGTCTCGTGAATCAGCGTGTGCTGGGAGAAGTTCTTGCTTGCGATTGTGATAGCTGGGGAACAAAAGCTCGATCCCAGAAGTCAAGTGTAAGACCGCAAAAACTTACTGTGTTTGCTGAGCAACGCGACAAGAGAACCGTCTGCACTCCAGACGGCATACTTTACAGGCGGTGTGGCAATCTCGGCTAAGGTCTTTTGTTGTTGAATATCATACAGAACGACCGAGGCTGTAGAGCTGAGGATCAGACTGGCGGTTCCACCGTAGAATATCTCATTCGTTTGAACTGGTGCCTTGATGGTCTTGATCACCGAGTTGGAGAGGTCGCGGACCTCAACTATCTAAAAAAAGGTCGACAGCGTGTTCTTGGGAACGAAGGAGGGAAGCTGACCTGAGTCGCCTTATTCAAAATGGCCAACCTGTTACGGGCGACGAAGATAGCACTTTGACCACCGCCCCTCTTGCCCTCACTGGACGAGTCTTTCACCTCCCCAATCGCCTCCTTAGGAAGACCCGTGAGTTCATATAGTCCGTTGTCGGAGGATATCGTCAAGAGGACGGCGCGTTCAGCAGGGTTGAAGCTTAGGGTACGGGGAGGAATATATGGGCTTCCAAACTTGCGAACACTGAGGAGGCCAATGTCGGAACCGGACCCAATATCGTAAGCCCGTACGTATTTATCGCGAACATAGTAAACTTGGTCTCCGTGAACTGCGAAAGCGGGTCGCTCACGCTCAAGCTTGAAGACGATGAGGCCACTGTCATGACCTGGTGTCGTGTTGAATAACGGTTCGCCGTACTGATGTAGATGGAAACCTACCGGCTGCGAATAAGTTCAGCTCTGGGTGAGCAGCTAGCGCCCAGAATCGATCATGCTCTCTCCGGAAGGTCTGAACAGCCGTGCGCTTGGCCAAATCCCAGACCCTAATGGTTTTATCTTCACCGCAGGAGACAATAAGTTCGTGTTTAGGGTGGAACAAGGCGGAGGAGACGTTGTTGAAGTGCCCTCGACAAGAGTCGACTTCCCAAGCCTTGGTCTCACTCATCCTCCAGATTTTGATCTGCCTATCGTCTGCAGCTGAAACGATGAGAGGCAACGTGGGGTGGAACGTCGCATAGTTGACTCCACGGTCATGGCCTTCCAGCACGTACTTCACAGTTGAGAAATTGTCGAAAGTGTCAAAGGTTCCGGGTGCCGTGTTCGGAGTGCTTTTTCGAAGGCCGGAAATATCCCAAACTCGGACGGTCTGATCCATTGAGGCGGAAACGACAAGATCTTCCTTCGGGTGGAATTGTGCTGACATGACGTAGTGGGAATGGCCGGTGAGGATGGCTATGCAGTTCCTAGACGTGCTGTTCCAGATTCTAATGGTTTGGTCATCAGAAGTTGATATCTATAAGATATTGTTCGTTGTGAGCGAGATGCGAGGGGTCCAGAAATAAGTGCATACAATCCACGGCATTTCGTGATGGAACTGAACAGTGCGGATGTAATCCAGGTGTCCGTGAAGAGTAAAAAGGCACCTCCGGTTTTGCGGTCGGATATCTTGTGGTAATTCAGCTGTCGAAGCCCGGCGAACAAATAGCGGGAACCTCACCCCAGACTTTGATCTTGTAGTCATCTCCACCGGTGCACAACAGTTGTCGACTTGGATGGAAAGCAACGGCTCGAACGGGACCTAGGAAGTCGTTGAGACTTGTGAATAACGCGTTTGAAGAGACCCATACCATCGTGCTCATCAAACCGATCTACCAGGACTCCCATTCTATAGTTCCATAATTGAACGCTACCATTATGGAGAGATGCGGCGAGGAGTGGTTGTGTCGGATGAAAGGCGAGCCCTAGATGTCATTTGAACGGGCGAAAAACGAGGACAGCTTATCACGAGCGCATACCCTTGACACGATTGCTCTTGGACTCGAACTTTGTGAGCATAACGGACATGATTGCAAGAAATCGGAAAGGCGTTCAGCACACGCTGATGAGTGAGATGGGTCCGAAATAACTGCGGCGGGGTTTTTTCGAAAAGCGATCCTGAGGCGTTTTGGGTACGAAAAACGTGTGCTGCCAGTCGCACACTGACCTGTGGAAGAAAGATTTGATGGGTGAACACACGACGTGGCTCACGCGTATCTTTGATTGCCGCCAACGAAACCCGCCAGCCATCCCAATGTTTACACAGGTAATACAGATACAGACACTATTATAGTAAGCTTACTTTTCACGATACAAACACCTTGCGAAGCTCTTGCAGAACGCACGTCTTTCGCGATCGGGGACACGTCACGATTCCGTCGTTCTGGGCGGCCATCTCTTCCAAAGCCTGCGGATACGGGTTGAACAAACGAAATAGGGCGGCTATACTAGATAAACATACCTCCCGGGAGTACACATAGCCGTTGGGTAATGCCATTGGAGGATTGTCCTCGTTCATGATCTTACCAGATATCTGGCAAACAATGGTCGAATTTACATGGTGACTTGAGGGGACCTCTTGGGCAAGCACCCCGAGATTTGGGTCACAGACGGGGCAGTCGACATTCTTGCAAGAAGCATCGTAACAAGAAGGGAGTTTCAGTGACGCCAAACCCGCGTACAGCGCGAGGTTGAGCAGCGGTTCTGTCGGAAGAGAATTGAGATTGTACACGGCGAGGCGAAATGCCCGAACGAGGGAACTCCAACGCGAGGAGTCGTAGAGTCTCTGTGTAGATGTCAGAATGAGGGTATCTGAGTTCTCTTGAAGTTTCCTGACCTTGTAGGGATTGCAATTCGTGGTGGGTGGAAAGGCCAGGAGTGCGGTTGCCTGTTTGATCTGTTGCATGTGCATGTCATGCCAGGTGATAATGTGCTTCTTCAAGTATCCAATGGCTTCATCCGTTCGACGAAGGCGAGCGAGCTCAATGTACTCCTGAAGCCGGAGGTCAAATTCTAACGTGCTCTGCGGCAGTTTTGAGCCAAATCCTCGAATAACAGCTGTCGAACGTAGCGTACCTTTAACTTTCGGAGTGCTGCCTTGTTCTCGTTACACCATGCAAGAGCTTCGGTGCAACTGTGGTTCACGAGTCCAAGCTCTATCCTCCGAATGTCCATAAACATGTCTACATCCACAAGGGTCTATAACGGAACGTCAATAAACTCTCAGACGACCAACCGGGAACGACTGACATATATGCCCTTCTCGGTTGTGATCTTCTTTGCGGTCCTTTCCCTCCCTGTGCGTAATGTCCAATCGATGAGCCACCTGTCTAACCTCGTATCTGACCACCGTTGGTACTCCGAGGTGGTTTGGGTTTCTGCATCTTCTACGACCGAGAGGTGTTGGAGACGTTCTTTCATCACTGCTTGAGTGGGTATACCGACGTTCTCGTTCAGATCCGAGAGCTGGTAACTTCAGACACTTGCGCCATGAATGGTGATGCACAGTCCCACTGACCTTTCGCTTCAAATTCTCGACTCTTGTAATCATGGTATCAATACTCTGGACTGCATCCTCCTTATCCACCCCTCCGTCACCCTTTGACCGTTTAACAAGGTCATTGGCTGTCGTCTGCATAGCAGAAAAGTCTTTCTCAATATGCCGTTGGGTCGTACGAAAGACCTTCCGGTAGTTCTCAAACGGAACCTATGATCCCGCGGGTGCATAAGAGGGGTGGAGCGAACGGGACGATGTTCACTCACCCTAGCGAATGGCTGCTCAAAGAGCATTACACCCTCTAGGTTCACTTTCGATGAACCAGCACCACTAGACATTGTATTCGTATGGGGGACGATGAAGGTGGTCGGAGAGCAAGGAGAGTTGGCCCGATCACTTATTCCCGTCTCCGGTTAGCCGCCAAAGCTAAGATCAGCACAAACAGAGATATATCTCTTCCATCGGCTACGGCAAAATCACATTGACAACAAGACACCATGTCGAGCGAGGCACCTGCGAAGTTTTGGTCCGTCGGTGAAGATATTCAACCTTCGCCCTTACCCCAGGCTTCTCTTTGGAATCATGAACTATGGGGTACCGTCGAGGAGGAGATCGACACACTCGATGCTAGCTTGAGGGAGTTGAGCCTCGATATACACGGTGGGTCGGCTCGTCCGTAAAATAACAAAGAAATTCAAACTACCTAAAGCCCACCCCGAGCTGCTATTCGAGGAGAAGTACGTTGTTCATCGGTACAATCAACTCAGAAAATCCCTAACCGTTTATTCCCCCACACAAGGCACGCCCACGATGTCTTGACGGACTACGTATCCAAGCAAGGGTTCGAAGTCAAGAGGAGCTACATCCTACCGACTGGGTGGGAGGCTAGATTTACCCATGGAACTGGTGGGCGGGCAATAGGTGTCAACTCTGGTAATTAACACCCTTTCTCGAACCCATTCAGCACTGATCTGACATCGGATCTACAGAGATGGATGCACTTCCTGGCGTTGGTCATGCCTGTGGCCACAATCTCATTGCAATCGCTGGAGTCGCCGTCGCCTGTGCCATTAAGAATGCTATCGTAAAGCACAATATTTCAGGGACTGTGATTCTCCTAGGAACTCCCGGTGAGTGTCCTTCCGCTTGAAGTCCCTGTCCTACACTGAGTAGATTAGGCGAGGAGGGTGGTATGGGTAAGAAAATCATGCTGAAAGGCGGGGCGTACAAAGATATGGTTGGATGCGTCATGTGCCATCCCGCTCCTGGGCCCAACGCTACGGCCAGCTTGTCCTCCACTCTAGCTATCCAGAGAATGACCGCCAAGTACAAAGGTCACAGGTGGTAGCTTTCATTGAGATCGTGGACGCGTTTCGTATTGACACCATCTCTAAAGCGCCCACGCCGCCCTCAGCCCATGGGAGGGTCAAAACGCACTGGACGCAGCAGTTTTGGCGTATAATAATATCGCTGCTCTGCGTCAGCAGCTCCGGCCTCACGTTCGGGTCCACGGAACTTTCAAGGGCGAAGACTGGGTAGCAAATGGTGAGGAATATGATATCCCCTTTTTTACATCACTACATCTCCCCCACGCAGTGATCCCCGATAACGCTGAGATGAAGTGAGGATGAGAGCATCACCTCCCACTTTCAAAACCAGTTGTAATAATGACACTCACTGTAGCTGGCTCGTCCGTTCCCCACGGTATAACGAGGTCAGGCAGGTTGCGCAGCGTGTTAAGAAATGCTTCGAGTGCGTATCTCCGACATATATCCTATGATCTGTTGATCCCTCAAGCCGTGTCCAGGGCGTCTGCATTAGCGACCGACTGTGAAGTCGAGATCGACATAGACCCAGAGAGATCAATGACAGAAGTGAGACAGAACAAGGCCCTTGGTATGGATCCATCCTTCTCATTTTGAATAACAAACCGAACATGTCGCGCGCACTGTAGGGGAAGCGTTCGAACAGATCTTCAACGCAAAGTACGGGGTAGTTGATCGACTATACGGTATCGCTTCCGCATCGACAGATTTCGTGGGTATCCCATCCTTCGTGACCGGCCCCCATGCGGATACTGTGAGTTACTGACGACCTGCTACTTTAGGGGAATGTAACATACGGTATACTCGGGTCTGTTGTACTCTCCTCCAGAGGATTCTGAACATGATCACAGAGCTCCCAAGCATCCATCCGTCATTCGGTACCCTCTCCGCCCTTCAACTATTATTGGTCATTGCTGAAATCGTTTCCATCTCAGCCATTCCTATCGAACCGAATGGGGGCAATCATACCAAAGCGTTCACCGTTTCGGCCGCTTCCAAGGAAGCCCATATCGCTTGTCTCAACATCTCCAAGGCCCTGGCACTCACTGGCCTCCGAGTCCTCACAGATGACAAACTCGCCCAGCAGGTAACTCGGTTCGGCAGCGTCGTTTCACGAAAAATTGATGTCAGCCCCAGATGAAAGAAACTTTCGATGCTGAGGCATTACGACCTTGCTCGTAGGTAGTATTCGACACACCCTGGTACGTATACCTCAAAACTACGGACTCAAGAAGAACGCTACGCTGTTCGAAACCAAACCCCCAAGAAACAAAAACCGAGCCATGAAACATTAAACAGAGGACTGAGAGAGGATACAAGAGATTGTCATAAGAATGCAGATGTACAGGTTAATGTTACAATAAGATAGCCGTTCCAGAAACGTCCAAGGACAGAAGGCACTTTCGTAACAAGAAATGGTATATGCAAGGACGTGGAACGCGAGGTGTGTTGGAGCGTACATGGAAGAGAACGACTTGTGTCGGGACTAAAACAAATGAAAAGAGACGTCGTCGTATGGGATCGCAGGGTTGTTGGAAGGGAGGAGATGTGGTGAAAGGGAGATGAAGCGGACGTTTATTCCACATTAATCTCCGGACCGCCTGGTGGAGGTCCAGTTATCTTGATCTTGCCTCTCTCGTCCATCTCCGCCTTCTCCAACGATGCTTGGACTCCTCGCATTTTCAAGTCCTCCACCTCGGCCTTGCCTAATCCGAGTGAATCATCCGGCATCCAGATAATCCTCTGTGTTTCGACAGAGGCGGGGTGATTGAAGTCTTTGGGACCATCGAGGGTGAAGTCATGGAGTTCTTCGTCTTCCTCTGCTTCCTCGTCCTTGGGTTTGCCTTCGACAGGGACGCGTTCGAGTCCACCACTTTCCGCAATTGCAGCATCTTGGCTGGTGCGTGGGTCGGAAACGGACTTCCCGGATGGTTCGGGTTCGAGATCTTCTTCGCTCTGGTTCGGGTTGCTCGCGTCGTATGTCTTATCGGCCAAACTCAGTGGAAGGGCAGTCTCGAGGGGGCCGTAAGAGTTTGCGATAACCATGTTGAAACATCCCTGCAAAGAGCACGAATTAATGATCCCGGACGAGGGCGAAGGTCTTATAGTCCAACGTACCGTGAAGAAAACGAGGACGACCATCAAAGCACCCATCGCGATTGAGCTTGGTCGACCGTTCTCGTCTCGAGCGAGGAAAAAGAGGGCCGCCAGGCAAACCTGTTGCACGTACATCCCTACGAAAATATGCTGGATCGCCTTGGGGAAGAACAAGCCGCCAGTCTCACTGGCCGGTGACTGATCGAGCTGCCAGGTGAAGAGGTACTTCCACACTTGATAAAACATGAAGAACGTGAAACACGCGAGGCCGTTGATAATGGGAGATATAAGCATGTATCCCAGGGCTAAAAGGTATCAGTCCAGCTCGAGGGGAGAGGACAGTAAGACCTACAGATTACGACGAGGAGTGTGGTGACCGGGTAAAGTGTACCCCAGGCAACGTTGCGCATCGTGTATTTGATCGTGAAAACCGACCGCGGCGTACTTCCAAGGAGGATCAACTTGACGTAGTAGACGATGAGCGGGACAAGGGTCAGCAACCCCGAGGCAGTAACCGTCAATCCCTGGAGGATGACGAAGGTTAGGAAGAAATTGGAGGCCAATGGGAGGTTTCTCGCGAGTAACGTGGGTGCTGAACTGAGGTCGTCGGCGAGATCTGGGAGTGCAGCAATGATACCAGAGGAGAGTGAAACAATCAAGAAGGAGTGGATGACTTGGAAGATAAAGTAGCGGGTCATTAGGCTGAGTTCAATGTCTGTGCGCTTGGGGATGCCCTCGAAGCGTGCCAGGAGACGGAGGATGATGGGGAGGAGGGCCATGAGGACGGCGAGCAAAACTGGGGGGAGGATACCGCCAATGATGCCCGTGACGACGGAAGGAAGACCGCAAAGCCAACTAAGCCAACTGTAGGTCGAGCACAACTTGGGGACGTTGGACAACGTGCCGATGAATGCGACTGGGAATGCCCAGAGGATAATCTAGCGTAAGGCAGATGAGATCGTGTGGAATCGGGCGACACGCAAAGGAGCTCACCAGACCGGCGGTAAGACCGTAGCTGATCAAAGTCCTGACTTGGGCCTCGTACGGGTTCATGCTGAGGTTATCCCACACGACGTCCTCCGGGGAAACGTCGATGTATTTTTTGCCCATCCGATACGGTTCGTGATGTGTGAGAAGCTGAGCGGCCATATGAGCGGCCATTTGGTTGTTGAACAAGATGAAAGCCGAGTTCAAAGGCGGATACGTCTGCTTGTCGAGTTCCTTGCCCATCTCGCGGAGGCTCATATTGAAAAGGCGAGAGGACTTTGTCATAGAATTAACCTCCTTTGCAAGAATTTTCTGCATCTCGGTCAACTCTTTGTTGGTCCGTTCGATCTCTTCCTTGGCCCAGTCGATGGTATCGACCTTTTTGTTGATAAAGGGGAGGCCGAAGGGAAGGAAGCCGAGGGGCAAACGGCGGCTGGGGCGCTGGTTGCGGGGAACGAGTTTATCGGCCAAACTGAGATCATGCTCAGCACTAAGACCGTCTCCGGTTGCAACATCCGCAGAAACATCAGCATCTTTTCCAGACTTCTTGATCTTCTCTGCCTGGATCTTGGCTGCGGTCTTGAGGAGGGCAGTTTCGCCAGATTCGAGTTTATTGCAGGCATTCAGCCGAGCCTTGTAAACCTCCGGCATGGTTTTGAGGTCCCTGGAGAGAACGAGGTCACGGGAGATGATAGGGCCAGAGCGGTGAAACAAACCTGTTCAGCCAGACCTTACGAACGCCACCTGGGAGGCGGGCATACAGCTTTTGGAGGGCATGTTCGTTCAAGTAACGACGAGGAATACCAGTGACGAGGATAGTGCTAGCCTGAGCAGACGTCGAATGGTCTTTGCTGATGAGGTACTGCTGACGGACAGTGACAAAATGGGCCATTTCGCGTTTGATGAGGTACCAAACCCAGACTGGACCGATGTTAGTGGCATTGAAATGGAAGGTGATCGCATGACGTACAGGTGAGGAGCCAAGCGAGGATGATGTGCGCCGCGTATCGGGTCTGCTTGGAGCTTTCGACGTTTCCGAAGGTCAAGCGGTCGAGTCCAGACAGGCCCGAGACTTGAGTATTCACCACCGTGGCGGGGATGAGGACGGCCCAAGTGATAAGCCAAATAGGGAGGAACATGAGTGCCATCAAACGAAGGAAGCGAACGAAGAAGTAAGCATCTAGGCCGTTTACGCGTTTGATGTCTTCGATATCAGCTCTCCATATTGCGAGAGGCCATCCCAAGACATGTTGCGACAGACGTGGTACGCGTTTCCTGCCCCAGGTGGTTATGCGATAAGCTTTCTGTGTGCGAAAAAGGGATACGAAGAAACACGAACGGTTCTAGGGGGATGTAGGAGCGCGGCTCGTAGATAGCTCGGAAGTAGGGTCGCACGAGAGTGAACGCGACGACCTGTATGCCGAATACTGCAGCGTTGAAAACAAGCGCAGTCACGAATTGACTGGTGGACTGGCTCTTGGCCTGCGAGATGTCGGACCTGGGAGAAACGCGTGAGAAGGACAGGGGGAAGAGGGAGACACGAACTCACATTGGGGTGTCCTCTGTGGGGGAGGAGAAGGAGCGTGGTGTGGCCGAGCACAAACGGGAGGGTATAAAAGGGACCAGTCCCGATGTCGGTCGCCAACCCCTCGGTCGCACTCCTCTGCGGCGATTGCCGTATCCACCGAGCGAGACGTCACTGGTATCCCCAATCGACTGGCCACGTGCCCATGGATATGTCGTGACATCGCAGGGCAGCCAGAAGACTAGATACACTGCAATAGGCCGTCGTGCACCCCCAGCTGACCAGGCGTCGTTTCTGCGGATTTGGCGTGCCGAACAGCTGCAGGGACCTTATTCCTTTTTGGGAAGTGATCTTCAACCACCGTTCGGATCCCAGAAGAGGAAACGCGAGACCGCCAGCCACCCCGACCCAAAGATCTCGTCTGTAACATCTCGTTTGTCGCTTTCTCTTTCTCGCCGCATACTTGCTGATCCTGTTCCTTCAGACCTCGGGCCATTGGCACGATGGCTTATGCCCAGCGTTCGCCGATGTCCTCGTATCCTGCTCAGTCGGGTCAGGTTTTTGATGTCCAGACATATGCTCAGCAGCCACAGCAGTACAGACCATCTCCCCGACCATCTCCCCAACCATCTCCTCGCCCATCTCCTCAGCCATCACCCCAGCCATACGCCTACCACCAATTTTACAGACCCCCACCCTCTCCTCAGTATAACCAAGGCTTTGCCTTTCCGCCAGGATCATCCCAGCCTCCGATCCAACAGAGTTATCGCCCGCCTCCGTCACCTCAGCCGATCTTCCCTCTTCCGCAGGGATACACCCCACCCACCCACATTCCCCCATCTCTCCAGGCCAGAGTGAAGACCCCTGCTCCCCCAGAACAAACGACCGCGTCCCCTAGACCCCAATACGGCTACCTCCCTCAGCAGAATGTCATCACATCCGTCTCCACATCTTCCCCCCCAAGAGCGACCTCTCCCAATCGGCCGCTTCCCCCTCCCCAGAGAGCCAGGCCGGAATCCATGCCTCCTTCTTCTAGGATTCAGATCCCCACCTCTTCGTTTACCGAGAATACGTTGTACAGACAACCTTCTACCATCTCTGTATCTCCCGCAAGGACCCCGATCATGCCTCCTCCGGGTTCGAGCCCTTCGGTCTCTCCCCAACCACCGGCTCAGACTCTGGTTCATAGACCATCGTATTCCGCCGGTTCTGTGTCTCCTCCGAAGCCGGTATCGAGTTTCGGTCCCCCATTCCCTACTCAGATACCCGTCCAGGCACCAAACCAAATGTTTAGTCAGATACCCGGTCAGATACTCAACCGGGTCCCATCTCAGAGGTCCGAGTCGCCCAACAAGGGGAGACCACTTCCAACTCCTACGTCTCGCACCCCCAGCCCGACAAAGAGCATACAACCACCTCTTCCTTCCCGGTCCATGACCGACAACTCCCCGCAGCGTCAACTACAACAGCAACATCCCCAGCAGCCTCCACCACTCCCAACTCGCTCAGTCACAGAGGTCAACCCACCGTCTTCAAATATCCAACAAAATACTACCTCTGGTCCGATCCATCGGTCGACAAGTTCCATGAGTACGATCAGCGCGACTTCTCGCGCTTCATCCATCAGGGAGGTCGCATTGCCACCCGCGATAACTTCCGGACAACCATTCGTGCCATACTGGAAGAGGAACTCACAGGGCGGTCCCAGGGAACTCGGAGTTCAGAGGAGGGGAACCGTTGCGGGCGGTCCACCGACCACGTCGGCGGCGGCTACCGAGATACCACAATCAAACATAGGCCCATTTTCGAGTTCGAATCCCCCAACTAGCTCATTCCCGACAAGACCGCCCTCTCAGTCGGAAATAAGGCCTGAAGTTAGGACTACGCAAACACCCGCGAGCTCGTTTTGTTTCGGGACGGGGAGCACATCAAGGTCTCAGCCACAACCTCAGGTAGAACCTCAGCCGCGAACTAGCGGCACGACCAATTCCAATGATTCTCCTTCCACTCCCAGAACGATAGCCCAACAACCACCCGCGAGATCTGCACCTACACAGACATCCTCCGCCTTTTCGTTGCATCAGAGGAGGGGTGCAGAGATTGCACGGTCGAACACCGGCCCCGACCCTCAACCCCTGTCTAACACAAACCCCCAGCCTCAGCCCCCCATCCAAAGCAACCACAACCGGTTCGGTAGCAACACTTCCACCACCTCCACTTCCTCCACAGCCTCTACCTCTGGATCCGGGTTTTCGAATCGATCGACAGTCCCTCCTCCTTCTAAACCGGTTCGTTCTCAGACGTACAACCCCAAGCCTCTCACACGCGGGGAAGAATCCTCCGATTCCGTTGCAAACCAACACCGAGGTCCTCCCAGCCCGAACAAACTTTCTACCGGAGAGAAGAGCGGGCAACTCCCTGGAAGGATCCCAAGCCCACAGTATGGAATTTTAGATATGCCGCGGTCAAGATTCAGCCAGAGAGTGGAGGCAAAGACGGAGGTACTGAATGGCCTGAGGAGCCGAGGTTCCAGTCCTGTAAGGAGCGAATCTCCTACAAAGGGTATCCCACCCGTTTCTCCATTTGCTAGGAGCGAGAGTCCGACGAGGAACCCTTCCCCAGCACGGTCACAGGGTTTACTAAGACAAACATCGGCGACTCCGAACCCTCCTTCCTCCAACACCTCCACCTTCCCACCTGCTCTGAAGCAGAGTTCGGTAACTCCCCAGTCTGTTACCCTTCAGATGGCAACAATGGGAATGGTAGAAGACAGGACCAAAGGCCGGCCTTTGGATCAGAACCAGATCCAGAGGTCTCCCTCACCTCCAAAGCCTCAGCAGGAGCGGGTCCAGCAGATTGGCATAACAAAGTCGGAGTCTGGTTGGCCCAGCAATCTGCCGAGGCTGCCCCGCACCCCTGCAACAAGCCAGCACCCCAACTCCCCCGCAAATGTCGTGAATGGAGCTCACAGTGTGACACCCACCTTTGTTCCCGGCAATCGCACGGAGTCGTCCTCTCATTCGTCAACATCCACTTCTTCATTTGGTCGAAACCCGGTCAGGCAGAATGTAAATCCGCCGAACCACCCTACCAGCTCGAAATACAGTTCTCGGGAGTATGGGAGGAATTCAGTCGTAGACATAGACTTGGACGATGCACCTCCGCCTTCCCTGAGGAGGAGTCCTTCCCCTGCATCATCAATTGCATCGAGCAACTTTAGTTCATTCAGCGCAGCTATGGAAAGCTACAGAAATGGGGTTCACGGGTCTGGGTCTTCAGCTTCCTCTAGAGACCCTCTCCAAAGAACGGAAAGTGTCCCCGTGCGACAACCCTCTGAACCAGTGAAGATGGGGCGCGGGCATTCACACTCTCAGTCCCAATCCCAGCCCAGGGCAGGAGTGAGGCAACAGACTCTTCCTAATAAACCCCAGATCCAGTCCCAACCACAACCCCCGCCGAGGCAACAGCACGGGAGTGGCTTCTCATCCAGGTCGCACTCGCCAGCCCGTCAGCCACGACACCAACCTCCTCCAGAGAGTCCACGGAAACAATTTACCTCTCCAGCTGTACCTTCCATCAATGTGGACGCCGCTCCGACTCAATACCGGTCGAGGTCTCCTGCAGCACCGACGATTCGAACCCCCCGGAGCCACTCACCACAACGCCAAAAGATCTCGTTCCCCGCCAATCCGGACTCGGATTCAGATGGCGATATGAATGGGCCGAGGATCGCAGTCTCTGTTGTGGATGACAGTGCCCCAGGTCCAAAGATTTCTATCTCTGGATCAGACGATGCCCCAAGCATATCGATCAATGTTGGCGGTGCGGACGGTGATCACGGGAGCGGACCTGCAATTAGCATCAATCCTGGGGGACCGTCGGTTTCCATGAAGAGCGTCGCGGAATTGCCAACGATTAGACGTGGCAACGGACTTTCGTGTGGCGGCTGTGGGGGTATGATCGTGGGCAGAGTCGTCAGCGCGATGGGGGCAAGGTGGCATCCTGGCTGCTTCAGATGTTGTGTATGTAATGAGTTGCTGGAGAATTTGAGTTCGTATGAGAAGGATGGCAGGAGTTTTTGCCATCTGGACTATCACGAGGTCTGTTCCTTCTGCACCTCTCGTTTGATGTCCTCGGTTGATCATTGTTCCTTCCGGCCAGATCTACGCGCCAAGATGCTACCACTGCCACACGGCAATTGCGGACGAGAGGTTCATCACACTCGACGATGCCGAGCTGGGTACGCGAACCTACCACGAACAGCATTTCTTCTGCGCCGAGTGTGGAGATCCCTTCCTTCCCCCATCTTCCTCTGCATCAGGGAACAGGAGCTTCGCAGGAGACGGAGCATTCGAAGATGCGGATGTAGGATTCACAGTATACAAGGGCCACCCGTATTGCGAGAACTGCCATGTGCGGTTGAGGATGCCAAAGTGTAAGAAGTGCAAGAAGAGCATTCGAGACGGGATGAGAGCTGTCGAGGCACTCGGCGGCAAGTGGTGTTGGGAGTGCTTCGTTTGCACGGTACGGTTTCCCCCCTCCATTTTTGGTTTCCAGGGTGTTCTGATCTGTGTTTATCGTTGTGCAGGGCTGCCAGAGGCCGTTCGACGACCCTACGTTCTTCCAGAGGGATAAAGACCCATTCTGCGAACGCTGTTTCAGCATTATGATCAGGAATGAGGTTTAGATCAATCCGCATCTCTTCAATTGTGGACTCTTCTTGCCTTTTGACGGGTGATTATTCGCAATGATCCCTCCCACCGATTGTCGACCTGTTGCATTGTTTTGCGGATGCTTTCATTTTTATCACGACACGGCTAACTCATCTGATACCTTGTTCGTAATTGTCTCTATTATAACATTTAGATTGGTTACGTGACCACGAACCGTTGTATGAAGCGGATCTTGCACGGTCATGGTCTAAGATAACGGGGTGGCGGGGTGCAGTTGGGTGATCATGAGCTTTGGCGGCCGGGCGAGCCGTAGCACGGTTGGGCCAAAGTTGGCAATGGTGTGTCTGATCGATCCGTCAGCGGAGTTGATCAGGCTAGACCATTGAGTGGATCGCACGGTGACCAAAGTACCGCCACGACCCTTGGAGCTGGCACACGTTTCTTCCGCCCTCGTTCATCCCAAGGCTCCCGAGGATTCACTGTGTATACTTGGACCAGCCTCACGCGGAAGTGTCAAGGTCGCAACGAGACAACGATACGTTCCGCGCGCTTGTGGCGGGGAAGGAGTCTGCTCTTGGATCCCAACGCGCAACGATAGCCGAGAGTTGAAGCGAAAACATGACAGGCATGGCGAGCGACCCTCAACATTGCTCTTTTGTCCTCCTTGCCGAATTCGATATCCTCCGGGGTGCACAATTGACATATCAATTCCCTCAACCCCTCGGCACGGATGAATGGTGCGTCCGCAACTCCTTGACTGTTCAACGCGATCAGAACACCTTGAATGACGCCTTATCGTCTGAAATTCCCTCCCTCTCCACCTAAAATGGCCGTGTTGAAACTTTGCATGGCGGAACACCCGGACGCCCAGGTTGATGGCCAATTTGATGCTTCCGGACGGAGCGGAGAAGCACCTGGAAGATTGGACGATTTTCTTCTTGAATCAGACCCCGTTCAACACCATCGCGCCTGTGCTGGCGTTGGAGACACCGGAGGACGGTCATGCAGAAAGTGTGGACAAGGCTGGATCGGAGTCGAAATCCGAGTTGTTGTATGTGTTGAATCTGGTGAGGACGAAGCAAGACAAGTCGCTACCTAGGTAAGTTCTATTGTTTTATTGCACAAGCGTGTTTTGTGTTACGTGAGCAGAGTGATTGACGTTTGTCTGTGGCAGGGGTGCGCTTGTGAAGGCCATGGCGATATGTACCAGACACCCGTTCATCCAGATATTCAAGGTGAGCTTTCTCACGCAGTGACTTGTTGCTCGGTGAGCTGAATAGTGTTTTGTGGTCTGCAAATAGCCCGTGCTTCTCATGGCGCTGGACGATTACTTCCTGAACCCTTCCCAAGAGTGCCTCTCTCGACTCTTCGACGCCGTGAACTCGATGGATATATCCGGTGCACCAATCCTCACACGGCACGAGAAGCTCATCATGCGCTGTTCCGAGCGTAAAGATGTTTTCGCCGAGAAATTCAGGCCTCCGGAATCCGTCCCGTCCACCGCGACCATAGCAAACCCGCCGCCTTCCAAGTTTAGGCACAGTCGTAACGGATCGGCGGAGTCTAAGTTAAGCATTGATGATGGGGTCCTTGGGAGGGCGAAAGATTCCAGAGATAAGGACGATAGTGCTTCATTTATTATCGATGGAGGGGCTCCTCCGTCAACCTCTTCTCATGGTTCGGGTGGTCCGCAGACGGGGACTCCATCACAGGGATCGACCCTCGGGCAGTCTTCCCCCTCAGATTCTTCGTTCTCACTGGGTGGAAGCGCTGTGTGGGTAGGGGAGGACGGTGGTGGGGACCACACGATGAACGGGAAAGATAAGGAACCTATGAGGATCCCACCCAGCATCTCGAGGAACCGCAAGTCGGTAGATGCCTCATCTACCTCGTCGAGCAACGCTCATGGAAGCAGTACGATCCCCCATCTGACGTTTGGGGACGCTTTAAATGGAATCAAGGACACACATTTCTTCCCCACCACAATCGCGTACAAGGGCCACCAACTCCCGATCAAGATGCCGTTGTCAACGTTCCCCGAGGAAGTTGGAGATGTATGGGATTTTCTTTGCTTCAATGGGCTCATCTCACCGGCTGACGGAAATCCTATTCTCAGTACTCGCTGATACAACTGGTTCAGACATTCTCGACACCAACTGCGACCGTAACTGGACCACAGCATCCACATTTACATACGAACGGGTCGCTCACACACCCTGTCATTCTGTTGTTCAATGCATTGATCACGGGGAAACGAATCGTATTCTTGGGTCACAGTCGACCGGCGGGCCAAGTGGCCAGTTACGTTCTTTCCGCTTGTGCGTTGGGATCTGGATGTGGGTCGGTTTTGCGAGGGTTCGTTGAACGTGCCTTCCCCTACGCGCACCTGACCAACAGGGAGGAATGGGAATCCATGTATGTACGAGGTGTTGTGTCTCCCACATGGGCTTCCGTCACTAATCACCCCACTTTCTCTTTTTTTGTCAAGTCCCGGGTACATTGCTGGGGTGACGAACCTGATTTTTGAGAGTTCAAAATCGTGGGACCTCCTGTGTGATGTCAGCACAGGTCGGATGGTGGTCTCAAAAGATATCTCAACGACTTATCCCTACAGCCCTCCTCCCACACTCACCTCGCAGCTGGTTAGCCGTACAGGGACTCTAAAAGCGGAGTCCTCTGTCGGAAGTGAGGAAGAATTCGGAAAGTTGCGGCCCGATTACTCTAGTTCGAAGTCTGAGAACTACGATAACATGTTCATGGAAGATGTAAGGTCCCCGTCCCCCACGTATTTTCCTGACATCGTCAATTCTCACCTCGCTCGGTCCTAGATCATATCGGCCATTTCGTACCATTTCGGCGAGAGCCTCGTCAGGGCTCGATTCACAGATTACGTTTGGCGATTTGTTCGGCTGGCTGCGCGTTATGACGAGGAAGTCAATGGGTTCACAAAACTTGGCTGGCCAAGTAAGACCTTTGTAGATCTTGGGGACAGACCGCGGCTGGGGTCGGGTCTTCCCTTCTTTGATGACCCTACTGTGGCTCGTGAACTTCAAGCCAACGCTAGCCGGATCGAAGGTTGGAGACAGACAAGGATGTGTCAATATTGGGAACCTGTGCGTTCTTCTTGCTTGGTTTTCCCGTTGTCGGCGGGTTCTGACCCCGCGGTTCTGCTCCTGAAGGATTTCCAAAAATCGCTCACGACCGATGCTATTCAAGGGGTGGATATCTACCATCAACTGTCGAGACTACGGCATGGGAAGAATTTGCCGGATGCGGAGGTTGAACTGATGATTAGAACTTTTGCTGAAAACCTACAGAATTATGACCAAGTTGTAGAGGTGGGTGTACCGGGAACGACTATTATCAACCCGTCTCGTTGACTGCTTCACCAGATGCTTGCGCTGGTGCCACCGCACCAGGGTGGCCTCCTTCCGCTCAGTCTAGGGCTCCTACATCCGCAGGAGATCATCCGAGAATGTACAGTTGATATCTTCAACGAACTGAGGCAATACCACGTCCGTTTCTCATTTCCCTCTACTCGTCTCGTCTTTCCTGATCTGACCTCTGCACCTGGCACATCAGATCGGCGTCATATTCCTCCAGTCCTTGAATCACTTCCAGAGATATACATACGTGAGGTTGGCGGCGACGCGAAAAGCCAGGGTGGCGAAGGTTGAACAACTGTATCCACCCCCACAACAACCCCAAACGGCCCCCCTCTTCGCGATGAAGACACCCTCGAACCTGAGTGAATCGAGTCTTGCTGGCGGTTGAGCGGGGTTCTCCACGGACAGATAAGACAGCCTCGGGTAACATGTATAAGAACCGGTTAGCCTACAAACTAGGAAAACAGAGAGAGAAAAGTACAAGATCATCTAATGTCGTCAATCCCGATAAGAAAGGTCAGTATCAACAGGAGTACGGGGAGGTTGCCATTCACTGCCCCACTTCCTGTGCATCACATCATCCATCCAGAGGACCCGAGACACTCGGCACGCCTTGGACTGCTCGCCGACGATAGCGGGAGGCCGGTTACGGAACTTTGGAGACGTAAGATACGATGGGGTCCAAATTTTCCTCATGTGTTCTCTGTCGGAGTCGCTGGCGAAGAAGAATTGATAGTACCACCACGCCCCACCGCATTCACCCAACGGACCCTCAGGCGAGTTCTTGAAGGCGTCGTATTCCCAATCATATTGCCAAACAGTGATGAAACGTTTTGGGTATAGCATAAAGAGACCGTTGAACAGCACTTGATCCTTTCCGGCGAACTTGTTCAGTTTGAAAATATAGTAATCGTGATAACTGCGGGTAATTGTGTGGTTCAGTCATCGTGCAACTGGAGGGGATGTAGCACGGCTTACGCCCAGTATGCTTTGTACCACCAGTGGATGGCGTCCGGCTGGCCACCAAAGAACGAACCTACGAAGGGGGATAAGTCCGGTGAGTCAGAGGTCAAACGAAACTTGATCATTCCCGTGGACTGACCTTCAGAAATAGCACCTTCGTATTCCGTCGGACCATCCAGCGGAGTCCAGTTCCTTAAAGGGTCCTTCGGCATGTCCCACATTGGCATGAAGAATAGTTCGTTCCTGCGCATCTTCGACAGCTTTGCCCCCTCATCGAAGATCTCGTCGACCCGTTCAAGGGCGGGCCATTTAGCGAAGTCCTGTTTTTCCCTAAAGGTTCCAGCGTCGTTCCAGAAAGCGTATTCGACCTTCATCCCGGCCGACTGCATGTTGAGCAGGGCCTCCCGCAGGAAATAAGTCTTCGACGACCAGACGGCGTAAAGCTCGGGGGAATGATACGCGTTTTCTGGATCGACCTTGTTCATATCGGCGTAGCGAGCTTCCATGCCCTTAAGCGGGGGTATATCGAATGGAGTGGAGAAGGTGGTGTTCAACGTCATCGGGAGGTTACCGCGGAGCCTGCGGACCATCGTCTCTATTTCTGGTGGCGCGAAAAAATAGATATGGGTCGTGACTTTCGAAAGGTACGACGTCATCCATTCCGCATATTCATCGTGGGTGTGCTTTGCCTTGGACAGAGGATAGAACGCGGAAACGAGGAGGACTTGAGGGGTGTTTGAGGTGAGGAAGGGGATGGTGACCGATAGCGGGAGCTTTTCCGTCACGGTTTGCAGGTCCAGAGTGAGATAAGAGACTCCGCAGAGCATCAGAAACGCGATGAAGACCAGCGCCCTCGGTCGTGGGAGGATCAGCATATTGGCACTGGACGTCAGTCGCTCGTGGTACCTGGGAGAGGGTTTACGAGCTGCACGCGGCAAGATGGGCGCGGGACTCGGGGACGCAGACGCCTAGACGCCGTTACGATGGAAGGGTCCAAATTCAGATGCTCAAATTTTTAGAGTGGGTCCCCCCAATCGCGCGCGTTGGTAAAAGATCCGGGGGTTGTTAGAAGGTTTTGTTTCCTGATAGTTGTGAGAACTTGTCCAAAAATCTTGCCTGGGCCCCGAATATACTTCACCAACTTTCGTACAGAGGCCAGGAGTGGGCGTCTACTGAGCTTGCCGACACATTATGTCCAAGAAGCCCCGAGAAATGGGACTTTTGCCAACAGACCCCGAAGGTTTTACCTATTTTTCTTTTGCAGTATATACCCCAGGATATGGGGATACACGCATACGCACCGCTGGTGGTTGTACATCATAGAGGGGTAGAGGATGGACCATGCCCTAGACAAACGTGTGGATGTGTGAAGTGAGCGACTGCCAGTCCGTAAGACTAGAGGTATCTCCAAGCGTCGGAGAAGGGTGTCATTAGCCGAGATTTGCGCTGCCCGCAACCCGGCAGAGCGGTCGGGGTCTCTGCAGGGCCTTCCCCGAAGGTTCCTGGGTATTCGTCTGGGCTCGTCTGCACAGGGCGTAGCCTTACGGACAGTGTCATCCACTGACTGCCGTTCAATAAAAACAATCGGATAATAACAATATGCGCGGTGATATACATGATACTACTAGGCTTAACTTTGTGAATATTGCGTCCAAAGGACGTGTCCGAGAAAGAAAGACAGAAACATGATTGTTTGCGATATACGGACGCCATGCGGATGAGACGGTGAGGAGAGAAGAGAGAATAGCACAGGGTGGATGGAGGAAGAAGAACATGAGCATACTCGGACCATAAAGTTAAACAACGGCACGCCGGGTACCATAAGTAGGGAGGATGAGGATATGGCTTTGGTGGTTCAAAGTTCAAAGGTGCTGTGATAAATCAAATCCTGCGCCAAGCGTTAGCCTCCTGGTCACCGTCAGGGTGCGGGGGGTGAAGTAGAAAAGCTCACAATGCTAAGGTTACTACCCAATTGGGGTTTTGGAGGTGGTTGGTCGAGCTGGCGCCATGGGATACTATCGTGTAGCCATTTCCTATACATCCCGGCATGTAGGGTCAGTAAGGTTCGAGCATGGAAGCATGTGGAAGCGAGGCGGTGTGGGAGGGCGACATACGTTATATTATTCAACATCTGCCCGTTGGTCGGCTGTGGGTTATTCTTTAGAGATTCCTTGAGAGCCTAGATTCGAAACGGGTGAGTACTAAACACCAATCCAGATCGCCGGGCACAGGGCAAGGAACTAGACCACTCACCCGAAGGAACACGCTCCCTAGGGTACTCTCGAGCGTGCCCTGGTTATCTAAGCACGCAGCCCAAGAAGTCTTAGACGATGGTCCCGTAAGTACTTCTGACACCCGGAGCATAACGAGACAGGTTGGCTACTTACGACAAGAGGCGATGCTGATGGATCCGTCTCATCGGATGGCAACTCATCTAGCGATTGGAATGTCAAACGCCGCTTTGGGGTCTGAACGAACGCCTCGACATTGTATTTCAGGTCTGGGAAGTATTTATATCAGTTGAAATACCCCTTCCTCAGTAGGATTTCCGAGATACGGATACGCACCAACAATACTCCTAGAACGCTGACGCGCTACCGGAAGCGAAGGGGTTCGGGCTTGTAATGGTGGAGCTGTTTTCGTCGGTGTTAAAGCGCGTTAGTTGCGATCCGAAATTTTGGGGGGCTTAGGTGAATGTGTGGGAGACTTACAAAAGTTGATCGCTCGTGGGTCGACTGGAGATGAGAATGCAGAAGCTCCGCAAGAGAACGGCAGATCTTTCACGCGAAGTTAATGTGAGCTCCGGCCCTGACGCGCAAACTGAAGGAAATACCTGCGCCGGTTCCAGAGCTGCAACAGTCCAAGAGGATCTGATAACAGGCTCCAATTCAGTCGATACAGATAAAGAAAGCTTGGCTAGAACATACCGTCAACCTAACCCCAGCTGGAAGCGGGTCAACCAAAATTCTCTTGATGTCCTACGAAGCAAATTGGTTATGACCGGGGGAGGATGCCGGAGGCGACACACTCACATCATCCAAAATGTAATTTACAACCTGGATCGTCTCCTCAGAATCTACAAAGCCCCCGATGTCACAGGGCCAGATTACTGGATGCGGGGGGTCAGGGGTTTCGGGACGGTGGATGTGGACCATGTGCTCACCTTCGTCCTGTCCATCGGCTTCTTCCACATGGTCCGGGAGGGCGAGAACCTGCGAGCCATGCCCAGAGACTGTTCCGAACAACACCAGTTAAGCGGTGCAGTATCTGTGGGATCGGATCCCAAAAGACGTACAATGAAACACAAGGCGGTCGCCCGGTTGAGCGTCCTTAACTAGTTCACGCATAGAAGCAATCTACCGCCGTAGGACGAAAAATGTCAGGGCGCCCCGAAGAATAGTGCCGGGGTGGGGATATATGAATGGGTGCTTACGATGTTATCTCTGGTTGGGAGCCTCTTGGAACCCTTCGAGTCCATGAGGACCTGGATGTTCTCTGGCCGGTACCCATAGACATCTAGAACCGAGCAAGTGCGCCCTCGCAGTTGAGTTAAACTTATCTTGCGCCGACTCTGCCTCGCGCGACCCACCTTGCAATAGCCCGGCCATTATCATCGGATCCTTATGCGCAGCGGGTAGATGTAATTGAGGGAACTGCTTGGCCAGTTTCCTGTACTCGATACCGATGCATAGCGCTTTCTTAACTGGGAGTCGAGGCCTTAAGGTGGCCGGCATTGTTACAGTCGTCGTAGAGCGGGTCGAGGGAGGGGGGAGAGGGCAAAGCGCACTAAGGCGTGGACGGGCGTTAGTTCATATACCGTCAGCGGCGCGCGCTCTCGCCGGAGTCATTAGCCACAGGAATCGGAGCGAAATGATGCGTTTTATCCGTGCCCCCATGTGTCCAGCCGTCGCATAGCATGCACCGTTTGCGGCTGAGCATCGTTGCGCTCATTACCCCCGACTTACCACGCAAGATACGAGTGAAACTGAGGCTCTGTTGGAAAACCGAGGTGGCGACTGCGAGCTCGCGTCAGATCAAATTCGGTCGGCCGCAGCGGGTTGATCAGGCACAGCGAGCCGGTATTCGCGGATTGGAACGATGTTCGCTTCCGGACCCGGTAACCGTCTCAGTCCGATCCGGGAGGCAATACAACACAGGTCGCGTTATGGGCGATGCCCCCACCCGCTCACACAGCACGAGCACACGTAAGTAGTACAAACACACACCGCCATGTATTAGGACCGCCGAGAAACTAAGAAATACAAGCTTTGATGTACATTGTCCTTGATCACGCACGACTGAATTAGATCACTACATCGTCCAGAGGCATCATCGCAAAACAACCTAAGATGCACATGGCCGCCCGCAAGAACGCAGGGACCGTGGGAGGAGCGCTCACTCTGCCAATGGTAGTTAATCGGTGCATGTACAGGCGACACGGACTCGGGTGAGATCTGCCGCCATGGATGACCGATCGGTTGACCTTCTCGACCGTGGAGGGGGGACAATCCAGCATGCGCTTGTCCAGTAAACCCAGCAACTCCTCAGTCCAATTTACACGGCTACACAATGCTAGCCAACTCGTGGTTATCCCTCGACGTGTTTCTGGAGGGGAACCAGCGGAAAGAAGCGGGGACGATCTTGAGTTGGAAGACAACGGCGGACCATGTGGAGAAAAAGACGAGTGCGGCGAGCCCGATCATCCCAATGGACATGCAAAGAATGAAGAAGATCTGGGGAGCAAGGAGAGCGACACTCCAGATGAACATGGCCTTAGGGAGGCTGAAAAGGAGTGCCAAATACTGGAAACCATATATTTCGTGCCTGCGTTCGCTGATGTACGTGTACTGCGAAGAGAATGGGTTTAGATGGTGTCGGGTAGAAGGAGAGGAATTAACAGACCCCGTCACCGGCGGAGCATTGGGGCATTCCTTGATGTTGAGAATACAGCGCGATGCCCGACACGGCGCTGATGAGACCGCAGAGCAAACCGAGGGGAGAAAGGAATCTCAACCCGACACCGGTCGCAAGCAGAAGGAAGTGGATCCTATGGAGAATCCTTAGTTATCAATCATCGCTTGCGAGCAGACAACCCACAGCATGGTGCCGAAGGACAAGTTGATAAATAGACGTCTATCTTCCTGGCAGTTGGCAAAGAACTCCCGGAATTCCTTGGTATAAACCATGGTGTCGAGGTAAAGGCGTTCAAACTTGTCCACAAACGAGGCCGGGACACCGAACAGGATTCTGGACAGAGTTGACGACAACCAATGGGTGCGAGAAGGTTCAGCATTGAGGATGCTCTGGTCGCGTGACAAACGACAGTGTGCCTGGCCAAAGTGGTTCAGGAACTTGTGTGAGGCTATGCAGCAAACAGCACGTCAGGAGATGCGATCATTGACCCACTTTACAAAAGTGCAGTAGACGCACCGAGATAGCTATTCAAGCGGGCTACGACACATATGATGTTGCCATCAATTTGCCTGCCCTGGTAGGGCCTGATCAGCTTCGCAAACCGTGCACTTTCCTCCGCGGAGTAGGGGAAAGTTGAAACGTCTGAGGTCAAGGCATCTGGAACCGGTTTCAAAAAAACGTCAATCGGGGAATGGTTTCGCATGCACACACCTCCTTGGGCGTGAACCAGCGTGTTTAACAGGTTATCTATGACACCGTTCATGGGGATCCCGGTGTGGGATGGATAGAACTCTACATGTGACCAGTACATCTCCTCCAATTCATACCCTAGTATGGGGAAGGGATGATCAGATGAGCGGCGATCTAGGGGGGTGGTGATTGGGGTCGGGTACTCACGGAGGTGTTCCGTAGAGAAGGAGGGGTTCATTCCAATGTTCTCTGTGTTTACCTCCTCGAGCCAGAATATACATCGCTTTGAGTGATCTACGATGTAGTATCCGCAGCTGAGATCGTCTTCATCAAACTCGAGGTAGAGTTCGTACGAATCGGAGAGTGGAACACCGATTTCCGCGAACATGTTCACGACCTCGTCACTCCAGTAATAGACATGGCTGGAGGCTGTCTCGTATGAAAGATCTTCCGCAGTGACGACATCTAGCTGGGAGTTCCGGTGGAAATAGAGGGCTCCCTCTGGGTGAACACACGACCTCCAACCTGGCGGAAGGTACTGAGGCCTACCCGGAAATCAGCACACTGCTCAACGGCCCGATTTCAGGAACACCCACTCAGGATCGACGGCATCAGTAAACAAAGCAGCGGGAATGGTGGAATGCTTGATATCCACCCTAGATGGCTGGGTAAGAACGGGGATGGAGCGTGATGGGAGAATGAGACATACCGGGCAGACTTATTGTACCTCTTGGAAAGAACAGGGGCTGTTGGCTTGAGAGAGGTCTTGGTGTCTGACATTGGCTTGTGGTCGGTGCGTTAGGGTAGGTACCAGTCCCTTTCCGCACGTAAGAACCCTTTTATACTTACAACATCAGCCACGGCTCCAGTCTGCCACGTGTTTGCGCCAGGGTCCTGGCGCCCGCACCTACCCGCACTGCATTGGCGGTGCTGGGTGTTCCGTCACAACCCATGGCCCAAGTAGGGAGCGCTCGGATCGGCATCCGCTTGCATTCACCCTGGCGACGCAGCTTCGATTCTTGGACACCGGATATTGTCAACGCCGGCAAACATGCACAGGAAGTCTGGTCCACTCTTCCGACGCTTAATAGTACAACCGTTTTGCGATGCTGTCTTTTTTGTGTAAAGCGTAGCATGATCTCGAAAGACGGAAAAGTGATTGCGTGTGGGAAAAGTGAGGACGGGCACGGTCTGGATACTATCACGGCCGATCTCATCGATCTCTAGTCTTCACTGCCCGTACTGCAAGCACAACAACATGGATAGGGAGCCGAGCCCTCAACCCCCGACCGCCACGAACGTTAGGTACGTGCGCGTTCTCAAAAGAACCAATACACGGCCCTTGTCTCAAACTTGGACCTTCCTTCTTCCAAGCGCGGATCCGTCAAAAACCGAATCAGTCACCGATACAAAAAGTTCTACGACCTCATCAGGTAAATAGGAGCTTTTTTCAGCTCCTGTCAACGCTGAACCTTAATCGATGCCCAAGATCTAGTAGCACCAGACGTTCAGACCGGGAAAGGCGGCAGTTTCCCCGAGTAAGTCTACTTGGATTGGGCTCTCGTTTTTAAATGGCGTTTTTTGACACCCGACAAGACCATCCGAGGACGTTGATGATGTGTGAGTCCTTGTTCGCCCTCGCTCGACGGGATCGGACGTGCTATCT
>Ga0307513_10001713_pt1 | contig 31317 bp, 23 predicted proteins | sample 15_EM_MG_FD_202174 | JGI IMG/M metagenome (GOLD analysis project Ga0307513, IMG submission 202174) | Populus trichocarpa ectomycorrhiza microbial communities from riparian zone in the Pacific Northwest, United States - 15_EM | ecosystem: Host-associated > Plants > Roots > Unclassified | place... | reverse complement strand
TTACTTGTGATGTTCAAAATGGTGGCGGGAGCGGAAGGAAACAGTACAGCGCCTCTGGCATTGGTAAGGAGAAAGGGTTATCTTACGGTACAGTGAGCAGCTGAGCGGCGAAGGACAGGTGGCGGGAGAGAAAAGAAAAGTGAGAAAGAGAAAAATAGGCAAAGTTTTGTGGGGCCCGCACCGTACCCCTGCCGTTCTCCGCCGATTGCTGCGGTTCACCCACTCCGATGTGTACAGTATCTGATTCTACACCTAGTTTGTCTATATCCGCGAACCCCCAACCCATCCCATATTTTGCTACAGCACTGTCACCCACCGTCTGTTGCTCCAGGCGAATGCGAACTTTTGCGGGATAGCCTAATAGAAAAGGTCAAGTGGAAAAATCGTCGCTCCTTCTGGCTTTCTTCCTCCACGCATACCTGGGAAATACAGATGCAATAAATCCAAATCCAAACGCCATCTTCAGCTCACCGCAAATGCCTATCCTTTTTCCCATAAAGTTCCCAAACAAAAAAAGAAAAAATAACTTATAAATCTCCCTCCGAAATCGCTCAAAACAAGAGAAACACGTAGAACACACTCCCGCCCAATAGAGCTTTCCACTGCCATGCCCTTTACACTGTCCAGTTATCCATGTTCTTGAAGTCTCTTCCCACATCAACACTCCTCTTGGTGCTGACATCGGCAATAAATGTTCGTGAAACCACCAGCTAGCACCCGAGCTGACGTGTCTCGGCATAATTGCCCCATCAGATTCCTGATCGCAGAACTTGTGAAATTTCACCACAACAGGTTTTGAGTATTGGTATTTCGAACACTATCTAAGTTGTGAAAAAATACAAGCAAATTTTAAAAGAGCCAATAGTTAACAGTCGTAGAATAAGCCAACCCGGTAGACAAAGGCAAACCAATAGGGTGTATGTAGAGGGGAAGGGCAGCATGAGAAAGCACCAATGGGCCATGGATACAGAGAAAATCGGTTAAATAAGACCCAAATCATATACGGAATGCAAATAGAGAAAAAGTAGTTTGAAAGAACCTATGCGCAACGAGATGTTGCAAGCGAATGATCTGAAGGTCAGGCATCTACTGCAACTTGCTAATCCATGTATAAGAAACTGTCGGTGGTAGGAGGATTATGTTGAGAGGGCATCGCAAGTGGATGAGGGGAGAAGGGCCGAGTTCTATCCTTGGACATCAGAACCTCCGCACCCTTTTGGAAGGGGGCTCAGATAGCCTGGAGGATTCGGGAATGAAGAGCTCTGCCGATGGAAGGCTTGGTGTATATCCGGGAAGTAAATTGACCCGCTCCTGCAGCAACTCGGCCGTTATCTGATGTCCATTACAGGTAGCCCACTGGAGAGGTGTTCGGCCGTATTCGTCGTCAGCTGTGTTAGGGTTGGTGTCGCTCCGTTCCAGTAGTAGACCCACGACCCCGTCATGCCCCTTCTCGGCAGCCAACGAGAGCGCTGTTCGGCCATATTTGGTGTCAGTTGTGTTAGGATCGATGTCGCTCTGTTCCAGAAGTTTCTCCACTACCCCCTTATGGCCACGCTCGGCAGCCCACGATAGCGGTGTTCGGCCATATTCGGTGTCAGCTTTGTTGGGGTCGATGTCGTTCCGCTTCAGCAGCATCCTCACTATCTCCTCGTCCCGATTCTTGACGGCAAGCAAGAGGGGAGTTAGGCCATCTGTGTTAGGTATGTTGGGATTGAGGTCGCTCCGTTCTAGCAGCATCTCCACCACCCTCTCGTGCCTATTCTGGACGGCGTGAAAGAGGGGTGTTCGGGAATACTCGTCAGCTGCGTTAGGATTGATGTCGCTCCGTTCCAGTAGCATCTCCACCATTTCCTCATACCCAACTCGAGCAGCCAACGATAGAAGTGTCAAGCCAGATCCGGTGTTGATTGTGTTCGGATTGAGGTCGCTCCGTTCCAGCAGTATCCCGACCACGCCCTCATCATCATTCTCGGCAGCCCACCAAATTGGTGTTTGGCCATCTCGGTCTGCTGTGTTGGGATTGATGTCATTCCGTCCCAACAGCATCCTCACCACCTCCCCATTCCCAATCTGGACGGCGCACAAGAGGGGTGTTTGGGCATACCCGTCAGCTTTGTCGGGACTGAGGTCGTTCCGTTCCAGCAGCATCCTCACGATCCCCTCATGATCATTCTCGATAGCACAAGACAGTGGTGTTTGACCATTTGCGTCGGCTATGTTGGGATCGACGTCGTTCCGTTCAAGCAGCATCCTCACTGCCCCCTCATGTCCATTCCCGACAGCATAAGATAGTGCTGTTAGACCATCTGGGGTGTCAGCTATGTTGGGATCGACGTCGTTCCGTTCCAGCAGCATCCTCACCACTCCCTCATGTCCAATCCCGGCAGCCCAAGACAGGGGCGTTTGGCCAAGTTCGGTGTCAGCAATGTTGGGATCGATGTCGTTCCTTTCAAGCAGCATCCTCACCACCCTCACATTTCCATTCCTGGAAGCCCAACATAGTGGTGTTTGGCCATCTCGGTCTGCTGCGTTGGGATCAATGTCATTACGTCCCAGCAGCATCTTCACCACCTCCTCATTCCCACTCAGGACGGCGCACAAGAGGGGTGTTCGGGCATACCCGTCAGCTTTGTCAAGACTGATGTCGTTCCGTTCCAGCAGCATCCTCACGATCCCCTCATGTCCATTCTTGGCCGCCCAAGATAGCGGTGTTCGGCCGTCTAGGATGTCAGCCATGTTGGGATCGATACCGTCTCGTTCCAGCAGTATTCTCACCACCCCCTCACGCCCATACTCGGCAGCCCACGATAGAGGTGCTCTACTCGAGTGGCGATGGCCACTGTGGAATCTGGTCTCCCCCGGCATCGTCGGCAATATTCTCGGTGTTCGGCACGTTGGGTGAGTTGATACCGCCACTGACCTGATGTCCGGGAAGTTTCGTTATATCGTAGCCTATTTTACGCGAATTCCTTTTCGACGGAGAGAAAGGAGGGCGATCGTGTGCAATGACTTCTCTAGGAGTTGGAAGGAAGAAAGGGGCTAACATATACGGCTTTCGTGTCGCACAAGGTTGCGCCTGTCCCAGCATCCAACCACCCCTTGGTATAAGCCAGTAAAATTCTGCCCCCAGGGAGGCTAAGCCGGATGTGGAAAGAATTAGATTTTGTGGAGAATTTACCACCTGTGGGTGTGCTGAGTCAGTTATTGTCTAAAAAGTTTAATTTCGCTACCAACGGTTATTTGGCATCTACTTTTAGTTTGGCGCGCCCGCGACCGAATTCTATTTTACACCTACGAGCGCGGCCGATAGATATGAGAGTCATGTGGGTCTGATGAGAAAATTTTGGTGAACTTTCTGGTTGCAGTGCGCTTAGATAGGGCACCTGACTGTTATATCTATCTGCCGCGCTCGTAGAATCAAGGTTAAGCACCACCATGCCTTCATAAACAAAATATTAACAGATGAGAGATCCCTGTTGGCCGCAAATAACTCCCCCTTGTCCTAGCTAACAATCTAGACCTAAAAAAGACAAAAGCTCTCCTTGCTCCGGAAATGAAAATGAACTAGCCACAACCTAAACACAGGCACCGCACGGAGTGATACCCCCACCTGCTCACCAACAACCCTTTTCCGTGCGGTCCCAGCCTGCTTTGAACGGCATTGGTCCATGGGCGCTGCACGGGGTTGGGTTTGGGCGGCTGGACTTCTAGTACCTGTATGCAGGCCTTTGCGTATCCCCCGGCCTCGCTGACGAGAAAAAATTTCCAAAACTGCTATTGCATTATGATCGGCTTGGGTCTGCAGGTTTTGATGGCTAGGGGAAACCCGGCCTTAAGATGAAGGAAACTTTTTGGGATCGGGGGGTTTAGGGTATGGCCCAACGAGTGTCCCTACAGGAGGCGCCCCGAGGCTTCGAAAGAGTTGGAAAGACTCACCCGTTCCGTTGGTAGCTAGTATCTGGCTTTGATCTTGCCCGGTTGGTCTCACGGTGATTTGGAGGCCTCGCGTTTACAGCTGTTTATGCTAGCTGCTCCTGTCGGAGATTTGGCGCGCGAGGACGAGAGCGAAGCCAAAGTCAAGACGGGTGGACCGAGAGAAAAATGTAGTTTGTAGAGGAAGGACAAGAATTGACCGATGTCTCTTGTACGTTGATACTTGGGTACCGGCGCAAGGTATTTGCACCCGTAAGAGGTACCTATATACAGTGCCAACTAGTATCTAAGTTCCACTGGCACAAGGGCTAAGCTACCGGCCAAAGACCGCGTATAATAGTAAGGGCTAGTACTAAACACAGAAGCTCATGAAGTCAACGGGTTCAAATCTGCTCCCAGCTCAGGGCATCAACCCTTTCTGCCCGGATTTTTTTTATACCCCCGTCCCCTAACCGCAATTCTACAAAGGATCGCTCATAAGGGTTTTATTCATTCAAGGCATTTTCAGCGGACTGACCCGGTGCGCCGGGGCAGGTTTCTAAGATCCTAACATGATTCCGTGCTTGCTGTGTGGTGCGCGTGATCGGTTTCTAGGAGTTGGGGCTTGAGATGTAAATTTTAATGAACATAGCCTAACTAATATGATAGCTCAGGAACATGGTATGATATCTCTATATAGACCTTCATTTTGATCACTTGACTAATGTCCTTGAGCACAGTGTCAGAATTGACGAAAGTGGATGAGTTAGTCGTCAGAGAAGGAAAGCGGATAGTTGACGGACAAGGACAGAGAGTAGCTTTAATAATTTCATTTATTCTAGAGTTGAGAAGATTGGCGGAAGGGTTTATTGTTATGTTTTCCCTTTATTATTGTTATGGAAGTACGCAGGCAAATGGGGCCACACATGTAGAGAGACTGACAGGCATGGGAAGCGATGGAATGATTGAGATGGTTTTTTATTATTCTTATATTATAGACTTTGGTTGGTTGTCTTTCTTAGAGCAGATGATGGGCGAATGAAGTTTCCGAAGATACTTATATAGTTTAGCCCTGGCCTAGCTAGGGCGTCCGACCATTGTGACACTTATTAGTAATACTCAGACGTACAGTACTCTACCACTGCTGCGGGTACTGAGGGTGTGGCAATAAGCTGGGTTGTGGGATGAGATCTTGGCCTTGTTTCCTACTCTTAGGATACTCCTCCTGTCAGCCTTCCGGTACATATGTAAAAGCTTCGATAGAGCGTTCTAAGGGGCGTGTGATAATAGAACTAGTGAGGAAGGGTGAGCGGGAGGAGGGGTATATTTAACGGGGAGGGCACGATGAGTTAATTGTGATGTTCAAGGGGGATAGCGGGAGAAAAGGGCTATAATGTCTCTGGTGTTAATAGGAGGGAGGTCACAATCCAGTGAACGAGTAGAAAAAGGGGGGGGGAGAAGAGAAAAATAGACGAAATTTTGTGAATCACGCACCATACCGGTAAACTGCCCTCCTTCTGACTCCTACGGCAGGGCACGTTCAGATCGGTGCAGTATATGCGCCCATATCCAATTACTTCCATATCTGTAAAGCCTCAATCAACCTCTCTTTCAACACAACCTGGTTACCATGCAAACTATGAAATAATACAAGTAAATACAAAGCCGATAATTAACAAACGTGGAATAACGTAACTGAGCAGGTGTGAGAATCAAAAGGCAAATCAAGAGGCAAATCAAAAGGTAAACGTATAGAGAAAAGGAGTATAGAGCATCAATTGGCAATATAAATTTATATACCGGTATACAAAATCGGCTAAACCAAACCCAAACACTACAAGAAATAGCAAATGAGATAGGGTAATTCAAAAGAACTGAGGGGGCGACAAAATGTTCTAAGCGAATGGTTTAAAGGTAGAACACCTGTGGTAACTTGTAGATCCGTATAAAGAATTGTTCGTAACGGGCTGAGGAATTTGTTCCGTCAAATTTGCTACACTGCTTGGAGAGTATCTCAAGTAGATGGATGAAGAAGCGGGATGTTTTATCTTCAGGTATCAAAACCTGCGTCTCCTTTTGGAAGAAGGTTCAGGTAGCCTAGACGGCCCAGGAGGGAAGAGTTTCCTTGATGGAAGGCTTGCTGCAGATCTAGGAACCAAACCCATCCGTTCACGCAGCAAAGTAGCAATTCTTTGATGCCCGTTCCTGGTAGCCCACTGGAGAGGTGTTCGGCCATAGTGGGTGTCGGCCAAGTTGGGATCGACGTCATTCCGTTTTAGCAGCATCCCCACCACCCTTTCATCCCCACTCTCAGCAGCCCACGATAGCGGTGTTCGGCCATATCGAGTATCAGCTTTGTTGGGATTGATGTCCCTCCTCTCCAGCAGTATCCTCGCGATCGCTTGGTACCCATTCCTAGCGGCCCACCAGAGCGACGTTCGGCCGTGTTTGGTGTCAGCTATGTTGGGATCAACGTCCTTCCGTTTCAGCAGCATCTCCACCACCTCCTCATACCCTCTCTGGGCAGCCCACAAAAGCGGTGTTCGGCCGTATTGTGTGTCAGCTGTGTCGGGATTGACGTCGCTTCGTTCCAGTAGCTTCTCCACTGCCTCCTTATGTCCACTCTCGGCAGCCCAGGATAGCGGTGTTCGGTCATATTCGGTGTCAGCTTTATTGGGATTGATATCGCTCCTCTCCAGCATTATCCTCGTGATCGTCTGATACCCATTCCTAGTAGCCCACCACAGCGGTGTTCGGTCATATTCGGTGTCAGCTTTATTGGGATTGATATCGCTCCTCTCCAGCATTATCCTCGTGATCGTCTGATACCCATTCCTAGTAGCCCACCACAGCGGTGTTCGGCCATCTAGGGTGCCAGCTATGTTGGGATCGACGTCGTTCCGCTCCAACAGCATCCTCGCCACCCCCTCGTGGCCATTCTCTGCAGCCCACGACAGCGGCGTTCGGCCATATTGAGTGTCAGCTTTGTTGGGATTGATGTCGCTTCGTTCCAGCAAGATCCTTGCAATCTCCCGATACCCATTCCTAGCAGCCCACCAGAGTGATGTTCGGTCGTATGTAGTGTCAGCCACGTTAGGATTAACTTCGTTCCGCTTCAGCAACATCTCCACCACCTCCTCATGTCCCTTCTGGGCAGCCCACAGGAGCGGCGCTCGGCCATATTGGATGTCAGCCGTGTTAGGATTAACGTCGTTACGTTCCAGCAGTTTCCTCACCACCCCCGAATGACCACTCTCCGCAGCCCACGATAGCGGCGTTCGGCCATATTTGGTGTCAGCCATGTTGGGATTGATGTCGTTCCGTTCCAGCAGTATCTTCACCACTCCCTCACGCCCACTCTCGGCAGCCCATCCGAGCGGTGTTTGGCGATAATTGCCGAACCCGAATACCCCCCTGATTCCTCCATAACTACCCGGGGCAGTCACTATAGACAGACCCCGGCCACATTGGATGTCAGCTATGTTGGGATCAATGTCGTTCCGTCCCAGCAGCATCCTCACTACCCCCTCATGTCCATTCTCGGCCGCCCAAGATAGTGGCGTTTGGCCAAGTTCGGTGTCAGTCAGGTTGGGATCGACGTCGTTCCGTTCCAGCAGCATCCTCACTACCCCCTCATGCCCGTTGTCGGCCGCCCAAGATAGCGGTGTTCGGCCATCTAGAACGTCAGCCATGTTGGGATCGACGTCGTTCCGTTCCAGCAGCATCCTCACCACCCCCTCATGCCCGTTGTCGGCCGCCCAAGATAGCGGTGTTCGGCCATCTAGAACGTCAGCCATGTTGGGATTGACGCCGACCCGTTCCAGCAGTATTCTCACCACCCCCTCACGCCCATACTGGGCAGCCCACGATAGAGGTGCTCTGCTCGAGTGGCGATAGCCATTGTGGAATCTTGCGCCGCTCGGCATCTACCCCGTGATGGAATCGGCAATATTCTCGGTGTTCGTCACGTTGGGTGAGTTGGTGCCGCCACTGACCTGATGTCCGGGAGTTCGCGCTATAGCCTATTTTACGCGAATTCCTTTTCGAGGGAGAGAGAGGAGGGCGATCGTGTGCAATGACTTCTCTAGGAGTTCGAGGGAAGAGAGGGGCTAACATACGACCCCAGCGTCGCGCAAGGTTGCGCCTGTCCAAGCATCTGACTATCTCTTGGTATGAGCCAGTAAAATTCCGCCCCAAGGGGGCTAAGCCGGATGTGGAAAGAATTAGATTTTGTGGTTCGATGAGAATTTACCACCTCTGGGTGTGCTGAGTCAGTTACTGTCTGAAAAGCTCAATTTCGCTACCAACAGCTATTTGGCATCTCCTTTTGGTTTGGCGCGCCCGCGGCAGAATTTTATTTTACAACCTATCTTCAAGGGCGCAGCCACAGCACACCACTCTCATCCCATAGCGTCCCAACTGTTGAAAATATCTTACTTTATGGGTGCTTATCAGCCGCCCAGAATACAAAACAAAAATATATTAAGGATTCAATTAGAGTATGATATCGATGAGAGTCTATCCCATGAGAATTTGTGTTGGTATGAAAAATCCTGCAAATAATGATTGAGAGATGCTTGATCGCTGTCCAGGGAGGTACCGGTGCACACCGACTTGCCCGCACACAAACTAAGTTCTGGTGATGTGAAGAAACATTTCAAAATCCGAGGCCGATAACACCACGATTCCGCTCACAAGTTAAATGTCAATGTATTTTTTTTCTTCCATTGTGCTTTAGATTTTGTCTGAGAGCCCCAGACTAAAGATACATTTGGATAATCCCTGCTGCGGCACATCTGCGATAACTCTTGACATATGCAACTTAAGGGTAGAAAAAAGGCTATAGAATCAAGGTTAAGCACCACCATACCATGCCTTCATAAGCAAATATTAACAGGTGAGAAATCGTTATTTGTTGTAAATAACTAGCCCTTGTCCTAGCTAACAACCTAGACCTAAAAGACAAGCTCTCCTTGCTCCGGAAATGGTAATGAACTAGCCACAACTTTAACCCAGGCACCGCGTGGAGTGATCCCACTGCCCGTTCACCAACTGTGGATGGTCCCTTGGGTATCCTTCAGCTTGGCTGATTAATTTTTTTTTCAAAACAGGTATTGCATTATGCACTGTTCCATTCTTGAGGCACGGAGGGGTGCTGTTTGTGATAATGAAGATTGATTATGTTTTTGTATGTTTTGTTTTGTTTTTAGTTTTAGTTTTGTTTTAGTTTTGTTTAGCTAGTGAACGCCGGTTAGGTATCGCTAGGATAAAAATATATGGAATTACCATTCAAGAGAGCACCTTATCTCTTAAGCCTGATATTAAGAGAAAATTTTCATGACCATTTTCTGGTGCTACTAAAACGCGCCCACTATCCTTAGCTATTTAGATAGTGTCGTCATGATCAGCCTAGGCCTGCAGGTTCTGATGGCTAAGGGGAAGCCCAGTCCTAAGAGGAAGGAAAACTTTTGGTATGATATCTGGGGATCTAGGGCATGACCTGACGGGTGCCCCTATAGGAGGCACCCCGAGGCTTCGAAGGAGCTGGAAAGGCTCACTGGCTCTATTCGTAACTATCATTAGGCTTTAATTTCGCCCGGTCGGTCTCCCAGTGATTTAGAGTCCTCGCCCGGGCATATATTTGTCTCGCGTTTATCTGATAGCTGTGTATGCGCGCTGTTCATACTAGTACACACGAGTGATTATCTATGATCGCGGATGGACCAGGCAGGAGTTAAGCTGCCTGCCAAAGACCGCGTATAATAGTAGGGGCTAGTACTGAACACACAGGGGCACATGATGAAATCGGCGGCTCAAGTCCGGTTCGAGCTGAGAGCATGAACCCTTTCTGCGCGGATGCTTTTTTCACCCCCTTCTCCGGTCATTCTACAAATGATCGCTCATAAAGGGTTTATTCATCCAAGGCATTTTCAGCCGGCTGACCCGATGCGCCGGGACAGGTTTCCAAGATCCTAACATGAGCCCGTGCCTCCTGTGGGGTGCGCGTCAGTGGCTAGGAGTTAGGGTTTGAGATGTAAAATTTAATGAACATGGCCTAACCAATAGAGCAGTAGCATAATATTATAATATAGGTATATAGACCTTCAGTTTTATCGCTTAACTAATGTCCTTGAGTACAGTGTCAGAGTTGATGGAAGCGGATAGTTGTCAGAGATAAGGACAATGATGGATAACAGCTTTAGTGATTTCATTTGTTCCGGGGTTGAAAGGATTGACGGAAGGGTTTATGGTCGTGTTTTTCCTTATTATTATTACGGAAGTACACAGGCAAATGGAGTCATACATGGAGAGAGATCGACAGGGGTGGGAAGCGAAGGAATGATTGAGATGGTTTTATTATTCTTGTGTTTAGGCTTATGCTAGGTTGGTTGTGTTTTTTGGAGCAGATAACGAACGAGTGAGGTTTCCGGAGGGATCTAGCTTACCTATAGTTTGGCCCTGGTCTAGCCAGAGCATCCAAACATTGTTAGACGGATATGCTTGGGTTTGTTGCGGGAGTGGGAAGGATAGTTCAGGAGATATGCAGACGGAACGGATACGGGAGAATGTTCTATAAAAGTCTTTATCCGCAATGTTCTTTTCTTTGTTATCACGGGAGTGTACGGAAGAATAGGGACATGTGGCAAACACAGAAATAGGTGTGGTGATTCTTGGAGGGATCAGGAAGTCGTATTATGTTTTGCTTATACACCTGTCTCTACCGATAGTTTGATTTTAGTTGGGAGTAGAGAAGAGCAGAGTTGGGGGCGGGGGCGGATGAACGAAGTATTACAGGCGGAAAACTTACGTTCCATATCCTTCCTCCAAAGTGCCTAAGTTCCAGGCGAAATCTCTTAGTCTATTGGCCACTTCCGTGCGACCCTCATTTCCCTACATTGACAAACATTGCGCCATTTATTAGTAATCCTCACACATACAATACTCTACCGCTGTTGCCGGTACCGAGGGTGCAATAGTAAGCTGGGTTGTGGGGTGAGATCTTGGCCTTGCTTCCTACTCTTAGGATGCTCCTCCTGTCAACCTTCAGGTACATATGTAGAAACTCCGGCAAAGCGATCTAAGGAGCTTGTGGTAACAAAACTAGCGAGAAAGGGAGAGCGAGAGGAAGGGTATCCTTAACGGGGAGGGCACGATGGGTTAATTGTGATGTTCAAGAAAGATAGCGGGAGAAAAAGGATATGATTTCTCTGGTGTTAATAGGAGGGAGGTTACAATACAGTGAACAAGTAGAAAAAAAAAAGGGGGGGGAGGGGGTGAAGAGAAAAGCAGACGAAATTTTGTGAATCACGCACCATACCAGTAAACCCCCCTCCTTCTGACTCCTAAGACACACACGTTCAGATGGGTGCAGTATATGTGCCCATATCCAATTTACTTCCATATCTGTAAAGCCTCAATCAACCTCTCTTTCAACACAACCTGGTTACCGTACAAACTATGAAATAATACAAGTAAATACAAAGCCGATAATTAACAAACGTGGAATAACGTAACTAAGCAGGTATGGGAATCAAAAGGCAAATCAAAAGAGTAAACGTATAGAGAAAAGGGTATAGAGCATCAATTGGCAATGTAAATTTATATATACAAAATTGGTTAAACCAAATCCAAACACCCCAACAAGAAATAGCAAATGAGATAGGGTCATTCAAAAGAACTAAGGAGGTGACAAAATGTTCTAAGCGAATGGATTAAAGGTAGAACACCTGTAGAACCGTATAAAGAACTGTTCGTAACGGGCTGAGGAATTTGTTCCGTCAAATTTAAAGTAGCATATTTTATCCTCAGGTATCAAAACCTGCGTCTCCTTTTGGAAGAAGGTTCAGGTAGCCTAGACGGCCCAGGAGGGAAGAGTTTCCTTGATGGAAGGCTTGCTGCAGATCTGGGAACCAAACCCACCCGTTCACGCAGCAAAGTGGCAATTCTTTGATGCCCATTCCCGGTAGCCCACTGGAGAGGCGTTCTGCCATATTGGGTGTCGGCCAAGTTGGGATCGACGTCATTCCGTTCTAGCAGCATCTCCACTACCTCTCCACGCCCATTCTCGGCCGCCCACGACAGCGGCGTTCGGCCACACCGAGTGTCAGCTTTGTTGGGATTGATGTCCTTCCGTCCCAGCAGTATCCTCGCGATCGCCTGATACCCATTCCTAGTAGCCCACCAGAGCGATGTTCGGCCATGTTTGGTGTCAGCTGTGTTGGGATCAACGTCGTTTCGTTTTACCAGCATCTCTACCACCTCCTCATGCCCTCTCTGGGCAGCCCACAAGAGCGCTGTTCGGCCATATTGGGTGTCGGTTGTGTTGGGATCGATGTCGCTCCGTCCCAGAAGTTTCTCCACCACTCCCTTATGGCCACGCTCGGCAGCCCACGATAGCGGTGTTCGGCCATATTGGGTATCAGCTTTGTTGGGATTGACGTCGTTTCGTTCCAGCAGCTTATTCACCACGCCCCCACGCCCACCCTCGGCAGCCCATGATAGCGGTGTTCGGCCATATTCGGCGTCAGCTTTGTTGGGGTCGATGTCGTCCCGCTTCAGCAGCATCCTCACCACCTCCTCGTCTCCATCCTTGACGGCAGACAGGAGGGGCGTTAGGCTACCTAAGGTGTCAGGTATGTTGGGATTGAGGTCGCTCCGTTCTAGCAGCATCTCCACCACCCCCTCGTGCCCATTCTGGACGGCGTACAAGAGGGGTGTTCGACCATACTCACCACCTGCATCAGGATTAATGTCGTTCCGCTCCAGCAGCATCCCCACCACCTCCTCATACCCAGCCTGAGCAGCCCACGATAGAAGTGTCAAGCCACATCCGGTGTTGATTATGTTCGGATTGAGGTCGCTCCGTTCCAGTAGTATCTCGACAACGCCCTCATCTTCATTCTCGGCAGCCCACCAAAGCGGTGTTTGGCCATCTTTGTCTGCTGCGTTTGGATCAATGTCATTACGTCCCAGCAGCATCTTCACCACCTCCTCATTCCCACTCTGGACGGCGCACAAGAGGGGTGTTCGGGCATACTCGTCAGCTGTGTCAGGATTAATGTCGTTCCGTTCCAGCAGCATCCCCACGACCCCCTTATGCCCAATCTCGGCAGCTACCAAGAGCGGAGTTTCGCCAGCCTCGGCTTCAGGGGTGTTGGGATCAACATCGTTCCGTTCCAGCAGCATCCCCACGACCCCCTGATTCCCGTTCAAGGCAGCCCACCAGAGGGGTGTTCGACTCCGCGTGTCGCCTATGTCGGGATTAACGTCGTTGCGTTCCAGCAACATCCTCACCACCCCCTCATGTCCATTCTCGGCAGCCCAAGATAGCGGTGTTCGACCATCTAGGGTGTCGGGTATATTGGGATCGACATCGTTCCGTTCAAGCAACATCCTCACCACCCCCTCATGTCCATTCACGGCAGCCCACACGACCGGTGTTCGGCCATATCCGGTGTCAGCTATGTTGGGATCGACATCGTCCCGTTCCAGCAGCATCCTCACCACCCCCCGATGCCCGTTCTTAGAAGCCCAAGATAGCGGTGTTCGGCCATCTAGGACGTCAGCCATGTTGGGATTGACGCCGTCCCGTTCCAGCAGTATTCTCACCACCCCCTCACGCCCATACCCGGCAGCCCACGATAGAGGTGTTCTGTTCGAGTGGCGGTAGCCACTGTGGAATCTGGAGCCGCTCGGCATCTACCCCCGTGATGGAATCGATAGTATTCTTGGTGTTCGGCACGTTGGGCGAGTTGGTACTGCCACTGACCCGGTGTCCGGGAATTTGCGCTATAGCCTACTTTACGCGAATTCCTTTTCGAGAAAGAGAGGGAGGTGGTCGTGTGCAATGAGAACCTAACTTCTCTCGGAGTTCGGAGGAAGAGAGGGGCTAAAATACGGCTCTGGTGTTGCACAAGGATGCGCTGTTCCAAGCATCGGACTACCGGATGGGCAGTAAAATTCCGCCCCAGGAAGGCTAAGCCGGATGTAGAGAGTATTAGATTTTGTGATTCGCTGAGAATTTACCACCCCTGGGTGTGCTGAGTCAGTTAGTGTCTGAAAAGCTCAATTTCTCTACCAACAACTATTTCGCATCTACTTTTGGTTTGGCGCGCCCGCGACAGAATTCTGTTTCGCGCCTATCTTCAAGGGCACAGCACAGCACACCACTCTCATCCCATAGCGTCCCAACTGTTGAAAATATTAGGAGACAATTATCGGAATGAAAGTCCTACCGAGGGAAGTGAAGTGAGCTGAGGAGTAGAGGAAAGTTGAATGTAACAAATGCGATCCAAGGACCTCAGAGTTGAACCTATTAAGAATGGAATGCAAGGTTGAAAGATCAAAGCTGGAAAAGAAAGAAAGCTAACATCTATCAAGGAGATGTTTCAATAGCATGCTCAAATGGGAAATGGTCTACTGAGGGGAAACCCCCCCAATCTGGGAATCGTGACACCGGAACACAAACCAAAATATATTAGGGATTTAATTAGAGTATGATATCTATGAGAATCTATCCCATGGGGATTTGTTGGTATTAAGAAATCCTTTGAATAATGGGTGGGAGATGTTTGGTGGCTACTCAGGGATGTATCATATCATACTAGCATGGAGCAAAAAGTGATCGGAAAAAATGTGGTTGATGCAACACCACTTTTTTTCCGATCACTTACCCTCACACCCAACTACTCGTACTGATCCACATCAGCATACCCGCACACAAATTGAAGTTCTCGTGATAAATAAGAAACACCCCTAAATCTAAGACCCATGGCACTATGATTTTGTCCACAGGTAAAATGTCAATGTAATTTTTTTTTAGACATGGAACCGCGACAGCAAACGAAATGCTAGGGGTTCACACAACTAAAACACGATCGCAAGCTCGGGAGCGGGGGGGTTCACTTCGTTCAATGAGACACCCTCTCACTAATTACATCAACTTCAAACAACCAACAGCAAAGACAGGAGTAACTTTATACATCAGCCACAACAAAGTCCTCCTATCCTTCCACATCCAGTTTCTCCCATTATGTCTCCTCTTTCCCTTGCTCGCTCCCAGGCTAGCAAAGGAAGGAAAGCCAAACTCCAACCGTTCATAGCATCCGGGCATATAGCCTTCATGAGCCCAACTCTTTTACGCTTCCCTTACAGCTTTCCCGGCGGATTCATCGACCCAAAACTCAAGATCATTCCCTTGGTCAAAATAATTTCCCGAAAGCTAAAGCGCATTTCCGAAGCCACGAATAAGTGCGTTCCCAGGGGCTATCCGAGCAAGGCGACTGTTGTGGGGGCGTGCCGAGCGCCTCGAGATTTTCAACATTTCTTCCTTCCATTATACTTTTAGATTTTGTATGAGTGTTCCATACTAAAGATACATTTGGATAATATCAACTGGGATAACTCTTGAGCTATGAAGCTTTTAAGAGTAGAAAATGACTACAAAATCAGGGCTAAGCACCATCATGCCTTCATAAGCAAAATATTAATAGACGAGAGATCGCCGCTGGTCGTAAATAACCAGCACTTGCCCTAGTCAAAGAACTCATGCCCGAAAAGGAAAAAGCCCTTGATCCGGGAATGGAAATGAACTAGCCACAGCCCAGGCGCCGAGTGGAGGAATCCCCCACCACCTGTTCTCTAATAATCGTCCCCCGGGCGTTCTCAGCTTGCTTTAAAGGTCCTTAGTCCATGGCTGCTCGGCAAGGTCAGGTATTGGGACCTGGGAGTTTAATGGTTGTAGGTATGATACCCCTTTACGTATGCTCCATCTTCACTCTCTGGGACGGTCCTCGAAACGGACGTTGTCTTGTATACTCTTTCACACAATCTGGCACTCTGGCTCTTAAGCCCGATATTTGGAGAAAGCTTTCATTAGCATTTCCGGGGGCTATGGCAATGTTCCCACTCCTAACTCGCCAGGTATTCGTACAGGGCGTTATTATCGGCCTGGACTAGCAGGTTTTGATGGGTAGGGGTAACACACCCTTAAGATGAGGGAAATCTTTGAGTATAGGGGAATTCGCTGCGCAAAATCCAACTTTTATCCCTACTAGAGGCTCCCCTAGACCTCAGAGCTGGAAAGGTTCACTTGTTCTATCTATAGCGGGCGAGGGACTTCAGCCTTTCCCGGCTGTCCTTGGTTGTGCAGACTTTTGTCTGCCATCCGCAGTTGTTTACGCGAGCTGACACTGCTAGTTTGAGCGAGTGATTATTTATGATCACAAATAGGCCAGGCAAGGGATAAGCTACCGGACACACATGACGTATAATAGTAAGAACTACTAAACGCAGAAGCTCATGATAAGTCAACGATTCAAATCTGGCTTCCTCAGAGCATCAACCCTTTCTACCCAGATGTTTGTTTCATCCCCTTCTCGTAGTGGTCATTCAACAAAGGATTGTTCATAAAGGGTTTATTCATTTAGGGCATTTTCAACTGACTGATCCGGCGCGTCGGGGCAGGTGTCTAAGATCCTAGCATGAGCCCGTGCTTACTGTGTGTGCGCATGATTAGTGGCTAGGATTTAGGGTTTGAGATGTAAAATGTAATGAGCATATTATTATATGATAATATTATCATAGCCTAACCAAAAGCTCAGTAACCCTTAATATCAGTATGCTGACCTTCAGTTTTATCGCTTAACCAATGTTCTTGAGTACAGTGTCACAGTTGGCGGAAGCGGATAGCCGTCAGAGATAAGAAAAGCGGATAGTTGACGGACAAGGATAGATATCAGCTTTAGTGATTTCATTTTTTCTGGAGCTGAAAGGATTAACGGAAGGATTCATGGTTATGTTTTTCCTTTATTATTATTACGGAAGTATGCAGGCAAGTGGGGTCATACATGGTGGTCGACAGGCGTGGGAAGCGGTGGAATGACTGAGACGGTTTTACTATTCTTATAATATTATAGATTTATGTTTGGTTGGTTGTCTTTTTTGGAGCAGACGAAGAGCAAACGAAGATTCCGAAGAGAACTACCCTATGGTTTATCCCTAGTCTAGCCCGAGAGTCCGATCGTTGCGCCATTTATTAGTTATCCTCAGACATACAATACTCTACCGCTGCTGCGGGTACCGAGCGTGCGAAAGTAAACTGGGCTGTGGGGTGAGATCTTGGCTTTGTTTCCTACTCTCAAGATGCTTCTCCTGTCGACTTTCCGATCCATATGTAGAAGCTCCGGTAAAGCGTTCTAAGGGGCGTGGGGCATGTGGTAACAAAACTAGCGAGAAAGGGTGAGGAGGAGGAGGGGTATCTTTAACGGGGAGGGCACGATGAGCTAATCATGATGCTCAAGAAAGATAGCAGGAGAAGTGGGTATGATGTCTCTGGTGCTAGTAGGGGGAGGTTACAATACAGTGAACAAGTATAAGAAGGGGGGGGAAGAGAAAAATAGACAAAACATTGTGAATCACCCATCATACCAGTAAATCCCCCTCCTTTTGACTCCTATAGCGCACACGCTCAGATGTGCGCAGTGTATGTATCTATATCTAATTTAGTTACATATCTGTGAAGCCTCAAACAACCTCTCGTTCAATACAACCTTGCTACTGTGTAAACTATGAAATAATACAAGTAAAATACAAAGCCGATAATTAACAGATTTAGAATGATGTAACTAATCATATATGAGAATCAAAAGGCAAATCAAAAGGGTGAATGTCCAGAGAAAAGGGGGCATAGAGCACCAATGGGCAATGGATATATACGAAATTAGTTAGACCAAACCAAAACACTGCAACAAGAAATAGCAAATGAGACAGGGTAATCCAAAAGAACCAAGGAGGCGACAAAGAGCTCCAAGCGAACTGTTTAAAGGTAGGACATCTGTGATAACTTGTCGATCAGTATAAAGAACCGTTCGTAACTGACTGAGGGGTTTTCCCCGCCAAGTTTGCCACACTTCTGGGAGGGTATCTCAAGTAGATGGATGAAGAAGCGGCATGTTTTATGTTTGGACATCAAAACCTGCGTCTCCTTTTGGAAAGGGGTTCAGGAAGCCTAGGCGGCTCGGGGGGGAAGAATTCCGCTGACGGAAGGTTTGTAGTAGATCTGGGAACCAAACCCACCCGTTCACACAGCAAAGTGGCAATTCTTTGGTGCCCATTCCTGGTAGCCCACTGGAGAGGTGTTCGGCCATATTGGGTGTCCGCTAGGTTGGGATCGACGTCATTCCGTTCTAACAGCATCTCCACTGCCCCTTCACCCCCATTCTCAGCAGCCCACGACAGCGGTGTTCGGCCATATCGAGTGTCAGCTTTGTTGGGATTGGTGTCGCTTCGTTCCAGCAGCATTGTCGCGATCACTTGATACCCATTCCTAGCAGCCCACCAGAGCGACGTTCGGCCGTATTTGGTGTCAGCTGCGTTGGGATTAACTTCGTGCCGTTTCAGCAGCACCTCCACCACCTCCTCATGTCCTCTCTGGGCAGCCCACAAGAGCGCTGTTCGGCCATATTGGGGGTCAGCTGTGTTGGGATCAACGTCGTTTCGTTCCAGCAATTTCTCCACCACCTCTTTATGCCCATTCTCCGCAGCCCATGATAGCGGTGTTCGGCCATATTGGATGTCAGCCGTGTTAGGATTAATGTCGTTACGTTCTAGCAGTTTCTCCACCACCTCCTTATAGCCACTCTCGGCAGCCCACAATAGCGGTGTTCGGCCATATCGGATGTCAGCTTTGTTGGGGTCGGTGTCGTTCCGTTCCAGCAGCATCCTCACCACCCCCTCGTGGCCACTCCCTACGGCCAACGACAGCGGTGTTCGGCCACCTTGGGTGTCAGCTATGTTGGGATCGACGTCGCTTCGTTCCAACAGCATCCTCACAACCCCTTCAGGCCCACCCCCAGCAGCCCACGATAGCGGTGTTCGGCCATATCGAGTGTCAGCTTTGTTAGGATTGATGTCGTTTCGTCCCAGCAGCATCCTCGCGATCTCCTGATACCCATTCCTAGCAGCCCACCAGAGCGACGTTCGGCCGTATTTGGTGTCAGCTGCGTTGGGATTAACTTCGTGCCGTTTCAGCAGCACCTCCACCACCTCCTCGTGCCCTTTCTGGGCAGCCCACAGGAGCGGCGTTCGGCCATGTTGGGTGTCAGCTGTGTTGGGATTAACGTCGTTACGTTCCAGTAGCTTCTCCACCACCTCCTTACGCCCATCCTCTGCAGCCCACGATAGCGGCGTTCGGCCATATTGGGTGTCAGCTGTGTTTGGATTAACGTCGTTTCGTTCCAGCAGCTTCTCCACCACCTCCTTTCGCCCACCCCCGGCAGCCCACGATAGCGGTGTTCGGCCATGTTGGATGTCAGCTGTGTTGGGATTAACGTCGTTTCGTTCCAGCAGTTTCTCCACCACCTCCTGATGCCCATTCTCTGCAGCCCACGATAGCGGCGCCCGACCATATTGGGTGTCAGCCATGTTAGGATTAATGTCGTTACGTTCTAGCAGTTTCTCCACCACCTCCTTACAGCCACTCTCGGCAGCCCACAATAGCGGTGTTCGGCCATATCGGATGTCAGCTTTGTTGGGGTCGGTGTCGTTCCGTTCCAGCAGCATCCTCACCACCCCCTCGCAGCGACTCTCTGCGGCCAACGACAGCGGTGTTCGGCCACCCCGGGTGTCAGCTATGTTGGGATCAACGTCGTTCCGTCCCAACAGCATCCTTACCACCACCTCATGGTCATTCCCGACAGCCCATGATAGCGGTGTTTGGCCACATTCGGTGTCAACTATGTTAGGATCAACGTCGTTCTGTTCAAGCAGCATCCTTACCACCCCCTCGTGGCCATTCTCTACGGCCAGCGATAGTGGTGTTCGGGCATGCTTGTCAACCATGTTGAGATCAACGTCGTTCTGTTCAAGCAACATCCTTACCACCCCCTCATGACCATTCTCGGCAGCCCACGATAGTGGTGTTCGGCCATACTTGTCAACCATGTTGAGATCAACGTCGTTCTGTTCAAGCAGCATCCTTACCACCCCCTCGTGGCCATTCTCAGCAGCCCACGACAGTGGCGTTTGGCCATATTCGGTGTCAGCTATGTTGGTGTTGACGTCGTTACGCTGAAGCAGTATCCTCACCACCCCCGAATGCCCCCTTCTAGCAGCCCAGGTCATTGCTACGTTGCCATTCAAATCTGTTGCCTGCACATCCCATTTATTCATCTCCAATAAAGCAACCATAATCTCCTCACATCCAAAGTATGCAGCACTATGAAGCCCCGAAAATCCCTCGGGCCTACGGTCCTCATCTAAAGGCGGGCCCCGGCCGTCCATCCCATGCAATATTAGCATTTTCGAAGATATGTGCTTATCGTACCCATCGAGCAGTTCCAACGCAACCCTCTTCACACTTTCAGTGGTCTCCCGTCTAGCATGTGTTCCCCAGTAACAAGAAGCATATTCGACAAAAGGGATGGTTGGTGGGATCGAATCAAGAGTAGGCGAGAAGCCCCTGACGTGCCGGAAGTTAAGGTAGGTCAAACAGACCTCCGCAATCATCGAGTGGGGCCCAAAGAACAAGTCGGAATTGTGGAAGAGGTACTCTTGCAGGGTATAGTGAATAAGGCGGACGGTAGACGAGGACTTCTCGACCGTGATAAGCCCTAGGGAACATGCTAGTAATGTTTCTATCGCTGGAATATTCCGAATATCCAAGTCGGTGGATCCTTCTACCCCGAGGGCGTGGCATAGCTCGTCGACATGTAATGGCCGCTCCGCATGCGACACCCACATCAGAACTTCCATGCCGAGCTTTGATCTGCTCCTTTGTTGCGCCCTCACCCGTGACAAGGTTGTTGCGTAAGCATCGCCCAGACCCTCCCCTTTAGTCATTTCGTCAAGTTTCTTCCTTCTCCGACTCAGAGTAATCTCGCCCAGGATTGCGTCCATGTTCAGGGAAACGAGAAGGAAACTTGAGATCACCGTTAGCGAACAATAACTCAGACCTATATTTTAGAAATATAATTAAGATCCCCGCTTACATTTCCGAGATCTTTGCTGGAATAATTCTCATAATATCACCCCGCAATTCGTCGTCCATTGCGCTAGGATCGGTGTCACAGTCCAACCTCATTTCCAAATAGCTCTTAATATCTTCTTGAGTAGGGCTAACAGGTATCCTAACTACCTTGCTAAAGCATTTCATGATTTCGTCGTCTATATGGGGCCTCCCGGTTAGGAATATTCGTGTGTTCGGCGACATCTGAATAATTTCTCGCAGCGACTCGAGGAGCTCCCTTCGGTGCTTCGGAGCGGATTCATCTAATGCATCAATGCATATAAATACCCCCTCTAGTGCTGCAATAGTCCTCCGCAAAAGTTCCACCAGATCCGAAAGCCGAAGACCCCGGCCACCAAACTCTTTTTTCGCCTTCTCAAAAGCCTCCCGTATATGCTCCGGGATTCCTCCTCCCCTGAAAAGTTGTTTAAGGATGGCACCCAGCATACTTGCTGCAGACTGCTCCTGCTGGGCAAGAAAATCGCAGTAGAGTCCGACGACAGCAACGTCTTTTTCCCTAGCCTGATCACATAGGCTATCAATCACTAGGGAGCTATTATTTGCTGATCGTTAGTGGCATCTACATTATCGCGCTTCAGACAAGAGGCCTTCCTACCTAAGATATGTCTTCCCCACCCCGGGATTCCCACAACAGAACAACACCGGCTCAACACAGCCATCCTCCTTATCGCTCCATTTTCTGAATTCGGTGGTTTCTAGTACCCAGTTCCCCACCCCATTAAGTCGATCGATCCGAACACCTTGGTGCCGTTGTTGTGGTTCAAGTGGCGATAGCCACTTCAGAATTTGTCGCCCCTCAGCGTCTGTTTCTGTAAAGAAGTTGACAATGTTGTTGCTGTTCACGTTGAACGAGCCGATATGACCACTGCCCTGCTGGTACCCTGACGACATCTTCTCCATATCCTGTTTTATATGAACCCCTTCTTGAGAGAGAGAGATGGAGGGATTGTGTGTCATGAGAATTCGACTCCCCCAGAGTTAGAGGAAGGAGAGGGGCTAATTTATAAGGCTCTGGTGTTACCCATGTATCAACTGCGCCAGTCGTTACACCAGCTGTGCTCAGAACTGTCTCCACAGCCCCTGCCTCCCGTACACCAATTGATTCTACCCCCAGACTATGCTTGTGTCCCGAGTCGGAAAAAAGGAGCGAAAAATTACGTTTCTCGGCATTGCACCAGGCACTTGGAATTTACTCGAGTACAATATTGCTGAGCATGAGTATCTCTAGCTTGCAATACTTGTTCAGAAACACACTCGTTACACTGCCTCTTTTTACCTCTCTAGACCCGGGCAGCTTAACCTTGTACTCGTACAGTAGCTCCTGCACTAAACCTCGGCAGAAAACTCCCCCAAAAGTATCCATGCAGTTATATAAGCATGTAAAGGTAATCCTCTAACTGCTTACAGAGCGACAGGTATTCTTCAAATCAATCACGAGATATTACGCAGACAAAATGAGCCTTATCCCAGAATTTTGGAAAAAGAAGGCCCAGTTTTCGATAAGCTATGAAAATTTTAAAAAAACCAGCCCTCTACCCACTTTTGATATGAAGTATCCAAACCGCCAAGAGGTTTCCATAGCTCATGTACTATACTCGCAAAGGAAAACAGAAGTGAAGTCATGCCCGGTACTCCTCCCCTTCCCTTCTCTTTTTTGCAAACCCCCCGCTACATCCACATTCACCTAAATACATACACTACAACAAATAAAAAAATTGCCATCATTGACTATACAATAAGATTTTTTTTCACCGCACCAGACTTTTGCCATGAGGTTACAACGACTTGGGAACCGAAAGTCTACTGTATACCCGATACCAGGTCCGGGAACGGGGGAGAAATCAAGGGTGCTGAGCGAAGGTTTGCTTGATACAAGAGCTAGCATTGGGGTCCTCATTGAAACCATACGTCAGCCAAGGACAAATCCAGTAAAAAAGGATTCTGTAAGACCTATCATATTCTCTTACCGTAATGTAAGTTCCTAAAGAAGAGAACTATAAAGGAGATAGATGACGTTGCCGCAATTGGCCCATAGTCTCACTTGAAGGTTTTGCTCCTAATACACTTAGACCAATTTTAATCCAAGATCTCTAGTCAATTCGAAGTCGGCAAAACGCCCGGTAGGGATATACCCCATACTTAAGAAGATGTCGTGCACAGTACCACCGATGTGAGCCTTTCAGTATGACACCCAACCCACTAAGAAAGAGCAGATTTAGTTCTAATCTCTTTAATCCGGACCTTGTCCTACATGTTTTTATATCTTATTTGGCAAGTGTGCAGTTCAACTCACCTCGCCAATATAAAGTAAAACTAAAGATTACCTGCGTGGAAGGGAGATAGATAACGGAGGAGAAAGTCTTGATCTTGATTCTATCATCGCACCACTCAGGAGGAAAACTAACGTCCTTAAATGCATAACTCAGAAAACTTTTACATTCTAACTTCTTCCTTTCCTAGACCCTCTTTTCCCACGATAACATTCGCTGCATCTCTTCTCTCTCTGTCCAACCTCCCCTGACCTCTTCACGTCCGCTCTTTCCATTTCCTCCACTTCACCTCTCTTCCATTCCTAACGCTCCCTCTTCCCTTCCCTTCTCGTCTTGCTCACTTCTTCAATGTGTGCCCAGCTCCTACTTCGTTCTCCGGTTTCCAGATTATTCCTTTATGCGAGAAGTGATGAATTCCAGAGATGTAGCCGCTGCTCCCGAGATGTCCAGATTCTGCTATCAATCAAAGCGCCGATAATTCACAATACAATAGACTTACAAGTACACAAGCAACTCAACCAATCTCGCACTCCTTTGCCACTTAATACAAATTCCTTGTGCCCACTTGAGCGGCTCCATTCCGCTGCGTAAAACCCTCCTCGCCGATCGTTATCTCTCACTCTATTATTCTCAACACAATTCCTACTAGTTCGTCCGAGTTATCGCCCGTGATCGCGTATGGGCCGAAGCAGGGATAAGCTGCCCGGCACAACCGGCTTATAATCGCAAGGATTGGCAATGAACAAACAAAGGCTCATGGTGGGATCAAGGGTCAAACTCGTTTCCAGCTCAGTACGAGTACATCAAATATTTTTTCCTGGATCTTTTCCACCCCCTTCTCACAGCTTGTATTCCATGAAGGGTGGTTCGTTCTAGGGGTTTTCGGTCCGCCGGCCCGGTAAGTCAGGGCAGGTCTGCAAGCATCTAGCATGAGCTTGGGCCTACGCTGCGCGGTGCGCATGACTAGTGGCTGGGTGTTGAGGTTCGAGATGTAAGTGTATATTATCAAATTAATAGATTTATAATGTATAATATCGGTATTTCGACTTCCAGTTTTACCACTTAGCTGATGCTCCGAGGCGCGGTACAGTACTCTACCGCTGCCGCCGGTACCGAGGGTGCTGTTGTAAGCTAGCTTTTGGAGCGGGGTCTTAGCCTAGTTTCCTATCCTTAAGGTGCCTCTCCTGCCCGCCTTCGGAGATATGCTGAAGAGCTCTGACAAAGGGTCCTGAGAGGCGCGCGGCTACAAAACCAGCAAGGAAGGGTGAACAAGAGGAGGGGTACATTTAGCGGGAGGGCACAATGAGCTAATTGCGATTTTCAAGAAAGAGAGCGGAAGCAAAAGGCTAACGGTATAATTTCTTTTGTATTAATAAGGGAAACTTTTATCATACCATACATTGTGAACAGGAAGGAAAAGAAAGGAAAGGAAAAAAGGGAGAAAAGAGAAAAATAGACAAAGCCTTGTGAATCACGCACTATACTGGTATACCCTAAGATGCACCCACTCGGATGTGTGTAGTATGTGTTTATATCTAATTTGTTTCTATATCTATGAAGCTTCAGTACACCCCTCCTTCAATAGAACACGGCTTCCCAAGTCAGGCAATAATACAAAGCCGATGATTCACGGATGTAGAATAACGGGACCAAATGGGCATGAGAAACAAAAGACAAATTAAAGGGCCTATGTATAGAGAGGAGAGAAGATAGAAAGCACCAATAGGCCGCGGATACATCCAAAATTGACTAAACTAAACCTAAAACATTACTATAATACAAGATATGCTAAAAGACATAGGGCAATTCGAAAGAATCGTGAAGGCAAATGGAGGTTCCAAGCCAATAGTCCAAAGGTTAGATACCAATGATAACTTATCAATCCGTATATAAAGAACTATCTATAGCGGACGGAATATTTTGTTTCCGAGTCGTCAGACCTGTGACCCTATGGGGAGTGTGTATCGAATATATAGAGGGAGAAGCGGCGAGTTTCGCTCTTGGATATTAAAACCGCCGCATCCTTTTGGAAGGGGGCTCAGATGGCTCAGACGGCTCGGGAAAGGAGAGTTCTGTTGATGGGAGGCTTGGTGCATATCTGGGAACCAAACCCAGCTGCTCACGCAGCAAAGTAGCAATTATTTGATGCCCATTCCTAGTAGCCCACTCGAGAGGTGTTCGGCCATATTGTGTGTCGGCTATGTTGGGACCAACATTGTTCCGTTCCAGCAGCATCCCCACCACCCTTTCATCCCCACTCTCAGCAGCCCACGACAGCGGTGTTCGGCCATCTCGAGTATCAGCTTTGTTGGGATTGATGTCCCTCCTCTCCAGCAGTATCCTCGCGATCGCTTGGTACCCATTCCTAGCAGCCCACCAGAGCGATGTTCGGCCGTGTTTGGTGTCGGCTATGTTGGGATCAACGTCCTTCCGTTTCAGTAGCATCTCCACCACCTCCTCGTGTCCTCTCTGGGCAGCCCACAGGAGCGGCGTTCGGCCATGTTGGGTGTCAACTGTGTTGAGATTAACGTCGTTACGTTCCAGCAGTTTCTCCACCACCTCCTTACGCCCACCCTCCGCAGCCCACGATAGCGGCGTTCGGCCATATTGGGTGTCAGCTGTGTTGGGATTAACGTCGTTTCGTTCCAGCAGTTTCTCCACCACCTCATTGCGCCCATTCTCGGCAGCCCACGATAGCGGTGTTCGGCCATATTGGATGTCAGCTGTGTTAGGATTAACGTCGTTACGTTCCAGCAGTTTCTCCACAACTTCCTTATGCCCATTCTCCGCAGCCCACGATAGCGGTGTTCGGCCATATTGGATGTCAGCTTTGTTAGGATTAATGTCGTTACGTTCTAACAGCTTCTCCACCACCTCCTTATACCCATCCTCCGCAGCCCACGATAGCGGTGTTCGGCCATATCGGATGTCAGCTTTGTTAGGGTCGACGTCGTTCCGTTCCAGCAGCATCCTCACTACCCCCTCGTGACCACCCTCAGCAGCCCACAATAGCGGTGTTCGGTCGTCTTTGGTGTCAGCTATGTTGGGATCGACGTCGTTCCGTTCCAACAGCATCCTTACCACCACCTCGTGGCCATGCTCGGCAGCCCACGATAGTGGTGTTTGGCCACATTCGGTGTCAATCATGTTAGGATCGACGTCGTTCCGTTGCAGCAGTAGCCTCGCCACCCCCTCGTGGCCATTCTCTGCGGCCAACGATAGCGGTGTTCGGCCATCTTGGGGGTCAGCTATGTTGGGATCGACGTCGTCCCGTTCCAACAGCATCCTTACCACCACCTCGTGGCCATGCTCGGCAGCCCACGATAGTGGTGTTTGGCCATCTTGGGTGTCAGCGACGCCGGGATCGACGCTGCCCCGTTCCAGCAGCATCCTCACCACCGCCTCACGGCCACCCCCGACAGCCCACGATAGTGGCGTTCGGCTATACTTGTCAGACATGTCGGGACTGATGTTGTTCTGTTCAAGCAACATCCTTACCACCCCCTCATGGCCATTCTCGGCAGCCCACGATAGTGGCGTTCGGCCATACTTGTCAACCATGTTAAGATCAACGTTGTTCTGTTCAAGCAGCATCCTTACCACCCCCTCGTGGCCATTCTCAGCAGCCCACGATAGTGGCGTTCGGCCATACTTGTCAACCATGTTAAGATCAACGTTGTTCTGTTCAAGCAGCATCCTTACCACCCCCTCATGGCCATTCTCAGCAGCCCACGATAGTGGCGTTTGGCCATATTCGGTGTCAGCTATGTTGGTGTCGACGTCGTTACGTTGAAGCAGTATCCTCACCACCCCCGAATGCCCCCTTCTAGCAGCCCAGGTCATTGCTACGTTGCCATTCAAATCTATTGCCTGCACATCCAATTTATTCATCTCCAATAAAGCAACCATAATCTCCTCACATCCAAAGTATGCAGCACCGTGAAGCCCCGAAAATCCCTCGGGCCTACGGTCCTCATCTAGGGGCAGGCCCCAGCAGTCCATCCCATGCAATATTAGCATTTTTGAAGATATGTGCTTATCGTATCCCTCGAGCAGTTCCAACGCAAGCCTCTTCACACTTTCAGTAGTCTCCCGTCTAGCATGTGTGCCCCAGTAACAAGAAGCATATCCGACAAAAGGGATGGTTGGTGGGATCGAATCAAGAGTAGGCGAGAAGTCCCTGACGTGCCGAAAGTTAAGGTAGGTCAAACAGACCTCCGCAATCATCGAGTGGGGCCCAAGGAACAAGTCGGAATTATGGAAGAGGTACTCCTGCAGGGTATAGTGAATAAGGCGGACTGTGCACGAGGACTTCTCAACCGTGATAAGCCCTAGGGAACATGCTAGTAGTGTTTCTATCGCTGGAACATTCCGAATATCCAAGTCGGTGGATCCTTCTACCCCGAGGGCGTGGCAAAGCTCGTCGACATGTAATGCCCGCTCCGCATGCGACACCCACATCAGAACTTCCATGCCGAGCTTTGATCTGCTTCTTTGTTGCGCCCTCACCCGTGATAACGTTGTTGCGTAAGCATCGCCCAGACCCTCCCCTTTAGTCATTTCGTCAAGTTTCTTCCTTCTCCGACTCAGAGTAACCTCGCCCAAGATCGCGTCCATGTTCAGAGAAACGAGAAGGAAACTTGAAATCACCGTTAGTGAACACCGTTAGTGAACAATAACTCAGACCTATATTTTTAAAATATAATTAAAATCCCTGCTTACATTTCTGAGATCTTCGCCGGAATAATTCTCATAATATCACCCCGCAATTCGTCGTCCATTGCGCTAGGATCGGTGTCACCGTCCAGCCTCATTTCCAAATAGCTCTTAATATCTTCTTGAGTAGGGCTAACAGGTATCCTAACTACCTTGCCAAAACATTTCATAATTTCCTCGTCTATATGGGACCTCCCGGTTAGGAATATTCGTGTATTCGATGACATCTGAACAATTTCTCGCAGCGACTCGAGGAGCTCCCTTCGGTGCTTTGGAGCAGATTCGTCTAATGCATCAATGCATATAAATACCCCCTCTAGTGTTGCAATAGTCCTCCGCAAAATTTCCACCAGATCCGGAAGCCGAAGACCCCGGCCACCAAGCCCCCTTTTCGCCTTCTCAAAAGCCTCCCGTATATGCTCCGGGATTCCTCCTCCCCTGAAAAGTTGTTTAAGGATGGCACCCAGCATACTTGCCGTGGACTGTTCCTGCTGGGCAAGGAAATCGCAGTAGAGTCCGACGACAGCAACGTCTTTTTCCCTAGCCTGATCGCATAGGCTATCAATCACTAGGGAGCTATTATTTGCTGATCGTTAGTGGCATCTACATTATCGCGCTCCAGACAAGAGGCATTCCTACCTAAGATATGTTTTCCCCACCCCGGGATTCCCGTAACAGAACAACACCGGCTCAACACAGCCATCCTCCTTATCGCTCCATTTTCTGAATTCGGCGGTTTCTAGTACCCAGTTCCCCACGCCATTAAGTCGATCGATTCGAACACCTTGGTGCCGTTGTTGTGGTTCAAGTGGCGATAGCCACTTCAGAATTTGGCGCCCCTCGGCATCTGTTTCTGTGATGAAGTTGACAATGTTGTTGCTGTTCACGTTGAACGAGTTGATATGACCGCTGACCTGCTGGTGCCCTGACATCTTCTTTATAGCCTATTTTATCTGAATTCCTTCTTGAGGGAGAGAGGGAGGGATTGTGTTCAATGAGAATTCGACTCCCCCACGGTTGGAGGGAGAAGAGGGGCTAATTTATAAGGCTCTGGTGTTACACGTGTATTGACTGGTCCACTCGCGGCACCGGCTGTGCTCAGAATTGTCTCCACAGCCACTGCCTCCTGATCACCAATTGATTCTGCCCCCAGACTAGTCTTGTGTCCCGGGCGAAAAAAATGAGTGAAAAATGACGCTTCTCGACATTACCCGTAGAGGCATTCAGCCCCAGGGTTCGAAGAGCATTTTTCGGGTGCTAAGTTTCTACTCGGTCTGTCAGTTTTGTATGCGGAAACGCGTTACACACACCAAAGCTTTTCCACTGAAAAAACCTGCATACCCGTTTTTCAACTCCGGGGCTGAATGCCGGCACTTTTAATTTACAGTTAGCGTTGTTGGCACTTGAAGTGCCTTGTGCCATTACAGTTTGCCCGGCAAGGCACTACTAAATGCCAGAGTCTAGTGAGATTAGCTGATGGCACTACCTGGTACAATTCAATTGTTTTCGGCTGGTTTCTGTTATTGAGGAAGCAAATATTGGTGTTCTTCAACACAGTGAGAACTCAGAGGGATGGGAAATGGGGGATATTCGATATTAATTGGGCTTGTAGATAGTTTCTTTGTTTTGTTTTTTCTCAAAAAGTCATTTGATTTGTACATGTATCACCTGGGTATACAGTGCCGTACCAGGCACATCGATTTGAAGGGTGGTGCCATGGCACAAACTCTCGCGACTTAGTTGAGCTAGCGTGCCCCGGGAATGTACTGCTATTGGTGCACGTACTCGAGTATGCCTAGTTGGCGGCCGCTCCAGTTATAAAGTTATAGTCTAACGAATAAAGATATTGAAGCGACTCAGTGCCAACAACGTTATTTACAGAATTGCGGAGTACGGTGCACTAGTATCTCTCGTTTGCAATACCGTAAACCCCCGAATAGAAGAAACACGTGCTAGGACGTTGAAGTTACCTCTCCTAGTAAGGCGCATCGTATATTCCTTTTATTTTGTCTCAACTAGGGGCTGAGTTTGCGGTGTTTTCCCCTCGCGTAGTTCAGAAAGGAAATTCCAACGTCCTAGCACATGTTTCTTCTATTTGAGTTTTTACGGTATCTCAACTAATTAACGGCTCTTAAGTACGATAATGCCAGAGCTTTATCAGCTTGTAGGACCTCCAGCCGGTAGTATTAAAATCAATCATGAGATATTGCTGATAAAATGAGCCTGATTCCAGAACTTTGGAAAATGAACACTAATTTTCCGGCAAGCTATATACGAAAAGTCCCAAAGTCGGGGCTTCGCCCATTTTTGGCATGAAATACGTGTAGCCAATATAATTCCCAAGACCCACCTGCAGTAACAACTCCCAAACACCACCAAGCCAATAATAACAATAATAACGGAATATGACACAGGTTAGAAGATCACCCCGCAGTCACACCTCCTAGAAGCACAAATAGATAACAAAATAATTGCACCCACCCCAGATTCTGCTTAGGGCTATACGAGAAGGTTGTAAATGGCAACAGGATACCCCCCATTTACTGGCAACTCACATTTTCTCCAAGGCGTTGCAATCCCGAACAGTTCTATGACGATTCTCACACTATCACGGGACTGAAAACGTGCTCTAAGCTTTTGGTCAATTCCGTCTACATTGGTGCTTTTAGGGTGGGTAAGAAACAAGTATGATATCATTGAAAAAGTACGGCAATGGTAAGCTAACTATTTCTGCGTCAAGCCGAAACAGCAAAGTAAGATAAGATAAGCTTCCTCTACGTTTTTGACTTTGAATACCCCCAGTGCGGTTTCAATTGCTTATAAAGCCGCAAAGTACTACACTCCGTACAGAACTAGACCGGGTGAGCGTTCAACTAGGAAGCACCCTCAGCGAGGCTTGGCACAGCTTGACACCGAATTCCGGTACGCATCAGACCAATCTGCTAACAAATCTTTGCCAAGCCTCGCTGAACGCTCACCTGGTCTATCCGGACACAACGCTACCGCACTCATTGCAAAAGTTTACGGAGGCCAGGCTTGGCACTTTTTAGTAGGCCACTGTCGTGGCTCTTCCACGGGAGGCGTTCTTTTGTGGGTATTGGCAATCTTGACTATGAACGGTACTGGTGAAGTTCACCAGCCAGAAGAAAAGAAAAGAAACTAAAACTGATAATTGAAAACGAAAGGCGAGCACTGGCGGTTTCGATAAACCCCGATGCTCCGCTCACAGAAAGAAGACGACGATGATGGAAAACTAACTGTTGACAACGGCACAGGAAAAATCCACGATCACATTCCGTCCTCCCACAAGGTCTTTCCTACTAGCTAACCAACAAACCCTTATCCACCGTGACTGCCCTTTTGCCCAGCTATGAAACTAGCTACCCGGCCCAT
>Ga0307513_10001712_pt1 | contig 31339 bp, 45 predicted proteins | sample 15_EM_MG_FD_202174 | JGI IMG/M metagenome (GOLD analysis project Ga0307513, IMG submission 202174) | Populus trichocarpa ectomycorrhiza microbial communities from riparian zone in the Pacific Northwest, United States - 15_EM | ecosystem: Host-associated > Plants > Roots > Unclassified | place... | reverse complement strand
TTTCTTTCACCCCCACACCCTCCCCCGCGGGGGGGGGGGGGGGGCCCCCCCCCACGTGCCATATATCGCATTATTAACCCTCACGTAATTACCCGAATGCCCCTGGAGGTCATGCGCGACGTCTTCGAGGCGGCGGGGCTCGTGCGGGTACTGATGCCCAGAGTCGTGTTTCTTGAAACAGGGCTCATATCTTGTATCCTTGCGTGTTTGTAGTGGGCCCCAACAAACATGTTTGTTTTGTCGTATTATCGGCTGCAAGGAAATTCTAACACAAACACGTTACGCATGCCACTTCGCTCTTGCCAACACTACCATGTGTTCCTCCCAAGAAGTCCTTCTGTATTGCATGTCGCATATTTCTTGGCTCCCTGCAGTTTATCAAATGCGTTGAAGACAGAGCCGCTGCTGACGGAGTACGGAAGGACTTCTTGGGAGGAGCTCATGGTGATGTTGGAAAGAGCATAGTGGTATGCGTAACGTGTTTGTGTTAGAATTTTCCCGCAGCCGATAATACGACAAAACAATCATGTTTGTTGGAACCCACTACAAACACGTACAGATACAAGATATGAGCCCTGTTTCAAAGAACACGACTCTACGAAGCAGTTAGGCTCAGCGTCCAAGTGGGACAACGCTGTATATAATAGTTACCTGCGAAGCAGTAACTACAGTTGCATATAGTCAGTCACTAGGTGAAGAAAGCACTAAGAGGAGAAACTCACGGCTCAGCACACAAGTGTAACAACGCTGAGCCGACAGGTTCACAACAAGACTGCTTTTAAGTATCAGATGTCTGCAGGCAGAACGTGCTGTAGGCCACGTCATCTGTTCCCCCCCATGAGCGGTGCCAATCATTTGAGGGTGGACAGTGCGAGTGTAGCAATTGGGAGGTGGTGAGGTTGTGTTGTGTTGTGTTATCATTGCGTATGTAGTCGGTGTAAATATGATAGACTCAGTTCCGCTCTCTATCGTGTTTATCGTTTGTCGAGCTCGCTTAGCCACTGGACTGCTCCACCCCGGGTGAAAATTAATAGCTTAACCGCACTCCACGCACTTCAAATACGGCGGCGATGAATCAAGTATTGGAATTCGACATTGATGACACCCATCACAAACGTTGAAAGATATATATATATCTACGAAGATTGCGAAATTCTAGCGCAAATCGCAGCAAATCATGAGGACCACAGAAAGCCACTGGATTCCAGGGTTAGTATTGTATGAGACCCGTATTACCTATTGGGTCTCATAGCACCTGGCCATTCCCAATGCCTGCCAATTACCGCGTGTTTGCTTTGAAGCAAGAACTCAACTCCCGCCTTGGGGAGGCACGCGCTGTAGACCGCATTATTAACTCTCACTCAATTACACGAATTCCCGTGGAGGTCATACGCGAAATCCTCGAGGCGGTGGCTCATACCGATCTTGATGCCCTGGCTCTTTTAAGCATGACTTGTATGGCATGGTATTGAAAGTTCTATAAACTTGGGACTGTCATTGTAATTGACGTTGACCATGATGATGTGCTCGAGACGCTTTAGCTTTCCCTTCTCTCGTCCGAAAATTGGGTGTTGAATATTGCGATTACTGGTGCATATGAATCGGGTGAAATATTCAATAGCACCATACCTCATGTGCACCGTATCCGAGCACTTGAGCTACTCCCGTATCGGGAAGCACGAGTACCATTTCGCGTTCTCGGGGGGTACCCCACCAGATGACCTAAGCTCCTTGTGCCGACTCTCGATGAGCCTGCTTCCTATAATGAGAATATATTTGGTCTTCGAAGCATCTGCTCGAACGTGTCGGCAAGTATCAGATCACCTTCAATGAAACGGATTTGTTCCTCATTAAATCTCTGCCCTCTTCTCACCCTTCACTGCTCTTGTACTTCATGTGCCTGGAGTGGCGGATATGGACAAATTGCAATCGCCCAGAGTTGAAAGTTTGAGATTGCCCTCCTATCTCGCGACTTCGGCGACGAATGTATTAGTCTTACTCAACGGCTTATCGAAGAGTCCGGGGTGAAAGAATGAAATTTTGACAAGATGAATACGTGTAAAGGATAATCGTGACAAACATTGTCAGTACACCATGTCCTGTGATTCACAATCGATTGAACACGATTGGTGCAGGATTCGCAACCGCTGGCTTGGGGGCTTGGAGCATCCCATCGACCTCCTCCCAACTAAACTTTTTCGTCGTCCGGTCCCATGGTCCCAACCCCAACCCACCATTCGCAATTGTCCGCCTCGCTTCCACGAACTCCGGCATGCGATGCAACGACGACGTCCCTGCACCCATCTGTACGGTCGAACCATGTGAAGGACCCCGGGTCATGATGGTTGGAAGCATCGCGAGCGGCGATGGGACGATTTTCTCGATCTTGTCCCAGTCAATACCTGCGTTTTCGGTTTCTGAGGACGAAGAGGATTGAGAAGGGGAAGAGGAGGACGTGGGAGAGGATGAAGGGCCTGCCAGTGGGTGCGCTACCCTGCTAGGCATCGAGGGTATCTTGTACTTTGGAGTCCCGCGCAATGGCGTTGGACCGACGTAGAGCTTCAAAGGGCTAGGAGGGGCCCGTCGACGTTCACGAGTCAGAGGCATGACGTGCGTTCAAACGATTGAGGAGAGTAAAACGTGAAACGAAGGTCCTGGGAATGACGTGAATGATAAGCTTTGTTCCGGGATTGGAGGGCAGAGGAAACATACACGCTAGTTCAGGTAGAGAGCAAAGAGTCTATACGGAACGTTGGATAAGCCATAGAGGTGATTTATGGGGATGAGGCGACGCACGGGTGATCCGACGCTCGTTTCCGGCCAAGCAGTCGCTTAGTTGTGAAGTAAAAGGCCAGCCAGTAGTAACACGATCCAGGTCGTGGTCAGTATGAGTTGATTTTGCAAATTTCGTTCGACACAGAGAACGGAGGAAGTTGGAGTCGAGAGTGAACTTGGTGGATAGCCACCCGACAGCCTCGCGCGCCGACTCAGCTGGCTTGGAAGGACATTAATGTCTTTCAGAATATATAGGATAATTACGTAGGTATCAGGTCCTATATTCAAACTCTGGAACGAGTCTCTCTTTCGCATATAGAAGTCTGAGGAGCGATCGAGTCCAAACTCGCCACAAGTCGTAGTCTCAGCACGAGGGCTTGGGACTGACTCGTGATTATTGATGGTCAAATTCCATCAAATTCTCACAAATCGAATTGACTCTGCTTACAAGGCAATGTACCACCTCTGAGATGGTTTCAGAGAAGTGCCGCGTTGGTCCACGGTAGATCACATGTTGGCAAACGGCGCTTCTAAATCCTACTTGTTCCTGCCCGACCCTGATGGCGGGAACATAAATCCGGTTTCGGTACGTTCACCCAGGTATAATCAATAGTCGGGCTATATGTAACAGAAAGGAGTAAATTGAGCGAATGTCAGCGGATCGGTCGTGAACTATTGATTTGGATGGATTTAAACAGACTTGCTGAGAACCCAGATAAAATGATCGAAAGCACGTCATGAGATTCCACGGAAAGGGCATCATGCATGCTTCACTGGTCTACGAACCTAACTCGTGTACATGGTGAGCAAGCATGAAGCATGGACGGAAGACGCAAGCTCCAGAACCATTCATTGTCCCGCATTTGGTAATGTTCCATTTGGTAATGTTCGTGTGGTCCTGAGAGAATATATGTATTGATTGCTGGCAACTTATTTATGGATGACTAAATTACAGTATTGACGCCGCCACCATCATATAGATATAATGTCACAACACACATCCTTTCTCTTGACGCACATAGGAAGCGCCGCGGACTCGTTCAGGAACGCGACTTTCGTGCTCATCTCTCCGTGTCCGCTCCTTGTTCCGAAATTGTCAATTTTTAATTTTTTTAGGCCACAATGGTGGAGCCACCTCGCCGGGATCATTGACAGGACAGGACAGGACAGGACAGGCCACGTGCCTCAGCTCGCTCTCGTCTTGACGCCTTCTTCCGTAGATTCATTGTCCCAAAACGGCAAAGAGAGGCGTCTGTCGAGTAGTGTAGGTGGTTGATTGCAGTCACCACCACGATCAATATATGCCGCGCCCGCGTTTTCGAAAGCACCACCCCTTCCGCCCCGCTCCCCTCCGCAATCCCCTCCGCAATCCCCTCCGCCTTCCTACTCTCCTCTTCCTCAATGTCCCAACACACCATGGATGTTGTCGTCATCGGCTCCGGCGGAGGGCCTCTCGAGAGTAACCTTTCCTCGTGCGTATCCAGGTCCAGTTCCAGTAGCCGATTGCATGCTCCAGAATCTTACACATTATGGCGCAGATATTTGCTCAAGGCCTCTGAAGCAAAATGGGAAGACGGTTGCATCTCCATCGAAGCTGGTTCAGGCATGGCCGCGCTCGCTCGTCTCGTCGAGCACAATCCGGGCCTCTTCCACGACCTCACTCCAAAGGATGGCGATAAGAATAATACTCTCCTTGCCGCTAGGGTCTATTCTTATGTCCAGTCAGTCTCCCACTCGTTCTTCACACTTGTCCTGATCTTTTTTCTCCTCGTAGAACTTTTCTGATTTCTCATGGCCACCTCGACCACGTCCTCTCCTTAGTTCTCGCCGCTGGAGCACTTCCTACTCCCCTTCCACTCTCAATCACTCGCAGCCCCGTCCCTCTCAGCCGCCGCCGGATTATGGGCGTCAAAGCGGTCATCGATGATATCACCCAAATGTTCAATGGGCGCATCTGGCCCTCTCTCGCCAACGATTCCATCGATCCTAACGTCCACCATAGCATGTACCTTTACGATCCCATTACGCCCCACCTCCCCTCAACGAACGCCATCGACCAAGCTGCTGTCTATGCCCCCCTGAACCCACAGCTCTCCGTCCTCGCCGTCCCAGTATCCCACGGGACTATCTTAGGCACGACCAAGACCTACAATTCCTCCGCCTTCTTCATCCGCCACAACGCAACCCATCGTCAATTCCTCTTTTTTGGCGATGTCGAGCCAGACACGATCGCACTCCGCCCATCCACTCGTTCCGTCTGGACTCTTGCGGCCTCTCTTATCGTCTCCAGCCCCAACCAACTCCTCTCCACCATCTTCCTCGAATGCAGCTACGAACAGTCCCGACCCGACCATCTGCTCTACGGCCATCTCAGCCCTCCCCACGTCCTACGTGAGATGCAAGCCCTTGCGACCGAGATTGTATGGTTACGCCAACCGTTCCTCAAGCAATCCTCCAACGTGACTACCCCCTCTGAGGAGAACGGTGTCTTCCGCAAGAGGCACAGAAAGAACTTTTTCTCACAAGCCCTTTGGAGATCTCGCAGCCGTGACAGGGGCATGACTTTGCTCCCTTCTCCCGTGTCCCCTATTGAGCCTCCCACTCCCGCAGCCGAAAACATGATCCTCGACCGCGAGCAGCTGAGAGGCGCACTCGCGGGAGTTAGACTCTTCATTATTCATTGCAAGGATCCCTTGACTGTGGATGCTATTTCTGACCCCTCTCGCCCTATTGCTCATGTTATCACCGACCAGGTCAAGGCCCTGGTCGGTCTGGAACAGTTGGGTTTAGAGGTGTTGCCCGCCGAACAGGGCACCCGCATCGGTACATCTATTTCTTTGAAATGACTTTCTGTCGTATACTGATCTCCTTCCTCTAGCCATCTAACTTCGTTCACCAGTCCATGCCTCAATTACCACAACTTCAATCTTCTCTGGTGTCGCTCTCGTACCATTCTGTAGCCCTATACCAACCTCACAAATACCAACCTTGAAAAACCTTACAAAAATGCACCGCGTCATCATCTCTCGTCCGCCTCTCCTCTTTTCCTGCCTCCCTTTCCTGCTCCATCCTAGACTCTCCCCTCTCTCCCTCTATAAGACATGCACAACTGTAGCCCTAGATTTCCCACCCGCTTTATGACGTTGGTTGATGAATATACTTATTGAAATAAACTCGCAAATCAGTACATCACCCAAACCTCCCCAATAACGTTCCACTCGTGCAAAATCCTCGCGTGCCCTCCAGCCTCTCCTTTCTCATCCTCCACACTCGTACTCACGAACGACTCGTCGACTTCCTCATCCACCAAAAGCAATAACCTCAATCCACCGACAATCGCCAGACCGCCTTTTGTAGCCAAGTACTCAAGCGTCGTCTTGCCTTCCCCAGTCCACTTCCCCTCCGCGGGGTGCAATATGATCGGAGCGAGGTTAGTAACTGAGGCACCCACAAACTCCACAGAGCCGGTAAAGGACGTCGTAGGCGCAGGGTGGAGTGTGGCGGTAAGGCGGTTTGCAAGCGCGCTGCTCCCACCGCCGCTCGTTACGGAGCTGATCGTCGATGTGCGTGCGTGGTGCGTCACTGAGACAGACGCGGGCGCGGGCGCGGGGTGTGTGTCGGGGATGTACGGCGAGGGTAACGCTACGCTGGTGCCGATCTGCCTTTTTGACCCCGAGCCTGAGCCTGAGCCTGAGACGTGTGGGTGCGGCGAGTCGACTACGACTCGCCCGAGGGTTGGCGTGCGGGGTGAGAATAAAGGCAGATGGAGCGGGAGTATCGAGGCCTGCCTCATTGTATTGCCGGGTGTTAACCTTGCAGGGTCGGAAGAAATGGTGTGTTGGACTGCGAGCTTTAGTCTCCTCAGCTTCCCGGGCGTTGGTGGAGTCGTAGTCGAGATGACTGGTTTGATGTCAACACTGAACGACTCTCCGATCCGAATCGTGTCCCTATGCAGCACTTCCGCCGTGAAATCGACGCTCACATCGGTGGGCTGACGTGCACCAGTCACTCTATTGACCACTGTCGCGGTCATTGTGGTCGGTGTGGTGAACGTCGAGCGGGCTGGAGAGGAAGGACGTGACGATACGCGTGGTTTGTAAGGCACCATTGAAGCTGATGGTGAGCCCGGTCGTGATGGTGGACCCGAGGCGATAGAGGAAGCTGGTGAGGCCGGGCGGGGGATCGTACCGCCTAAGGCGCGTTGAACTACGGAAGGTATGGATGGTGGTGGTGGGGATGAAGGAATCATTTGTGTCCCTGCGATTGGGACGCGACGGGTTAGCACCTGAGAGTATATTAGTTTATTTCTTCAGACAAGTAGAGGAGAAGGGTCGTACCGAAGTCAGCAGTCGCGCGGGTTCGCCGAATGTCGCTCGCCAGGTGATATCCAGTCTTTGAAAGAAATCAGAACAGAATAACTAAAGGCTAAAGATGACATCATGACGTACTTCCCTAACGGAACAATACTCCCGGCCGCAGGAGCGCTCCAACTTGGGGTAGGACTAGTAGGCGAGATAATGTACAAATACTGCCGCACATCCGAGGGATGCATAAGTGCTGTCCAATCAGAGAAGATACTGTTTGGTGTTGTTGTTCCAACAGGTTGGTACACATTGCCGTCGATCGCCACCAGTCCTTCGACGGGCTCGAAGCGGAGGCGTTCAAACCACATTGGTTCATGGGTGACGTTTTGGATGTGTACTTCAAGAAACACCTTATCCTTCTCAGTTGGTGACATGAGCGCTGTCACGGACTGTGGTACGTGAACTTTAGTCTTGACTGAGAGAGGGTTCGTCACCTAGGCGGTGGTTAACAGCACAACCATAGGACGTAGAACGCAGCCTTGCTTACCGGGAACTTGTAATACTTGCTAAATTCGCGCGACTCTCCCTGTGGCGTACGATATTGCACGACGCAGGCTAGCGTATGCTGTCCAAGCTCCTTGATCTCAAAATGTACGACCGTCTCCATGCTAGCAAGTGCAGCAAGTCTCTCATTGCTGCTGCCGACTTCTCGTAGAGGAATCTTGTTTGCCGCTGTGTGCATTTCTATATGCATTTTCACTCCCTCGATAGGGATAGTGATTTCATTGCTGAGTGATAGGCAACAGGAGAATGTTTCCCCTAGCTGGACGAGGCCGAAGGCTGTTGGGAGGTGCAGGAGCGGCGCAACGGCCGATAGGTCTACAACAGCATTAGGAAAGAGCCAAGAGAGGGAAATAGGTATAGTGTGCCTACCTCGTAGTGATGTAGGAATTCCTTGAAGTGGCTTGGGTCCCTGGAGGGAGAGTGGGGATGCTGCTGAATGGGCAAGGACTGCAGGAGTATCGGCTAGGGCAGGCTGCCAGCTAGCGCCTGTGACGATGCTTGGCCGCTATAGTAATACTGGATATACGTAAGGGGCAGCGGTAGAGCCTGGCGACAGTCTCACCGACACCCGCATTACTTTGAGAGCGAGGGGATGCGCAGACGAGGTAGCCATGGTCCAGAAAGTTGCTACCAGAAATAATCAGAATATTTTCGGAATTATCTCCGAACTTCTCTGCGTCGGGTGCTAAGTTTGGGACCGAAGCCAGCTGAACGCCAAACACTCGGAATCGACCACCGCAGGCGACAGTGACGAAGACGAGCAGCTGAGGACGAGAGCGTGGGCAACGTGACCCTAGCTTTATCTCATCAGCAATAATGCCGTTCGTACCGACGCCGGCCGAGGTTGCACTCGTCAACCAAATCTTTTTCCGCGGGGACACGCAGAAACTCAACGCGCTCACTGGAGACAAGGCTGTAGGCATCTTTAAGGCCGCAAATCTTGCAGAGGCAACCCTCGGTGATATATGGGCCATCGGAGACCCAGAGAACAATGGCTTCCTCACGAGAGCTGGCTGCGCCAGAGTAGTCAGACTTATTGGCTGGGCCCAACATGGGGAAACGAATATTGGAGACCATTTGTTGGAGATAGGTAGGGGGGAGCCCTTTATCTCTGCCTGAAACCCCCCGCTGACGCCGCAGCTGACAGTCGGGCCCCTCCCGGTGCTCGAAGGATATGCTCCACCCACGGCTCAATCTGCACCAGTACCAAGGCTACCTCCCCAGATAGCCACAATTGCCCCTCTGCCACCCCTCACGCCTCAAGACCGCCAGAAGTTCCTTGGTCTATTCAATAGTACGGGCCCTATTGCAGGCTACCTCGGCGGTCAGTGTATTGTCTATCATTACATTAGCGTTATTTATTGTGGGCTTTAGGCGAGAAAGCCAGAGAACTCTTTATTCGGTCGAAACTGCCGGTCGAGCGGCTCAATGCCATCTGGTACGCGACTTTCGCTCACTACCGCTTTTGAACTAATGCACTCGAAGGAACCTCACCGACCGTGAAAACCGTGGTTCTCTTGACTCGACTGAATTTGTAATCGCGATGTACTTTATCCAGGGCAGCATGGGTAATCCACCTCCAATCCCAGTCTTACCATCTTCCCTCCCATCGTTCCTGGTGGATGCAGCAGCGGGTCGACCCATCCAGACGGGCTCAAACCTCAACTCGCCTACCTTCCCGTCAGCAGTCTCGCCACAATACACAGGAAACACCAATCCCGTGCTCAGACCGCAGTCTACAGGCGCAATGAGCCCCCAGATGACAGGTCGACCCGTGCCCCCCACCCCAAGCCGGATCCCACCAGCGATCCCCCCTCGTCCGTCGACGATGGTCGCGGCACCGCCTGCTATACCGGGCCAGTCTCCGTTTCCCCTTGCCAGACCGCCCGCGCAAGCCCAGGCTGCCGTCATACCGTGGGAGATTCAACCGGCGGAGAAAGCGACCTTTGACGGGTTCTTTAAGGGGATTGACAAGCAAGGACTGGGATACGTCGAGGGTGCTGCTGCTGTGCCGTTTATGCTGCTTTCGAACCTCCCCGATGCTACTTTGGCGAAAGTCTGGTAGGTCTCACCCTCTTGTGAGAATCTGTATATTCTGAATGTGAGTCTGACGCCGTGTGATGTAACAGGGATCTCGCAGATATGAAGAACGACGGCCGACTGACTGAGGAGAGCTTTGCGGTCGCAATGCACCTCATCAACCAAGTCCTTGCAGGGAAACCGCTCCTCGATGCCCTCCCCGTCTCCCTTATCCCACCCAGTTTCCGATCGGAACTCGGTATGCCACCTGCTGTACAACAAGGCCCTGTAATTTCGGAGACGCAAAGGGATTTATTCGACCTTTTCGAGGAGGCGGCTCTGGCATCAACTCCCGTACTACCACAACCAGGACAGGGCCAGCAGATGGGCCTTTCAGCATTCCAGCCACAGTACACTAGCCCAACCCCGTCCGCTCTTCCTGGTTTTGGAACGTTCCCCATGCCGATGCCAGCGCCGGCTCCAATATCGGGTCCACAAGAACCAGTCAAAGACCTTCTAGGAGACGACGATGAAGTCATCGAGCGCACGACGCACGAGCTTTCTTCTACTTCTGCCGAAATTGGAAACACACAGAACCAGCTCGACCAGAACACCACAGCGTATGAAAATGCTAAAACTGAGCGAGAGAAACTCGAGGCGGAGCTCGCCTGGAAAGCCGCGACGCTGAGCCAGCTGCAGACGCAGCTTGCGTCCGCTAAAGCTGGGTACGAGACGGAGAGTAAACTCCTTGCTACGCTAAAGGAGAGGTACGATGCCCAGCTTGCGGATATCCAGACTACTCGGACGCAGCTTATTACCGCGGAGAGTGATTTGTCGGCATTAAAGCTTGAGAAGACAGAGATCGGTGGTGCGTTGCTCAGGGATAAAGAGGAGGTGAGGGAGTTGCAGAGGCGTCATAAAGAGGTACTTGAGGAAGTTGACGAGGCCAAGAAAGAGGTTGAGAAGGTTAAGAAGGATGTGAGGTTGCAGAAGGGTCTTCTGGCGATTGCGAAGAAGCAGCTTGCCTCTGCCGAAAGCGACAAGGCGGCGGCGGAGAAGGAACTCAGGGAGACGAGGGGAGAGGCGGAAACCACGGAGGGAGAACTGAACGAGGCCGAAGCCGAGCTCGCTGGACGGGCGCGATCGCCTTCGCTGGGAGCCGCGCAAGTGTCTGGGCCCGCCCCTGATGGTATGAAGACGCCATCTGTGCGTGCTACGTCTCCCGTTCCGTCCGTTCGATCCACCACCAGCCCGATCTCAGTGCCAGCCGCGACCCTGCCGTTCCAGGATGTGTCCAACATCAATCTCGGAAGCCCTGGATCGTCCAAGAGCAATAACCCATTCGAGCGGCTCGCATTGACCCGCTCAAACAGCAATTCGCCGTTTCAAACTGCGTCTCCCCCGCCAGCACAGCCTGCGGCGATACCGGATGCGGAGGATGATGATCCGTTTGGGTTTAATTCGCTACCATCTGTGGCCACTATTACGCCTCTAGAGGTTGTTTCCCCTCAGGACACTGGTGGAATGGGGGCGCCAACACCTGGATCGGACTCTACGATCACTACGAACATCAACCATGCGCCACAAGGTTCATTCGCTGAAAGTGATGCGTACTTCACCCCTCCGTCCACTGGAGTCGAGCAGAAGGAAACGCAGGACTCGGTCATTGCTGCTGCAATGCCGCAGACGCCGAGCCTCACCGAGCCCGGTGTTCCAGCGCCACCAGTGACTGCCGACTCTGCAGACCAGGTAGACGAACCAATTGATATAAATCTCCCGCCACTTACGGAGATCAAAGAGGCGGATGATTCGTCAGATGATAGCGATGAGGATGCAGACGACTTCGAAGCCGCTAGGACAGCCGTCAAGGCCGACGTAGCACCTATTCCCGCTACCAGCCCGCCTCCAGCAGCTCAGCCCATGCCCGAATCACCGCAGCAGTTGCAATCCCCTGCCTCTGTACCTGTCAATGTTGGGGCTGCGGCGTTTGACGATTTGTTTGGGGTGTCGCCTGCGACGAGTAATGCAGCCACTGCTACTGGATCAGATTTTAGCAATATCTCTGCCAACCCTCAGCAAGCGCCTGTAGCGCAGAACGGACACGCGTTGCCCACAGACAGCTTTTTTGATTCTATGACGAGTGCGGCTGCTTCAGCTTCGACCAATGGTGGGTGTTTATCCTTATCTTGCCTCGGAGATATGGAGGTGCTTATGCGCATGAGCAGGGGCAACTAGTGCCGCGAGCGCGTTTGACGATATTATGGGAACCGGCGCCAATGCGGAAGATCAGCCCAATAGCGCACCGTTCAAGTTTGACAAGGCTTTCGACGAACCTTTCGACTTCAACTCATTCTCTACTACTGAGCCGTCCCAGGCTCCTCAGGCTCAAGCTGTGACAAATGGAGCCGATGCGTTCCCGATGACTGCACCTCCCACCGCTGTGTCCTTCGATGACGTATTTGGCACCTCGGATGTGACACCAGATAAGGGAAAGCAAGCTCAGCCGTTATTGTTTGACGATGCATTTAACGTTGGGCCTGTTGTCCATGAACCGCAACCACAACCGCAATCTGTTACCCAGCTAGTCGCTCAACCACAGCCGATCCCTGCCTTCCCGATGCCTGAACCATCTTCTGCGTCCACCACCACTACGGTGCAGGCTCCTACACCTATACAATACCAGGAGACTCCAAGTATTACACCTGCTATGCCTCCCGCTCCATCATCCCAAGCGCCCGTGTCTGTACGGTCGGCATCGCCAACTCCAACTCAGCAGTCAACTAAGGAGCGCATGCAACGCGCTGCATCACCCAAACCCCGGTCGTCGGGAAGTTCTCACATCTCTGGTCCTTCGAAAGTGTTGGGCTCACAGTCTGAGCCTCCGCCGGTCAAGCACTCAAGATTTCACTTGTTCGGCAGATCAAAAACTAAGAAGGAGAAAGATAAGGGTGGTAGGAGTCGTGGCCCAGAGATGCCGCCTAACATGCCCGCTCGGGCTCGCTTGGTGGGAGACCGGGGAGATACCCCGGTTACCGATGATCTGGACGCGGTCAAGCAGCTCTGTGGGATGGGCTTCAGTCGACACCAGGCTGTCGAAGCTCTGGAGAAGCACGACTATAACTTCAATGCGGCTCTGAACTCGTTGCTCGGCGCTTGAAGGCGGGCACAACTTCTGAGTGTGGATATGGGGTATATATTTGACAAGGCATCGAGATTATATGCGCGCTGTATTTTAGGGGACGAAACGGACACAAACGCTCCTTACCACTCTAGACTCCTCTCCTTCCTTCTCGAATAGCCACTCTCTTTATTCTCTGCATGTTTCATTCTTAGCAATGGTCTCTGATAATGGGCATTTTTATTCCCCCCCGCATCAACCTCGGAACTGCACTCAATTGAAGCTAATCTTGGACACCCGCAGCTCCGTCGAGTCGAACGTTGGCCAGCGTTGTGGATCAAAGATGGGCGAGTTCACTAACTACGCTGTTTACGGCGTCATACCATGGCTCTTGCTCTCACCGTTTCAAGTGAGAACCGCGTCGTGCTAAGTGCGGGCCAGTTCTGATGAATCTCTAGTTTGGCTACGCCATTGGAGAACTGAATCAGATCCACGCGGCAATGGCCTGTAAAAGTACAGGAGTCGGGCAGTATGGTCGTAAGCTCTGCGTGCCTATGACGGACACGAGTTTCGGGGTCGTTCGTAGATGGCCTTTTGTCTACTCTCGATTGCACTAATGGTTTATATGCATTTCAGGTAACCTCTATATTTATCGGAGGAGGCCTCATAGGCAGTCTCTTGGCGCAGAAGATCATCGACCCACGCGGGCGCCGAGCGGGTGTACAGCTGGCAACGGCGGGGTACCTTATCGGGTCTCTAGTGCTTGCAGTGGCGGATAGTGTGAATATCCTGATTGTTGGGAGGTCAGCCATATCCCATTTTATAGAGATATTCCACTCATCTTTATCCAGATTCTTCAAGGGACTTGCTGCTGGGCTTGGACTCTGCGTTATTCCTCCCTTCCTCTCTGAAATCTCGCCTCCGAAAGTTCGAGGCACTGTAGGTAAGCCAGACCCCGAGGACATACGCCTCACTGAACACAAACAATACGAACAGGTGTCCTCAACCAATTTGGGGTTGTGACCGGCATCTTGGTCACCCAAACTATTGGATTCTTCCTCTCGGAACCAGGGTCGTGGCGGGGAGTTTTTCTTTTCACCCTCGGATTATCAACCACCCAGCTCTTGGCGGGCTTGTACATGATCGAATCCCCTGCTTGGTTGACCTCAAACTCCCAACACAATGAAGCACGGACGGTAGCGTCTCGCATTTGGCATGGCAAGTCTGGAGGTGCGTCATCTTACCACAGCGCCTCCAGAAATGAGTCACTCCCTGACGGAAATGGATTAACAGATCGTGATGAGGAAGAGGCACTTCTGCGAGAGTCTACTTCAACGGCTGTGTCGAGTGGTCCTCTGCCTGCATCAGTCCTTCAATGCCTCCGAGCACCTGAACTTCGACGGCCGCTCTTGATCGTCTCCCTTTCTATGCTTGTTCAACAAGTCTCTGGTCAGTTTAAATTTAGGATTACAAATTATTTCATTCACCTGGTTCCTAGGTATCAACGCAGTCATGTACTATTCCACTGATATCCTGTCTGCTGCGCTTCCAGGCGCTGGTGCCTATGTCTCGCTTGGAGTTGCTGTGATCAACTTGCTGATGACTATCCCCCCGATTTTTACGATCGAGCGATATGGGCACCGCAAATTGCTCGTCATCTCCATTGCTGGAATTCTTGCCTCCCTCGTCGTACTTGGCTTTGCACTTAACGCTGGATGGACAGCAACGAGTAGCATTGCCACGTTGAGCTTCGTGAGCTCCTTTGCAATGGGCCTGGGACCACTTCCTTTTGTCATGATTCCGGAAGTATCCCCTCTTTACGTGAGTTCACTTCAAAGTTACGCCCCTCTTCTTCTCCGTGCTCAATAATTTATTGGATGCAGGCCGTTTCCGGACTCGGTTCCATCGCACTTTCTGTCAACTGGATCATTAACTTCTTTGTCGGACTCGGGTTCTTACCTCTTCGAGAGTGGCTTACAGATGAACACGGAAGTGGAGCAGGCACAGTCTTCTATTTCTTCGCTGCAGTGACTGTGGTGACGACTCTCATTTTCCTTCGTGTATATGATACTAAGACAGCCGCCCACGCTCGAGTTGAAACGTATCTTGATGTAGAGTAGTTGGTTCTATGAAAATCAAATTGTCTCACTGGTGGTAAACAAAGGGCGTTGAAAGTTGAAAGTCAGTCCTCCCCTGCAGCTTTCAAGGTGTCACATGACGCGTCTTATACCGATTGGGGACATACCGTACGGGAATAGTATCCACTATGGGGTTTTATTTTTACACATTCTTCAGCACACGTGATCCCTCAATGAGGTTGCCGTTCAGTCAGAGCGATATCAAGCATATGGTTGAATGGCTTGTAGAGAATGCAGCAGACGGGACAACCAGGACCGGCAACAAACTATGGCAAGGACTAATGAACGATCCGGTTTGTAAAACCTTATATTGGCTCGTACTCTGGTTAGTTGGGCGAGTTCACTGACGGCTATCCTTGTAGTCCGCATCTGCATGGTCCTCGAGACACACCTGGAAGTCCTGGAGGTTTGTATCCAGCGCGCCTATTTGTTTGGGTAAAGATTCTCATCAAGAGGAATAGGCAACGTTATCTCGACCGCCAAGCACAATATGACCTGATGGTTAACTCAGAGCTGAAGAAGCGTAGAGCTCCGCCTGTTGGAGACCCACACCCCTTTACGCAGCAAGATGCCAAGCGCCTCGCCTGGTATTTTCGAACCGAGGAGATACCTGAAGAGAACCGGTCAGACATTAATGTCTTTAAAAAACTGGTAGAAGAGGTAGGCCTATTTGTTTGAGTACCAACCAACGTGGAATTGAACAGGAGTCAGAACAAATGGGAGTGGTGTGCAAGACATAGCGATGTCGAATGGCAACTGCTATGTTTCGTCAAAGGAGAGGCCATTGACGCCCTCGCTGCCTCAGATGAACCGCTGGATTATGCGATACTAACACCAATCACTGCAGCAAGAGCGCCAACGTCGTCCTCCAAGCGAGCACGGTCATCAGAAGTCACCTCGCTGGATGATGGACCTCTAACGAAAAAAAGACGCCTTGGTGAAGCATCAGTTTCTGCCTCCAAATCCTCAAACACTCTCACTGCACCCGTCGAAGACAACGATCCCACACTTGTATCAGCCTTGGTGCCATCTCAAGCCAACGGAGATGCCCCTATTGTTGAACAACCCCGTTCTGGCGCCGAACCCGTTGCAGAGGCACAAACGATCGAAGGAGAGGTGCCCGAGGAGCGTAGTACCCACCGAGCAGATGGAGATATTTCGGATGTATCAGTGGTTCCAGAATCGCCCTGTGAGCCTTCTCCATTCATTCCTGTCCGTTCACCTTCCATTCGGCTTGTCCCCTCTTCGAAGGTTCCGAAGCGGAAGCGGAAATGGCATCCGACGGCGTTTCATTCAACCCAAGCAGTTGCCGACGATGACTATTTTGGAACACCACCTGGCTCCCCTCATCCCCATGGGGCAGTGGTTGGTCCCGCATCAGTACCATTGAACCAGAACCAGATTCAAGCCGATACTGTAGATCAGAGGGGAGCACGAGATGAGGAAGCAGAGGTGGAGTCCCTGGATCTCGATTTTGAGGAAGTCGACCGTGAAGAGTCTGCTGTGGTGACATTCGAACAGAATGTCAATACCACAGACTATCCGGAAGAACCTACCGCGAGGAACGAGCCGCGAATGTTCTCGACTCCGACTAGACAAACTAGTACAACAGCGGCTAATGGTGTTCCGCGCAATATTTTGGACGAATATCAACATCCAATGCCGCAATACTCTGATGTCCTCGACGTTTTCTCACACCCACCAGTTGAAGATAGCACGAGAGGGGTGATCAGATCGTGGCTTGTAACCGCTTCAAAGAGTCAACAAGGCTCCCAACCCGTTGAGGAAGGCCTTACATCAGGCCGTCTCGACCAGGGAGACTCTCCTGCAACCCGGGATACCCAGTTCTTCGAGAAAGCTTCAGGGACTCTTCGTGCTGTGGATGGACACTCTCAGTCGCCGCTCCCTTCGTCCTCAGCCCCCCACTCACCTATTTCCTCCATGCTAACACGTACACCAACGAGCATTAATGCTCCTCTGCAATTCACGCTGGCCAAGAGGAATGGTGGAGTAAACCATCTCAGAACCAGTCCCAACGTCTCTGACACGCCGCGCACAAATGCCCGCGCCCCTCCCCGAGGTGCTCCTATCCCAGTACTAGACCCGCCTCCCATACGTCAGAGCTCTCCACCGCAGTTGCGAAAAGACCCACGGGCTGAACGCAGACGAACATTTGGTGGTTGGTCTACTATTCTCGCTACATCCTCACTCCGCAAGGAAGAGGCCAAAATCAGCAGTACTAGGCGAAAGCGGCGAGATTCCACTCCTGCTCTTCCTGCGACCATGGTTTATCGCGATCAACAGGAAGATGCGGACTGGCTGAGGAGTGTCGAGAAGAAGGTCAAGATTATTCCGCGGTACACAGACCCCCGCAAGCGAATCATACCTCCATTACTGCCAGAAACCTCGAGCGATGATACCAACACCGCGAATGGGAGCGACGATGAAGATGATCTGGCCGAGAAAGTTTCCAAGATATCTTCGCTTGATATTGAAAGGATTATGAATGTCTTAAATGTCGCACCACGGAACAAGGTTCTGAAGCGGTGGAAGCGACAGAATAAGTCGGATGCCTGGATTACCTGGAACGGACTCGACCTCGTCTTAGAGGAGCTGGCTGATCGCTTCAAAACCGGAGTGACCGCGGCTAGGGAAGCTTGGGCGGCTGCTGGAGATCTCGTTGTGACGGAAAAGGCACTCCATCAGGCTCAGGAAATGGCCCGAAGGACTGTTATGGATGTCATCAAGTCTGAAGCGGAGGAAGCCTCAAAACGCAGGATGGAAAGCTGGGCAGCCAGCGCACAAACATCCGAGCGATGGGGAGGGACCAGCAGAAGAAGTACCCGGCTTTACCCACGTGATGGTGGGCGACCAGAATTTGTCCCAGCTGAAGCCGTACAAGTTGCTATGGAAGCAGCATCGTCGCCCTGGAATGACCGCGGTGTAAAGCAGGGTTCAAGCAAAGTTTTACGTGAAGCTCTTGACGAATTGCCGATGTTGAGCTTCGACGGAGTGGGTCCAGGGGGAGTGTCTATTCTCCGGGAATAGGACGATAAGCATACTCATAGATAGTGATGTACAATGATGTTGCTTTATTTGGAGTCACTCAAATGACCAGAATCCCGCCTGCTATGCTAGATGACCGTAGTCTGGCATTGATACGTTTGGCGAGATAGCGAACGAGAGGCAACCCAATTGAAGGAGAACCAATATCTGAACCACCAGCTGCCTCCATCCCGTGCAGAATCTCGATTTCTGCTTTGACTTTGTTCTGGAGCATGTACTCTAACTCGCGGCTATGACCGATGGGAAAATATCAGTCCAACGTGCGAAGTTTTGAGTCATATTTTGTGCCTACCACCATTCCTCCGTTCCATCACACCTTAGTCGGTTCAACATGGCTGCAATCTGTGGTGAAGAATGTCACAACCCGTAATAAACAGACATCTGGTTGCGTACCTTCGATTCATCAGATGGCCTCAGAGGCAGTAGCTTGTTGGCGGGAATCCCGAACCTAGATGAAGATCGGTGAGCCGCCCGCCCCAAGCCTGATCCTCATACCCCTGCATTTCTGTGATCTTGATACCGAGCAACTCTATACGTGGTGCAATTAACGTATCACCTTCGTGGGCCGTTGCGCAACTTCCATATTTGTAGACGGAGAGAATATCCAACCCATAAGGGTCCGCATCAACAAGGGCGAGAATTGGAATCCTAGATGACAGATTATCCACACCACCAGATACCAGTCACACGTATGCGCACCACTCGGGGAGGCCTTGGTCCAGTTTATGGACCAGCTCACGTGTAGCAAAATCAGGATATCCTTTGCCCTGGTAAAGAGTCAGAAATGAGGGCATCGGGCATCTAGTATACATGCCGTGATGATCAATCCTCGTTTATGAGCTCCCTCCGCAGCGAACCCTACAAAGCACAAGAGTTGGAATATGGCCTATGATCACGAAAATTACTGCATGGATTGGAGAGTGTCCGGGGTTTAACGTACCTCCTTCTCCACAATCAGGACCCATCCGATATCATCTTCAAGTAGTAATTCCTCTATGTCGCTGCCGCAGGGGATCAAACAAGGCTGCCAGAGATTACCACTCGACACCAAAGCGACAGAGTGGAGACGAATCACACCTGCCGGTCCAACCCATGAACGGTTTCATCTCCTTGATGCAATTTCAATGAAAGACAGGCTCCGCAGAAAAGTCCCTTTGGCGAGGCACGCTAAAGGACGGCACTTTAGTGGCTTCGGAGTTCAGTATTGGTAGTAATACCACAAATAGAGCCGCTCTTGAAACTTCCAGTGTTGCCGCTAAATCATCCACGAGCTGAGACCGGGATTATCGATTCGATGTGGATGAAAACCTCTACGAACGGGAGCTTACCGCATCCACGACCGATTGGTGTTTGAACAGATTGACGTCACGGTAGTAAACATCACTAAAATGGGGATCAGCGAAATCAGATCCCTCGAAGCAAGGAACCGATTAGGATGAACCGTTTGGTGATCGGAACTCTAGTAACAAGTGCCTCGTGAATGGCATTCACGACACCCAGGAGACAAGCTATATTATTTCAGTATGCCGTAAGGAGCAACGCTACAGGACTCACCGATGCCTCTCCCGCTACATTTACCCCTTCGACTGGGGAAAACCGTCCTCTTCATCGGCTGACTACATTTACGATGAACAAACTACAGAAAGGGAGGAGGAAGCACAACTTACGGATCATGTGTCTTGCGTCTTGTACGATCCAGAAGTACCATGACGATTTTGCTCTTACATCTAGATCGAGACGGCTTGCTTAAGAGCTTATCGCTGTTCTTTTCCTCCCCTTTGGGCGGGTTATGGATGGTATCTACAAGCTGATCGAGGAATGTCAAGGCTATACCCTCGAGTCGTGAGATGAGAGCCTCTCTGTCGCGTTAATTAGTACGTGAGAGTGTTATACCACCCGGTCAATTCGTGCTACCTGTCATCCTTCTGGTCATCACCCTCGATAGCGACGCCCTCTGAGTGCAGAATACCTAGTTGATCCTCATCGTCATCTTCATGGAGCGAACCAGGGGAGAGACACGGATCCTCAAATAGATCCAGGTGATCTGAATCTGAGTCGAATTCGGAACAGAGATGCGAATCATCAAAAGGTGTAATATTGTCCACTTGCGCGACTTGCATCAAATTGATTGTTTCCGAGTCCTCCAACTCATCGTCCATAAGTAATGTATCATCCATTTCCTGTTCGTCGGGCTGGGTTCCCTGGTCCGGCCAAGGTACACCGTAGCCCGTGCGTGGTGTCGTTCCGTGCTCCTCGTCCATGCAAAGAAACGTGTCGGACGCGTCATCCCCGAACAACAGCGCGTCTTCATCATCTTGTATCATGACGCGGGGTCGTTGACGCTTCAGAGCAAAGTCGTTGAAGAGGTGGAAAGCAAATTAGGTCTAGATCTCTCAATGAGAGGCAGGCAATATTGCCTCCCACGAGACACTCAACATTGATTTCCTATTGTAAAGGGAGTGCAGTAATCATATGATTCTCTGCTCAGCGAGATGGAAGGTCCCAAGAATTATGCTGAAAATTGTTACAAGCTGCTGCGTCACCATATCCGTTTGATCATAGTGAACCTTGCCATGTCTTCCAATTTCGGCTTTGGCTTTCGCCCCTTGGTATCTGCTTTGTTCACCCCTACACACTGGTCACCCACCGAAGGTTTGTCCTTCCTGATTTCCCCCATCTCCGGTATGTATGTTGCATCGTCGCGTTTCTGGCTTAGAACATTCCTGAGCTCGGCGTGATATTGCTGCGGAAAGTAGTATTAGAGAGTCCAGTCACTCAGTAGAACGACCTATAAGCACTAGACTCACCATCTCATCCTTTGTCTCACCAATTGGGATGGAGCTATTGTTAGTTGCCTCGTCCTTGGCTGCACGCTCATCCATCCCAACCTTCCGCCTAGTAGCGAAAGTGATCAGGTTGATACCCAGGATAATCTTGATGACTAGGAGGCTACAAATAAATCGAACAACTCCACTTAGTCCACTGGGTGTTTGATGACTCGCTATTCGTGCTCACCACACCCAAGCTAGGACCATTAAACCTCCAATCTTCACGTGTCTAATCCACATCTCCCCACTGACCGTCACTACGTCGTCGTTGCCTTGTGCAGCCATCCACGCGGGGATGATGCTTTGAGCAGCGATAAGCATTGTTAGGCATGCCAGTGGGAGACTCGCGAGGCCCAGGCGTCGAGCCACCAGAGGGCTTTGGTCGACATAATTGTGCTTACGAACTGCTGAGGACGGATACTGGCGTGCGAGCGGGGAAGCGGATGCGAGGTCTTGTGAGAGGACGTCAGCATAGCGGTCGTACACAGATGGCCGAATGTGGTTGAACTTGGTAATAAACGCGTGCTTAAGCCAGTCGACCGCGACCTCAGAGAGTAGCACTGTAGCAACAGGCTGAAAGTGGGTCAGCAACCCAGTCTGAGCCGTGGACGGATACGAACCGGGAGTGTCGTCCATATCAGGCTGTGCCCTCGGAACCATTTGAAACTCTTTGGTACAGCAGAAGAGAAGTCGAATTCTGTACCGCTCAGCTCGATCAAGTTTCGCCAGGCGACCAATGAGAGCATTAGCATTAGTTGATATCTCTCCACAATGTCTGGTGATTTGAAGTCAGTTGCAGTGATGGGGGTATCAAACCCAATACCCTACCTGCACATGTGACTTGAAAGAGGTCCTGCTTTTCAAAGCGTTTGAAGACGGAACCTTTGATTTCCATGAACTGACTGGAAATAAGGAGGCTGAGTAAGGAGTGGTCGTAAGAGTTGATGGCGACATTAAGTGATAACAACTGATAGGTCAAAACAAGAGAATGAGCAACTACCAAGGGCAGGCGGGCATCAATAAACATTACCATCAAGGCAAAGGACTTTGCGCTCACTGGTATAGATAATAGCAAGGATCATATACCAAACTGGACGTGCGTATTCGAGACTGAAAGCAAACTTGCGTGAAAGCGAGAGGAGAGTCGGGCGAGAGAACAAGCAATCGAGGATATCTTGACCAATGGCTATACATAGGCGGTCCGCTATCTGTTGGGCCCTGTGAGTGGGTAACGAGGCAAGAGCCATGCCATGCGAGAACGCACTTGAAGCGAGTTAAATATAACATATAACTTGATGGTGTCTTGTCCACGAATCGTGTGGTATATCTTGCTAGCGTCCGTGATTGGCAATAAAATTCCTATCGCGGACGCCAGGAGGATCATTCGGAGAATATCCGCTTTTGCAGCTGGGGCCATATGACCGCTGGGACGGAATCAACGGTCAGTAGTAGGGGTGCGTGGGCAGAACCTATCGTTACCTCGGACGTGCCATGTTCAATACCAACCGGTAAAGCGAAAGGGCGGCTCGCAGAGGCACGATGGTGAATATATACAGGAACGAGTCCAGGCACAATAGTAGACCAAAGGATATTATCTGCTCGGGGTGAGTGGAATGCATAGTAGCAACAGAGGCCTCACCTTTTCGACTGCAAAAGGGACTTGGAGGAAGTTGCTGACACGCTCCCATTTAATCTCTTGATGTGAGTCAAAGTCCGTAGCGAGTATCTCTTCTCTCAAGTAGTCCCAGAGGGAAAAAGGAATCTGAGCAGCTGGCGGGGTGGGTGGCTGCGTTTCGTCGACTGGGGTGGCTGGCGCTACGGGCGACGAAGGGAGAGATGCATATGCCTTGGCTCTGGTGTCTGCCCATGATGGACGCCTTGTTAGGGGCATAATTTTGGGAACGACGGATGCGGTCTGGACGCGGACGACGGCAGACGGGCGTCTGGAACAAAGCGATTCAGACTTGGACGACTTCGGACACCGTGCGTTTGGAGTCCCTTCAAGCCGCGATGCCCCCAAATACTCGAGGTTCAACCCGCCCATCTCACTCTCAAAACCTCGCGAAACCTCCAGCGCAGCAGCCACACCGCTCACGCGCCGTTGCCGCCCACGACAATGACCGTGACAACCTCTCGGGCGCGCAAACCGCCGTCGACGAGGAGCCTATGGAATTATTCCTCGATCTTATGCTTGGGACACCCATACTCTTCTATGTCGAAAAGGACGTCACGAACAGGGAGCAGATCGTCAAGTTGATCAGGGTATTCCATCCGTGCATCCTTCCTCCCCAGCCATCTCACTCACCATTATCAGATCCATGGTGGCGCCCTTTCGTCGTCGTACACGACTGTCAACTATATTCTAGGTGAGGTCCACTCGAAACGCACGCCCTGCGGTCGCTGGCACGTCGGTCTGGTGGGATTGGAGGCAGCAAATGATTGTCTTTTAGCACTGTACCGACTGACGGTCGGTCTGAGTGCCATTCCCTAGGTCCAGAATTGAGTGCGAACCGTTCCAAGGTGCCCAAGGGGTCTAGAAGCCATGCGCAATGCACAACCATATAGACGCACGTTCTAAACCCACTCTGATCCGATTATCTCAACCTTACAGTGGATCCCACGTCCGAAGCCGGCCACAACCTTTTCATCCAATTCCAGAACAAGAAGGGAAAGGTCATCCTTGATGCAAGATGGATTACTGCGTGCGTACAAGCCAAGAAGCTCATCACCTACAAGGGTGATTGGGCTAGTTTCCGTGTAAAAGGCCATGAGCGGTATGCCCGTATCACCGATACCCAATGGAGCGCACTTAATGTCCCGTAGGCCTCTTTACCTTCAGAACCCAGGGGCGCATGATGACGCAGATGCGGACCCACCCCCTGTTGCCGAAGCCCATGTGGCAAATAATGTGGCTCCTCACCTCCCAAAGCCCACGCCAGAACCACCGCAGCGCCAAAGGACACCTCCTAACCCGCCTCCTACCCGCTCCCAGGTGGACACGGTCAGTACTGTACAAGCCACACCCCAAAGTCACCAGCAAGGTTCCGTGACCGATTCGACGCAGTCCACGCCTCTCGTGGACCCTTCCCGCCCTTCTCCCAGCAATATCTACTACGCCGCACCGCATGCAGGAATGATCTATCACTACCCTCCTCAATTCAATGCGAATGCCCATTTCCGACCTCATGTCGTCGCTCATCATGGGCCCGCTCCTGCTCCTTGGACACCTATCGCCATGCCTTTTCCTGCCGCTACTATGTTTGCTCCAGTTCCACCCCAAGCTGTACCACCTGCTCAACACCAACAGCCTGCGAATGTGAACCCTACACCTGCGCATCCTCAGCCAATACCGGCTGCGATCCCTTATCCAGCGTTCGATTATAGCCAGCACCCAGGGTATGCTCCTCCAACTGCTCCTCCCGCTGCAAGTTCTTGGTACGAGTACTACGCCCAAATGCCTGCAGAATTGTACCAACGCTCCGCGGCCGACCTCACGACCTACGGTGTTGGCGTCGCCGTCCACCAACAATCAGCAGCCACGCTTAATGGGAGCCCTAGAAGCAATGCGGTTGCAGGGCCGAGTGGCTCCTCACAGCCCGATCCTGGTGCAGCTCCTGAAGAGGAAGATGGTGGCGAAAGCAGCCCTCCGAGACGGACCCGTGGCCGTACCAAAGTTCGGAGTATCAACCAGTCCGGTGCAAGGATCAACGTCAAGGCAACAGCCCCGTTCACCCGCAGTCCGACTCCACCAACACGCATCGTCAAGTCGACCTATGGGGGGAACCTGTTCACAGAGGAAGATGTCGAGTATTTGAGGAAGTATATGGCATATTGTCAGGAGCAAGGTGTTTTACTGAGCTTGAGGGAGATCTGCGAACGTCTGGCCGTCCGGGTGTGTCCGGATATCCCCAATTAGTGCTTTCTCTGGGTCCCTTCTAACTGCAAATTTCATAGGCACCTCACCATACATTCTTCAGCTGGCGTCGCTACTGTAATAAGCACCAGATCCGTCTTGGCGGATATAACCTGGAGACTCAAGACGAGGAGGGCGACGGAGGCGACGACGAGGAAGCTCTTGAAGAGGAGGACTCTGTGGGTCCTTCCGGTGTAAATGCCGAACTCGGAAAGAGGAAACGGACCGGCAGTCCCGTCCCTCCTAAAATTCTATACAAGAGCACAACAGGGAAGGGAGTCGCCTTCACGACCGCTGATGTACAATATCTACTGGACTATCTCAAGTATCGGAGGTCAGTCCCCTTCTGGGACGACGGGGTTTCCGGCTGACGTGGGCAAATTCCAGAGAGCAAAACCCAGCGCTGGACATGGTCGAGTTCTGGAATGACATTGCAGAACGGGTCGGTAGTATCCTGCCTTTTCCCAAGAAACCGGGCTCTGACACTCTGCCCTACCGCCCTAGGCTCCGCATCACTCACGAGCATCTTGGATGAAGTATTGGCGCAGGCACAAGCACGAGCTCGAACCTCAAACAGACGGCTCTGTCCAAGCTCCGTACACACCCGTTGGCAAGAAGTCGCGCTACACGAAGGAGGACGATGTTCTCCTCGCCAAGTACTTCTTCGTCAATCAACGGCCACCGAGTAATGCTCCCGGAGCCACAGGGTTAACGAACCCTATACCTGGAAAGACGAGCGATGCCATTTTCCAAGAGTTCGCTAAATTGGTGAGTTGAATCGAGGGTACGACATCGCGTCAGAAGTTGACTCCACATGTTTTGAAGCACCCACAACATCCTTGGAAAGGGTGGCAGGAACACCACCGGTTGCACAAGCGGGAGATTGACCTGATGATCAAGAAGCTCGAGGATGGAGAAGAGATTTAATTAATATCACGAGACTTTGAGATGTTGTAAGATATTCGAGCTAGCAATACAATATTGTATATGCGGCAAGGTTGAAAGCCAGAGAAACCGCCGCTTAAGGAGTGGCGTCAGGAATAAATAACATTGACACCTGCAATAGCTCAGTATCAGTAATGATTTATGGACCTCGGTATGAGCACCTACATTCGGTCTGAATGGCCACCGGTCCCAGGCTTCGAGCAGTAATTTCCATTCCCCAATGGTCATCTTCCTGGCACATACCGACAGGTCAAGCGCTCCAGGTTCGCCTTCCTTAGGTACCAAATGCTCTAGCAAGTTCTCGGAGCCGGGACATAGAGATCTACGGGAGGCGAGGTGAGGTTGAGGAAGACTGTGGCTGGAAAAGAAGCTCACCCAACCACCTTCTTGACCGATTTAGTCTTCTGTATGAACATACCACGGAGGACAAAGTCCCACGAGTCCACACCTTGAGCAGCGAACGGCTGCAAGGGAACCAGCATGGGTTAAATTCCACCCCTGGGGGTTCGGGGGATGCGTACCTGATAGATATTTGGGACGAAGTTCATAACTGCATAGTCACCGATCGTCTTGGCATTCTTCGCTGAGGGGTACAAATGTTTTTCTGGTGGCAGGAAATAACTCCTGGGCATGATCTCTTCTATAGTCGCACACGCCTCGGCCATCACGGAGAGCTTGCAGCGAAGGAGGTCTCCAGGCGGGGCAAGGGCCCGCTATTTTGGAAAAAAAAACCGTGAGCGTGAATGTGGACAAGAAGGATCGAAGGACGTTACGTCTGCGAGGTAATCCTGACACACGAAGGTTATAGGTACACGGCCGTATTTGAAGATCCAGCCTTTATCGGCCATCGCTCGCAGGGACTGATTGAACAGGGATTCTCCTTGTACGTTGAAGGGCAAAGCTGAAGCGAGGAACCGCAGATTCGGGTGTGCTGAAGATAGCCACTCGTTCAGGTGAGATCAAAGATCTAACGTTGCACAACGTACGGGTCTTTGAATCCCAAGGCTCTTTCGAGACGTCGGCAAGTAGCCCCGCTTCTTCTATCTCGTTATATGTCTCCCATCTCCAGCCACTTTCAGGAATATACGTTATTCGCGGATCCGTAGCTTCAATTCCCTTTCGTCCTCAGTTCGTCGGTACGAAGTCGGCCGCCAACGAGAGGGTGGACACACCTTCATGAGAGTACCAAAATGTAGCGGCTCCTCCATGACAATGATCTTCTTCACTACACTCTCCGGCAGCTCAGACAAGGCGCAGGTAACCATTCCAGGACCTGGCAGGCGAGAGATGGGCCAAAAATAAATCTCGCGGCAGAAGTACGGGGAGGTGGGAGCGCACCCGGATAAGCCTCGATGACGATTTTGGGCGGACCACCGTCGTCAAGATTCATTGCTCTGACGATATCCCGCGCGGTCTGCTGGTTCGAGATGAACCACCGGTCGCGCCATCCCTTGACGGTGAAGTACGCCTTCCAGTCCGGGTTGCCCGTCGCCGGGTGCACAGGGAGTGCGTTGGGCACGCGCGGGACCCCGTCCTTCGCGGTCACGGTCGTGGGCTTGGGCGTCACCACCGACGGTCTGCCGTCGTGCCGCGGTCGGGCGTAATATCGCCCAGTGGATGTGTGCTGTGGTCGCGCTGGGAGGCGCTGTGGACGCGTCGGGACGCGTCGGTACATTACAAGACGAGGACGGGAGAGGGAAAATGAGTTGAGGCTGGGCGGAGACAAATTCGTCTTGGACACATCCTACACCTCAGGATTTACGTGCGTTCGACTTTTTGGAGGATGGAGAACGAGTCGCTCTCTCATTTCGCCTCTAAAATATTCGGTTTCTTCAAACCCCTCCCGCCCACGCCGCCCGATGCGCTGGACTTGGCAGTATGCTATGCTGGCATTGTTGCACTCGCGTGTACATCTATATACTGTGGATCAATCGGGTCGCTACCGTACCACCAGCGACATAAACACAAAGATGAAAAGGGCGGATACGAGGATTCCGACAGCGAGGATGAGATTCTGGAGGAGAAGATTACGACGGACGACGCGTGGCTGTTCCCCATTTTAGGATCATGTATGCTCTTTGGATTGTATCTGCTCCTGAGGTACCTTGGCCCGGAATGGGTGAACAAGATACTCCGGTATTGGTTTGCGATTATGAGTTGGGGAGCGGTATTCAAGGTACATCCACTCTTGATATACAATGCGTTCAAATTACTGATTATATAAGTAGACGAGTAATTCCCTCACAAGATTCACCCTGGGCGAAAGACGATGGAAGGCCAGTGCACGCTATACCTTCAGTATCACTCGTAGGACCCACAATTCATCGGCACAACCACCCACGGCAACGCCTAATCCACCCTCTTTCTCTCCTTTATTCACTTTGACCCTCCGCACGCCAACACTATTCTTGGCCCTCCCATTCTCGCTTCTCCCATCCCTGATTTACCTCTCTCACTCCCCATCAAACTCAAACACCACAACACCTCCAATCATCTTCAACATCCTCACTCTTTCCCTCGCACACACAGCACTCACTACACTCAAACTCGATCGGTTCATGACCGGTGCGGTGCTGCTCAGCGGGTTATTCCTCTACGATGTATTCTGGGTGTTCGGGAGCGAGAAGGTTGTGGGCAGTAATGTTGTAAGTCGCCCCCCCTCGCTCTTTTCCGTCCCGCCCGACATATTGATTGATGCTTGAACGACCTAGATGGTCACAGTCGCAACGTCCATCGACGCGCCGATCAAAATCCTCTTCCCGAAATCCAAGTATCTCTTCCTGGACAATTCCCACGGGTTCGCCCTCCTCGGCGGGGGGGATATCATCGTTCCGGGGCTCTGGTGCGGGCTGTGCCTACGGTACGACTGGTGGGTTCCTCTCTGCTTCCCTTCCTACTTCCTTGTTCTGTCCTTTTATTCTGAGCTGCGCTGCGCATGGGCGTCCAAAGGTCGCGCTCGCCGTTCGCAGCGAAGCACGCACAGCGGCCACAAGGACGACGACTGCCGGCTTTCGACAAGCCGTTCTTCGCCACCTCACTCATCGCGTATGTCCTCGGGCTGGGCGCAACGATCGGCGCGATGCAATGGTCCAAGGCCGCCCAGCCGGCGCTGCTGTACATCAGGTACGTCCAGCCTCCCTCTCTCTGCATCTCTTTCTCTCGTACGTGTTATTTTCCTGCTCTGACTATTCATCGTCACCTTCCTTTTCGTGTGGTGCGGGGGCTCTCGTGCGACAGCCCGGCGTGCCTCGTCGCCACGGTCCTCACCGCATACTTCAAGGGCACCAGGGCAGCGATGTGTGCGTGGGTTGACGAGAGCATTCACGGTGGGTTGGAGGACGGGCAGGGACATGAGAAGCCAAGAGATGTGGCGAATGGACAACCAGCGAAATAAAGGGCCGAGAGGAGCATATCCTTATGGTTGTGATAGTTCTAGACTCTATGATGCGATGACATCTGTTGTTCCTTTTTGCCCCACAGCTAGTGCTTCAGATTTTGTTCAAAAGAGAAGTGGGACTGGGAATCCGTTCCGAGACAGCCCGTAGGATGCACTAATAATACCAGGAAGAAAGCGCTACGCGTTACGGGTTGAGTCTGAAGAAAGGACGGATATGTGGGTTCACACGGATGACGCAGCAAGATTTGGGTACTCAGTTATGAATTCTACAAATGGAGAGGGGACCGATGATGGGAGGAGGATGGAGTGGAATATACAGGCAGACCCTGGACATCCTGGAAAACATCTTGCTCTGTGCAATCCTCCATTTCGTCCACCTTCACCCATCCACACAGCCCAGCACAGCTGCCTCCCCCGTTGGTACTCTGCTGCCCCACTACCTGCTGCTCCCAGCTGCCATTCACCAGCTGTCATTCAGCACTGTGTCACTGCTAGGTTCCATTCTCTGTCGTGTTGTCGCGCTCGCTTAGCTCTTGGACTGCTCCACGTCCAGGTGAATATTAACAGCTTCATAAATACAGCCGCGATGAATCAAGGATCAGAATTCGACATCGATGATGACCACCAAGCCCTGAATTATACGAAGGTGAAGATGCGCGAAATCCTAGCGCAGATCGCAGCAGATCGCGAGAATCGCGGCCTCCCACCCGGCGCCCATGTGAGTACTGGATAAGAATTGATTCAATTATTGGGTCTCATAGCACCCAGCCACACCTGGTACCTGCCCATCGCGGTGCCTTGAAGCAAGAGTTCAACTCCCTCTTCGGGGAGGCACGCGCCATGGATCGCGTTATTAACCCTCACCCAATTACACAAATTCCCGTGAAGATCGTGCGCGAAATCTTCGAGGCGGTGGCTCGTGTCGATCCTGATGCCCCGCCTCTGTTGGCCATGACTTGTATGGCATGGAGGAAACTGGTTACCGAAACGTCTGAACTGTGGAGTCACATCAGAATTGATGTTGATATGACGCTATGCTCAAGACCCTGAACCTTTCCCTGCTTTTGTCCAAAAACTTGCCGTTGGATATTGCGATTACCGGTGTATGTGCATCGGAGAAAATAATCAATAGCCTCATCCCTCATGTGCACCGTATCCGAGCACTTGAGCTACTCCTGTATCGGGAAGCACGAGTACCATTTCGCGTTCTCGCGGGTACACTGCCAGGTGGCCTAGGCTCCCTATGCCGACTTGCCATAGAGTCTGCTTCCTATAACGAGGACAGCTTTGTCCCTTCGGGGCATCCGCTCGAACCTGCAGGCGACGATCAGAACACTATCAATGAGACTGATTTAACCGTCATTAAATCTCTGCCCTTGCTCTCATCCCTCACGGCTCTTGTACTTCATGTACCTGGAGTGGCGAATATGGACAAATTGCACCTACCCAGAATTGAAAGTTTGAGACTGGTTATGAAGGGTGCACATACGGTATTAGAAAATTTGGTATGCAACAATTTGAAGAATCTCGATGTTGTACTGGATGACACCTCGAGAGTAGAGTGGTGGGATCTACTCGTGAAGTGTCTCACTTGCCCTCGCTTAGAATCTCTTGCGCTTGATGTTACGCTCGATCGCGCAAAAAATGAATGGTCCATACCTTGGAGTTCGCAGTCGTTCAAGCGGTTGGCCTCCCGGCCCACTATTAGACGCGTAATTGTCGCACTTTCGTTCTCTGACATGAAATATCTCTCAGCTGGGGATGCGAACGCCGAGTACATCTGTGGTGATCTACTGCAGGAGCTCACGGACTCCGTTCCATCCCTGAAGGAACTACGTTTTCTGCACGTCCCATATCTCCACGCACCTTTCATATGGCCCTCACCCGAGGTGTTACGCAATCTTCAGCGATTGGGACTGCAGGTACCAGCGGCTGTACACGACGAATACATTCCGGTGATAGAGCTCCCAAATTTAAGGGACCTACGATACTACGGCTACGTGTCCGCACAGACGTCACAGCTTCCGAGTCTCCGTACTCCGTTCCTCGAGTATCTCGAGATCATGCACCATAGCAAGGCTATCCATCCCATTATCAAGCGGGTGGATAGGCATTGGCCGGACATGCTCAGGGGACGGATTAGTTCTGTTAAAGCTAGCGTAGCGAGTGAGGAGACAGAACCGTATACATATAGTAACGTACCTAGCGTAGCGAGTGAGGAGACAGAACCGTAAGGGTCTCTCCTCTACTCGCTGCGCTCTATATACATAAT
>Ga0307513_10001711_pt1 | contig 31349 bp, 14 predicted proteins | sample 15_EM_MG_FD_202174 | JGI IMG/M metagenome (GOLD analysis project Ga0307513, IMG submission 202174) | Populus trichocarpa ectomycorrhiza microbial communities from riparian zone in the Pacific Northwest, United States - 15_EM | ecosystem: Host-associated > Plants > Roots > Unclassified | place... | reverse complement strand
TAATGATCTCCCTGGATATTTGATGGACCTGTTACATAAATAAACATACCATTATATTGATAAAAGAAATATACATATGCTCATGTAATGTATATGAAAGAAGTAATAATTTTCTATCGGATCCATAAGAATTCTAACAGACAACTTATATTTTGCTTGTAAATCTTTTAAACCCAATTAACACTCATTTGTATATTCTTAATTTGAATACTCTTATTTACTTGCATGAACCAGACAACCTTGCAAAGTCTCACAGATGCCATTAGCCGAAGCTAATCTAGTATATACGCTAGACTTTATTTATATTGAACACAATATTTATTGTAATTGCATTCACTAGAAGAATTTTAAATTGTATAAGTGCAAAAAGGAGGGAAAATCACGCACCTGCTCCACCTGTCTCGTGACCTAGTTAGTCGATCCACAATAACCCAGATTGCATCATTTCCCCTCTTTCCTCTAGGTAGTCCCAACACAAAGTCCATTGTGATCATCTCCCACTTCCACTCAGGGATTGGTAATGGTTGTAACCAAGGTTGTCAATTCTGTTTTGGTAGGTATTTTGTTTTTTCAATTGGAATGGAATGGAATGTTTCTGAGTGTTTCGGCGTGCCGTTTCGGGGTTGTACTGTTCACACACACACACACACACACACACACACACATATATATATATATAGTTCTAAACAAAAAGCAGAGTTCAGTACGTGGCGTTGTTATACCTGAGAATGATCTAAAAGATCGGGTCACAGGTTTCCAGCCTATATACTGATTTTATAAAAAAAAACAAGAACAAAGAAAAGAAGAATATAAACAAACAGATTTTTGATACGAATGAACAAGGCAAGACCAACAATGTCAGGATCCTTGATCAAACACAGAGCATACTTAAATATAACAAGAATAAAAAGAACAAGAACAAATATAACAAAATGTAGATAAAAATAAGATTATCTTACTTAAATTTGTAACGAAAATTAATACAGGATATATTGGTTACAGAGGAGAACGGAGATGGGTTACAGATATGAGTTACAGGAGAGAGTAAAATTTTATGGGAAAAAAATTAGTCTCCCTTCTGAGGTTGTAGGAGTCTCCTTTTTATAGACGAGTTGCCATAGAAGAGGCCAAAACGTCTTGTTGAAAAGTTTGAAGATGCCTTCAGAACCCATGTGAACCCATGTGGTATTGTCTGCCATGATTTGGTGATGAAAAAATGGAAGATGCCCATGTTTTTTGTGGGGCTTTCATTTGTTGTCTTCTTGCTACCGACACTTGATTTGTATGTTTGTAGTAGCAGGTAATATTTGGAGAAAAAGCCTAAAACAAATGGGCTTTTTAGCAAAGAGACTCAAAACAGGTGAGTCAAAAAGATATGTGCTCTAAACAGATGAGCCTGAGAAAGTCCGAAATACTTTTTTTTTTTAATGTCGCTTGATAGGTGGCAAGATACCAAAGCAGTCATCTTCATTATCATCTCCAAGGGAAATGGCAGGAGATATCGAGCCAGATGAGCTGGAGTGGGACAAGACTGTTTTTGGATCCTGGCTTTGTATAATGCCTTGTACTATTTGTAGGTATTCCTCTTCAGTTTTAGCAGAGGCAAGGAGAGCTGCCGTTTGAGCCTTGCAGGCTAGAAACTTTGATTCAGGATGATGATCAATGATGAGAGCCGTTTGATGTTTTTGTAACCATTCCGTAACAGCTAATTTGGAACTTTTGGACTCAGCTGCAAAGGAATCCCACCATTTAATTTTGAATTTCCAAACAAGTACTGGATGTCCATTTTGTAGATTATAGTCATAGAACCAGGAACATACCCATGAAACAAAAACTTTTGTACAGAAAATGAGAAGGAAAGAAAACTTCCTTTAAGAAAGGGTTTGTTGAAAATTATTTTTGAAATGGAGGTAACCATTTTCAACCAGAGGATGGTCTTTGAGGTAGTCAACGTGGCAACCATAGTAGTCCCATTATTGGAGGAACCAGAGGGGAAGGTTTGTAGTATTCATTGTATTATGGAAGTAGAAAAGCCAAGAATGGCTATGGTTGTGATTTTGTAGGAGGAAGGCATTGAACCATGCCTGTTGGTAATCCCAATACGTATAGGTAGTATTGAAGTCCTGATGATTTGTACGGAAGTGAATGGGGAAGGAGAGAGGTTGATGTAAGGGTTGCCCCCAATCTTTAGGGTCAATAACTTTGTGAATGATGCATGTAGAATATGTGGGTTCAGTGTGATCAAAATGTAGTTTGAAGTGTTTGAACTTGACAGAATTGGTAATCTCAAGGATGGTGGCATAATAGGATTGTGGTTTGGCTAAACTCCAGGGTTTCTAGTACCAATTTGGAGGGAAAATCTTTGAAGCAGCAATGGAAGGATTTTCATGATAAAATCCTTCTTCCATAGTTAAAATATTTTGGAAAGTAGTTTTGAAAATATATTTGGATTTGGTTTTTGGAAAACTGGTTTGTTGTAAAGAAAGGAGGGGTTTTGAAGTAGAAAAACCTCCTTGGGGTTTTGAAAGGGATTTGGAAATACTACCTGTTGGAGATACGGAGTCATTAGAGGCATGTTGGGACACTTTTTGTAATGACAGGAGTAATTCTGGTGATTTGGAGATGGTGTCAACCCAATGTTGAACTGTGTCGGGTTGGACCTGTGGTGGTTTTGTAGGTTCTTCTTCTTCAATAACTGCCTCATACCAGGATTTGACAGGTTTGGCAAAAAGGATGGCGGAAGACATGAGTTTTGCAGAAGGCTTGGGGCTTTCTGGTTTTATAGGCTGTGTTTGGGGGGCTTTCCCCTTGTCTTTAGCCCTTGCTTTAGGTGGCATCAGGACCTGTTTTGGAGGAATTCTAGGGTTAGGAAATCAGGGATAGAATTTGAATCTCCTTTAATATAAACAATATCGAAATAAAAAATGCTTAAAATAGCTTGCCATCGGGCAAAAATCTGTTTTGAAGCAAGATTTTGGACATCTTTCTGTAAAACTTCTTTTGCAGATTTACAGTCAACATGTAAAAGAAATTTTTGATTTAATAAATCGCTTTGGAATTTTGTAATACAAAGAACAATTGAAGGGATCTCCTTTTTGATAGTAGAGTAATTTTTTTGACAATCATTTCAGTGGGCGGATGTATACTGGAGTATTTGTTCTTTGTTATCTTGTACTTGTTTAAGAATCCCACCATATCCTATGTCAGAGGCATCGGTCTCAACTATTTTAGGGGCTAAAGGATTAGCTAAATGAAGGAGAGGAATGATTTGAACCTGTTTCTTAATCTGTTTGACTAGATCGGTATGGAGGTCAGACCAAGAAACGGGGTTGGTTTTTAACCTATCATGTAAAGGCTTGGCTAGACGACTAATATTGGGGTAGTAGTCCAGAACATAATTGAGACTGCCTAAAAATCTCTACAATTGGGTTTTATCAGTAATTTTATCAGGAAATTTACTTGTAAAGGTTAAAGATCTCTCTATTGGTGTGACAGTACCTTGGCAGATATAATGGCCTAGGAAACGGATACGGGTTTGGAAAAGAGAAATTTTTGTTTTTGAAACAACTAAACCATTTTGTTTTGCAGTATGAAAGAATGTATGTAGATGTTTGAAATGTTGATCGATGGATTGTGAAAAAACAAGTACGTCGTCAATATAAACAGTGCAAAATTTTGAATGTGCATTGAAGATGTCATTCATGATGCGTTGAAATTCAGATGGGGCATTTTTTAAACCAAAAGGCATGACATTCCATTCATATTGACCAAAAGGAACTGTAAAAGCTGTTTTATATCTATCTTTGGGATCAATCTGGATTTTCCAAAATCTGGATTTCATATCAAATTTAGAAAATATGAATGCAGAGTGTAATTTTTGCTACAATTTTTTTTTGTTGGGGATTGGATATCTGATCCATTTTAAAGCAGAATTTAGAGGTTTGTAATTGATCACAAGTCTTGGTGTGCTTCTTTTAATTTCAGAGTTTTTATTCACATAAAAGGCTGCACATGACTATGGTGATCGAGACTTTTGGATAAGACCTTTAGACTCGAGATCGTGGATTTCAAGTCTGCAATGCTGTTCTAAATCAGCATTCATTTGTATAGGTCTTGCTTTTGTAGGTATGAGTTTTTCTGAAAAAGTATCTTCATATAGAAGATCAACAATGTTTTGTTTTCTTTTCCAGAAAACATTAGGTAAATCTGAACAAATCTGTTGTTCAATCTTAGTTTGTAAATCAATGATTTTCTTTTGTAAATTGGAGTTTTGTAATTGCCTGCTGATACGACAAAAAGAAACATGGTTTTGTAAATCATGTAAATGAAATTGTTTTCCATGAATTAGTGCATTGATATGATATGTATGTATGAAACATGCTTTAATTAAATTTAAATTTCTAGTCTTAGATTTTTCTAAGAATGGGAAAACAAGTTTGATGCCATTGATTTTGGTAGTAATACAATCATGATGTGCTTGATATGGAGTGATCATGTCAATAAATGGAGTGTCAAGAATGATGGTATGGTTTATATCTTTTGTAACAACAAAGAATGTTTTAAGAGAAATGCCCGTGTTGAAAATAGAGGCTTGGGTTTTTCCTGCAATATGCAATTTTGAATTATTAGCAACATAGAGTTTTTTAGAGGTATTTTGTAAAAATCTTTTTAGAACTATGCCGTCTTTGATGCAGTCTAAATCTGCACCTGTGTCAAATAAGGCGATAGTGTCCAGTTTAAAATCTTCTGAAAAAATAAGAGTAATTTTAATCAAATATTTTTTTAAAGATATTTGTGTTAATACATTCAGGAAATCATCTGGGATGTGCTCAATGTTTGTAAGTGTATGGGGGTAATGCATGAGATTTAATGGTTTGATCTTCTGGTTCAGATTCAGTGTCAGACTGGCTTTCAATTTTAGACAGGAGATGCTGTAATATGGCAGAGTCTATCTGTTGGGCTTGTTTCAAGGTTTGTAATTCGGATTTAAGGGTTTTGATCTCAGAATGTAATTCTGGAATGGTGACTATGGTTTTGGACTTCTTTTTGTTAAGAATCTTTGTAAGGTCATATGTATTGGTGCTGGTAGAGGGTAATAGAGAGCGGTTTGGAGGATTATATGGAGGGTGCTCTGGTTGGTTAAAATCTTTCAACCATCTATCTAAATAGGTTTTTTGAAGATGAGGATCATCAAGTCTTTTGATAGCCTCAATAATGAATTCTTGGTCTTGGGTTAGGACGTTAATTTGTTTGGAATCCGTAGAGGCATCTGAAGTAGATTGGTGGCTACTATTTCATCAATTTGAAATTCTTCTTCAGAAGTGTCTGAAGGAGAGTGGTCAGTGTCTGTGGCTTTAAAATAAAGATTTTGTATTTGGTTGATGGTATCTTCATCTATTTGGAGCTCATGAAGTTTGGTATTGACTTTGCAAAAATGGGATGTATGTCCTTTCTAGTTACATTTGTAACAGGTAATATTTTTGGGGTCAAATTTTGGTTTGGGTTTTGACTGAAAAGGTCTGTGGGGTTTGTTGAATTTGTAGGGCTTTTTGTAGTAAGGTTGATCTGTTTTGGGATAAAATTGTTGTCGGTATTTATGGGTCGATCATTTATAAGGAGGCTTGTGGTTCAAATATTTTTTGGGCTGTGAACAGGTTCCACTGCAGGAGGGTTTTTTGGTGGAAAGGTCAAACTAGTGACAGAAACTACCAAGTTCTTGCCTGGTACGTTTCATTTCCCATTTTAGGTGTTTTTGGAGTTTGAGATCCTGGCAGATCTTAAGACCTTGTTTTTGTGTGAAGCTCACAAGTTCACCGTATGTAAGCTGGTCAAATGGTATGGTTTTGGTTGTAAAGGTATCTTTGATCTTGTTTCAGATCTTTTCTCCTAAGAGAAGTGGTAATCTTGCAATGAATATTTCTTTTCAAAATGGTTGGTTTGAATCTTCTCGAAGCATAACACGAGTAAGGAAGGTATTTTTGTACCACTAAAAGTATCTGAGTTTCTTGCACCGAAGGTTGGAGAGAAGTTCAGCATTTTTGTCTTTCAAATGGGAAGGATCTCCAACAAAATGCAAGGAGATGGTAAGGATAAGGGTAGACACAACATCTTGGATGGTGTTTCCTGAAGGGTCAAGGATAGTTGTTTGTTCTTCATAGGTTTGTACAAAGTTTAGAATATATAGGTGATCTATTTCAGTGAGATGGTAATCTCACTATCCTTTAAGCTGGCCAGAGAAGCCTACAATAAGAAGTTCAGCTATGACTTTGTCTGAGGTTCCTGTTTGGGTTTTGTAGGCATTAGCTGCCATGATCATTTGTTGGAGGGTGTTTAGGATATTATATTCGGACATGCCATCTATGTTCCATTCATAGAGGGAAGAGGCATTATATTTATGTTGGCTGATGATAGTTGGTTCAGTAGATATGGAAATATCTGGAGCAATTTTGGGAGCTTGCCAGGTCAATCTGTTTAGTTGAAGAGGTTGTTCTTGAATGATGTCTGTATCAGAGGTTGATACGAGGTTATTTTGGAGAGTATTTACCTGATTTGTAGAGGATGAAGGGTTAGATTGTTGAGGTGTGTCTGAGACAGTCAAGGTTGTCCGGTCAAGGTTTTGTAAGTGTATTTTAATGGCTCTAAGAAAATCTGTTTGATTTTCTTGAATTTGTGCTTGGCTCGTTTGAGTAACTTGATATGGTTTGAATACTGGGTTTTTGAGTTTAAGGTTGATTGGGGTTTTATCAGTTATGAAGTGGGCTGGGTTTTTTTGTATTTTTTTTTCCAATCTGGTAAGCTGTTTACCGATGGTATGAAGGTTGGTATTTGTAAAATTATTTTGTTGGATGATATATTTGGTATTTGTGAGGGTATCTTCACCAGGTAATTTGTATGGGGCTGCATCAACTGTTTGATCTTTATGGGAAAGTTGTATGTTGGGTAAAGGTGGATGATCAGACTCAACTGTTGGTCCACTGGTGAGGGTCCATGTAGGGGTTTTTGAACGGGTTATAATAGGACATGCATGTTTAATGGATGCAAATGAATATGCAATATGTTGTGCTGAAACATAATGGAATTCAAACCAATCAAAGAATAAAATTTGCACGTTATGGGTCTCAATGTAAGCATAAAATTGGTTTTGAATATCATTCCTCTGTTGGAGGAAATGTTGAAAAAACCATGATCGTTTTTCCATATTATGATCACCATAAAAATCACTTTTGAGAAGAGGTTTGTTTATGACAAAATGCTTTTCTGAAGTCAAAACATTGAGCTCATTTTGGATGTTTTTGGTAACAGTTGAAAAAGTTGGTGAAGTTGGAGGAGATGGTTGTTCAAGGTCTGTATAAACTGGTTTTGGTATATTTGTAGTATAGTCTGCATTTTAAAAACTGGTAGAAGGGATGTCAGATGTAGATTTTCTAGGAAGGTTTGCATGATAAGGGATATTACAGAAGGGATTTTGGAAATTCTGCCCAGATCTATTGTACTGGAAGAGGAAGAGGTTTCTGAGAATCTGGAACTTGTAGAGTGTTGGTGGAAAGACAATTTGACTTTTCCATCTGTGTATTGGGTAATATTTTTAATTTGGACATTGGGTTGAGGTGGTGGTTGTAGTTCTGGTGGTGCTGCACCTTCGAGGATCCAATCTTCTGGTAGGGATATGTCTTTCCATTGGATTGCTTTTGGGACAACAGTGTTTGAGCGGGATAAATCTGTTTGTAGTAGGAGTGTTTCTCCTTTTTGAGATTGGAATTTGTGTTTGCTGGCAAAGGCTGAGAACATGGCTTTGTAATGGATTTTGAATATGAGAGCAACAAGGATAGATTCTTCGAGCATGTCATAATTATGGGTCTTTATTTGTAGTAGCATACTTTGCAAGATATTTTTGTCTTTGAGGGATATGGTTATGTTTGGATAACAGTCAAATGATACCGGACCACTGCAAAGGCTAGACTCAATAGAACTGAGGAGGGAGTCTTGGAAGTTTTGAAATCTAGCATCTCGGAGGACAGCTAGAATGGAGGTGTTTAAGCCTTCCTTTGTAAAGGGTTTTATTCCGACCTGGACAATGCCAACATGAATATATTTATAGTTTCGGGCTAGATGTTTTTGTAGGGATTTTTGAGAGAGGAGTTGAATAGTTTCAAAAGGTTTTGTAAGCTGAATATCTCTTTCTTCAGTTTTGATAGTAATATCTGTTTTGAAAATATCATATTTAGATTTTTGATAAATCTGAGTTTGAGAAATTTTTGGGATTTTCCAATCATCAATGTTTTTTGTAAAGTCTTCAATAGTTATTTCTTCACTTTGTACTATTCTTTCCGCTTTCAGAAGATTAAGAGGTAGAGGAAGCCGAAATAGAAGTAGTCCTGTGAAAGATGGAATCCATAGAAAGGAAAGATAAACTAGGAAACAGGCTGCAGGTTATATGGATTTATTGCCCTAAAACTCAGACGAGACTTACACCATTCAGTTGCATACCTATAGTCTAATGGTCTCTTGTTCTTTCTAAGAATACTGACTTTTATGTTACTATATATATATATATGTCATCTAGTAAATCACCTTATCATTTTTTTTAAAAACAATTCATGCAATATGCATCAAATTCTTAGTTCTTGATTTAATTTGTTTCATGTTACAAAACATGCTAGCAACACTTTTACATTTTTTTTATGTTTTAAAAAATAATATGACTCTTGGCTTATTTTAGTCCAAGGATGTAGTAGCTCTTCTCATACATAAAACTTCAAGTTGAACACAGGAATCGAAGTAGAATTTGCAAAGATTCACTAAAGAAAATGAGATAAGATGGATTTTTTTTTGTTAAAATTAGCACATTTAATTAAAAATATTGATAGAATAACACAATTGAAAAAATAACTGATGAAATAACTGGATTTTTTTTGTACTTTTCTCGATTAAGAAGAGAGGAAAGAAAGAAAGAAAAATCCTAGAGACATTAAAGCTCCAATTACGACATCACTGATATTATTGGAAAGATCTCGGTGAGACGAATCTAACAACACCTAAGAAGATCACCAATGGTGACCCGATTAGTCCACACTTGTTGCCTAAAGGTGGATGATGACTCACTTGCTTTTGATGATAAGTGTGACCCACTTGGGTCATCGTTGGTAACCTTTCTTGGGTCGTTGGACTCGTCTTAACGAAATCTTTTCGATGATACTAGTGATGTCGTAATTGAAGCTTTGATGTATCTCAAAGGTCTTTTTTCCCTTTCTTTCTTTCTTTCTTTTTTCTTTCTCTTTTTTCTCTCTGGCCCATTTGATATATATTTTTTTATTGGATGTCGCTCTTTTAACAAGCTATAAAGGTCGTGTTTTTCAATCGTGACAAGTACAAATTATACTATTTTGCTATTATTTTTTTCAAGTGTGTTATTTCGCTAGTTTTTTTTAAAAATATATTAAAAACAAAAAAAATAACGGGCCGGATGCGACATGAGATTTTATGGATCATAAAACAAATTTAATAAACTCCCAAACCATAGATCGGGTGGAATGGCCTCCATTTCTTGAGACTTTTATAGAGTGGACCCATATATTATGCCGTCACAACATAAAAAAAACATATATATATGGCTTCTCAAGTATCAATATTTTATCAAAATAACCCTATGATATCATGAAATTATAGTTACATCCAAAATTATCAAGATATTAATTACAAAAGTCTCATTTTATACTTAAAATATTTTTAAGGTTAATGAGAATGATTTTAAAACTAGTAAGGGTATTTTGGATACAAAAGTGGTTTTTTACAAATACTTATTTAAATACGATGGGGCTTTTTTTTTTTTACACTTTTAGATAATAAATATAATTTATCTCCGGATTTGTTTTTAATTTACCCTATTACTTTTTGTTAAATAGAACCTTTTTAAATTAAATTTATCCATGACTGAGTCCCTTTCATCCATTTTTATAATTTTATGCCTTAATAATTGGTAAATTAAAACTAGAGGACTCAATTTGATTGAAAAATAGAGTAGGAGATTGATTAGATAAAAAAAAAAAATTGATATTTGAGAGACCATGCGTGATTTTAACCACTAAAATTAACTTTATACATCTTGCATCTAAATTTAGCTGATTTCTAGCAATCCAAGAGGCATATAAATATTGTATAGTTGTACTAGATTTTAAATGAAATTATATATATGATATTTCTTTGGTTGAAATCAAATGACCAAAGCAATTGAATTGAAGAAAGGCATATGATTATCTCTTTCTTTGAAATTTCGATAATGTCTGATTTATGGTATTAATTGTTTTTTAAAGTATGTTTTACTTAAAAAACTACATTAAAATAATTTTTTATTTTTATTTTTTAAATTTATTTTTAATATCAGTAAATCAAAATAATTTAAAAATATAATTTTTTTTAATGATAATAAAAAAACACTATTAGTCAAATACCGTGTGGAAAGCTAACATGTCCACGTCTATGTTTGGTTATTTTCTAATTCATTTCATTGCACCGTGTGGAAATTCATTTCATTGCATATGCTTTGGAAAGGAATCTATTTATTTCCTCATAAGAGACAAAGTGTCTCTTTTAATTAATTAAGTCATGCAGAAATTTATGGCCTGTTCACATTGTAAAATAGGAAAAAGGTGCATTACGTTACGTTCCATCTTTAATTTAGTCAAAAATCTTTCAATCTTTAATTTAGTCAATTTGTAAGAGCTGTACCCCAAAATTTCTAGTTGGATGAAAAGACGCTTCTAAATGATTAATGTGGCTCCAGATTCTTAAAAATTTCTTAAAACTTTGTTGTGGTCATTAGATGTGCAAGGTAATATATATTTTTTTTTAATCATTGAAAACAATATACAACATTAAAGTGATAAAATATTTTTTTTTTACCTGAATATTTGTTTCTTATACAACATTATATGATTATTCCAAAAACAAGTTTTAATTATAAAAATAACATTCTAAAAAGTTAGAGAGAAATTTCTTGGTCTCATAAAATAAACCAAGATCATTAGTTATAAATAAGTTATCATTAACATACAAAATTAGAAATATAAATTTGTTCGTACTGACCTTCAGGTATACAAATCAATCAAAAATGTTTTTTTTTTAATCTAAAAGAAACAATATTATTATTAAACTTGAGATACTACTACTCGAAAACTTGTTTAAGTCTGTATATTGATTTTTTTTAAACTCACACACTGTGTTTTTTTTCTTTCAATTGAAAATCCTTTTAGTTGATCAATATAAACTCCTAAATTTCTATTTGAAGAAGTAGTTTTCATATCCATTTAATATAACTCTAAGTTAAAACATCTACCAAAGCAAAGATAATTCTTAGTGAGTCTTTTCTAGATACTATTAAAAAAATCTCTTTGTAGTCAATGCTATTTTTTTTTAGTAAAACTTTGAGTAACAAGTCTTGCCTTGTACCGTTCAATATTACCATTTAAGTCTTGTCTAGTTTTAAAGATCCATTTACATTCAAATATTTTAAAATCTTCAAGTATTTCAACAAGGTCCCAAATTTTATTTTGTTCAATAGATTTTAAATCATCTTTAATGGAATTTGTCCATTTATTAGAATTACCACTATTAATAGCATGTGAAAATCAAACTACATCATCAATTTCTAAATCAAATTCTACCTCTTGTAATCATTCAAAATAATTGACTTTTTTTTTCATTGAGACCTTCTTCTTATTATTTCTTATGGTTCATTAAATATAGGTTCATTAACTATAGGTTCAATTATTTTCATTATAGAGTGTATAATCATTTATTTATTGTTATTGGTAATTATTAAATTGTTCAATAATTTGAGGAACAACAACTTTAGAAGATATAAAAGGCAAATGAGCTTGTACCCTAACTTCTTGAATTTTCATATTGTAGGTGTTTCACTTCCACCAAGTTCATGATTTTCAAGGAACCTCGCATTTTTAATTTCAGCAATTCTTGTGTTGTGGTTATGATAATAGGATTTATATGTTTTAGATTTTTCTAGATAACATATGAAGAAACCACTAGTTGTTCTTAAATATTGGTTCTTTTCATGTGGATTATAAATTCTTACTTTTGACAAGTAACCCCAAACATACAAATGTCTTAAGGTGTTTAAGAACTAATATATATAAGGTGTTTTTGAAACTACCTTACTAGGAACCTACTTAACATATGCATAGTATTTTTAATCTATATATAACGCCCTCATCTTTTATGACTATACTAAACATAAAATAACATTATAGGTTATTGAAAAATCCAGGATTTTTTTTATACATAAACAATTAGACGTATACACATAAACACGGTTAGCTTCAATATCATATTTCAATCCTTATTATATTATCAAATATTCTACTAAAAATTCAACAGAGTTTTTCTATACTTGAATGGTACCAAGTTATCGACATAAACTTGTACACTTCCAAAACCATTTTACAATCCTTGATCCAACGTTCCTAGATCATATTTCATTATCCTAACATCATTTCAATGAGAATTTTCACATATCATAAATGTATAGATGTTAAACTCAACTTTATAAAACTAAATGACTAAATAAGAAAGATTTGCATTAAAGTTTAAAGATCATGTTATACCTACTAAACAAAACTTAACTAGATATTACATATGTAATAGAAATAAGATGACTTAGTTCACAAGCATAAATCTATAAATTTATTTATTTACAATCCAGAATTATAAATTATATAGTATTTACTATTTTTGCATAAAATCTAAGATAGAATATCCATATGCCATATATGTTTTTGTATTCAATTGTGTAGTACCTGAAACAAACAATATAACACTTATAATGCATTACATTTAACAAACAAAATGAAAACATAAAGCATGATGCCAATATTATCATTAAGAACTTCTTCTTCTTATTTAAAGCCTTTCACATAATTTCTTTCTTTTTGAAATTCAAAAATCAACTAGACTCTTATCATCCTTATACTTAATCGACTTCAACCATCCCATCATTTTAATAATTGATCTATCATTTCTTAACTCATTCTTTAAATTACTTGGCTTCTTTTGCAAATCCCCTAATAATATCAATATGTCAACCGCGCTGGCGCTATTATCTTTTCTTATAAATAGTCATTACAACATCTAATAGACATGTACCCAAGCATCACTAACTCTGTATATAATAGTTAGTCAATTTAGTGTTCCATCCATCAATAATATTGATGTCACTAGTCTCTCACGATCATCTAGTCAAATTAAACATCCTAGTCATCAACCTTGTTGATGACATTAGTCTTAAACTGGCCAATTAGTTAAATTAAATGTCTCGGTCATCAACCTCGTTGATGCCACTAACCCTAAACAGATCAGCTAGTTAATTAATCCTTTATTGGTACATAAAATTAAATGAAAACATCCCAATTATATTTAACTCTCTCATTTTATTAACAGAAACCAACATTTTGTTGACAACTATAACTATCATGTTCGTCCCTAAAATTTTCAATAATAACTTTGCATGTTAGCTGCAATGACACCACTAGTTCCTTTTAGGGCAACTAGTTAAACTTCTCAGTCTTTGACAACACCACACACACATATGCATATGCAGTTTTAGAAGCCTAAGAAAATTTGATAGTTAGAATAAGGTGCAGAGCACTTACCTGAAACCTGTACACGAACTGTTGCTCCTTGTTGTTGTTCTATCTTAGTAGCCTCCCCTATATCAATAGGTTTTCTAAACCATTAAGATATAATAATTCACACTAAAAACCTTATTCCAGTTCCTAATCATTCATGTCTAAAAACCATCATCAGGATAAGTTTATAAATTTAGCATATCCATCCTCACTTTATAAATCATATTCATCATAAAAAGTCTCAAATCAATCAGTCATTTAACTATGTTCATCCATTCATGTGTGTGTATATGCATTTTCAATTACAATTTAAGACATTATGCCATAAAGAAAATCTATTTTCTATTCTGATTTTTTAGCCGAATTAAAACTCATGACTTTTCATGACTTTTCATTTTTATCATTTATAAAAAAAACCTCCAACATACTTAGTTTACAAGGAATAGCCCTTTCCTAACATATATTTTGCTACAATTTGATTCCTTCTTTTAATTGACTAATTTGACTGTATGACCTTTATAAATATCCGATTTTGTTTCAACTTTTCCATCTCAAAATCTATTTTAAGATGGTTAACACACCTATTAAAATATGTCTAAATATCTCATATCTTTATTTCGCAAAATCTTCACTTCTTTCTCTTGCTTGGCCTAAACTGCCATGAATCAATTCCATACGTTTCCATAAAAATACAATTTCCTTTTAAAATCATCTAGACACATCACATAATCATAATTTAACACAATTACTATAGGACATTCAAAACAACAACATAAATCATTGTATTTTATATTTGGCTGAATCGAGCAAAAAAAAAAAAGCATAAGTTTTCTTCAAATCTCTTAACAATGTTATGAAACTCAATTATTTAACACTTTACTTAACACAATTCAATACAATTATCACAACAATTACATCAACAAAATCATTTTTTTTTTAGCTTAGGCCAAACCACCCTACAAAAGTCCAAGGTTTCCTTTTTCAATTTTTCATGCAACTAACCTTCACAACCACACTTTAAATGTTTCAAATGACACAACTAAACATGAATTCCATGACAATTAAAAAGAAACAAACTCATTCCTCTTGTATAAGTATAAATCGAATTCCTATATAACAGAAGGATAACATGTTTTTATCCTAAGATTAGCATTAAAAGCAATATACCCACCAAACTCAACTTTACATAATCAAATCAACACATAACATTCTCTAATCTATACTAAATCTCAAATCAAGCATTAGACAAAGCATCATACATCTTTTTAGCAACAACTCAATGATTTTTATGCAAAGAAATTGAAGTTTTCCCATCGTTTTCTTTAATTTACACTATATATTTCTATCACCTCTAACCCTAGCCTTTAATCTCTTTTTAACACACCAATAATTTCTTTTAATCTCAAATAAACCCTTAATCACTCTCAAATACCGAAAACCTATGAAATCAATCAAAATAGTTGAGGTGCTTTTAGATAGTTTTGGATGAAGGGAATCACTGGGATGCAGGATTTCAGGTCAAGAGTTGTTGAGATGATAGGACTCTACCAAAAAACAGTTGCATAAGAGAATAGTTATCAGAATTCAGTTCTTCTAATAGTTGTAAAACCAAGGTTCTAGTTGAAAGGAATCGTTGAGATGAAGGATTTCAAGTCAACTAAGTTAAAAGCAAAAGTCATTGAGATGATAGAAATATGTCAGAAAATAGTTGCACAGGAGAATAATTATGAGAATAGGGTTATCCTAATGGTTGTAATTAATTTAGGGTCTGTTTGGCTAAACACTAAAGTAAAGATAAACTAAAGCTAAAGAAAAAAAGTAAACTTAGAGGCATTGAAAATGCCTTAAGGCAATGTTTGGAAAACACGTCTTAAGGGCCAAAACATGTCATTGTTTCCTTTAAAAAAATGAGGCGTACCAAACATGCCTTTAAGTATAGGTTGAGCTTAGCCCAACCATATAGGTTGAACTTACTAGGACCATACTAGCGTGTATAGGTTGGGCTCAGGCCCGACCCAACTCTATTTTTGTTGGGCCAGTAGATGGCTCAAAAGCTTTTTTATGTGCTAGACCTAGCCCATCCACACTGGCTGGGCTTGGGTCTTGCCCATTCACCTTTGTCACTAGCCTAACCCAATGACATTACCTTTGCTGGAAAATGCTAGCAACAGAACATGAATTATTTGACGTTTTCCATGGGCAAAAGAGTACTATCTATTTCAAAAGGATGGAGAAAAAAAGGAAAGATTACCTGGCCTGAGGAGTACTCATTGGTGGTTGTGCTTATGTTCTTGGTGGTTTATGGTGGCGTTGCCGAGAGGGAGAAAGAGGAAAGGGAAACATTGGGTGTTTCAGCTGGAAACTAGTCTTTTTAGGTCTCTCGCTGTTACCAAAGCTTTTAGTTGATGGGGGGCGGTGTTAGGTGGTAGTGGTGCTACTGAAATTGTTGGTTGAAATGGAAGTATAGAGGGAGGTTATTGTTGTTGTTGTTGTTGTTGTTGTTATTATTATTATTATTATCTATTTTTTTTTTCTAGTTCTTTCCCCCTCTTCTCTTTTTGTTTTCTTTCTTATTTCCTTTATAAATTTCACCTCTATTTATAAGGGATGAAAAAGGGATATGAGGTGATGCGAACCCTAACAAAACCTAATGGAATTCTGAATCCAAGATCTATCTAATCCAAGTTTGAGTATGAAATTGAGCTTATCACAATGGAAGACTTGCTCTAAGACAACAAGACTGTAAACCACCTAATCACAATGCCTACACTTTGAGACAAACAAAAGAAGTATAAAATCACTAGCAAAGATTGATCAATTCTTTAAAGAGTTGAAGTTCAATAAAGAATCAAGAAAGGAAAAAATTATCCCTATCATCTTATAATTTGATCAAAATTGCACCTGTCTAATATTTTTTTGGAAAATGACAATTTACATCCTAAACTTTGATGCACACATAACAATTTACATCTTATACTTGGCGTGCCAAAAAACAATCAACAAAAATTATTCAATTATTTACAGAATAAAATATTATAAATATTATAAAATTTCCATGAATAAAAAAACCCTAGACATCTTCTTTCACCCATCTTTATCCCTTAAACACCAAACCTAGCTGTCAACTTCCATTTCTTTATCTACAAAATTAAAATTTAAAAATCTGATCATCTCCCTAATGTAAACAGCAAAGAGCCTTCACATTGTCTTCCTTCCGTGAACAACAAGTTGTTAGTTATGATGATCCTTATCAATCTCTGTTAAGTTACCCCTATTATTGTATAGTTTGGTCGAAATTGCACTTGTCTACCATGTTTTGGAAAATCACAATTTGGATCCTAAACTTTAATGTACACATAACAATTTAATCCTATACTTAGTGTGCCCAAAAAAATCAGCAAAAATTATTTGATTATTTACAAGTTTGCTATTATTTTTTATTTTATGACTAAAAAGATATTAAATATTATAAATTTTCCATGAATAAAAAAATCCTAGCCATCCTTTTCCACCTATCTTCATCCCCTAAACACAAAACCTACTTGTCATTTTCCATTCCTTTATTTATAAAGAGTTAAAATTTAAAAATCTAATCATCTCCCTACTGTAAAGAAGAAAAATCCTCCACATCATATTCCTACCTTAAACAACAAGTTGTCGGCTATAATGATCTTCATCAATCTCTGCTAGATTTTTGAATTACCAAGCACTATATTCACCTTCCCTTTAACCTCACCATTCTCTTTACTAATATCACTATTGTGAGGCCCTTAATTTTTATTAGATGGTAACCCCCCCCCCCCCCCCCCCCCCCCACACACACACACACACTGCTTAGCTTATTAGTGTCCATAAAAGAAAATGTTTTTTTTATACAAAAATATGCATGAAAATTATCTTAGAATTTGCCCATATGCAATTTAAAACATAATTTTTTGTTTTTTTTTAATATAAGGATTTTTGTTGTTTTTCTATTTTTTTAAAAATAATTTATTTAGTACCGGAAAAGTGTTTTACATATAAGTTCACAGTCCCAAATACTAAATATAAAAGGATAAAAAAGACCATAATTAATTGCAAAATGGTCCTCCAAAAATCTAAATTAATTAAAATTATGATGTAGGCTAGGTTTCCTATCCTAACCTAAGATCCAGAAACCCGACCCATATATATGTTTAGGCTTCGATTGAAACATGCAAAGTAAGCCAATAACTTCACTTTGTAAGAAATCAAAATGGCAACCTTTGAACACCAAACCCACAAACCTAGACATTGCCTTAAACCAAAAACATGGCTAAAAACCCACAAAAATGGCCTAAAATCAAGAACTAAAGGTCCAGCACATTCATATTGACTTGCTTGAACTATAAAAGCTTCAAGATAACAAACAATGAATGCAATTCAATACTTAAACCAATAAATAAAATAAGTTATTATAATATGATATCTAATTATATTATTACATTGATTCTAACACTAATTTTCATTCAACATTATCATGAAAATGACTTTGACTAAACACAATATTCAACCCACAACAACCAATGGTCATAGTTTTGACAAATCATGCTTATCAACACATATATACTTTCAATCAAACAAAGTTCCAATGACTAACCTAACCATCAAAACTAATTTAGATATCATTTAAACTGACTATTAATCTTACAATAATAGTCTATCATATCTTAAAACCACAAGCTATGTATTCACTATTACATTGAATATATATTCATCAAAACATGCATATTACTTCAAATCATGATTAAAAACATCAAAAGACACATTGTTCATCAAACCAGCAACTAATTATGATGGATGAACATTAAACATCAAAGTAACGATTTAAAAGGAATTAAAGAGGGGTGTGCTCATTGAGTTATTCCATCTTATCAAGGGTAAATGGTATACCTTTCGGTCAAAATACAACCTTCTCTTTTAAATGTTCTTGCTCATTTTCTTCTTGTTTCTAACTCTTTTTAACCTATGTTCCTTTACTTTTCTTCTTCTTTTTTTCTCTCCTTTTTTTCCCCTCATTTTGCTTATTATTTTTCTTTCTTTATTTTGTTGACTTTTTTTTCTTTCGATTCCTTTTCTTCATCTTTATGGAAAGACACTTCTTTTATAGGCCAAAGTAAAACCAGGAAGTTATAAAACCACCAATAATTTTTTGTTGGTCTTCCGAAGATAAGTTATTACGAAAGATTCTTCTTCTTTCTTTCTTTTCTACAACCTTCCTCGAAAGCTGTGGTGTCTGGTTTCCTTTTATCTTTTGTGAAACGAATCTTACAAAAAGAAAACAGCCTCAAAATTAGCTCTTTTATGGGTGACCCTTTTTTTTTTACAGTCAAGACTGACTAAGTAGGGTACTTTGATGAATCACTCATATAGATTGGGATGTAAATGTGCCATCAAAGAACCAGAAACATGTAAAGGAGATGCAAATATATCATTGGGAATAAACCATGCTTGGTTTAGAGGTTTAGCACTCCAAATTCATTGATTGAAAAATTGGTCCTTGATCAACTCGAATTTGTCAAGGCAGGGGAGGCTAACTAGGAATAAGATATTGGTGAGTTCTTCGAGACAAATAAGGTATAAATATTTGATAATCTTTGTAAAAAAAAGTGTTTCTTAGATGTATGGTTCCAATTAAAGCTCATGAAGAGGTCGAAGATACCATATTCATTCTCTTGAAGGTGGCTCTTTGATCAACCATCTTGGCTGAAGAAGAAGAAAAGTGGTTGAGTAAAGCATGATCAACTCCCTTCATTAAAGCTTAAAAAGCATTCCTCCTGTTTTAAATCCCTAGAACTTAAGGTTTTAATTAGGTTTTTGTGAATTTTCATTATAATATTTGGATTTTAAATTTTAGTGCATGCACCATCAATTAACTCAAAAACTTTTCAATTCATGTAATCATTCCTTTAATAATGTCGATTGGAACACTTTGATTGATGCACCTTTTATAAATTGGTCATTGCTTTCTAGATTATGCAGTTTGATACCTAATTGATCATTAAAATTTTAAATATTTGACCTATGATTCAATCAATTTAAGTCCCTAAATGTATGCACCTTTTGCCTTTTAGTTCTTGGTTTTGAATTTCTTCAATCAAACCCCTAATTGACCTTAAAACTTTCTTTTCTTTTAACCCCTTGAATTGATCAATTAACTTATTAAAATTTAAAATTGGTCCTTAAAATTTCTAGGACTTTGCAATTTGACCTGAATTAGGATTCTAAACTTTATTTTCCTTCAAATAAGTCTTTAATTAAGTCAATTAAACCCATTTAATGTTTAATTTCACTTTTGATTAAGCCCTTGATTAAATCAATTAGGCCCATAAAAAGTTTAATGAAGTCTTTGAGCTTAATTATTTTGCAATTCTTCCCCAATATTCAATATCTTTCTTCAATTTGGTTTTAAATTCTCATTATTTTCTTCAATTAGGCCTTTAATTGCTGCAATTGAGTTCCCAACCTTTGTCATTTAGTCTAATTTGGTCCTATAACTTCAAATTTATGTGATTAAGTCCCTCTTTAGCCCATTTTTTTCGCCTTCAAATTTGTTGTCCATTTGTAACCTAAACTTTTTTTTTTTAATTTTTTGTTTGGATTTTTAAGTATTTCAAAAGGAAAACAATTACATAAAAGAAGTTTTAGGGATCCAAAATTGTGTTATGACAACATATATGGGGTACTATGATCATTTAATCATATTTGAAATATGCCTTTGACCCTGGTTATAAACTATAATTTTTCAAAACTTGGTAGACAAATACAATTTTGACTAAATTATCAAATGTCGGGGGTAATTTTTTCTATATATATAAAAAAATGTTTTCCAAGAATCATTCATGTAAATTATCATAATATATAGTGGAAGAATTAGAAAAACCCATCAATTAAAATCTAGGGTTAATGAAAATTGAGGTAAACAATAATCTTTAAATGAAAAACCATAAGTTCACTTGATGCTCTAATACCATATACAAACAATTCTTTAATTGTAAATATGAAAAATCAAATATAAAACATAATGCCAATAATCTTAGAACTTTATGATTTTTATATTCAAATAATTATTAAAAAAAATATACATTGATCCATAACAAGCTCTTTAAAAGAAAGAAATCTTGAATAAAGGGTATTTCTCTTTTAACCCTCAATTATTTTTATATATGTTTCTGATTGAGAAAAACATATAATTAAAGGGTAGAGATAGGACTAGCTTTCTAAATAAAATTTTCTAAATAAAATCTTTTCAACAAGTATGTAGTTAATAAACTACTTATCAAAATTGACCAATACAATTTTATTATAAATATTTATTAAATCATTTAATAGCTCATTAACTCATTTATATGGGCTACACATCTTACAAATAATTCATGTATAGAAGTAGGGGGCTTATTCTCCACTAATTTTGGTTAATCTAATATTGAAAAAGTTAATGATATCAAGGAGTTCCAACTAAGTATTTAAAGTATATAAAGTAAAAAAACAGAACTTAATTAAGACTTCATTCTACAGGATATATATTTGAATTATGACTTTTGATTTTGATTTATAATTAAAAAGTTATTTTTCTTAAGTAACTTATAATAGTAAAAAATAGTTAAAATGATTTAAATTAAAAATATATTTGTTAAAATGATTCAAAAGAAACGTTTTTTGAACAAGGAATGTAGTACGTATGAGTTAGAATCATAAGTTAAAATTAAAGATTTCAACTTTTTAATATTAAAGAAAAAAGCAATTTACTCAATTATATAAAAAACATTTGATTTAAATTCAAAGTTATTTCTAACCAAACAAACTTATGAATTTTCTTTGAGTTAAAAATTAATAAAGAAAAACTACTTAAATAAAGTAACAAAAATAATACCAAACATAACCTAAGTATTGGTTAAAACCCACATATATATGTGCTCTCTATTTTCAAATTTGCTTTAAATTACACCCTTTACCTTCAAACTAACCATTTACTTCCAAATCTCTTATAATACATGGCAATTTAATTTCTAATAAAGTTGGTTGAAGGAGCTCAATTCACCTTTAATGAGGTTATTTGATTTATTTTAAAATTATGGGTTTAATCTGAATCAATGAGCAACAATGGAGGACCTTCAAGAACTTTGGCCATTAAGTCTTTTAAAACGGTCCAATTTATTTTAAAAGGAAAGGAGCACACTACTTTTCTTTCAGCATGCATGCCTCCTCTTTCTGGCCCCCACCTTTGGCACCTTTCAATATAAACTAAGATTTTATCTCCGTCTCTTCTCTATACTTGCTAGCTCTTGCTCGCCTCCTCCTCCTCCTCCTCCTAATACTCAGTTTCATATTGCAAAATGGCAAATTTAAGCAAATGGTTGTTTTGTTTCCTAGTTTCTACTACGGTGATAGTAGCAGCAGTTGGGAGAGAGATTTCTGACGGAGAAGAAGCAAGGAGAGAAGCTGATAGAGTGACCAATTTGCCTGGGCAACCACAAGTAAGGTTTCAGCATTATGCTGGTTATGTAAAACTTGGACCCCAGAATCAGAGGGCATTGTTCTATTGGTTCTTTGAAGCAAAAGAGGACGCTTCTCAAAAGCCTCTAGTTCTGTGGCTTAATGGAGGTTAGCGCAGTTCTAACTTTCTCTCCAGCTTAATTAAAAAATGAAAACTTTTACACTGATTTCTTGGGTGGATAGAGCATGCCTGAATCATCACGGATCGATGAGTGTCCTTTGCTATAGTGTCTTGGATAATGTGATTATGTACTTGGTGTTTTTTTAACCTAATTGTTTTTAACTATGAAAACAAATGAATGGTTTTCGGGCTGCTCAGTAATACTTTAATGCAGACAGAGAAAAGAGATCGATGGAATTCATCGTCTTCCTTCTCTAGTCACATGCCAAGAGAAGTTCTGAATGGATAGAATTCTCTCGATTCACTTTCTTCTTGTTGATAAGGTTAAATAGTATATTTTTACCAGCAACTTTACCAAGTGAAGCAAAAGCAAGGATCAAGTTAAATTAACACTATTCATTAATTATATACTTTTATATTATCTAGCTATCATCCAAGTTTCAACTCCAATTTTGCTTATATTTCAAAATAATTGGATTTTTACGGAGTTAAGCCTCAAGAATGAATGTTTATGATTATTTTTTAAAATATATTTTATAAATATATTAAAATAATATTTTTTATTTTTTATATTAATACATGGAATATTAAAGTAAATATTACTGTTTGACGGCAGGGTATTTATGAACGTAAGTCTGTAAATAGTAAATACCATAAGAGTTTTCAAGCTCATCATGTCATTTATCCCCCCCTTCAATTATTCTCTGCCAGCTTCCCCCTAGGTTCCTTTGCTCCTTGTCCTTGATGCCCTTTTTTCAAAACTTCCTTCTTCTCTTTTGTCTATGAAGGACAAACTTTGGGTCCCATGGAGTGTAACCGTTAGCATGACGTATGGCCCATGAAAAGGGAAAACAAGAAAAACAATTATTAGAAGTTTATAACTTGGATATATAATCTGCAATTTCTCTTTACAGATAATTAGAGGGACTTTCTTTCCATGTTTGAGTACGTTTGAAATTTTAATTCTAAAAAAAATTAATTCTTAAAAATTATTATAAAATTTCGCCCCTTTTCTCTTGGAATTGTTATCATTAGTGGATTGTTAGCTAAGCTACGACAAGGATTCATGTTAATTTGAACATGGATGATGATGATGCATGTCCAGCTTTGCTTGGTCTCTTCCTTCAACTTTAATTTCCATTCAAGCGAAGACCATGATTTTCAATTGTTTACTAAGATAGAACAAAAAAGAAAAAAGAAAAAAGGAGAGTATTTGGGAACGTTTGTTGAAGAAATTGATTTAATGATAAAAGAAGTGTTTAATCCATATCAGGACCTGGGTGCTCCTCCATAGCTTATGGCGCAGCGCAAGAACTTGGCCCCTTTTTAGTTAGGGGAAATGGAACACAGCTTATTCTCAACGAATACTCTTGGAACAAAGGTAATGTTATATTGAATGAGCTTGTTATCTATTAATTAATTAATAATTTCTTAATGTATTAGTAAATATAATAAATTGCAATTGCAAATTTTCTTTTAAAAAGAAAAATCTTTCTGTAAAATGAGTATCATCCTATATACTCCACTTAATTTCTCGCTGATTAATTTTGTTTGCTGATCTACATGTTTGATGGTGTTCATAATAATCAGCTGCAAATATTTCTGTAAAATGAGTATATCATCCTATATATTTCCACTTAATTTCTTGCTGATTAATTTTGTTTGCTGATCTACATGTTTGATGGTGTTTATAATAATCAGCTGCAAATATGCTTTTCCTGGAGGCTCCTGTGGGCGTGGGATTTTCATACACAAATAATTCCGAAGATCTATATAAACTAGGTGATAAAGTTACAGCTGATGACTCTCATACCTTCTTAATCAATTGGTTCAAAAGGTTTCCAAATTTCAAATCACATGATTTTTATATAGCTGGAGAGAGCTACGCAGGTAAGAAGATCCTTTACAAATACATTTTCTTCATTATATGTATATAATTTGAACGAAAAGCTCATTGTTTTTAACTCTTGAATCTTTTTTTTTTCCTTTTAACTAGGGCACTATGTTCCCCAACTAGCTGAGCTCATTTACGAAAGAAACAAAGGAGCTACAAAAAGTTCTTACATAAATCTCAAGGGTTTCATGGTATGTAGTAAGTATATTTACGTATAGCCTACATGGAAACACATAAATATTAATGCAATGGTGTGGTATGTTGATTGGAAAAAAAAAAAAATAGATCGGAAATGCTGTGATTAATGATGAAACGGACTCTGCGGGCATTGTGGATTACGCGTGGAGTCATGCAATTATCTCAGACCAGCTCTACCACAACATAAAGGAATGTGATCATCAAGGAAGCGTAACAAACGAGTGTGTTGTTCATTACAGAGGGTTCGCAGAAGCTTATTCAGACATCGACATTTATAGCATCTACACTCCAGTTTGTCTCTCCGAATATTCTACTCGAATTTCATCGAGACTTGTCGTCGCACCTCGCCTTCTTTCAAAATTACATGTAAGAGCACAGAAACATCAATCTTTTAGTCTTAACTGATTAGCTAGGGCGAAAAAAACCAGGAACAAATAGACTTCAAATGTTAATATACATAATATTGAGAAATAGTTGGTTTTTTTGTAAAGGAAAAATAACATACAGCAGTAATTGCTCTATAACGGTATCAGAATTAATTAATGGGCAACTATAAATGTGATTGTTTCTTGATTTCAGGACCTAGTGCATAGGCTACCATCAGGATATGATCCATGTACGGAAGATTATGCAGAGAAGTTTTTCAACAGAGAGGATGTTCAGAAAGCCCTACATGCCAATGTTACCAAATTATCCTATCCTTATACACCATGCAGGTACTAGCTATAAGAGTATAAAATTTATTTTAAGCTATAACATACAAGTCAAATACTTGGTTTTTGTGTTTTATGAATAGAGTTTTGGGTGTTTTAGCTAAAATTGCTTGAATATATATATATATAAAACCTTTTGGATAAACATTTGAGAACTTAGGAACCCAATTGACAAATTTTTTATGATGGGCATTGAGAAATTGGATAATATTGATGTCTCCAAGCTCTATGAAATTGAATCTTTTATAGGCATCCCTATATTCATTGCCATTGATGATCGATGGTGATACAAATAAACATACAGGTAGATTTCATTAGGTGGGGAAGTGATTAAATTGACCAGTGGGAACCTGTAGCTTTCAAGCATTTAGTGAGAGCTTGTCTCAAATAATAACTATAGCTCTCTTTCTTCCTGCTTTCTCTTAGAAAAAGTAAACGAGAAAATGTAGCAGATTGGGATTGATTTTTGATGAGCACCAGTCTCTTTCATTTCCTTATGGCTTCCACCCACCTTTCTCCCATCATTCTAACTGGTTGTAGGTATGAAAGCACATACATAACAAAACAAAAATAGGCAATATAAGATCACACCGCCGAGTTATATATATGGGACCAACCTTAGTTGAGGTGAAGACAAGACAAGCTTGTGTTCTTCCATGGTCCATATCTTAAATTTTCAAAAGAACGTCGTCATCACAAGATGGTAATTCTATATTTATTTGGTTATTGTTTTCTTAATCACATTAATTATAAACAATTGATTCTTTCTAGGGTAAAAATAATGCAGAGTTTATTCCTAATGGTTTTTTTTTTCCATTTCTTTTCCTGTGAGATCACCCCCTTCTCCTCTCTAAAATCAAACTGGAAATGTATATATATATGTGCCTATACAAATTAAGTACTCCAAATTGCATGTATGACTAAAATGTTTAGAGTTTTGTTGTGTGTGGCATGAACAGCAATGCAATAAGGAAGTGGAATGACTCTGCGGAAACAATACTGCCTATCATTCAGAAGCTTTTAAACGCTGGATTGCGTATTTGGATCTATAGGTATGCTGATGGAACACCTTTTCGATATTATCTTATGAATTTATCTAAAAATATTTTAGGAAATGCATGCAAATATTAAGATGTTTTAAAATTCATAAAATTCTGCCGTTTTAGAACACTATATCATGAACCATCGAATTAGATGAAAAACAAGAAAATTATTAACTTTTATAAAATTCTCTTGTTATAAAATAATGAAAAAGAAAAGGCTATAGTTCTTTCTTAATTTTTTACCATGTTCATAACAACGTCAACAACAATGGTACTGCAGTGGAGACACTGATGGGAGAGTACCAGTAACATCAACAAGGTACAGCATAAAGAAAATGGGGTTAAAGGTGAATGAAGAATGGAGGGCATGGTTTCATAAGAGTCAAGTGGCAGGATGGGTTGAGACGTATGAGAGAGGGCTCGTATTAGCAACCATACGTGGTGCAGGCCACCAGGTTCCGGTCTTTGCACCTCAGCAGTCCCTTTCTCTCTTCTCTCATTTCCTTTCAGCCAAAACTTTGCCGGCTTCTTCAAGGTTCTAGTTCCCACAGTATTGGTACTCGTGATAAAGAGGACTAGAATGTGACCAATCATTGACTATGTTTAGCAGATTTTGGACACCTTTTTCTCCACATGGGGCTGTGTAATTTATCAGACAATCTTTTCTCTTTATCTCATTATGCAAAACTCAGGATTTTAATTTTGGGCTGCTTTTAAACATAGATTTCTCTCCATGGCTATTGAAAAAAAAAAAAAAAGAGTTTAGAGAGCGTTAAAAAGATGGGAAAAACATATAAAAACTACATAATATATATCAAGTTTTTTCTAGTACCATATTCATGGAAGAACAAAGAATAGAAAGGTTTTCCATGTCAAGAAACTATACAAAGCAAGTACGATTTGAAGTCTGTCCATGTATAGTTTATATTAAAGAAGAAAGGTTGGTTTATATTTTCAGATCGTGTTCCAAGTAAATTGTTTTGTAGCCTGCTGTCGGAAACTGTGCACTGTCAAAATATTTTTAGAAAATTATAACCATCAGGTACTCGAGCGAGATTAACAATATTATAACCATTATAAGTTCTATTTTATCTATTTTTGCACTGTAAGAATATTTTTAGATTAATTTGCACGTCTCAACTCACTACTAAAAAATATACTATTAGCAGCTAGCTATTTCGTTGCAAATAATATTACAATCTATTATTAATAAAATTTAATAATAATATTAGTAATAAATAATTTCAGATACAAATAATAGATATTAACGGATTATCAATTACTAATTTGTTTAGTAACAAATTATCCGTTGCTGAAATTTAGTTGCTGAATATGTAAATCAGCAACAAATATTTTATTGTTAATGACCGTTATTGATTTATTGCTGATTAACCATGAAAATTTTGTTGCTAATCCGTTGCTGATTTATCCAATAACTATTTTTTAAAACATGAATTTTTTAAATTATTTTTCCCATCTATTGAATTTTTTTTAATTATTTGTGGCTATTTCAAAAATTATAAATAAATATATAAAGAACATGAATTAATACTAAAAATTATTTTATCAAAAATAACAAGTAAAATAAAAATAAATTTTTAAATCTCGTCAAACTTATATCAAAATAGATAAGTCATAATTTAATAAATATATTTTATCATGATCGGGATGGTGATGGAAACGAACCAAAACAATGCTAGACTAGGTATTTACTAACGATCTTAAAGCCACACCCTCTCAATATTCGAATGTATTTAGAGAAATTATAAACCCTCCAGAATATTGTTAAAACCCAAAAAATCAAGGTAAAGACACTACACTAATAGAACCTAACTTGTCCCGTTGCCCGCAATTCACTCCTGGCTTAAATAAAAAGTTAATTTCAACGTGAAAAAAAGAAGAAAAAATATCAAATTTAAATTGAAAAGTTGATTCACTGAAAAGATTCATTAATAACCAAAGAATAAATTAAAAAACTGAGAGATAAAAAATATAATTTCATATCACTTCACTTAATTGATTTTATTTAATTTAATGTCAATATTTTTAGAAAAAAATAAAAATAAAATCCAATTTAAATAAAATAATTTCCTGTTTATCTTTTTCTTATTAATTTCACTCGCTAAACAACATATTTTTTCATGGTTTATATTTCAAATTAAGTCATATTGTAATTGACATGCTTATGATCAAAACTGAGAGACTTTCTAATCAATATATAATCATGGCATCTTATCAAAATGTTATGGTACATCGAGTAAGTGGTCCTGCTTTCATTTTTTGTGAATTCATTTTTTGTGAGCTTACTCGTGATGTCTTAGCCCAACAAGAAGCAGACAGAGTCATTAGACTTCCTGGGCAGCCTGATCGAGGTAACATTCAAGCAGTATGCAGTCATGGATGAGCTTTGTTTTATTGGTTCTTAATTTGAAGCCATTGAAAATCCTGAAGAAAAACCTTTGCTTCTATGGCTCAATGGAGGTGATTAATTTTTTAAAATTTATTTACATTTAGGGTTAGGAAATTTAATGTGTTTGCATTTCCCCCCCTTCCAGACTCGATAGCTTTCCACTACTGAATCTCATGTGTGTGCTTCAATGTTTTGCTGTGGGTCGGATTATTTTTTGAGATTATGATAATCTTATGAAAAAAAAAAATCATGAATTTTATTTTCCAACCAATTCAATATTGAATAAGAGTGAAATAAAAAAAAACAATACTATGTTTGATGGGTAAATCCACTAAACCTGTGAATTAGGTAACCCGAGTCAACACGTCAAATCTACAAATCGGGTAATAGACTTCATTGGGATTAATGACTTGTTTTTTTATATTCAAACTATTATTTATTTAACTATGTGATAAAAAAAAATAGACAATCGCAAAATCAAGCGTCAAACCAATATTAAGACTTTTTTTAAGACTATGATAATCTCATAGAAAGCAAAACACAAGAAATTATGAAAACTCAATTCTCAATCAGTCTAACATTAAGGGATAAAATTGAAAAAAAATGAATATAAAAAAACAAAGTTAAACTCACCATACACGTCAACAAGCCCATGAACTTTCTAAACTTAATAACATGTTTTTTTTCGAAACTATTTTATTAACTATATAATAAAAAAAAATAGACAATCACATAATCGAGTTCAATTTAAAAAAAAAAAAAAAAGTACCCCGCAAAACCCGCAAACAGGGGCAACCAGGATTATCTCACCAAACTTGCAAATCGAATTATTGACTACACAAAGTTTAATAACCTAGTTTTTTTAAAAAATTATTTTTTATTTAACTAAATTTTTAAAAAATTAGACCATACCGCAATGTTATGATATTTTTCTAATACCAATCCGATGTTGGGATTTTTTTTTATACTACAATAACTATATAAAGACAAATTAATCACATAATCGAATTCAATTACAAATTAAAAAAAAAGAAAAAGTACCCCACAAAACCCACAAACAGGGAAATCAGGGTTATCTCGCCAAACTCGCAAACCGAGTTATTGACTCCACAAAGTTTAATAACCTAGTTTTTTTAAAATTTATTTTTTATTTAACTAAAGTTTTTAAAAATTAGACCATACCGCAATGCTGAAATATTTTTTCTGATATTAACCTGATGCTAGGATATTTTTTAATATTGCAATAACTATATAAAGACAAATTAATCACATAATCGAGTTCAATTAGAAGAAAAAAAAAGAAGAAAAAGTACCTCACAAAACCCGCAAACAGGGGCAACCGGGATTATCTCGCCAAACTCACAAATCGAGTTATTGACTTCCACAAAGTTTAATAACCTAGGTTTTTTTAAATTATTTTTTATTTAACTAAATATTTTAAAAATTAGACCATACCGCGATATGATGCTGTAATATTTTTTTGATACTGCAATAACCATATAAAAATAAATTAAAATAAATTATCCACTCTAAATCCCCATAAACATATCATATAAGAACTAAATTAAAAAAATATCAATAACCAAAAGAAAAAAAAAAGCAAAAAACATAATATTGCATTACTATTTATAATTCACAATGCTACTCTACTGAGTATGGGTCCAGAAATAATGTTTTTTAGGCACCTTTTAGCTTTATTTATAATAATATATATAGACTTGTTTGCATTAACTATTTTTATAACGAGATTAAAGAGTGTTTTCGGATCAATTTATTATGTATACTGAGAGGAAGTCGTCCTTCCAGTCCAACCAAACATATGTATACCTTGTAAAACTGTTACTTGAGAAAGAGTGGTGTCGTGCATTACCATAGTTTTAAAACTTGATCCGGTTATTAACCCGGTTCAGTAATCAGGTTATGAGTCAGATGAATTGATTCGGGTCAACCCAAAAAAAACTAATTGTTCTAATTAATTTACTAAAGTGATTGGTGTCGAAGGCATATATATTCTTTAAAATTAATTTACTAATTTTTGTCAAGGGTAAATAACTTACTCTAAAATATAATCAAAGATGCCATTGCCATATTTATAATTAAGTTAATTGGAACCAGCCCCCATTTTTCTTTAATGAAATATCAAAATTATTAGAGACAATTTATTAGAAACTTAATATTTAGAAACTTTTCTTTATATAGCTATATTTTACAATCATTTAAAGATCGATGAGATTCATTGATTGAGAGGATACACTTTGACTATTAAATTAGAGAAAAAACTACATCAAATTGTAAAATTGGTCTAATCATGCACTAATGATGTGATGGAGGATGACTAAAATTTAAAATTATTATTTTTTGTTTAAAATTAAATATATATTTTTATATTTTTAGATGGTTTTGATTTGTTTATATAAAAAATAAATTAAAAAAAATATTATTTTGATGCATTTATAAGTGAAAAACACTTTGAAAAGCAACGTCTATCATACTTCCAAACACACCCTTAGAATGTATTTGTTTTTGCGGTAGAAACCGCGTTTTACAAAATTTTCATTTTTTTTTGGCTTGAAAATAATGTTTTTTATATATTTTTGAGTGAAAAATACTAGAAACAACTGCCACCACAACGTTGTTAGAGCTCGTTTGATATTGTGGTAGCAGTTCCTTTTCGATGTGTTTTTCGTTTGGAAATACATCGAAATAATTTTTTGATTTTTAAAAATTTATTTTTGACATCATCACATCAAAATAATTTAAAAATACAAAAATAAAATTAATTTAAAGTAAAAATAAATAAATAAAATATTTATTTTTTT
>Ga0307513_10001710_pt1 | contig 31353 bp, 14 predicted proteins | sample 15_EM_MG_FD_202174 | JGI IMG/M metagenome (GOLD analysis project Ga0307513, IMG submission 202174) | Populus trichocarpa ectomycorrhiza microbial communities from riparian zone in the Pacific Northwest, United States - 15_EM | ecosystem: Host-associated > Plants > Roots > Unclassified | place... | reverse complement strand
CTTATCAGTTATCACTGCAGTTTCAGTTGTCATCTATTTGAGTGGACACTTTCAAATGCTTGAATGTGGAGCTATAAACCTCCAAAAATAAGCAAGGATGGATCTGATTAAAAGGTATGCACCCCCTCCACCAAGTTTAGATAGTCTCAAGCAACGTTGACGTCAGAGTTACTCCGACGAAGTCACGAAAGTGACCAACCTAGCCAGTCTTGACCAAGACACCCATTTGCAGAAAACCACCTAACTCTTTCATGTGTTTCCCTTTAAAAACCCCTAAAGGATTCCTATCAAGGGTCTAAAACCCTTCTCTCTAGATCTAAAGGCCAAAACACCTCAGTTTGGCCTTCAAGTTTGTTACAAAACCACCTAAACCCAAAATCATTGGTTTGTTAGAACCCTAAGAAACATATCTAGAAGCTTGAAATCAGCTTATAAAAATAGAGGTAATCAAGAGCGGAAAGAAAGAAAGAAAAAGGGCAAAAAGAGAGTAAAAGAAAGAAGAATAAATAAACTTTGGCTAAGGTGCAAGAAATTCAATCCATGAGACTTGGAAGCTTCAACTCTCTATGGTTAAGTTTGAAGATCAAGAAGAAGGAAGGCAATATCAAAAATCAATTCAAACTTGAAGGTTTTAAGCTAAAAGGTATATACATTCAAAAGGATGGTTCCATGTTCTGGGTTTGTGGTTTGGTAATTTGGAATGATAAATGATGAATTTTGAAGCTCAGATTGTTCAAGCATGCCTTTTGCTTTGAGTTGGTAGTTTTTTGGTTTGAAAATCAATGCAATTTTTAGCTTTTTTTTGTTTTTATTGTTTCTTTGGTCCTAAATACATTCATCATTGATATTATGGTTTGTGGAAATAAGGAAAGCATGTTTTTGAAACTCAAAATGGTCATTCTGGGTTTGCTTAAGTTTATGGGTTTTTCTAGTTTCTGCTAGGTTTTAGTTTTTACAAATTCATCCAATAAATCTTGCCTTAGGTACTAGTTTTAGAGCTCATTTTTTGGTCATTAACTCATATAGAATATGTTTGTATCATGTAGGTTGCATGATTTTTTGTATGCAGTGCAAAACAAATCTAAAAAATATGCTAGAGAAAATGCTCTGCCATGCTGGAATGACATGACAGTATGGAAAGATTTTAGGCCACCATACATCCCGGAGAATATATGGACGGAATATATTTAGCACGTGATGTCTGAGCATTTCACACGACACTCACAGTCCAGTGCGGGGAACCAGATCGGGAAAATTCACGGTTCGATTACCACGCAAATTGGTAGCTCCGTTCCATTCGTTTTGCATGCGAAACGGATGGTAAAATTAATTTTAATTACATCTATCTGTAATTAATTTATTGTTATTTATAAATATATTTAACTGATAATATTTTTTTTCTTAGAGGCTACGACTCTTGGACGTAAGTCAAACCTAATGGAGCTTTTTGTGGAAATGCACGTACGGAGTGAAGAGCACTAAAAAGAAGTGTAACAGTTCGTCGACAACCGCGCTTAACATTTTATGGTATGTTCGTTCAACCATTTTCTTTCATAAGTTATTATTTTTATGAATTGAATTTGATGATTTGATTTTTTATTTCCAAGAGACATTTAACAGCTAGTTGAAGAAGAGATATGGGGATGATTCTTCGACCCACTCGGATTGATCCTGATTTGTGGATGGAGGCAAGATCATCTAATGGACTCAATAGAAATCAGGTATACAGACTCTCCAACACTACGACCGAGAACTTGGGGACGAACCGTAGTGTTTCAACCGTTAGGAGCTCGCAATCGATACCGGGCACCCAGTCTTTAGAGTTCTCAACCTTACAAGAACGTACAACCCATCTAAATGAAAAATATGAATGACTCTGTACAAAATATAAAGAACTCCACCGAATGGTCATGGATATTAGATCATAGATGGGTGGTACATGTGCATCCCTTTTTGGCCCTATGGTCCTGGGAACGACCACCCTTCTTTGTAATAAATATTTGGCTTTTATATTAAGATAATTTATTTGTACATACTTGAATTTTATAAAATTTTATTTTTTTATTATTTTCCTTTTCTATTCAATATATATATATATATATATATATATATATATATATTATTTAATTATTACGAATGGAATTACCGACGGACTCAATTCGTCGGTATATTCCAGAGAATTGAAAAACATTTACTGCATATGCCATTTCAACTGTTACATCGCCGACAAAATTATTCTATCATATGTTTCAGAGGGTTGGAATAAAAGTACTCCAAATGCCACTGCCAATCACCGACAAAATAATTTCGTTGGTATATTCCAACGGGTAATTATTTTTTTGGTGCGTATTGCCAGTCTGTAAAACAATCGGGTTTTTTTTTACCAACGGACATTTCGACATAAAATAAATTACAGATGAGCGGTTTTTCGACGGACATTTTATGTCCTTGAATCAGTCAGTAAAATACGCGCCAACGGAATGGTAGAGTAAATATCGACTAAATATTTTGTCAGTAAAACTGTTAAATGTAGTAGTGAATGATCGGTTCATTGAATCCATGAGAATTTTATCAATATTCCAATAACCACTTAAATTTTAATTCATGGGGATTAATGGTTAATATTCTAGTATAAATGTTGGACCTCCAAGTGAGGCTGGTATCTAAATATTGAGTTAACTAGAAAATTCTCAGAGTTATTCTAAATATTCACCAATTTTAATTGGGAGTATTTTTTGCTGTAATATACAAATTACAAAAAACCTTTTTCATAAGAATTTTTTGGGTACAGGAGCTTATAATAAATTCTTAACACTAGATTTATTTACATGAATAAATCTCGATTCTAAGTCATAGATAGACTATCGATCAGAAAACCCCTTAAAACCACATCAAACCACACAATGTAGCTTACCTTAGGTAAGATGCACTAGGGGTACCAATACCTTTTCTAGCCACAACCAGTCTCTTACCCTTAAAGTCTCTAATAAAACTAGTATACTCGGGTTTTCTAGCAACCTTGAACCAAACAACTAGGTGGCGACTCCTTCAAACCCCCCGACATCACATGTCCATGTGTGATAATTATCACAATTTTAAAACTTGATTCAGTGGTAAACCTGGGGCAAGACCCGGGTCACGGATTAGGAGGGTCAACCTAGGTTGACCCATGTCAATGTAAGGATAAAAGTTGTTATTATCATAGTTTTAAAGCCCGACTCGGGGGTTGACTGGGACAAGGCCTGGGTCATAGGTCAGGAGAGTCAACACGGTTTCCCCGAGTCAACGTATGAATAAGAATTGGTTATTATCATAGTTTTAAAACTCGATTTGAAAGTCGACCCGAGTCAAGGTTTAGGTAATGGGTCGAGAGGGTGAATTCCGCTGACCCAAAATTTCTTTTAAAAATAATCAAAGCAACCTTGTTTTGACCACAATTTATTTTTCAAAAAAGTCAACGGTTTTTTTACACATGTTTTATCTCGGGTTAACTTTTTACCAAGTTAAGCCGTGTCAATTTTTCTTATGTTTTTTCTTAAACTCGAACCAATTCAGGTTCTGGATCAACCAGCTAAGTCAATCCTAGTTTTATAACTATGGTTGTTATAATATTATTAATTTCAACACTCAATATAAACTAAAAAGAATAATATCTAATTATTTTTTAAAATATATAAGTTTGACAACAATATATATTAATTAAGGGTAAATAAATTTTTTTTTATTTTTTTATCTTGTTCAGCATAACCATATAGGATACATAGACAATCACTTTTTTTATATATATCACTACCCCCACACAATTTTATCTTCATTTTTTTTCACTAATGTGTCCCATAATATTTTAAAAAAAATTGCTTTGTATATTATATTTTTTTTTTTTTTTTTTTTTGTCTCATGACAGTAACCAAATGCTATCTTATAATTTTATTTATTGATAATTTTATTTATTGAACGTAGTTTATTTATACATTAATATATTGGTAAACTAAATAAAATCCTTCTGAAATCATTTAATTTTACTCCCTTTTCTTATCAAAACTGAAAACGTTTTTTTTTATCCCTCTTTCATTGTTTGTTAAAGAGCAGATTAATTTTTTTTTCAAACAACAATTTATATACACACACACAATATGAGGAAAGCATACCCTTAAATCTTTTGCTCGCATATTTCATATTTCATACTCAAATTCTTTAAACATCTATATTTTCAAAGATTGATAGTTAGCATTATTCCTTCTCTATCATAATATGGTTGATTAATTACAACCGAAAGAAAATGTACCTTTCCGATCATGGAGTTTTTTTCTCCAAATTTAAAAGGAAGCTTTTGCACATTGGTAATTGAATGTTCAAGACTCTGTCTTCAATTATGTAGCTTTTGTAAATTAATATGTGGGATTTTCACCTACAGAATACATAGTATTGCTTTAATGAAAAATAATTTTTGATTAAAGTGTCCAATTGAAGCAAACAATATACATTATCAACTTGGGAAGCTAATTCATAGCGTTATAATTTAGGAGTTGGTGTTTTAATGTGTGTGTGTGTGTGTGTGTGTCTATATATATATATATATATATATATATAGCTTTATAATTTAGGAATATATATATGTGTATATATATATATATATATATTAGTTACGGATAAGTCTGCAATCCCAAGTCTAATCAAGCGAATAAAACTGAGAAAACGAAAATATAGTTAGCTTCTGGGATCTCGAAAAGACAACGGTCAATTACGATCACAAAGAGAAGTGCAGAGAGGACAAAAAGTAATATATCTCTCTAGAGTATAAGTAGATGGATCTCCTATACTATACATGTTAGAAAACCTCCTTTCATGCTTAATTTCTTGCTTGTCCTTTTCCTTGAAGATAAGATTTGCCAGGTAGGAAAATCTTAGTGCATTCTAATCTAAAGAGTATGAGTTTCGATAACAAATGATGATAAATCTTGACCCTCTAGCATAGCTTGTTGTTGTTGGTCAGTATTTATCCCTTCATGCTGTCCATTCTTTTGACCTCTTTTTCTATCATTTTTCTTTTGTTTTCACTGATTACTTGAACAGTCCCATCTTTCATAAAATAAATGACTACTTCTTTAAGAATTTCTGAATCAAACAAAATTTCGATGGTTTCATATACAAACCTTCTCGGAACAGCCACCGGAGTAAAGAATGTCACATTTACTATATTTGTGCATATGGACAACTTGAAGATCCCATGTCGGCATGGCATGTTTGCGCATGACAATTTGATTATGGGAAGAAATTCTAACTACTTTAGTGCAGAAATAGTGCTTTAATGTGGATGATGTGTTGTTTTATGTCTGTATATGCTATTTAAGCAAGTGGAAGTGAACAAAAATGAACCAAAACAGCTAGTTTGGTTTGTTAGTGAAAGGAAGAAAGAAGTAACAAGAACAAAAATTTGCTACTCCAATGAGGAATGACTGCTCGTGTGTATGTTTTAATGTAATGGAGATGACTATGAAAGCAGATCGATTCAACTCGTTATGGAGATAAGACAAGCGACTACAGCCTCTGCTTAACAGTGTGTTTCCATTAATTTCCTGTACTGTATTGACTAAGGAGCATACAAGTCATTTCAACCTCTCTCAAACGTAGGTATATAAGAAGGCTGTTGTTGCTCTAGCTTAATGTATTACTACATTAGCTCACGTAATTGATTTCCTCTATCATCATAGTATTATTTGCCACTCTCACGATTGAGTTCTTTGCGAACTATGGCAACTTCGATGAAAATGAGGATCTTGTTACTATCCATACTCTCACTATTAATGCTTGTCGGGAGCTCTGATGCACGTTTTTCTCGTAAGTTTTCAATCATGCCAGAGAAGTTGGTTAGCCGCCATATTTTACGTGATTTGGGCTACGAAATGTCGAAAGTTGAGCATTATAGAAGGTGGATGCAAGACACCGATAGAGTCTCACCGGGAGGGCCCGATCCTCACCATCATTAATTGTTACTATCTGCTAATATTATTGTTGCTGTGGTTTCCATGTTGAAGGGGTATCTGTGCAAAACCATATTTTGTCCGCCAGATTTAGTTCGAGCACTACCTTATTGAATCCAGGACAAACTAAGTCTTGCACATTTGTCATGAATTAGTTTGATGAGTGTTTTTTCCTTTTCGTTTTCGTTTTCGTTTTCGTTTTCTTTTTTGCTTGCTTTGCAACACTTACTACTGAACTTGAGAAGTCACCCTTGTTGTCTTGCAAGAGCACTCACCATTAAGCTACAAATGAGTTGAGTCTTTATCGGACACTAGACTATCTGTTTTTGGTATTGTAACACCTTGAAATTTTTAATGCATCTTTGTTTATTTATCATGATTTTTATACGTCTAAATATGGTAATTCTTTTCATATTTATTATCATGATGATTTTATACATGTAAATATGATAATTGTTTTTTAAATTTAAAATCTTTTTCATACAAAGTTACTCTCACTCATCACGCGTAATACAAATTAAAAATCACATACCTATCCACCATGACGAGGGATTTCTTCTTTTTTTCTATTAACATAAGGAATTATCTAAGTTTAACAAAAATTTTGACACAAAAAATCTATTTAAAATTTTATCCCACTTTAAAATACATGCAAATAACAAAAATAATCCAATAGAACAACTCAAGTAATCTATACTCACATGCTGCTTTAGGCACACCACTCAAACCACAATCATAACTATATTCATTCACCACATATTTACACCATTATAGATAATTTTCTTTTACAAGATGAATGCAATTATATATACCTACATACAAAATGAATTCCTAAATACTTAACAACCATATATTTTACTAATTACAATCCAAAAATATTAAAACTTGAAATATGCATTAGTTTAACTACATATCATGAAACGAAGGTCACAAAGCTCTACCTAAGACACTATGAAGTCCTAACTATAGTGTCACTGTTGCTTCTGTAGATAGGATGGACACTACAACATTTAACAGTTTTACCGACGTAATTTTTCCGTCGGCGTAAGACTCATATTCCGTCGGTAATTAATTTACCAACGAAATCACCAAAAGAAATGCTCCGTCGATAAATCTTTTATCGGTAATTTTTTGTCCGTCGGTAAATCCGTTGGTAATAAAAAAAATATTATTACCGACGGATTTACTGACGGAACAGACACATAAAAACAAAATTACCCGCTTCATTCCATCGATAAATCCCTCAAAAAAATACCGTCGGTAATTATTTAAAAATATTTTTAAAAAAATCCATTTTATAAAATTAAATTAACATAAATCAACACTCTATAATATATACTCAAAATGCTTGGAAAAAAGAATAAGAAAATCAACTCAAACAAATTTGCAACAAATAAATAAAACGAAAAAATAAATTTAACTTAAAAAAGTCATATGAAAAAAATGAAGTTGCAATTGCTAAAAATTTAAAAATCCTATAAATAAATTAACTAAAAATTAATCTCATATGAAAAACAAATCTCACAACAACATTTATACAATTATTAAGAACAAAAAGAATTGAAAATAAAATAAAAAACAAATATAATGAAAAATATCATGAAAAAAGAAGAAAAAAGAAAAATCTTACCTTAATGTAGTTGCAAGTGAAGCTAAGGAGAGAGAGAAAATTTCGTAAAGCATATTAATTAAAAAAAAAAGCTAAGAGGATAAAACAGAAAGAAGAAGAAGACATACCCGAGCATGGAGGAGAAAAGAAGGAGATGAGGATAGAAGAGAAGAGAAAGAAATAGATATTGATGTTTTTTACATATAGTGAAGAAGAAGAAGAAATGAGTCTGTATCTTGTGAAATAAGGGGATTCAGGCTTTTTATTGGGGCGTGTTAGCGACGGAATTACCGACGGATAATTAAATATTAATATTTTTTAATTATTCTGTCGGTAATTCCATCTGTACTATTTAATTTAAATTTTCAATTTCATAAAAAGTTTTCAGAAACCGCCAACAATCACTGACGATTTTTCAATCCGTCGGTAATATTTAAATGAAAATTTTAAATTAATTGAATTTTTTCAGAAAACCGCTAAATAACACCGACGACTTTTCAATCCGTCGGTGATTTTACCTGTAAAGAACAACAATTAACAGTGCAATTGGAAAGTGAACAGTTTTGAGCTCTCTGGAAAATTCCGTCGGTGATTCCCTTTGTAATTGACATGATGAACAGTGTTCATAGTTTACCAACGGATTTACCGATGAATTTTACCGACGAAATTTATTGCGTCGGTAATTCTGTTGGTAAAAATGACACGTCATCATTTGTTTTTGCTTTGTTTTAAATTTTTTTTCCCCACTGTAATTCCCTTGGTATATACCGAGGGAAGATTTTCGTCAGTAAAATCTCTCGAAAATTTATCGACGGAAATATTTTCTCGGTATTTCCGTTTGTATTTATCGATTTTCTGGTAGTGATACCTGAAATATATTTAGGACAAACAAAAATTACATAGATGAAAGTACATTTTACACCTAGATACCATACCACTACTTTAAATGTACACACGCAAATACAACAATTTGCTTATACTAGAATGATTCCTTTTCAACCGTAACATCATTACGATTAGTAAAATTCCCAACATGAGTTCGTCTTTACAGCTTGCTCATTTCCGCAGAACTTGTCCTTGCCATGCAACTTATTAACTTTACACAGCTATTCCTCACTAAAGCGGCTAACTTAATCTATTTCAACCAAACCCTCACTCTTATGACAAGTTTAACATCTCCCAATATGGACTCTACTCATCCGGCCCACTTGTCTTTCTCAAGAAAATAATCTTCGCTCATGCAATTCATTTTTAAAATAATAGGCCTCGCTCATGCGGTTGACTTAATTCTCTTTAAATTAATAGTCTCTGCTCATACAATCAGCTTAATTCTTTTTAGATTTATAGCCTTGCTTAAGCAACCGACTTAAGTATTTTCACAGATCATTAGCCCCCGCTCATATGGTCGACTTAACTATTTTCACAATTCTATGCCCCCATTTATGTGATTAGCTTAGTTATTTTCCTAAATCAATAGCCCTCACTCATGCAGTCAATTTTTTTTTTTTTCAATGATGATTTTCTATTTTTCCTTTTATAACTCATTTCACATATTAATAGAAGTTTTACAATAACATTACAATAAATAAAAATTATGAGGTGACAGACACCTACTTGGTACTCTTACAAAACCTACTCTTTCCACTACGAGTCTCACTTTCAACGTCTCTCCTGAAATCCAATATACATCTCAAGATAGTGTCAAATTTTTTTGATCCTTATAACACACATTCATTTACATCATCCAATATCTTCACTCTATCATTTAGCATCTATCGTTTAGTCATTCTTTTATTATAATTCGTTTTAATGCCAACATATTTCATCAACATGTATTTTCTCAATTCATATTTTACCAACTTCCCAAACTAAACACAATATAAACATAATCATCTAGATTTCAAGTTCCCAACTAAACATCTAAACATCATAGCACTATTAAAACACTAATAATTTCACAAATTTTCTTTTTCTCACACATTACAACAATAACTCAATACCTAAACATTTTATTTCATATGGATCTCAATCATGCCTAAAAATAAGCCCATCATTATATCAAACACATCATTTTTGTAACATCATTATAACATCAATTTCTATACAATTTGTTCAATTTTTCACATTTTCATCATTGCATCAACACATAACTTTCATAATATCATTAGAGCATAAATTTCAATACAATTTATCCAATTTTCAATATTTCATCATTCCACTCATTTGACAACATTAAATAAACTTGTATTAATCTACCTTACAACATTCACAATCAATCATAAGAATTTTCAACATCATTAGAATGCTAAAAAAAACACAAATTATCCATGTTTCTAATTTTCCCAAATTTCCAATTCATGGCCAACCACTAATGCCCTAATTTCCCCATAATTGGTTTTTAATCCCTCCTATTTAGTCCTTAAACAAGAAATATACATCATAATTACTCACTAATGTACACAATTTTCATTTCTCTTTACACTTCACATTAACCCTAAAACTTGATAATTGGGGATTTTCAATCCACCAACCAAAATCAAACTAACAGGTGAAATTAATTGTATAAGAACTTCTTACCACAACCAAATCACCCAATTAAATGTGTTTTTTTTTTTGTGAGGATTCCAAGGTTTTACTCTTCCTCTTCAATGCACACTTTTTCTCTCTAATTTCCAAACTATGAATCTCTCTCTCTCTCTCTCTCTCTCTCTCTCTCTCTCTCTCTCTCTCTCTCTCTCTCTCTCTCTCTCTCTCTCTCTCTAAGGTTTTCTAATTTAGTTTGATATAATGGATAGAAAACACTTTGTCATACTTTCATACCCCATAATCTAAGAACACTTGGAGAAGAAAGGAAGAGAAAGGCAAAATTTCATAAGTTTTTCTATTACTTTGGCCGGGTTTTTTTAAATGAAAGATGAGAAGGGTTTTCTCCATAATTATAACAATGCCACTTATTTTACATCCTCTATGGTATTTTTGTCAAAACTAAAATCGCCAATTATTTATTTTCTTGCCCAAGATTTTTAACTAATTTAAAGGAGACTTTTATCTCTTGTAACATCCTCAAATTATAATGTCATGAAATCTCAAATATTTATTTACTAATGTCAAGTATTGAATAATATGTCTAAAATTATGGGATTTTTTTTTTAAAAAACAATCTTCGACAGAGATTCCTCTATTTTTGTTGGTATCAAGTTATCGACAACACTTTTATTTTATGTCATTACAACTTCCATCTTAATCCAATCATCCTGGATCACATCCCATGCATCAAACAATCTCTCAATACTTACACTTATCAATATATTCAAGTCTCATAATATCAATTAATAAGTCAACATAAAGTATTACTAAAACAATTCGTAAGATAAACAAATTCATCACTAAAGAGTAATAAATGCTAACTAACTACATATATGCATTTAGATTAAATGAATACAATATTAAGATTAAGAGTCATATTGTCTTAAAACATCTAATGTATTCTACTACTTTATATTATAATCTTATCTTAACATTTTGAAAATGATTTAGCCATACTAACATCTATACATATATATAATACATCCACTACATACTACACATCTTCTACTTGATTTTTACAACACAAAGGTAATACATCTATTACATACTACACATTTTCTACTTAATTTTTATAACACAAAGGTTTTCAAAGAAAATAAAGACATAAATATTACATTTCAAAATGATAATTCATAAACAACAAAATCTTACATCTAATGATTTGCATCACCTCGCGATGTACCTGTTTCAACAATAACCACATTAATGAATTTACTCAATATCTTAGTCAAATATTAATTATTTTACTCTTAACCTTTGAAATTTAATACTTCTAACTTCAATCAATTAATTTACATAATCTTTTAAAAACTTAAATATCCAGTTAACTCATCTCGATTACCAAATAATTCTAACACTTTCATATAATTACTCACAAATTTGGTTTTCCTTCCTCGATTACCAATAAATCCGGTAATTCCATCTGAATTACCCATCATCCGGCTAACCTTTTTTTTGTTAGTCATTCCATCTGGTAATTCCATACGAATTACCCCATATCCGATTAACCTTTTTGTTAACCAATAAACCCGATAATTCTCTTAATTACCCAAGAAACCCGGCTAATCCATTTTGGTTGCCAAAATCAATCTGGTAATTCCATATGAATTACCCAGCATCCGGCTAACCTCTTTTGTTAGCCAATCAATCCGGTAATTCCATACGAATTACCCCATATGCGGTTAACCTCTTTGTTAACTAATAAATCCGATAATTCTCTTAATTACCCAAGAAATCCAGCTAACCCATTTTGGTTGCTAAAATCAATCCAGTAATTCCATACGAATTACCCAGCATCCGACTAACCCTTTTTGTTAGCCAAATAATAATCCCGGTAATTTCATATAAATTACCAAAAATTCTCATTTGTAATAATCACTCAATTTATTCATTTGCTTCATTCTTTTAACATCAATTAAATAAACAACATAGATATTTAGGGAAAACTAATAATTATAAATTAAGGTGACGAATCACCTATCTTCTACTCGTGATGACCCAGCTTTTCCTGTCTGATAACCAGCTCCAGACATAACTCTTGAATCAATCAAATGTCATTATATTATTAGTCCATCAATATTTTTCTTACATGCCAAAACGCAAAGCACATAATTTTTTATTTGTAATTCGTTCTAATAAAAATTCATTATCAAACATAACATCATTATTTTACATACAACCACATATTTAAATCAAATTACTTCTTTTCTTGCTTTATGTTCATAATTCCTCCATCAAATAATCCTTCTATTCTTTATGCCCTCACATCATATTATTTATTTTATCTAAACATGTGTAAGAACTATATTCAAACACAATCTAAACATCTTGTCTTCATGTTTTCTTTTAACTAGTTCATTTCTCTTTTAAATTGAATGTACTTATTTTTTTTCTCAACTTTAATGTTGTTTCGTCATTTAGTCTTTCTTACATATTTCAAATATCATGATTAAACATAGTTTTCTAAATACTAACATCAAAACTCATTCTTCCACTTTTCCTTCATTTGGCCGAATGTGATGTTCCTTTTCCTCCCCTAAATTTTTCTTCATTTACTTGTTATTTCAACTTGTTTTCATTCTATTCCACTTCAACTTCATCATTTTTCCTTCCCCTCCTAATTCCCCCAAATTCTCATAAAAACCCTAAGTTCAAGAATCAAGAATTAAAGGAAAATTAAAGTAAAATTCCATGAAATTACTTCCTAACTTAATCAAGTAAACATAAAAACATCTAAATCAAACATTAAATTCAAACTTCTCATGCTTACCAATTGACTTTCTTCCAATTTCTCTTCTCTTCCGAAGTTAGCCAAATTCCCTCACTCAATTCCTCCTTTCTTCAATTGATTCTTTCTTATATTAGGGTTTTATAAGTTGAACTTTGCAAGTTTACAAGGTTATTCTCTCAATTTTCTTATTTTTTTCCCTTACTTTTCTCTCTTTCTCTCACGTTCTTTTCTGTTCTTTCATTTCCCAATCTGCTTCTACCTAGTTGGAAATATATAAAAGGAAGGGAGAGCTAATTTGTTTTATTTTTTAATGGCAAATAATCATTTTACCCTTAATGAGTCATTTTGCTTCTATTTGACGGTCCTTATTTTTTTTGCTTGCACTACCAAGCTCTGTTCATCCTAAACTTTTAACCAAATTTTATTTAATATATTTTAAGGTCCCTCATAAACTTTTAGCTCAATCTGATGATCGGATTAAAAATTACGTCCAATAACATAAAACTGGTCAAATTGTGATTTTTCTTCAAATTTCTGAATTTCTCTAAAAATTCTGAAATTTTAACCCAAGCTAAGTATCATATTTGAAGGCTCCACGTAAATTTTTAGAATTTTCTGGTAACCTGATTAAGAGTTACGAATTGTTTTGTTTTGTATAAAACTGGTCAATTTATGATTTTTCACCCAGAGGGTTTACATCTCTAGTCATAAAATTGTTTCCTTAATTTATTTATTTTTCAGTTTAGAATTTTGTTATTCAACATGGGGTTTACAATGGTAGTGCAAAGTGCTTTTTAAAAATATTTTTCGCTTAAAAATGCATCAAAATAGTTTTTTTTGTTTTGTTTTTAAACAAACACATCAAAACCATTGAAAAATACTAAAAATAGCGTTAATTTGATGGTTTTTCCAGTGAAACACACTTTTAAAACACATCTAAAAGTAGAAACTACTGCACTCCCTAACATTCAAAAGAAGGATGAGGCCTAAGATACAGCATTCTTCATTCATGTAAGTGTTAGTCAAACACCCCTTTCATAATTTCAATATTTTGTATCATGATTTTGTCCCTATATTTGGCTAATCAATGTGTTTATCTGTATTTCTTTTCTATTACGTTTAAACATGAACCATATCAAATATAATACTCATAAAAATACTTAACTCAAATTTTAATATATTTAATATCAAAATTCTAAACTAGGACACAAAGAAAAGATTTTAAATACTGAGTTGTAAAGTTTAGTCAATTAAACAATTAAATGTAAGATAAAAACAATAACATCATTCAAATGGTTACAAAAAAAAAAAACATAGTTAAAAAGTCAATTTTGTTTGTATGCTAACAAATAACCATATTCTCCAAAATATATGAAATTCTTTTTATGTGTTTCTAAATGGTGGATTTCCCAACTCCATTATCTTGAGTTCACTACTAGAAAAATGAAAAAAAAAAAAAAGGCAACGGAAACACCAATGAAAAATATTTTGTTGTGGTTTACCAATAAAAACTGTGACAAAAAATTTTCATCAGTAATTTCAAACAGAAACTGCGGTAGAATAAATAATTAATAAAAAAATTTCATCAACAATTTCATCAGCATTACTAACGTGTGAAATACGAATGGAAATTTCATTAGTGATTTTAAAAATAATTAAAACTCAATAGTCCTCTATTCTCCTCGTTTCATCCTTTTCTTTCAATTCATTACAATAGCCCCCCATCACAAATTCAACCTCCACAATCCATTTATGTTAACGCAACATCTCTCCAAAAACCTAAGCTTTCCTCTCCTGGTTCTATTTCTTATCAACCTTCACTCCACCAAGTAAGCAAACTCACTCATTTATGATTTAAGTTAATTTATTGAAATTTGTATATAGTATTTGTATATTAAGTGTTTTACTTGTTTTATAATGATAATTTAATTGTATTAATGTATGATTTGTATTTTTAGGGTTTGAGGAAAATGGATTTAATTTGTTATTTGATGAAATTGAGTTTGATTTTGTAACTTAAGTATGTTAGAATTGAAGAAATGATGGGTAATTTAGTGGGTACCAATTATTTTTTTATCAATTTTATGGTTAATTTGGAAAGTTAGGGAAAATTGATTGTGTTGAAATGATAATAATTAAAGATATTAATTCTGGTTAAATAAGTTTAAATAGAAAAAATGTTGCATGATTAGTTGGGTCCCAATTAATTTTAGTCAATTATGGATTTGTTGAAAAATTAGAAAAAATTAAATTAATGTGTAACTAATAGATAACAATTAGGGTATTAATTTATGCATGTTATTTATTCTTAAATCGAGTAAATAGTGGATAGTTAGTTGAGTACCATTTATTTATTTTGTCAATTTTATGATTTAGTTGAAAATTTAGAGAAAAATAAATTTGAGTGGAACTAATAACAATTAGGGGCTAAGCATGTTTAAAACTTATAAAGTGTGTGATAGTTATTGAATTATGAGTTATATTTTTCTAAATTGAGGGAATTAAGTTACTTTGAAATTAAAAAAAATATAATGTGTAATTAAGTTATTAGTTGGTTTGTGTAGGTTAATTGTGATTCATTTTTAATAAATAATTGAATTTGTGTTTGACAATATGTTTCAATTTTTGAATTATGTTCATTGTTTCCTAATATATTTAAGAAGAAACAAGTCTAAGTCAAACAAGTGCATTCTTGCTTCATCAAGTAGTAGTATCAGTGATTGTGTCATGGATCTAGAGGATAATTATAAAGAAGCACCTAATGTAGATGTTATTGATCAAGGTTTAACCATTGAAGATAACATGTCAAGCATCTCTTATTTGACAGTGCCTATTCTAGGCAAATGGATAATAGAATGGAACGATAGCCTCTTTTTGTGATTGATAGTTATTTTAAGTTTTACAATTATATGAAAATAACTTCCTTAAATTAATTTTCAATATTACCAATATTAAAGCTACACGTTTCATCGCATATATGATGAAATAGTCATTATTTCAATGGAGCGGGTTTCATGACCATCTTGAATAGATGGGTAACACCTCAAATTTTTTAGGGAATTTTAATCTTTTTATTTTTCATTTACATGAAATATAGAAATAATTTATTTTTATACGACCATAAGGACTGCCTTAAACTCAAAACCTAACAATATCATTAATAGATATATTGATACTCAATCTCTAATTACACTTTTTAATTTATTCATAAGAATTTTATTTACAAACATTCATTAGAGAATACTAGAACTTATTCAATATAGGAGAACTAAGTAGTTCAATAATGCTTTATGAGAAGATGTGGTCTCCTAGAGCAATTACCTATAAAATATACAAAATCATGAAACTCATAATGAATATTTATGTCATCAGGGTTATACTATTTATCAATGATGCAAGCATAACCAATTTCACTATTCTTTTTGGAAATAAATCAATTTATGCCAGATTCTAATTTAATACATTTCATTAACCTTTAATGAGCTTTTATTTCATCATTGTACTCATTTAACTATCATCGTCAAATCATAACAACTCTTGTTCACAACACATTTGATTTATACTACGATTTGTTCCCTCAAACACACTTAATTCATATAATTGTATGCATCTTATAACCATTTTCAACTCGTAGTATATTTCATTTGACATCCACATCTGGTTAATACTATTGTTTCATTTCACAATACATTTCATTTATGTTACTTTTTGTTTCACAAACATGTTTATGCATCTTTAGCTTCTCGAATATGCAATTTATTCTAATCAAATATTCATATCATTCTAACTCATTATACACCATTTTGGCTTCCCACCTATGATTCATTTCAGATATAGATTCATGTTCTCTTAACACATATTTTTCCATTTTTGTTTTTTCCCATATATTTTCATTTTATTCATTGGCAATTCTTTCATAAGAATAAATTCATTTATTGTTTCTATTTCAATGAAATTTTATGAGAGTTTATCCTAGATATAGACCTCCTAAAAATCATCTTCAAGTAACAAAATATAACAAACATTCTCAACAATCAAATCTCACCAATTCCTAAATTCTTATATCAACTTTTCAATACTCATGGGCAGCATCAGGCCTACCCATAATTTTCATATTTCATCAATATATAAACATTTAAACCAAATAATTATTAATACAACATATAATCATCACATTCATATAGCCAATATCAAAAATTCTTTTTTCGATTTTGTATCTCAAAAGTTAGTTTCTTATCTTTAGATACTCAAGATTCCATTTATTATTATTTCCTTGATTTTCAAATCCTTAGTCTCTGCATACATGAATGACAAACCAATGTTAATATCAACAAAACTGATATCATTAGTCTCCATACACACCTAGATACCAATATTAATTACGCTGATATCATTAGCATTCACTCACATGGATGACTAATCAAATTATTTCAATTGATTGCCTGGTCCATTCCTATTCTTACTTTTTTTTCATTTCTTTATCTTTCTTCAAAGGTATCAAACATTTACATAAAAGACAAGCACAATTCACTAATTTAACTTAAAAGTAAATAAGTTAAATGTCATAACTATAATCCCATCAACACAATGGACTAAGTATCATTTTCCTAACCTTAGTCCTATCAACATGGTCAACTAAATATCAATTAACTTATCAGTCTTTGATTTTACAGATGATTAATTTATTTATTACCTTCTGGATTTACCGTTATGGTCGCTACAATTAAATTATTAACTACGGTCGTTATGATCATTCACAAATTATATATATATATCCATTATTGCAATCAATTTAGATTTACATAAGAATGTTCATTATTGCAGTTGATCACAAGCCATATATATACATATTAATTACCAGCCTCATAAGCATTTTCACATAGTAATATTTTTCATATTTGTCAGTAACATTCACATAATAATAACATTTCTCTTCCTATAGACAATATTTACATAATAATATTCCTCATGATCATAGGCAATATTCTCTTATGATACACAATTGATCAGAATACTTATAATTTATATTACATTCTAGCAATACAAAAAATTTAAACAATTAAAAAGCAAGGAACGACCTTTACCTTGAGTTCTTGTTGTACAAGATCTGGAGAAGTCAGGTCCATTATGACCTCCTCTCCTACAACTCTCCAAACAATAACAATTACTCACATCACTAATGTAAATTCAATCATAGAAATTTCCATATATCCCAAAATCCCAATTAATATCCTTACATTACAATCATCAATTTATATTGCAATCCTTAAGATAATTCATGCCATCAATTTAAACCCTCACTCAGGAGTTTTACACTTTCATATTCTAAATTCTATGTTTAATACTTCACAAATCAACAATTAATATTTATCTTATCCATTTAGTGTTTTGACATGGAAATTCCTATTATTTCCATAATTTTAATCAAATGCTCAAACTCACACATATTTATTTATATCGTCTCGTTTTTTTATTATGACACTTAACGTCTGAATGTTTTGTTATTTATTTTTGTAATTTAATATCCACACGTTATGTCTATATTGAAATTTCTTAACTTTTTGTCAACGCATTTCAATGTTCAAATGATTTTTTTTTCTTTGTCAACGAATTTCAATGTCCAAATGACTTAATTTTTTATTAACAAATTTCAATGTTGAAGTAACTTAATTTTTCATCAATGAATTTCAATGTTTGATGTTTTATCAACCACATAGTGGCATTGAGTTTAAACTATCTTATACTTGGCATCTTAATATAATTCTCAATACAATAATCAAACAATCAATATCAACTTACCCAAATTTTCCTAAAATTAACAATTTGACCATTCTTTATAAAATTCATCATTTTGTCACGCTCTCTCAATTTGTTTTTCAAATATATTACTTTCAATATCAAAAACAGAACACACAATCTAGTTTCACAATTTTTCATACTATAATACAATTTTCAACTTCAATGTTTGGTAATCATTCTTTTACATAGAATTTAATTAACGAAACTAATAACTTCTCAACACACTAAGCATGACTCAAACACAACACAAATAATTATCAAGTACTCTCATCATCATTAAGACATCAAAAACAACATAATATAACAAATTTCCAACTCCCCCCAAAATTCCCTATAATGGCCGATCCTAACATCGTTGGCCGCTCATGGATTTTTATCAATTGTTTCCCAATTCTACTCTGTCTAACATGTATTTTATGTCCCTTTAATAATTTTATAACTAAACACCCTTTTCCCCAAACACACATGCTATATATAATTCACATATTCAACCAAAAATCTTTCTTAAACACGAACTCATATCAAACACTTATCCCATATAATGTTTCTCGCACACACATCAAATTAACATATAATTTCATAAGATTTCACCCAATTCTTTCATTCTCATACTTCCCAATATATATTCTTGAAGTTTTAATTATATGTTTATTAGTGAGACTTTTAACAAATTATTTAATTTGCAAAAAAAATAAAATTTAAGCAAGAACCGACTCCAATGATTAATAAATTTGCCTTCAGAGAAAACACTTCTACCTATCCTCCTTATAACCCTCAAATATGATTAGATGTAATACAATAGACCTGGTAGAAATCAGAATTATAACTTCCTATGATATTGGTCTAAGAACTAGGGATGGACGCACAATTTAAATTTTAGGCACACCACGTTGATAAGGACCGGCTGGTGCATAGTTATTAAACCCGACCAGGGTGTTGACCCGGTCAAGGAGCCGGGTCTCGGGTTTTATGGGTCAACCCGGGTCAACTCGGGTCAACCCGGATCAACCCGGAAAATTTTAAAAAAATATATATTTAAAGTTTTAATATTTCATAAAAAAAATATTAAAATAAGGAAGAGATTTTCTTAATAGTATTTAACTAGAAAATATATGCTTCTAATTCGGTTATGTTTTATAATAAAACAATTTCCTCGTAATAGTAAATTTGAGAAGAATAAAAGAAAAAGGTTTTTTTATATATATTTGAGAGCGAGAGAAAAATACATGGAACGAAATAAAATCAGTCAAAATGCAAAGGTCAGTAGATTAATAGTTCAAGATTTATATTTAATAAAAAATCTCAAAAATAAATAAAATATACTTATTAATTAATTTTTATAAAATAAAATTTATCTCTGCTTGACAAAAACTCTAAGTGCGAAATAAAGTTTTAAAAATATTTTACAATGTTTATTTAAAAAAAATTAAGTTAAAAGTATAATATTTTTAGTTAACCCGTTTTCAACAAAGAAGGGTTGAAAATATTTGATGCTGAGAAGAGAGCGTAAAGTATTTTCTGAATCACTTTTAACGTAAAACAAAAAATATATATATTGATGTCTGCACCCTTCCTTTTCGCTGCCTCTCCTCTTTTACGCCTTGGGCTCAAATTCTAACAGTGAAGAGACATCAACAAGTTTTCAATCTCTAGGTAAATCTTTCCCCTCTCTTCCTCATGCTTTTTCTTTTGATTTTTTGTTGTTTAAGATTTTTTCCCTTTTTTCATTCATGCTAGATCTGCGCTCCAAAGCCCTTTCTTCCTTCTCGAAGACACGGATCTGAAGCTTAAGCCATCGCTCACAACCAAATCACTGTTAATTTTTCAACCTTCACAGATCCAGACAGAAATAAAATCTTAAATCTGCCATGGAGAGTCACCCGGGTCTCGCCCGGGTTTTCCAGGGTCACCTGGGTCATGGGTTGACCCACCGGGTCGAGTAAGTTTTGCCGGTTCGTTGCACCGGTCGGTCTTTTGACAAACCCGGACCGGTCCAGCCATCAGGTCGACCGGGTCCCGGGTCGACCCGCCGGGCCGGTCCGGGTTTAATAACTATGGGCTGGGGTAGAAAAACTTCGTGCATAACCAATCACAGTTTGAATCATTTTCTTATTACTCAAACTCATTTATATTACAGCCATCAAATCAAAAAATACATATTCAACCCAAATATTAAATATTTATAGGATAATTTATAAATTGAAATCAACAGTAAAAATTTTACAATAATGACGAATAAAAAACAAGAAAAGGATTCCATATATATTTAATTTTTAATTGTTCTTGATTTGTAAAAAATATATTACAAACTCTGCAGCAGCTGGCACAGAGCAGCAACTCTGCTTCTCTAGGCAGATTGCTTTACCACAGAAACAATGACTGTCATCTTATAACCATTTCGAAACCAGTAGTCCAACCAATGTTACAGAACAGCCCAAACATGAACTGTTAGGTTCATCAAACACAAGCAGACATCTGTGCGCTATAAAACCAAAAGCTAAGACACATTCCATTACCACCTTTATATCCTGAAAGGTTGAGTATATTTATTGCCAATATGACTTGTAGTTTTCAAGAAAAGAAAATTTAACAATCTGTGGACAGAGGATACTGGCAATATCTGGAGTTTTTCATGCAGAGGAAGAACCTCTCATAGGCTGAGGCCATTTTAGTCGCAGTGAACATGGAGAGAGCGTACTCCTTGCAGGCCATGCCTTTGTTCCGCCATACTTTAGGTCCATCTCTTATTGTCAACTCCAAGGCCTCAACAAAGGATTTCACATTGGGCGAAAATGTGTACCCGAATTCTTCCTTCACCACCACTGTACCAATTATGCTTGGATAATTGGGGGTCAAAACTGGCTTCCCACAATGCATTGCTTCGATTAGTGTAAGATCAAGCCCTTGAGGTCTTAATGTAGGATTGACAAACACATCAATCGCGTTGTAGAATTCAGACAGTTGAGAGGAATCCATGGCACCTAAGATCTTGACATTAGGGCCTAACTCAGCATACCTTTTCCCCCATGGGCCTGATCCTGCCACAAGAAGAAACACACCAGGATGGCGTTTGATGATCAATGAGAAGGCCTCGTGCAGAAGTGGATGCCCTTTGTCCCTAACCAGCCGCCCCGCAACTCCCATCACAAGGCTCCCATTGTCAGGGACGCCGTGTTTTCTTCTAAACCTTGCACCAGCATCTGGGTCGTGCACAAATTTGGTATTGTCCACCCCATTTAGTATGACATGAACATTTCTGAAGGGCAGCTGGTAGACGCTGACTAATACCTCACCAGCACTATGGCTTATACAGACATGTTGTTTGTAGCTTGAGAAGAATCTGATCTCATCAATAAGCCGTGGCATTGCTTCTTGAAGCTCTGTCATGGGGCCCGGCAAAGCCCCATCTGGATTTGTAAATAGCTCTTCAAATAATTTTGAGTGCATAATTTCGTACCAAATCCCATGCCATGTTACAGCCACATTAGGCACCAGTTTAGCCCTCCAATGTGGCAAGGAAACACTCTCAGTATGCACGTAATCAAATTCCCCATTTGCATTTATTTTGTTGAATATCTCAAATGCCAAAGAGCAATTGACTGAACCATGATCATTGGCAGCGAAGTAAACATGAAGATTACCTTCGTGTATATCATCAAGGTGAGGGTTCCTATCTGATGGAGCAGTAAAAACATGAATCTCGTGACCCCTGGCAGCAAGAGCATGGTATAGAGTGGAAGCATGGCGTTCCATACCACCAGGGCCGGCACCACTTGGCCATGTCTTGGAGAAAACTGCAAGTTTGAGCTTCTCAAAAGTCGGTCCAAAGCAAAGCTTGTTCCAAGCAAATTTAACATCTCTGAGGTCGCCATTAAATGAGTCTTTCTCTGCCAAAACTGATGGTTCTTGTAAGTATCTAAGCATAGAAATGCAAAGAAAACACGAGCTAAAGAGAAAGGCTAAAGTGAGAATGGATGAATATCTAACAAAAAAGAGATTGGAAGATGAAGAGCTCTTGCAAGCTTGGTATTTCAACCCCATTTCCAGGAGAAGTCTCAAAGGATACTTGATTTTTATTTTATTTTTACGAGAAAGTATTAAAATGAAAGCTTTGTATTTATAAAGTACCAAGGCTCGAATATAGGGGTCGTGTACCTGATATTTAATGCTCGCCACCATTGATACCGGATCTCCTCGAGCTTGTGCAATTTTATGTAGCTGCACATGGCCTCCTAGAGATTTTGTCAACTCTTCGCCACCTCGAAAATTTTTAGTGCTCGAAGTCTCTTTTTTTCATGGAAATTGTAGCTACTACGTTTACACAAGCTTGGTGTTGATTAGTTTGAGATCATAAATGGCATAAACATAATATCTTCTCTCATATTTGATTACAATTGGATCTAAATGAAACAGGCTAAATATTTAAAACAATAGAAAAAAAATATATGTTGCATAAATCATAGTATTCACCAAGAAATACGTACAGAAGAATTTTCAGGCCATTTTTTATTTAAAACAATATTTCCTTTTCGTCTAGCTCTCAAAAATAGGCCAATCAGTAACAAAAAAAAATAAAAAATATTGTTGCATATTTGTTTTCAACTCTTCCTCTTACAATGTGTTTGGGAATTCGGTTTGCACCCATTCTCAAAAATTTTGAAATTTTTTTTTACTTAAAATAAATTTTTTTTATATTTTCAGATTATTTTGATGTGCTGATGTAAAAAATAATTTTTAAAAAATAAAAAAATTTCATTTTAATGTATTTCTAAATGAAAAACACTTTGAACTGTCATCGCTATCACAATCTCAAACAGGCCTTTACAAATTCAGCTCTTTTATAACAAAATAAATAAATAAATAAAAGAATCTCCTTCTCTTCTTTATCTGTAAAAGAGTACTCATGAATCAACATTGGTGTTTCCTTTTTTAATTTAATCAGTTGTTTAATCAATTAATTTATATATTTTTTTAATGTTTGAGAGTATTGATCTAAGAGGGAGGATTTAATTCGTACATACTAATAACTATCTCATTGTTATTGGAATTGAATTTGATGATGTCTTGCTTGGTTTTGCGTTGTCATTTATCATATGTGATTTTTCATTTTAATTGAAAAATCACATCACGTATGAGAAATCTGAGGTATTGTAAATGAAACTTATGAGCATTGAAATTTTTTTTTATTATTATTAAATTTATTTTTTTTTTTGAAGTTGAAGGGCTTTCTTTGGTTTGAGAAATCGGTAGAATATATTGAATTTGAATAAAATAAGATGTTTAATTTTATTTGTAAGTAGGACAGAATTATTTTCTTTCATTCTTTAACGCATACCTTTCGGTTTGTCTCTCGTATCTATCATTGTCCATGATCCCTTTCTTACTTATTTCTTTCTTGTTTTTTTTTTTTTTTGGAGTATAATATTTTTTTTTCTTTTTAGATTAAAATGACCACATTTATCATATTATTATTATTATTATTATTAACCTCTACCTAGAAGGACTTGGTTTTTCACTATAATAATGAACAGTAAAATATCAAGATTTTTTTCACTTTAATCCTTAAATTTCTTTTAATTTTATCCTCTATATTAAGTTTATTAGGTATTGGATTTCATAATTTATTTTGATTTTTTTATATAAAGTTATTTCAATCTCATGACTGGTTTGCAAGTTTTACGAGTTACCTATGTTGACTCGAATTATTTTTCTAATTTATTATTTTCTCAACTTCATCCTTCAACATTAAGTTGATTGGGAATTGGACTTTATGGTTATTTTTTTATTTTTTTTCTATAAAGTTATCACGGTCTCATAATACAGTTCGCAAGTTTTGCGAGCTAGTCAAATTGACTCGAGTTTTTTTGTTCTTTTTTATTTAATATTTTTTTTCAATTCAATCTTTCAACATTAGATTGATTGAGAATTGAATTTTATAATTTTTTTTTATGAATTTATCTCAGTCTGTTGACCCGAGTGCGGTAAGTTAACTTGAGTTGACTCGGGTTATTTTTTTGTTCTTTTTTTATTTGATTTTTTTCAATTTTATCAATCCTCGTACAGTTTTTTCTACTAAAAAACACATTAAAAACACTTGAATATATTTGTTTTACTTTAAAATACATAATTGATCTGACTCGCAGCGTAGCACGGTCAATGACCTCTTCTTATATATTTAAGCTCATTTACATCTAGAATAACTTCATTTTTCTGCCTATAAAGAATGTCATTTAGTTACTACCAGCTATTAGACCCGTAATTCGTTGCAGATTGAATATTTTTTTCCAATAAAAAATTGAATATGTAGGCTTTTCCAACGCATTTTTTTACATAAAAAAATCTTAAATGTAAATTGAAAAGTTTATGAATAAATCTAACTAAATAAATTGAAAATCATATGTTTAAATAAATAAATAAAAATTCATCAAAGATAACTAAAAACAAAACAGAAAAAAAATCAAGAAACAGACGTAGATCAAAATATTTGATCTCGCAACATGTGTCATTTAACTAGTTGTGTTTAATGAATTTAATTATTAAGATTATTTTTTTATTAAATCAAATGATAATAGAAAAAAAACATACACATAAAATTAATTGAATAAAATCAAAGGAAAGCAATTATGCAAGCCTGCACATATTAAAAATATTGTCTAAAAATAAATATTTTTTATTTTTTAAAATAAAGTTCATCTATATAAAAAACTTCATAGATAAACCAAAATAATCTCTTTAAAAATGAAATACAAAAAAAATAATTAAAAAATATAATAACCTCTATTTAAAGAACTACTAATAAAAATCAAAAATTAATTGAAATATAACTTAAAAACAATTATTTAAAAAAAAACATGTAAAAAAATATATCATTTAAAAAAAATCAAAATTAAAAGAAAAACATGAAAAATGTAGTTGTTACTTGACCCATTTAGAAAGGGCCCGCGTGCGGGCCTGCTAGAGCAGGGCTACGCTCATGGGCCTTTATTTTCTTAAAAAGTTGATGGGTGGGACAACATGTGTTTCGCTCCAAATTGTTTTGAAAAAACAATACGTCAAACAATGTGTCATCTACCTCATGCATCGTTTGTTGAGGCAGAAACAAGTCGTCTGCTTTCCCCAGATTTCAATAACATTTATTAGATTGACTCGGATCAACTTGAATTATTCTGTCAAATCTGTTACCCAAGTCATGAGACACTGAATAGAAAGCAAATAAGAAAAAATATTAAACTCAATTATCAATCAACCCAATATTGAAGGATGAAATAAAAAAAATCAATAAAAAACACTTGAGTTAACCGACCAAACTCGTGACTCGGGTCATGAGACTAGGATAACCTCATTCAATGCAAACCAAAATAAACTATGAACTCTAATTCTCAATCAACCTAATTTTAAAGCATAAAATTGAATTAAAATAACAAAAAAAGATAAAGAAAATCCAAGTCAATTAGCCTAACACGCGACTCGGGTTATAAGATCTTGATAACCCTATGCAAAGCAAATAAAGAAAACTTATGAAGCCCGATTCAAAAAATGACAAAAATGATTGAAAAAAAATGACTTGAGCAGTGGCGGAGCTACAGTTTTTTAAATGAGAGGGCAAATTAATAACAAATACTATATTATATAGACATGCATTAGAAATCAATTCAAAACATATATTTTAATTCATATCAAGTAAAATTAATTTAAAAATACTTTTAAAATGAAAAAACTTACCTTATAATTGTTCTCTTCGAATTTTTATATTTTGAAACCGCTTCATAATAACTTCATTATCAATCTTATCGAAGATATCTTTCTCAATGTATACAACCAAACTATCTTTCAATAAACTACTCTGTTAATGCAAGATATGCCAAGAATAGTGGTTTTGCATGAATATTAATTTATTTCTTTATAATAAGAAAAGAAACATTTAATTGATTAAATTAGCAGATTTAAACATTTATTTTGAATATATTTGAACATATCCATATCAAAACCCCTAAATTATCATAAACCCTAATATTTTTAATAACTAATTATAAAAGAATAAAACTAAAATTAGATAATAAAATAAATAGAAAAGATAAAGAAAATTTACCTAAAGCATAAAGCAAAAAACAAGAAAGATTAATTGATGAGTAAAGCAAGAGGCAGGGAACGGCAGCTGAACAATGTTAGACAAGGGAAGATAAAGAAAGAAAAGAGAAAAAGGGGGGAAATTAGGGCAATATATATATATATATATAAAAGTCAAAACTTTCCTTCCGTGTAACAATAATTCACTAAACTAATATTTTAATATAAAAAAAAAAATTAAGGGGGCAATTGCCCCCTTTTGATCCACTATAACTCCGCCACTTGACTTAAGTCAACCCAAGTTAATTTTTCAAACCCGGGTTAAGAGACCAAGATAATTTCATAGAAAACAAATCAAAAAAAATTATGAAGTCCAATCCTCAATCAATATAATGTTGAAGGATGAAACTGGAAAAAATATTCAATTATAAAAATATTGGGAAAAAAAACCCTAGTCAATATAACTAACCCAAAAAACTCGTAATCTGGTTTATAAGACCATGATAACTCCATATAAAATAAATAAAAAAATTAATTATAAAATTCTATTATCATTCAACATAACGATGAAGGATAAATAAAAAAATAAAAAAAATAAGTTGAATCAACAACCACTCGTGTAAGAATATTATTATTCCAATAGACACTCATATTTAAAGATCGAACTTCTCATTTGTTAAACAAAGCACAACTACTTTCAATTTATCTCATATAAGCATCTTTTACACCACCAAGTTTTGATCTTTTTCATGATGTATTTTTATATTAAAACTTTCATTTAAAATCATAACCAAATAATCATTTGCTAAAAAATTACTTTGTATTTATCTATCCTAAAAAGCGTATGCTATTAATTAAAACATTTTCCACAATATATATGTAGTTGACATTACTTACTTACTTATATATATATAAACCAACGTTGTGCTGTATGAAATGATCCAAAACCCAATGTCATGTAGAAGTGGTGAATTCCATGCATGTGTGTTAGGGACAATCAGACGGCCCCATATTTGGAACCAAAAAGATAAATGAAACAAACAAGCTAAGGTGGCGTTGCCCACTTACACTTGGCTCTTAGCTCCTTTTAGAAATTTTAGCACACAATTTAGAGAGAGAAATGAAATCTGACTGGGAAAGAAAGAAGATGAGAGTGAGTGAGTAAGAGAGATCCATGAGAGTCGGTTTGGAGCGAGAATATGGGCAAAAATGCGTCATATCATATCATGTATATATGTATGTTGTTAGTGCTTTAGATTTCGGATGGTTTGGATTTAATGTACTTGTATTTTTCAAGTAATCAGTCTCTCCGACAATAAAACTTCAACTGGTCTCGGAAAAATCAGAAACCCCCTCAGATTCTCTTCTTCTTCTCTCTCTACACTTCCCATACCGATATCGGCACCATACCTTGGGAGATTTTTCGTAATCTTTTTCTGTTTGTTTCATTTCCTTTTTGAAACTACATGGGTCGACCTTGAAGTTGCTCTAGATTTTGCTGTTGTACCTTGTAATCGTCAGATTGTGGTTTCTTCAAACTCAAGAGTTGGGTATGTTGTCTCTCTCTCCCTCTCTCGTTCTTTGTATCTGCCTTCTTTTAACTTCTTTCCAAGCTCTGTCCTTTATAACAAGAATAGTCGAGAAAGAACAAAACGTACAGTGGTGCAGTGATATACACCAGTACTGGCAGCAGCAGGAAAATCAAGATTTATTTATTGTGTGTATGTGGATGAGTGTGGCTGTCTAGATCCTTGCATGTGAAACTTCTTCAAAACTTGATGTTGATGACAAGAAGTTCCAAGAAGAGCAGAAACATGGTATTTATATATATGCTAATACTAGCTTGAAAAATAAGGGTTATATGTTTCTGTCACTTTTTGGCATTTGGGTTTCTTTCGAGTTCTTGAAAACGTTTTGTCATGGAAGATAATTATAATAACGGCTCATGAAGAGCAAATCAAGAAACGTAGCACTAGCAATGGTAGTGTGTGGTGGTGGTATTCGTATGGGCAACATTAGTAGATCGTCTAGGAAAAAAAAAACAAAAGAAGGTGCCACAGAGAGGGCTTGGTGCTGCACAAGTAGAGAAAATAAGACTAGAAGAGCAACAAAAGAAGGTAAATGCCTCATCAGGAAGTTCATCATCATCTTTGCTAGATTTTCAGATGGAGCCCCCTTCAAACCAAACTTATTACGTACGACAACTATATATACGTATGATTCACCTGTTTGGATACGGGAAGAGAAGGTGATTTATTTTTTTCTCGTAATCAAGGAGATGCATGGTGAATTCAGAAATGCATTTTCAGGTTTTTCTTTTATTTATTTATTTATTTATTTTTCCTATCAATTAATTGCGTACTCTACTTTACAAGTGTTCTTATTGCATATCTGTGCCCGTTCTAGAGAAGGCTTCTCGTGTTCTCCTTCCATCTTGGAGCCTACTTCAAAGAAGAGGGGGCTTGCAATGGAGGTTTTCTCAGTACTCTAGCCCCTCATGCTACTACTTTGACGTCTACAAATTTCATGCCCTAGCCTTCAACTTATCTAGCCTTCCATAAGCCTTTGATTTTGAGTCACTGCCTCATCAAGTGAGATTAATTAATTAAACTGCAAATGTTTATTTCCGTTTCACTTTTTCTATATATCCAGCTATTTTATCTCATGGATTTTGCTAAAGGGTAACGTGGAAGATCAAATTCTCCAGCAACTAGCTATTGCTTCCTTCCCCCAGCACCAATGCAGATTGGCCAACCACCAAAAGCTATTAATTATTGCTCTGGTGGTGAAGTAGGAGAAACTATTGATTTGAATTTGAAGCTGTGAACAACTACAGCAGCACAATCTTATTTAAAAAAAAAAAAAAAACCTTTGTGCTCATTTCCTGTGCTATTTTAGGCAGGCCAGTTGTATCTTTCTATGAGACCATATACTTGGTAATTCTTTATCCCTTTTCCAAGCAATAATTCTTGGCCATGTGAGGGCAAGAGAGAAGTGGAAGATTAGGTTGGGAGGTCTAGATTTGTTTGTTTGAGTATTATATTTTGATGACGACGAGAGAATCTGGATCGATGGTTAGATTTATCAACAGAGGATATATGATTTTCATCTTTCGATTATTTATATATAATCAGTTGTTGAATGATTTAATTAATTATATTATCATATAGTTTTGTATTTTTATTGGCATAATTATTATAATTATGCTTATTTCTATTGATCCTATTGTGTTTAAACTAAATCCTGTATAGATTGAACCTCTTTTTAAGAATTAAAATTGAATTTAAATTCTTAATTACTCTTGATTATATGTTCAATTAAAAAAAAAAAGATAAGGATTCAAATAATACACAAGTATAAGATATAGTTTTCTTGGTTTTTTATTTTATTTTTAACTTCTAGGTACGTACATGCATATAATTTTGAAAAAGAAAGAACAAGATTCAAGAAAACTAACTTACGTGTTAATTTAGAAATAGAAACGATCAATCATTTCAATCTTCTTCATGGAAGAACTTGATGATTTCCACGACACTTGGTCCTTGATCCTTGTGACTTTTGACTCTTGTGTGAAGATACAATGAAGAAGCTCAGAAAAGAGATTATGAAATATGAAAAAAGAAGATAAATTAAGAGATGGTGGATGTGTCGAGTTTGTGAAATATATTAGTGATGAACGGTGAAGATATGGGAAAACCAACAAAAAGAAGTTATGAGATTTTGCTGTGTTTTTTTCTTTTCTGTCAAAAATGGTGGGAAAAATAAAAGATATATTAGGGTTACTGAATGCAACTCATCACCCATCTTTTCTTTTTTATTTTTTAGAGAAAATCTTAAAAATATTCTCCAACCTAAAGAGGTAATTTCAAATAGGCCCCCAACCCATTTTTTATCTTGATTAATTAGGTTACAATGTATCAATGATGTCTTGAATATTTCTATTATTTTAATTTAGCAAAATAGTTTGTCTTGAGAATATATAATTCAAAGTGGAGATCTTATATATGTATACAGCTGTACCCAATCAAACAATAATAAAAGAGTTTAAACTACAAGATTTCACAGTTTTATCGAGGAACAGATTTTATCGATATGAGATTCAGAGTTCGTCGGTAGTTTTTTACCGATTAAATCACCAACAGACAACGTCCTTCGGCATACCATTCGTCGGTAATATCGAATTTCATCGTTAAGTCTGTCGGTAAAAAAAAATTACCGATGATTTTATATACAAAAATTATGAGCAAAAAAAAGTTTCCGCGATATATACCAACAAATTAATTCCAAGTTTCTTAAAAAGATGATATATCTATAAACCCTTTTATTTAAGGCATAGCGTGACTCAACATGCCCATTTTCTTTTCTTTTCTTTTCTATTTAAGTTTTTATGTTGTTTTATATATATATATATATATATTAACAAAAAGAAAACTTTAAAATTGTATTTATTTATTAACTAACTTTTAATTTCACACGTGAATTTTACTTTTTTCTAATGAAAATAAAAAAATAAAGAAACATAGAAAAATATAATTCATCATTGTTTCAATAAAAAAAAAAAAAGTACACAAATCCCGTAC
>Ga0307513_10001709_pt1 | contig 31356 bp, 38 predicted proteins | sample 15_EM_MG_FD_202174 | JGI IMG/M metagenome (GOLD analysis project Ga0307513, IMG submission 202174) | Populus trichocarpa ectomycorrhiza microbial communities from riparian zone in the Pacific Northwest, United States - 15_EM | ecosystem: Host-associated > Plants > Roots > Unclassified | place... | reverse complement strand
ATAAGATCCAATAGCAGACCCACTAAAATGGCACATACCGCTCCCCCATTGCTCCAGCTCCAGCAGCTGGAGCGGTATGTGCCATTTTAGTGGGTCTGCTATTGGATCTTATTTGAAGCGCGAGCCCAGGGCTCATAACCCGACAAAAAGCGACTTCTTACGTGTCGCTTCTGCGCCCGTAGGGCTTCCCTCCGGGTCCGATCCCGTTTCCTTCTTCGTTCCCTTTGTAGGCGGGTTTTCTGGTCTTCAGCATCGTAATCGGCGATATCGTGCCTTTCCTTCGCGCTTGCCATGTTTTCTCGCGCTTGCCGCTCTTCCAGATCGCCCAGCGCCATCATCTCCGCAATGTACTCGTTGGGTCTCCACGTTCTTGCACCATTTTGAGCATCTTCCAACCGTCCCTCTAATAGTGCGTCAATGTCTGGAGGCGGAGGGAAGACAAAATCTGAACCAGCGATTATGCGTATTACGACTTCGTGGAAGAGGGACAGGAATGGGTAATAATCGAGTGTGCCGTCGCCGTAAGGGTTATGTCGCATGTTAAGATACTGTTGCGACCGATCCTTTGTCTTCTTCTTCGAGCTCTCCCGCAATTGTAAATAATCATGGAGGTCTGAAAATGCTACTCCTTGGCACTCTCCGTCGATAAGATAAGCAATCCTTGAGCCTTCGATAATCGGGAAGGGCTGCAAGTTTGGCGTTTGTTCTCTGTCATTTTGCGAGGTTTGGTGTTCTTCGTTGGAGGTGCAGCCATTGCTTTGGCCTGATCATCCATGAGAGCCTTCATTTCCGGGACACCGGGTATTCTTCCATCTTAAAGTATGGTTGCAGCTTTACACCAATAGGGATGCCCTTGCGCATGAGTCGGGTTGGGTCGTCTGGGTCATTCGGGTTGGCGGTGCGCTTGGGAGGGAGAGAAATGTACATTCCGATAACACCTCCCTGTAAAAACGGTTTACCATATGGTTCTGGTCTTGAAGAGTGACTTTATCTCCAGTCAGATCGCGTATGTCGTATCTGTATCCATCCAAGCCAACGCCGTCGACCCCACCCCAAACGAACGTGTCGACCTAATGCCGTCCCATTCGCGACAGTGCCAGCCAGCTCGCCTCCTTCGGTCTCTACCGCTCTGGAAGCGCGTTCGATATAAACTTCCATGTACCACTTCCCCTCTCTAAAGGGAACGTTGCATCTCACGCTCCGAAACCCACCGTATCCCTCCATCGTCAGTCCATCCTGAGGAACGCGTATATGGGGCGAGTGGTCTTCCCAGCTGGCACGCACATACCCTGGCGGAGCGCTTTCCTGCGAGCGATGCAAAACCAGATTGCCTAGTTCGGCTGCACCGGCGGGCGAGTACCGGAACAAACTTTTATTGACGGGGATGTCGAGAGTAAGGAAGTAGGCAGAATTGGGGGCAGAGACGAAGGTTGGAGGTTTCGACACATGTGTAGCGGGTAATGCAGCAAAGTCTAATGAGTCTGTGGGTTGAGACAGCGACTCGACGGCTTGGCCTCCTCGATACGCGGTTGTCTCGCCCGTCGCGAGTGCAGGAAACAAGCCGTCCAGATGAATGTTATAACGAATTCAAGCACAGCAGGTGTGTGTCTGGTATGTCAGATCTTCTTCGAACGTCGTTGGTGGTCAACCTGTATTGAGGCTGACCAGAACCCCGAAGAAGGGATACTTGAGGGTGTGGATTTACCTTGCTGACGTTGTGCATTGGCCTCGCGTCCTCCCGTGTCGGTGGACGAGCGCCGATCCGTCCTGCCATTAGACTCCCAAACAAATTTCGAAACTTGACCCATACGACTGCAGGATGCAACCACGGACAACACCACGAGCAGTCTCTCGACTACGGAATACCATTGCTTTGCGTGTTGGTAGACGATATTTTCGCCCTCAGCCACTCTATCGCGACTATCCTCCAACCGCTTCGCCCAACAATGAGCGGCCCTAGATGCCTGGTCTTGCAAGTCCAAGAATTTTGTGCTGTCCGATAGTGAATCAACATCGAGCACTTGATCCTTGTGGGTGGGTTTGGTGAATCGTATTATCCCCAAGGACAACTACACGCTGCAATACCGAGAGTGCCAATTATCCTGCCAAAGGATTCACCGTAGGTCTATTACCGGTACTAAAGAGTAAGGGTCCCACTCTATATTCTAGCTGGAAGGCAGCGGCTGAAAGAGCAATTTTCGGGTATACCAAGCAATGAGTGGTTGCTCGGATAGCCAGGCGGACCTTTGCTATTGAAGGACGTGTGCGATACAACTCAAAAATATCATCTCACAGAGAAAGGGCTCACGAGTTCCGGATCGACCAAGTTGGTGTTGCAAAACGATGTGGCTAGTGGGGACTTTGCGTGAAGAAGGTAGATATACCAACATACAGCCGATATAGTTCACACACACACTCGTAGGGCGATGTCATTTCCCAAAACTGTCCAAGGGATTTTGAGAGACACTGAGAGGTTATTGGTAAACCGACACCCAGAGCAATTGGAGATACAATACCTATACTGGCATATGATGGAATTGATGAGCCAGACTTGACCACAAATATTGATGGTCAGTACCCCGTATTACTGCTCCTTGTAATCTCTTGATCCAAAGCCTCGAAGGATCGTATGCACCGGGCATCGACGAGCTCTGTGTCATCGAAGTAGACCTCAATCGTTGCAAGTTGATCAGGCAAGGGCGATTGGAACCGACATACCATGTGGAGTCGAGTGTAGCAATCTATTTTGGTGGCACGACACTGGCAGCTAAGCTACTTTGGGACGAAGATATCAGTACCTGTGTTCGTTCACTACGAGTATGGTTGTATTTGCTGATGTGGCGTCTGACATCAAGGGATCTCCAATGGAAGGCAATCCACGATGATACCGGGCTCCATTTTAGGCACCGTCTTGGAGCCTCGATTGGAGCACAATAGTGTCTCGTCCATGTAGATCAGTCCTTCAAGTCCCCCTAAAATTTTGAAACCTGATTGGTAGCGGGGAAGTGCTCTGATTCATTCGATACTCTACAAAACCTATCGATCGACCTCTCTGTAATGGAGTCAGCACAGTGATTTGAGTGCAAGCTTGCCAGGGAACTGACCCAAATACAAGATCCTGCGGAGACCGACGCATCAGCCAGTGAAGGAGAAGGACAAATGGGTGCGTACCATAGTACCGATGATCGCGACTGCGTCCGCCAAATAATGCTGTGAGCGAAGGTAAGCCTGGGGCTAGTGTCTGAAGCGAAACTGGCATACGTCTGTAAAGAACATCGTCAGCATATTTCCTCCACGTATGATTCAACCACGTACGTCTCATAATGAAGTCGGCTCCTGCCAAATGAGCGAATCCAGGCGCGCGGACCTTGCACCGATATGGGCGGTTCGAGCCGTCGCTGTAAAGATTATGAGTCCGCTTTCAAAACGTACTATCATTTACTTGGACGTACGAAACCAAGTAGACACCCATCTCGCCCTTTGGCGCTTCAATTACCGAATAGGTCTCCCCTGCTCCGAGTCAGTGGTGAGTAGTGTGGAGGTGATTGGGTTGCATACCAGGAGGAACAGAGTAGCCCTCGCTGAACAATTTGAAGTGGTGAATGAGCGACTCCATGCTTTCCTTCATCATAGCACGAGGTGGTGGAACAATCTTGTGATCGTCGATTTTGACAGCACCAGGGGGCATCTTGTTCAGGCACTGAAGGGCGCCAAGACATTAGTATTTCTTCTTCGTTGCTGGGACGGGAAGACGCACTTGGCTGATAATCCTCAAACTCTCACGCATCTCCTGCACGCGACAAAGATATCGGTCGTAGCAATCACCCTTACTGCCGACGGGGATATCAAACTCGACTTCAGCGTACTTCTCGTATGGTACGGCCTTTCGAATATCCCATGGTACACCGCTCCCTCTCAACATGACACCGGAGAATCCATAATCCAGCGCCTGCTGTGCAGTGACGGGCCCGATGTCGACCGTGCGGGCCTTCCAGATACGGTTGCCTGTCACGACCTCTTCGACTTCGTCGACGCGAGACGAAAACTGGGTCGCCCAGCGGAAAATGTCGTCGAGCATGCCGTGTGGAAGGTCAAAGGCCACGCCACCCGGTCGGACGTAGTTGGCGTGCAAGCGTGCACCGGAGACGCGTTCGTAGAATTCCATCAGTTTTTCGCGCTCTTCGAAACCCCACAGGAAAGGAGTAAGAGCGCCGACGTCCATTGCATGAGTGAGGACGGCCATTAGGTCTAAATGGGATTTCGGTGGTTAGATATTTGGACGTGGAGTAGAGAGGAACACACGATTCAAGATGCGGGTGATTTCGCCGAACAGTGTTCGGATCCATTTGGCGCGCTCCGGAATGTCGATGTTAAGGAGCTTCTCAACGGCAAGCGAAAAACACTGTTCATTGGTCACTACAGCCAGAGGGGTGAGCGGGAATCCGCGAGGAAATCGGTGGCTTCAACATACTCATGGAGACATAGTCGAAACGGTCAAAGTATGGCAATGCTTGGGTATATGTCTTGTATTCAATCAGCTTTTCCGACCCGCGATGAAGCAAACCGATGTGCTAAAACCAAAGAGTTAGCACATGAGCGATGAACCCGACGAGGGGGACTCACTGGATCGGCTCGAAGGATCTCTTCGCCATTCAATTCTAAGATGAGGCGCAACACGCCGTGGGCTGCAGGATGCTGAGGACTAGGTTCGTCATAGAATTATTAGAAATTGCTTGAAGGGCGGGCAACAAGTCCGAGCCTACCCGAAATTGACTGTAAGGAGTACAAATAGTAAGCTTAGCATGCAGGGTTATTCGGGGAATACGGAAATTTTCCGAAAGAAACGGACCAGTGAAATGTCGGAGTGAAGAACTTGCGCGGCCGTGTTCTTGCAAAGCTTCTTCTGCACTCATGTGCTGGAGGTCCTCCACAGTATGGATGTCGAATACAGTCCTAATAGGCTGAGGCTGAGCGGCCAACGCTGGAGGAGATATCGACAGCGCTCGTCGGGCCAGGCATAGCCGGGGAGCGACAGGAGAGACCGCGAGATATCTTGAAGACGTTCTGAGTGCGCCCAGAGGTTTTGCAAACATGGGCGCAAGAGAAAAGCAGGAAAGGTGAGGTCTAAGTTGTTGTCCAGCCATCAACGACGAATTGAAATGCTGGGGACAACTTGACAATAACATCTGGTCATTCACTGAACCCACTGTACATATTGGTTTTTGTCTACCGCTCGCCTAACAGAAAGTCGGAGGAGTGTAACAGTAAACCCTCAAAAGTGCTGCCATTCTCTGGTTAACCAATTACAGGAATTGTTTATTACGTTTACAGATCTAAACCGACCCCCGAGTGGTTCGCCTCCGGGGGCTGACAGGCGCCCAAATAAAAGTAAACCCTGGAATTCAACACCTCCGCTCACAGCGCTACCCTCTTCTCTGCAAAGCCAACCATGTCCGCACCATGCACCGCTGAAGACTCCGAAGCCTACTACTCCCTCGCCTCCCTCTCTTCCTCGTACGTGTCCCTTAGCGCTTGGCGCAGCCGTCACCACGACCCACAGACGGGCTCTGACTGGGCCTCGATAATTTCAGGACGGACTATAAATTCAAATCACCCTTCAGCGAGCTCGAATACACTATCAACGTCTGCCAGGCGGTAACCAGCGAAGTGTGGAACGTCGACAGCGTTCCACAAGACAAAGTCGGCGGCTTCTATCACGGCAAATCAGGAGACTTCTCGATAGGGACGACAAATGATACTGTCCGCGTTGTCGACGGCAACCCCATCATCTGGTTAACAGAGGGCTCGCCATGTCCTCAGGGCAAGGACGGTCTGCGGGCGAGCACTGCAATTCGATTTTTGTGTGATAGAACGGCTGGTACTGGTATGCACTGTTCTGTGGCCTCGGAGGCTGCCCATATTTATGGAGCTGACGTTGATTATTTACACTCCCTGAAAAGGCAATCCACAGCTCATCGCACAGTTCCCACCTGAAGAGAGCGAAGGGTGCGCCTTCTTTGTAGAATGGCGGACAAGTGTGAGTCCAGCCTGTACACACCCTCGATGTGCGATTGACAACCGCATTTCAAGGCTGCTTGTCCCACTGGACTCAAGGGTGCAGGCATCATCCACTCTCTAACACTATTCTCGGCCATGTACGTCCCTTCTGTCCTCCTCGCTTTCTGTTCCAGAGCCGACGTGTTGACCTCCGTCACCTGGCAGACTCTTCGTGGCCTTCTTTGTGTACATTATAGCAGCAACTCTGTATAACCGCTTCTTCCTTGGACTACGAGGGCTCGATCAATTCCCATCGGTCCCTTGCCTGCAGTGCAACTACCTCGCGAATTGCTTTAGCTGGGTACACGACAAAATCACAGGGCGAGGGGACGGCTTCGTCGGTGGACCACGCCTCTCAGGATGGGGCAACCGCGCACGGGATGGGTTCCAGCGCTTGCCAGAGGAAGAGCGCATGATGGGTGCCGAGGGTAGGTTTTCGTTGGATGATGAGGAGGACGAGGAGGACGCAAGACCTGGCCATAATGGCTATGCGAATGGCAACGGCAATGGTGTTCATTTACAGAACGAATGGGCGACGACTGCGTTTACCAGGGAGCATGATGGAATTGGGAGTGATGGTGTCATAAGGCTTTGAGTGAATGTGTAATGCACATGTGCTTCAGATATTTGTTGTTAGAATGTATGTAGGTATCTTGGAGGCTCTACTATCCAATCGCTGTAACACCCTCCTGATTGAAGCCCGTCCAGAAGAAGTATGTTATAAGTGACAACCTCAGGTCGATCTAAGATCATTTGTGATCGTCTATGGCGTTTACCTTCTCTTGGTCCAAGCAGACCAGTCCTTAGCGCGCAGAGCACCCCGCCTCCTCATTCAAACGGGGCAGTGCACCCTGTTTGAACGCCTTTCCTGCTTGCTTCGAGCTGTCCAGAACTGGGTTCCCTTTATATGGTCAGCTAGCTAGCGGCATCCATTCGGGCCAGAGTCCTTTCCTCCCTCCTCACCGCACCTATAAAAGCCTTGTGCCACAGGCAGAATGCTAATAGATGAGGTTGTCCACTATGAACCGAGGAGGGAGACACCCTCCATTGCCCAGGTTATTGTGCAGGAGGCGAGCACAAGAATTCCGATCACGGAGCTTTCAGCACCCCACAGCCCGCGTACATTGAAGAAGCCCAAAGCTACAAGAGCGCAGTATATCCATGGTCATTACCGCTCTCCTTCAATCGTTTCCTCCTCTGCCCTCCCTCGAGCTGCGGTCGGGCACACGCCGATGGCGTCCAACGCGGGCGATTCACCAGCTCAATCTCTATCCTCGAGTCCTACGAATAGGAAACTTCTGAAATTACGACAGGGGAGCACAATTCCCCTCCTTACTCCATCCATTCACTCGCCCACTTCGCCGGTTCCGCCAGCCTCTGCCGCAACGTCTAGACTTATATCACCATATATACCTCCACTGATTCCACAAATACAGGCAAGCCTATCCGGCTTGCCAGATGAGCGAGCCCGAAACGCTACGCGGTTTATTAGTCCCGAGCGGCCAACGCCCGATTCTACGCTTACGAAGCCAGTGCTTAGTCCACTGAGATCCTCGGGTGCACCCTCAGTCGAGATTCCTTTGCAACCTAGGATGGTTGGAGTGGACCCCTTGCTCGTGCCGCGTTATTCAAAGGTGAGGAATACGCGGTGGGCACTATGGGGTGAGTCACATTACCCGCCCATTGGCCTAGCAAGCACTTTACTGAAGCTGGCTCCGCGTAGCGCTGTATCTGCTGTTCGGGCTAGGAAACCTGATCCTTGCCCTGCGAATGAGGCATACCTCCCCTAAGAAAGGTCCGGATGATCCGGATAAAGACCGGAGGCGTCAGTTTCATCCCCGACCTCCTAGAGAGCTTGTGGATCTGTGGAAGATTGCTCCCTTGGTTAACGGGTTTGTGACCTGCGGGTTGTTGGTTATCTAGTAAGTCAACTGGGCGGTGCCCCTGATCTACGAGTTAACAATATACCTTACAGCTGGGCAGTGGACAAGTGGTACCCGGTGACGTTCATCTCTCGTCCGTTGTCGGAAATGCTTTTCTACCTTGTTCTGTTCGGTATCCAAATCGGTGAGCGGGTAGCCCTCTCTCAGGATTCCCTGCGGCTGAAACGGAACCCCATTGAAGGCACGACTGTGGATCAGGCATTATATCTCGAGCCGACTGTCCAATTGCTTGTCGAGGCGTATGAATTGGACGGACCAGACCGAGACGAGTTGAGAATTGAAGCCCGTACTTCCTCCGTCTTCATGTCTATACAGGCTTTAATAGGTACGTGTGCGGACTCATTAAAACTCTTGTTTTTGATCAGCTCTCCAGTTCTTCTCGCCTTTGGTGTCGTAGCATATCATGTTGTGCACCACATACGGCGCCAAGGTCCTAAAGCACCCCACCTGGATGTCCTCAAACATCCCACCTGCCGGTATACCCCACATGCCCCATCTGCCTCTGCTTTCTTTGCGTCCCCGTTCGATACAACGCACTTCAAGAATGAAATTAGTTCCACCAGTCTGCCGGTCTAGACCCTACGGTCCTTCTATTGCCCTACCACACACTTTCAGAATGCACCGGAGATTCGCCCACTTAGTGCAGTATAGATGTAGGGACATTTCCTTCTATGAGCAGTCTCGTAAACGGTGTATAGAAAACCAGCATTGTACACTAGTCTTCTGTAACCTTATGTTAGGCGCTACTTTTTCGAGTTTTCACTCAATTACCTGTGCGTCACAAGGACTTGAAGGTATACCTCTTCGACCTTGCCACGTCCGACCGGCCACCGCCTGACCCGAGTTAGGACTTGCACGTCTGGATCATTCCTTAGCACTCACATCAATCCCACCACTTAGCCCAAGATGGTACGCGCCGCTCGCCGCTCGCGTGCCACCGCACTAAAAGTTCGCTGACTTGCACCATTTCTTTTCTCTCCGTTGCATCCCCAAACTACAACACGCAATCCTACAACGTCGTGTCTTCGTGTCTTCGTGTCTGAACCAACTCCGGACGGGGCATGGACGCCCAGCCGACCGCATTCGAGATGCGCCAAAAGAACGAAAAGTTCGCAAAGAAGGTGCGCGAGGGGAAGCATGCTGTGAAGCCCTCGATGCGAGACAAACTCGCAAACAAGAGCCCTATCCCACTCTGGGCGCTGGGACTCTGCATCTTTGTCGTCCTTGGTGGATGTGAGTACTTTTCGGACGAGAGAATATTAGTTGACGTATTGATCTTCTTTATTCGTTCCAGTTGTCTTTGAGTTGTTGAGACTCGTCTTCCTCAAGTGAACCTCACGATGCTTGCCAGACTGCCGCTTTCGGAAAGTATTTATGTCATTTTACTCTATCTTGTGGAGAGGGATACATATTATCCTCTGTATAATATGTTTACTCCTAAACAGAATGGCACCGGTCCACATAGAAGAATCAGCACAGTAAACCACTAGAGATTAAGATCATTGTTCTCAGTGGCTTCGTGGAGTTGCAGGGGTACTTCTATGGTGCGGTCATAGCACAATACAATCAACCGGCATAAAGTCAGAGTCCTCAAATTTCTCTATACCTTCGATGAAGGGTAAAATTCAAGCTCTTAAAGTGAATGAAGAGACAACTTTCTGAGGTTGATTCATCGCACTCAAATAAGAAGGCCTTCCCTCTTGCTCCGTTTCTATGCCACAACTCCACAATCAGAAATCTTAACGAGCTTCGTGACCCCGCCCCTGCCGGACGACTCGCCGAGTTTTTCGATCTCCTTCACAAACTCGGAGCCCTCCACGACCTCGCCGAACACGACATGCTTACCGTCGAGCCAGTCGGTCTTTACAGTAGTGACGAAGAACTGCGAGCCGTTGGTGTTGGGGCCAGCATTGGCCATGGAGAGCAGGAAGGGCCTGTCGTGCTTCAGCTGGAAATTCTCATCTAATGCGTTCCGATCGTCAGCACCCTATGAGGTGAGAAAGAAGGGTGGTACTCACCCTTGAATTTTGCGCCATAGATCGACTTGCCACCAGTGCCGTTGTGGTTGGTGAAGTCCCCGCCTTGGAGCATGAACTGCAGAGGACGAGACCATGTCAGGGGCGTCTATTCATAGAGGAACCAAAGAGAACTAGAACCCAGCCGCCGCTCCACTCGAATGAATGGAAGGCGTCAAGGCGCTTATCGACGAACGTGGCGCCTCCACCCAGTGGGCATGGAAGCAAAAAACTACGTACCTTGGGGATGACGCGATGGAACTTTGAGCCTTTATAGCCATAGCCTTTTTCGTGGGTGGCGAGGGCGCGGAAGTTGGCAGCAGTAAGGGGTACGACATCTAATTGCCAATTCGAACCAGAGCGCGTGATGGAGTGGGGGGCGGTTCCCGGTGGTGGGCGGCGCAGACGTAAACGGGACGAAGTGATGAAAGGCAGTTTTGGAGAAAATGATCTGTCAGTGAACGGTCTGAAACGACAGAAAGGCTCGGATCGGGTTCGATCTGACATGGGGCCATGCGGGCGACGTACGTACCATCGAAGAGCTTGAAGACGATGCGACCCAGTTGCTGGGGCTGGTCCTTTTCGCTGCCCTGGACAGTGATATTGAACTGGAAGTAGAGGTCATCAGTACTTGAGGATCAGCATCGCAGGGCGCTCCCAGGAAGATAAGCCGATGGGGACGATCGAGGACAAATCTGGATGGCAAATGTGGGTTCGAGGGGTTGGAAAAGACTGACGTATACGTTAGACATTTTGTGGGGTTTAGAAAATGAGGTTGAGGAGTGGATCAAGTGGTCCTGTATTTGGTTGACTAAGCCGCCTCCCGTTTTGTTCATTACCACCTGGCACCAATATCCGACTTTGCACCTTTGGGTCGCCACAAAATGCAAAGATAGTGGTATGGTATTATCAAACGGGACGTGCTACACGCCAGATACTCCATGTCGCGAAATACCCCTCCAAAATGATGAGCCAGAAACGATTTGCTGCGATAAGCCGGAGTCCAATGTAAGCCCAAGTTTCGCACCCGCGAATAGCATCATACATAATGATAGTAAAATTAACTGTCGGGCACCCAGTCATTAGCCAGTCTCCAAACCGTTGATCTCGCCGTCTCTCGGCGACCGCATGACGACGTCTTCGCCGTCCTTGCGTAGCTCCAGTTTCGGAACCTTCTTTGGACTACGAAAATCGCCGGAAGGCTCCTCAGACCCCACCGACCGCTCCCTCTTGATCCCTCTTAACCTTTCCGTTAACGCATGTGGCGAGAAAGATGTCCTCGACAAACTAAAGGTCGGTCCAAAGCAGGGCTTTTCTTTGTTCTTTTTCGGGTTACTTCCCTTTCCTTCCTCTGCGTTCCCCTTCTCCTGGTCAAGAGAAGAGTCGGACCGCTCCCAAGGGAGCTTCGGCTGGAACTCCATCTTCCAATTCTCCCCCAAGCCAGTCTCGTGGTATCCGAGCTTCCACAGCCAATCGTCGACTTTACCATAGTGTCGTTCGTCATCCGGCTTGAAGCCAAAGTCCCGTACTTTGATCCCTTTTCGCAGAGCGCGACGCATTAGACGTGTTGCATGCGGGATATCCTCCCATGGGCTGAGAGGAACGGTAGGCGCGAGATCCGTGTCGTCATCATCGACGTCGAACCGTTCTGGAAAGTCATCATTGTGCTCGATGGCTTGGGATTTGGTCCGCGACAGGGTCTCTGGACAGGAAGGGACGTTCTCTCGTATGAGTGGAGACGATCTAATCTGAGGTTGCGAGAAAGGCACTCCTGAATTGGAGGCCGGCTGACTCTGCTCTCGGCGGATCATCGCGCCCGGGCGCCCGAGCGGTGAGTTCTCAGGAGCAAAGGAGTTACTTTGAGGGGCAAGCGTTGCTATTGTCTTTGCGCGAGACAGGGTTGCACTTTGAAATACTTTGGGGGGTTGTTGCTCGTGAGTTCCAACTGAAATAGGCATTGTTGGGTGCGTTCCTTCTCGTATAAGACCGTGAGTCAGTACTGAGAAGCTTCCGTGAGGTGAAGCCACACTCGTCGTCTCTACAGAAACACGGGGAATGTCAACACTGGCTGAACCCCAACACACACATTCAGCGCGGGGGTGCGCACATGGCACACATAACGCGATATTGACAAGATATGAACGTACTTTGTGACCCTTCTCTAAAAAGCAGCGACATGGAGGTGGTAGCACTCTAGTTGGACCGCTTGTGACACACACGGCTGGCACGTTGGTTTGGTTCGACAGCGTGTGAACGAGGAGCTTGATTAGGTGTTGTAGGTGTTGCCAACGGTGTTTTCTGCCTTCTTAGGTGAAATAGCTAGTGGGGGTTGCAAGCAAAAGGTGCTGACCAATCACCTCTATCGGACCAACAACAACAACAAACTCCGCACCCCTATCGTGAGGAGACGCCATGGATATTTTAGACTAAGACAATAGAGCTAATCCATCGCCACAAGCCCACTTCACAAATCCAAAGTCGGCATTGGAGTCCGATCGTCGGCTACAAGGGCAAATGGGCATGAACAAGTGTGCAAAGGACTGGAAGCACAATGGGACGTCACGTACACAGGTTCCTCTATTTCTCGTCCTCGTCCGCCTCCCAGTCCGTTTGTCTCAACCTCGTTGGCGATCACCTTCATGATACCGCTTATGCTCAGCCCGCTCGACCCTCCTACGGCTACTTTCTCCTCAAAGGATGCGGTAACCTTCTGTAATGTCAGAAGAGCACGTTGTGCCCGTTCAGGAAGAGTCGATACTCTCCCATTTGCTGGAGCCGCGGGTTTGGTTGGAATCGGGACTTCGAGGGCTGTAAAGAGGGCACCTTGCTTCTTTAAGGTGGACTGAGATCGTAGGAGCTCATACTGAAGACGGTTCTCAGACTCAGTCCTGATCATTGACAGCATAACGCACGATAAACTGATGGACCGCGGTCACACTTGGCAGTACTTGCTCTGATACGAGGAGAGCGAACTCTAGAGTAATTAAAGTCTGTATGGAGCGATTGGTCGCCGATTCTTTATACTAGTTAACAACATACCTCTTGAACCAGCTCGTCGACCCTGCCCAGGTTCTTGACATCGTCCACCCGCACAGCGAGGAATTCCAATAGTCCAATCATCGCCCTCCAGAGCTCCTCCCAGTGATATTCTCTCTGGGGTGTCAGCATACTAAAGGATTAGTCAAAAAATATGACGTACCCAAGCGAATATGTTCGCAGTGCAGAACCCAAAGGGTGCGGTGTATAGTCCAGACACAAACCCTATGGATATGTTATGTTAACACCAGAGAAGATTCGACCTCAGACGGCCTTACCGATACGAAGAGACTTCCAGTCTTCGGTGAAGATTATGTCGTAGCCACAGCACACAGCAATCCAGCAGAGAGGATAGTAAGGAACGAGGTGTGTTTACTGAGGGTAGATAAGGTTGCCTCTGAATGGAGGAGTATTAGTGGAAAACATGTAGACCGCGATGGAGGGCTGACCTGCCGACATAGCCGAACGACGCCTTCTTCCCGAGCCAGCTTCCTGACAATAGGCTCTTCTTCCACCAGTAGCAGCAGCGCCCGTAGAGCGAGGTTAGCATACGCCAACGACCGTGCGGTGGCCGTTGAGCTGGCATGCAAGAGGATATAAGAACACAACGAGAGCGTTGAAATTGGAAGAGGCGGTCTGGTGGACTTCGACTCGTTGGTAGCATCTGAAAGGGTTTCAAGGAAGACTGAGCCAAAGAGTCCGTTGAGCTGCAGGAATTCGTAAAACGGCAGTAGAGCGATGGCCGCTTCTATTGGCCTTTGGATCCGGTGAGATAATGCTTGTGGTATGGACAGGAGGTAGACTTACTGGTCCTTGAAGAGCTCCTTGGGTGTTTCCACCGGTGTAGCAGAGAGCGCGCGATCCGGTCGTAACGACGCAAATAAAGAGCCCATGGAGGATACTAGAGTTGGTGGAGAGTCGTCAGATATGTCTTGGTATCGCCTACTGAGTGTCAGTGTTCAGTCGCTCATACTTTCGTCATCGGGACTGACTTGATAGCAGCGTCAAACGCAAAGTTGATTGCCCAGCAGATCTTCGCGAATAGCTCGTGGTCGATGCTTTCCCGGATGAGTTGACGATATGGGTTGAGATTTGCTGCTTCAGCCTTGTGGAAATTCGCGAGCAGGGATAGGAGGAGCGTGGCCTCGAAAGTGAACGCCATTGTATCAGGAGATTTGACCATCTGGTGACAGGATTTGTTATATGACAGAGTGGACTGGACCTAGAAACGCACCAAAACTATCGCTGAGAATAGATCCCTTCGTAGGAAGTATGCACCAGGGCTCAGCTGCTGGATGCCACACATGAACACAAGAGACAGTTGCAGAGACTTATGACGAAGTTGAGCTGTCTCGATGTATCAGTCAGGACGGTGTGGAGGCCTAATTTTTGGGTGGGCGACAAACGGTGTGCCGTGCTGTCCTTCAACACGTCTTCTACCGCCCCTGTCAGTTTCTGCCCGGTACTTTAGTCCTTCCCACGATTAAACAGGTCAAGGGCTCACCCCGAAGATATTATCGCTCTCTGCGACACTTCCCGCTAATACGTCCATAACTTCCCACCCACTCAGGTCCTTTTGAAGCACGGCTCCAAGGAGTACTGAGACAGTCATCAGAGCATTTTCCTTCCGTTGGTCGGTGACGCTTGCTTCAGCAAACGCGGCGATACTTTTCTGAAAGAGTGTGGTAATCAGAGGCTACAGCCAAGATTTAGGTGTCAGTTACGTAATACACTCATGCACTACAGTTCGAGAATACTCGCCTTCTGCGGACCCAAGCAATCTGCTTTGCTCAGCCCACGCAGTTGGGCGGAGAGCCAGGTAGAGTTGACATCGAGAGCTAGTAAATCTGCCCAAAATTGATCGGTACTAATCTGAGGGGAGATCTGGGAAGGCTCTGATCCCTGTCGAGAAGATAACACGACGTAAGAGTCACAAGAAACGATACTTGTGGGGTCCTAATACCAACACTAAGTAGCTTCTCGTATGTCAGCTCATACTTTGATCTCAGGAGGGCCATGGGAGAGGCAACTATCCAGTCTCGTTCAGGGAGGAAAGGTCGAAGATAGGACTTTAGTTTTCATCAGAGCTCAAGCATCAGTGGAGTGGCCTGATGTACACGGAGAATAATGGGAATATTTAAACACGGATATGAGCCTGGTCAAACATCGTACTTCTTTGGCAAATGTCTGCTCGTTACTCGACTTCAGATGAAATCGCGACACTGCGGAGCAGTACTCAAACGCTTGAAATGGCACTAAGACAGAATGAATGGCTGTCTGACTCCTCGCACCTCGCATTGTGTCAGGCGCAGCGGTAACAGGCATAACTCCATGGCGCCACATCCTCTTCGTCTGGTCGGTCGAGTCTCCATGTAACGAATACCAATACAGCATATGTGGCTTGAAATGGAGGGATCACCGAGCTTGACTACCTCTCCACTTGCTGAAACGATCGGTTCCGGAAGGTGGCCATATGGTAACTTGGCGGCTTCTTATTACCCAATCCCTAAACAGATACCTTGCAGAACGGTTGCAAACCGAGAGAGGGGTATCCATCTTCCAGGCCGCCACCCTCAAACCGGTCGAGAGACAAAGCGCCACGTTCATTTTTTGCAGGACATAGACTGATGGGCTTCAGTATGTGGTGCCAGAAAAATATTTAGTCAATATTAAAATGCTCAGGTGAGCGATATATATACTGCGTTGAAAGTACGCGGATTTTGTACAGTACCCCAGGCAAGATCCTCATGCTCCACCGCTATAACACTTTCATCAGTTCTGAAATTAAGACTAAGAAAGGGTGGCCCGACGTACACTAAGATGTTGTTACTGAGAGCGGCACATGCCAACCCCGGTCAGCACTGAAGGGGACAGCGTCTCTGGGACAAGGGAGGCACTTACATAGGGATATGTATCAGCTTGACAAAATAGCCGATGAAGCCCATAACCGCGAAGCCAATTGCGACTGCCTTTGAAATTTGGAGGTATTCTGCCAGCGCAAGGTCTTGTCAAGACAGCGACCCACAGATTTTGGAGTTGGAGAATCATCTAGCGACTACATACCCTTCTGTGAAGGCTTTGTGCAGCGGGTAAGGAACTGAGGTAGTGCCAGCGAGCGGTCAGCCACGTTTCGACATTGGCTGGCGACGCACAGGTGACTGACCTGGTTGCCCTCCCTGAGGAACTGTTGGGGAATCTCAACGAATTCTCGGACTTTGTCAGACATCTTTGGTCGGTTTGGGTTGTCGAGGTTAACAAGTTAACAAGCGGTGTGTCCAAGCTTGGGCAATAAAGCAGAGAGTGGCTTGCCCTCCTTCGTCTCTTCGGTTATCCCCAAACTCGCGCGGAGAGCGTTACGATCGCATTTACAGCATTCGTTACCGTTTTGTACTATCAATACCCACAGGCGATTCCTGTCAGCCTCAAGTTGCTCGCAGTGGTGCGGACTCCGTGGTCGCGCGACCTGCCAAATCTCCGGGTTGGGTGCTTTTGATACGTTTTCAACGCGTGCTTACCGGCTACTATTTAGGATCCAAGATGAATTCCTCCCTCTTGAGTCTGCCTGACGAGATTCTCATCCTCATCGCGGAATTCACACCCGTGGGCGACCTCCGACATCTCCGACTCGTACGTCCCATTACTTTGAATACAATCTAACTATTATGTTCGTTCTTACCAAGTGTGGTCCGCTAGGTCTGCAAAAGGCTGTTGGCCATCTATGGAGCTACCCTTCTACCACTAAACCACCTCCTTGCACAGCAATCACGGGAACTTCTCCACCATTCCGGGTCAACAAAGCGTAGCGTACACCACATTCGCGCAGAACACGATGCCCTCAATCACAACTGGTTTCGTCTCGCCACTGACTTGGATCCCGACCTTGGCCTAGAGGAAGGAGCCAAAACCAAGTTCTACTTCAACCCCTTCTCTCGATCCCACATCCTTTTTGAGGACGATCTTGCGTTGTTGTGTCGAAACATTCGCTTTAGTGCGGGCTGGGCACTTGAGTTATGGCGAATGCCAAACGAGGAAGATCCGCCGAAGACCAGCAACAAGCTTCTTTTCACCCATGAAAGCGTTCATTGGGGTGAATCTACCCCTTTACACGAAACACTTAACGATTTTCACTTCGATCCACGACAAAAACTGCTTGTGACAGTACAAACCATGTATGCGACTTAGTCAATAAGGTACAACCAATTAATACTTGCGCACTAACAACCCTAATCTACAGGATCAAAGAGCTACCTGAACCAATCTTCACCGCGACCATGCCACGCCTCCCTCCGTCCGCTTCATTGTACAAGTCACTACCCGAAAGTCCTGTAGACGATCGGACGGACCCTTTTCTCTCCGTCAAATTAGACAAGCTCCCTGATGACCAAACACAAGGATCCGCGTTGCAACTTAACGTCATCCCACAGCTCTCTTCCCTGCCAGCCCTCGAAGTCGAACCTGAGCTACTTTTGGACCCTGTCTCTTCAACACCTATTGGGGACCCCTCGAAGGAGGAACGGACACTCGAGGACGCTGGAGAAAGGACTGAGGCCGGGCGCGATATAGATTCCTTGAAAGAAGCACTCGTTGGCCACAGCCCGATAGTTCTCGATGAATTACAGGAGCCGAGTAAGGTTATAGAGGAACCAGACCTCAATGCGACTCTTTCGCCTCCACCGGTAGAGTCCGAAGACCCTCCTTTTGACAGCCTCGAAGTTGATCCGCTGGCAGCAACCCAGCAGTTGAACAACGAGACTCCAGGTGCTGACCCATGCGAGACAAATACGAGTTGGGTATTTTCTGCCGCGGCGCCGCAACAACCAGAGCCTTGGGCAGTCCCATTGCCCAACAGCCCCCCGCCTATACCTCACCCACATCTCATCCCACTGCCAGACAGCCCATCCGGGACTCCCAACCCGCTCGTCACTCCCCTTCCCAACAGCCCTGTGCCTGTGGAGCCAGACCTTGAGCCGTCACCTATCGTTGTCCGTGCACCGCCAGAGCCAAGGCCCCCACCTACGCGGAGATATGCGTACCAGGTCATTCGCGTGTACGATCTCTTCAAAGGTGGTCCACACCCTGATGCCGTGCCGTATGCCTCCAAGGCAGATCGAGCACGATGGGTAGCTGCCAATCCGGATGTGAAAATGACAGGGAAAGAAGATGCCGTGGAAGTCGAAGAGGAGTTTCGGTATTGGAAGGGACTTTCGTATGCTGTGTCTGAGGCGGAGAGGCCGCATGTCCAGGTCGTGGACGATCTTGTGCTCTTTCGGAGTATCGACCAGTTCAAGGGCTCCTATCTGCTTATCTGGAACTGGAAGACGAAGGCTAAGCAGGTTCTCGTAAGTCCTATGTCATAATTACCGTTGGCTGTGCACTCATATCGACGATTCTTCAGTGGTTCCAGGAAAAGGCAATAAACTACACGATTCTCTCCCATGATACGATTCTCGTATGTTGTTTCAATGGGGAGATGCGACAGCCTCTGCTCAAAGTCTTCAGCGATGCCGTTTTGCCCACCGGACAGGGGAGCCCAGTGCCTGCGACTCCTTCGACCACGTCTTCTCCACCCCCTAGGCCAGCATTGACGCCTTCGGCTACACCTGAATCTCGACAATGGACGCACCGCGCAACGTTCGCAATGCCAAACTTGACGCAAGAGGGTGCAAACTCCTTGAATGACATGTGGCTCTGGTGCACGCCTATCCAACGATTACGTTCTGACGCCTCTGTCCTCGCGTCGGATATGCCACACCTTCGTACTCAGCCATGCCCCGACCAGGCGCTTGTCTTCTTGCGAATCCGATGGCACTTCCAGCCCCCCATGGCTGTGTTTGCGATGAAGAGGACTACATTCTTAGATGCAATTCACCCGCAAAGTGACGCCCCCATCTCGGCGCAGACCGTCCGCCCATGGAGTACATGGGGTCCCAAGAATACACGACTACTACCTGCGTCACACCTCGTTAAGGCTGCACGAGGGCCTACCCCTCCATGCTACGGCTCTCGTATCATCAGCCTGCTAGATAAGTCAAAAAACGAGGGTCATCACGAGACGGAAGAGGATACAGCGGCCATCAAAAGGAGCACAAGCGTGTTGGATTTCAGTACTGCGACCGTAGAGTGGGCGTTAAGCGACGAGGGCAAGGTCGCGGGTGTCAAATATGTCGACGTCGATCGTGATTATGACCAATACAAGGTGGACGACAACAAGGGCAAGGGTAAGGAGAAATCTATCAACCTCGAGGAAAAAGAGGAGATTGGGACCGTCACAGAGAGGTTGCTTCATCTCGGTCCTACAGCTCGTCAAGTGAGAGGTCTGGAGCAGGTCGTGGAGACCCACCTACCATATTACGAGGTAGTCTCGGATATGGTCCCCCGCAACGTTTTGGAACTGCGAGTGGATGATAAGAGAGTCTTTGTTGCAGTACGTCATTCCATCTATTTAATAAAAGCTCGAGTAGTAAACTTAACCTCTAGACGAAGGATGCAGAAGACCCGGACAACGCCATGGTTGTGTGGCCAATGTGGTCCCGGGCAACTGCTTGAACCTGCTTGAACCTTGTGATCTCATCACCGCTACGCCTATTTTCTCGGACCTTGGGTTTGGAGGGTGCAGCATTAGTCTGCACTTGCTTGATTTGATCTTGTCTTACCTTTGCATGCGTCATCTTGTCCATTATTGTGGGTCGCCGTTCTCGTGTATTATGCTGCAATGGAGCTTTATCTTATAACAATCCTAAATCAAGAGAAACAAGCAGCTGAGATGAGAAAACGAGAATCGAGGGACAAATGCAGCAAACGAGTGGCAGCTTGCAGTAGTAATGTGCAAAATGAACAGCGAGAACATGAGGTGGCAAGGAACACGCAACCCTCATACTAACTTGATGGAGGAAAGAGAGACACATATGGAGCGAGACACAAGAGTCAATGAAAATACGAGATTGAAGTGGAGGCACAAAGTAAATATCTTAGTATTATTTGGTGATGGTTGGTATGTGCATATTGATCGCTGCAAATAGTCAACATCCTAATCACAGTAATGACGAGAATAAAAAGGATCTAACCCCGTGCCCATGTCAAAGCGTCCGATGTTGTAGGAATGTCAAAGTATAGGATAGCCTTGTTGTCCACTAAGCGAAGAGCTAGTAAAGATGGTGAGCCGCTAACAGTTGTGAACATTGTGAAAAGGCGTACCGTTTCCGTGGACGACGCTCGCAGGCTGTGAAACGGTTTGCATCCGTAGAACGGCCCAAAGGTCGACAGGTCCGTTAGCATCTTTCCCACCACTTGAGTCTTTGCAGAGAACAAGCAAATCATTGCAGAGAATTGCGACCAAGGAGCGGGGTGTAACCTCGGGTTGTAGGCACTCGACGGAGATGAACTGCTTGCCTTCGGCATTGGTGACCTCAAAGAAGTTGGCGATCTTACGGACAACGCGGGTAAGTTGCAAACGGCCGTCCATAATCAGCCGGCGGTGAGGTTGAACGAGCGGACTAGGGAATTTGCCTCGAATCCTCGACTGCCACTGAACCAGCTTGCGGCGAGTCTCCGCGTCTCGCTTTCCTTCGTTCATGCTACTTGCCATGTTGGTGATCTCTGCGAGGGCACGATCAAGCGGATCGTCGTAAGTGTCATGTTTGGGAGGTGTCGCGCGGACAAGCTCTTCCAACTAAGGACAAATCAGTGGCATATTTCCCTGCTAGTGACAGTGAGCTTACCAGAAGACGGTACCGAGGAATACGCTGGACGGGTAGCAGAAGATAACCTTCTAGGTTCAACTGAGAGTGACGCGGGTGTGTTCGGGATCGCTTCAAGAACTGCTTGATTCGTTTCTTCTGAGATGGAGTAAGGGGATCACTCGAGTTCGGCCCAGAGGCAGTGGTTGCAGCGCTAGTGCTGGGATTGCCACTAGCCGAATTAGCAGCAGTCCCGCCAGGAGTGGCCGGCTTCTCAGACCACTGCTTGATCCTCTGTACAGCATTATCGAAGTTACTAATGAGGTGTCAGCGTCCTTCGTACCATTCTTAGGTTGTGGGGGGCTCACTTGATGTACGTCGAATACATCCGCATAAAGGCTGCGTGCGAGACGAACACTCGAGCAACAGCCAGAGCTGCATTCATGGAGACTTCGCCGTCCTCATCGGTTGAATGCTCGAGGCTGGTATAGGCTTTCTCCAAAGAAGGCAGGAAAGATTCTTTGTGGAAAGAAAGTAAACTCTCAAGGCCATTGAATACGATTTTCCGTTCGCTTGCTGGGACAACTGTCTCCTTGATAGATACACCGCCGATGACAGTCACAGGTGCGGATGCAGGCTTGACGTAAATGTCGACCAATTCTTGCATCCCTTTGACGTAGGTACGCTCAGTGCTGTAAGTTAGGTCAGCAACACATAAAATCTAGGGGTGTCGTAATCGCACGTACGTCACGATCTCCTTGACAATCATGGCACGCTTGCCCTTGTCGTCCTTGTACTTCTTCTCATCGAGATTATGCGACGACCCGCTGGAATCCCGGTTTCCACCACCGCCACTGCTCTCATAGTCGCCAAGTGAAGGCGGCTTGTTGAGCCCGACAATGGCGGCAGCGAGTCCGATGGAAGCAGCAGTGCTCGTCGGAGAGAACACCACCGACGCCGGATTTCGGGAAAACATAGACGAGCCAGTGCTGAACCCAGTCGAACTCGTAGTTGTGGAAAATGAGACTTCTGACAAGAGCTGACTGGCGTCTGCACTGCCCAAAGTCACTCCCCTACTCCTCACAACTCTTGGCTGATCGGGTGTTTGAGCCATAGATGATGGTACACCGCTGCGGGCCTTGCTAGCAGCAATAGCAGCAGCAGCCGCTCCATGGACAGTACCGGCATTCAGGTCGCACATGTCTCGCAAATACGCCATGACCGATCGCAAACAACGAATATGTCTTTCCCTCTCTTTCTCGTCATGGTATGGACTAGGAGTGTAGTATAGACTCGATAGTCCGTTCAGCTGAGTGTTGGAATCCTGTTCATCCTCGCCAGTGACAATGATGGTGTTGGAAGGCGGTGGTCCTGGAACTGTAATTGGACTCGGTCCATCGACTGGTAAGAATGAGCGCCTCTTCTGCGATTGTGGGGTCAAGGGAGGGTTGGTAGGAGCAAGAAGATTTGGAGTGGACAGCGCCGCAGCTGGTAATGGTCCCATTTGACCCATCGGTCCTGACACAGACGGTGTGTTGGATCCCGGAGGCATGAGAGTGGCGGTTGAGGTATGAGCGATCGAGAGAGTCGATGTAGAGGGCTTCTTCGTCAACCGCCGAGATGGGGATGTTAGAGTGCTGTGCAAGCTAACGGTCGATCGTAACCCAACAGGTGTCGCACCCAGCTTGCTAGACGCCAACGTGGCGTTGTGCAGAGGAGAACTCATCTGACGAGTTGGATCCAGTCGATGGCTCCTCTCGGAGTCGACTGGTGTCCTCGGCCTGCCCACACTGGTACTGATCTTTTTCAGGAAACCCCATTTACTCTTTTCTCGATCCTTTTCGTTGTTCTTCGGACCGCGTAGACTCTTCGTTGGTGGGTCGAATACTGTCGTAGCCAAAGCCCGGTAGTCCGCTTTCGGAGGACCCCTTGAACCCAGGGACATAAATCTTGAATCTTGCCGATCGCCGCCCATCATGTTCAACTTTGACGGGGACGATTCGTGCATCGACTTCGTGGCGGGTCGACCGAAAAATCCGGGCTTGACGTCTCCGGCACTCTTCATCCTTCGAACAGGGGAAGGCGGCGCATACGATTCCACTTCTGGTGGCTGCAGCGCCTGTTCAACCAGATCGTGGCCGCTATCTTCCCGCTGGTGCTGCGAATGCCCTTCTGGTTCACCTCCCGGTTCGAGAGCCTGCAATTGATTGTGAAGGTGCGAGCCGAGGAACGATTGCGGCCTCGACGGCCGTCGAGTTGGGGTAGTCTTCGTTCTCAAAAGTTTCTTGTGGTGGCTGAGCGCGTCTTCACCATGCGTTGTGCTAGGTCGTCCGCTGAGTGTGTCACTCGGTCCGCGAGGACGGGTGTTCGCTGATGCGGCGATGCTGATGTGAGGCTTTGAGTACATAGCGATCGATTCCCTTTGGACGGTCGGATCCTGCTGCCAGGAAACGTTGGTCGCGGCTGCCGGGGTATGGACCGCTCCGGTGGTATTTGTATTGGTGATAGTGCGGTCATCATATTCTGCAAGGTTGCCAACCATTAGTCGTTGACCGTGTGATTCCAGGTAATCCGAGTCCGACGACGCGGGTCCAGAGGAAGCCATTGAGTTGGCGGTGTGTGGTGTATGTGGTGAGTGCAGCTGTGGTGTTGGCGAAAGTGCAAGCGATCGAGAGGGTTCCACAGGCCGTGGCACGAGTGGCTCGAGAAGCGCCTTCCATGGCCCTTGGAATGGGTTACCTTCAACATAGAGCGCTTCCAGAGTGGGGAGCAAGCACAGCCAGCTAGGTAAGAAGTGCATGCGGTTCCAGCGAATGCTCAACGTGTGGAGTTGCACAAGTCCACTCAGACTGGTCGGCAAAAGGGCGATTCCTGTGAAGTCCACTATCAGTACTCGTAGCGATACGAGTGCGCCAAGCCACGTCGGAATGGCACGCAGTGGGTTGGAGCCGATGTTCAGCTCCTCGAGATTTGTGCATGCGGCAAGAGCGGGTGGCAACGAGAGGAGATGATTCGCGGATATGTCGAGGGCGAGTAGAGTGTCACTGATGCGTGGTAGTACGGCAGCGAGGTAGTTGGGAAGGCGATTGGGTGTAGCGGAGGCACCGAGGAGTAAATGAGTTGTCCCTGTCGGAACTAAAAGTCAAAGGGAGATTTTCAGCTGGCTAGTGCATACGTACCTTGAGGCACTTCGAGTCCGTCGATGTCCACTCCCTCCCCACGAACGATGTGTCCCTTACCCTCTTCTGCCAGAACGACAGCGGCAGTTCGATCGGGTTCCTCATCGAACACATCTTCATCGTCCGTAGTCATTCCACCCTCCTGATGTCCAGAGGTATTGTTCCAGTCGTAGCTACCAGAATTTCGGATGTTGTTGGTATCAAAATTGCCCCACGAGCTCGACTTAGATCCGGAATCCGCCTGGCTAGACGAAGACCACCTCGTTTGCTCTTGCTCCGCGTACGTGGATGGCCGTGAGCCAGGCCTCGAGGCAACCTGCCGGGCTACTGCCGAGGGCAAAGGCTCTGCATACGAGTGGGCAATTTCATCAGCAGTGGTGGCAACACCAATAGCACTGGCACTCAGAGGTGCATCATCGTCGTAAGGGTTCGGGAAGTGCGACTCCGATGCGTCCTGATGCGAATATTGGGCATGCAAGGGCTGCGTTGGGAGCGGTGGCACCGCAAGGGAGATCCCAAAGGCATCCGTCGGTGTTGAACTATTTGGAGCGTTCATTGGCGGGAAGCTTGGGATCGGTTGTGGTGGGTGACGGTGGCCGTGAGCAGAATCTGATGAGGCAACACTTGAACGAAGTGCGGAGCCTGGGCTGGCACTGGTGTATGCCGAAGATCTCGCCGAAGATGACCCGGCTGAGAATAACGACACTGGTGGCGTGGTCGTGGTTGTATTGTTATATCGAGAAGATGGATACGGGTCCGGAAACGCCGACGGGTCGGGAAGAGGTGAAGGCACGCCTGGCAGCGTCCGGCCAGAGGGTGACTTTCGAATTACCTGCGACGCCCGCTCATAGTATTGTTGATGCGTTGGTGATGACTGCATAGGTAGGTTGTATACAATGTTCAAAAGGCTGCGTGAGTTCAGGTACCGAGATGGTCGAGGGGGGAATCAGAGGTGTCTGTGTATCGTTGACGAGTTAGTAATTGATCCAGGACGGGATATGGTGTGTGGATCGTCAAAAAATCGAAGACGAGAACGAACTGGGGTTCGACTCGTCGAAGGGGCCAAGTCCAGGCTTGGTCGCCTACTTTGCAAACCCAAAATCCAACACTCATGTGGTATGAGGGGGCAGCAGACCAGTATGACACAGCAATACAGTGGCGGACAGAGGAGAGGAAGACGGCTTGGGTGCCGCCCTCGAGGCAAGCACGAGGCGGACAATTCGCCGCAATGACTAACGTTGTGGGCATTATACATAGGTCCGCATATATAAGTAACAGTGATTTGGGCATAAACCTGTTCAGTTATCGGCGAACGTGATAATCGTTCGTCGACTACCTCGTCAGACCGGTCGAGGAACCTGCGATACAGGTCCTCACCCCTGGAGAAGGCATACTGAATGTGAAACCAGGTGGTATGATCTTCAGCGCGCCCCGGGTATCTGGCCAGAGACTGAGCCCATGGGTTGGAGCTGGTCATTTAGCCCAGACTGCTCCCTTCGCACGGCCCCTTACCATGAAATATCGAACGGAAGAGCTCTATATCGTAAAATCAGCGTGAAACATTGCGCATATCTCTACACTGGCGGTTAACGCCATGGATAAAGAGTGCAGGGTCAAGGTTCCCGGGAACCTCTCGTTGGAGGATTAATAGCATAAGACGCCCATGCTACTTTGGATGATTGTGTACGATAAAATGTCTCTCGTCGAGGAGATCGTGCCTCACCTGTCGAGATTAATTATCTGCGGATTTTTTGCGCGCCGGGGGGTTCAAAGTCGTCCGGGTTCTCTATAACACCAGCTAGCTGGCGCTGGCTGAGCGTAGCAGGTGATTTGGGCGAGCTTTGGTGGGTCCAGAAGACCTGCGGCAACCTGTACAGCGTGGGGTGGGGTACTCTTTCTGGCGGCAGCGCGTTAAGGTAAGGTGTCCAAGCTAAAGATGGCACCAGAGGATCCGGGGACCACTGACGCTTGGAATGGAAGTTTTCGGAGAGGTCGCGCGTGGGTCCAAGTTTCCGAAGGAGTTCTTCCCAAGTGACAGCTCTATTTCGATTCCGTCTCTATCAATGCTTGTCACGCTTCAACCATACCCTTCGCGTATTCTCCAGTTTCTGCTCACTGTTTCATGTTCAAGCTTGTCCCCAACCTCGAAGACAATTGCCACCTCCTTCGAGGCGCGTACGGACAATCGCGCTGACACGAAAACGGCTGCTAAGCAAAATTTCTCAGAGTTGTAGGATACTCCATTGGACTTCTCCCGCATGCCCCGACTGACAGAGTGCACTCAATACCTATTGCCCGTGAAACGGCCTGTCAATGCCCTAGCAGCGCCCCTCTCGACAACGGTGGCGCCTCTACTACGTCGTCTCCTGCTGCTTCTACGGGACCCAGTGAAGTGGACATATAGGGAGGACTGACGAACGCCTAGAACACGCCAGCCGAACCAACTTCTGATACAAGTTTCCCCAGCGAGCACCCTCGCCTTCTCTCAATTCTCTGGGTGTGTTCGTCTGCTCCCTTGGGAGTCCGCCGGACAGGGGGAGTAGGCTGCGCCGCTTCCATCGCTCCCATACGGATTGGGGTGCAATACATATCGGGCAAATGAATTGCCCCTACCGCTTCTGCCCCCCCACGGGTGACGGTCGAGTGAATTGCTACCAGGGCAGTTGCCGACACGACTTGCCGACACGACTTCGACCTGCGATTTTCCAAGGGCTGCAGGCCGGGTCAGCGGCTCGGCGTAAATCCGCGTGGAAGCGCGTTCACCCGCATTCATCGGTTACCCCAATCGAGGACGCATATCCGTGCCTGCCAGCCCCTGCTGATGGCGTGGATTCGGTGCAACGGGGACAACTGCGCGTATCTCAGTAATTTGAAAGTAGTAGGCGTTCATATTGCTATTATTTGCAATGAAAGTATGCTTCCTCTTGAAATGGACGATTGATTGGTGCGGTGCTTATTCTAAAGAGTTGAAGTTTGAGTAACAGAAGTGCGACGGGACACCGAAGCACATGCAAATAGGGGAGAGGTGCATACCTAGGTTCATGATAAGTCTATAGGTATCAGTAGTGAAGGTTATCCGGCGAATTACTTGTATGACATTTAAGTTGGAACTGACTGACTGAACACTTGTCGCCCCTGTGGTCCAATGGCATGGCATTAACCATTAAGGTTAAAGACGACGGTTCGATCCCGTCCAGCGGGCTGAAATATTGACAATGACCTTTTTGCTGCTTTCAGAGTTCATTCCCCTAGGAACTAGAGCGAACGGAATCTACGACTTCGGGATGTTTTGTCAAGGGCGGATCGGTTCTCTTGAAGGGTCTATAGATTGACGATCAAGTATGTCATATCTATCCATTGCTCTAATAGGTACATCGTAATCTCCTCTCCCTGCCCTCAGAGCCTCGGGCCGAACGACGAGAAGCTCCAGGGAACTTGCACCACACTTCGTTTTGATTGCTCACGGCAGGTGGTGGCCGGCCTATATTGTGACCACCGGCTTACTCAACTCGCTGAATGGTGGACGAAGTCATTTGGTCCGATCCTGACCATAACCCCGAACGCTATAGGACCGCTTACGGCCGATCGATAGACAGCAGATGGCCTGTACAGAGTCATGATAGAAGCCGAATCTCTAGGATGTCCAGTGAGGACGCATGAGACAATGGCACTGCAACAGAGATGTCAGACAAGGTGCGTTGTACATACGAATGGTTCTGGCCCGGAGATGAGGCGAGAGAGGGGCTGGACGCGCCGGGAAGAGACGAAGGTACAATCAATGGGAGCAAGGAGGGAGCGTGTAAGCGCGCAGGTACTTACTGTATATGGCCCCTCGGCGGTATGCAATGTGGGGACCTTAAGGTTTCACGCGCTGGGACCTACCGGCCCTTGGGTGTGAGCCGCGTAGACGCCAACACAGAATGATAGCGGGGAAATTTATCGTGTACGAACTGGTGAGAGGCTGATATGCAGCCACGCACGGGGAGATCCCCCAACCAAACGCGACACGAAGGGGATGGCTCGAAGGGGGTAGGACGTATGTCCCATAGGTGGAATAATGCGAAAGCTGGGGGTTGAGGAATCAATGGGTTCTTGGCCAGCTTGGCCCAGCCAAGCGGACTCACTCACCGGATCGCTCGGTGCGGTTCGTGGCACGAGGCGCACTAGAATGGGTATTGTGAGTGTGTTTAACTATTCTGTTAGCGAGAAAAATCAGGAACTTACTCGCCGCTTCTGACAGCCTCCCTCTCGGAAAACGGAGCGCGAGCATATATATGACGCGCACATAAAAGCTACACCAGCCAGCCCCCACCCTGGCCTGCTCCTCTGTCCCGCGTTGACCCAGGCTATCCCTGCCACAATCCTCCACAACGGTGCTGTCAAGTTGCCATCAACCCAACAGCCCAGCACGCTCATCCCATACACAAGTAACTAACCACGGGGTACGGTGTCCTCTGGATCCGAGGTCCGCGAACCCATTGTCTCTGAGGCGCGACTACACTGCGCCGTGAAATTCAGTTGCACCGCTTGCTTCGTAAAGAGAAAAACTACTGCCGAGTCACTTCCGAGTCGCCCCGCCTCAGCATATACCTGGACCTCCCCTTTTCTTGCTCTCTTCCGCCCTCGCTCGGACGTCCGCGCTTGCCTTCAAGCGCCGTTCCTATTAAACCCTTTCTCTCCTTTCACATTCCTTCCTTCGAGTCCACCGGCGCTTCCTCTCTCAAATTTGCTTTCCCACTCAGCCCTCATCAGCGCCCACTCCGCTCCTCTCTAACACCTCACAAGCAACCATCAAGATGCTCGTACAGCCAGCAGACCTCAAGGGGGGCAGCCATTTGGGCCTTACTTACAATGCCGACGACGCGCGTGGTCTGAACCACAGCAATAAGGCCTTTTCCACAAATGCCAGCGACGACGAGGCTACCGTTGCAGACTCTGAAGACAGCGACCTTGAGGCCTCGTTTGCGTGGCACGACGAGGAGACCCGCCTTCGGTATGCGCGTCTCGCCGCGAGGGCCCGGGCTCAGGAGCTTGCCTATGCCCAGAAGCTCGCGCGACAAACCGAGATGGAGCACGAACGTGCAAGGGACAGGCACCGCGACCAGAGCAGGAGTCGTTCCAGAAGCCGCTCGAAAACGCGCAACCCAATATTCACTGGACTCTTTCACAACCGCAGGGAGCGGCATGCGAGCCAATGCGGCGCCACCATGAGTCGACCCGGTACACCCAACAACGAGAAATCGTATGTCCCATTCCTCTGCTCTTTTCTCAGAACCCGAATAACATTGCCCCGCAGCGTTACAAGGTCCCCTCTTCTCAAGTTCATCCCTATTACTCGTTCAGGGTCATGCAAGTCGATCCACTCCTCCGTGAGCTCACAACCTGCCTCATCTCAACCATCATCTCCTTTTTCATCTCCCCGAACACCTTTGTCTCCTCTACCGTTCTTCCTGACGCCCAGGAAGCGTCGAGCTTCTGCGGTCCCAGGGCCGGGCGACGATTCGGCGCCTCAAGGCTTGCTGGAGGGCGGCAAGGACGTTGGTGTCCCTTTGGCACGTGTGGCCAGGAGGCCAAGTCCTGTTCGTGCGACGACGCCGCCCATTAGCGAGGACCTCCCTCTGCCCCAAACTGTCAAACCCTCCAGTCGAACCTCCCAGTACCCAACAACGTCATTCAGGACCAGGCGCCCGAGCGAACCCGCCACACACGGCGATGACACCAGGGACGCCTCACATGCCCCACACCTGTTGTTTGATGGAGGGGCACCCCTGACCCGAGTCGAGAGGAGACGTCTACCTCCAAGATCGCAGACAATCGGCACGTAACCCCCCATCCGCCATCTCGAGCCTCTCCCCCCAAAAGGATCCCGTCCTCAACCCAGGACGCAGTGTTTCTTTTCACACTTCATGCACTGCACTTGATCCGAATCGCCGTCGTATTTCAACCCTAGTTCCCTCAAAGATATATTATCTCTTTGCACCTCGCCTCCTCACACTTCGTAATCCATGCATGGCGCCTGAGCGGTACCCCCTTCGAATTTCTCTCGCGCATTACCTTATTTTATTACCTATGCTCACTTTTCACTCCTTACATAGCCTCTCTCAGTTATCCATCTTATACACAGGCCTCGATCCCCTTCCCACCCCCAATCCCAGTCTGGTCCACACACCCCTGTGCCTATATCCCCACTCCCCATACCACCCAAGACACCCACCCAGTTGTTGCCTACGCACATTCTTTTTTTGTTTGTTTTTGGTCTCTGTTTGCGACGCTCGCGAATCGCCTTGTGTATGCTAGCGAGTAGCGCTCTTCACGCCTCGACTCGTGACGTTCGATGACTGATGATCTCCACTGTGTCATATTGTGTAACACCATCTCTCCCCACTGTGTTTCCTTTTTGCTGATTTCTCATCCTGCACCTGCGGTCTCGTGCTCTGATTGACAGTAACCATGAATGCTGATTTCAGAGCCTGGCTTACCGTACTGATTTCCCATGTACATAAAGTAGAGAGGGTATTGTTGGGTTTAATTGGTGATGGTGAGCCCGGTCCAATAGGGTTGATAGAACGCAATAGTGTCAATTGCGTGTCAATTGCGTGTCCATTACGCCCACCAAGACCACATCTCAAAATCGTAATTTGCAAATGCACTTTGGTCGAGACGGTCTTCACAGGGTTTCTCTCTCGGCGACCCTGTCGCTTTGCACCGCGTCCCTGGACGGCAACGGGGAGAAATCAGGTGAAGAAGCAGGCCTTATTCAAAGGAGGTTGTTATGTTCGCCTGAACGAGATCGGCGATCGATGAGAAAAAGGAAGACCTTTCCAAGCCCCACACTACGACTCGACGGCGAGCCACACCTCCGCGACGAGTATGTAGAATGCCATAGATATCTATGTGCCGCCTCAGGACAGCTCTCAGCGGGAAATCGAGATCCTCCGCTCTTAGTTACCACCGGCCTTCTCAGAGAAAGACGACGCTTAAGCGGATCATCCATCGTCAGTCACTGACGCCTGCATTGGTGTCGACGAACAGCCAGATAGCTTCTCAATAGAGGCGTGGCGTTGTATAGCCAGAATAGGGGCATAAAGAGAGGTGTCCAGAACCCTTCGAAAGCCACGGGGGTTGCTTCTCATTTCTGTTGGGTTAGTTTGAGACCAAAAAAAGAAAAAAGAAAAAAGGGAACATATGAAAGTGACCAGTAACTTAAACTCACTAGCATGCCCCTGTGGCACACATGAGGGTGGTCCCAAGCAGAATGACCGCGGCGTCCAATAACAGAAATGTACCAACCCAACGATGGACATATGGTGATTTCCATCTCAGTGAGGTGGTGAATCGAAATGGCCAAAGAGGACAGACGCACGGATCCCTAAGTTGTTGTGGACCACATTGTCGAGGATGAACCGATTTGGGTGGCCGTGTATAGTATTGTAGAATGATACGTTTTCAG
>Ga0307513_10001708_pt1 | contig 31367 bp, 19 predicted proteins | sample 15_EM_MG_FD_202174 | JGI IMG/M metagenome (GOLD analysis project Ga0307513, IMG submission 202174) | Populus trichocarpa ectomycorrhiza microbial communities from riparian zone in the Pacific Northwest, United States - 15_EM | ecosystem: Host-associated > Plants > Roots > Unclassified | place... | reverse complement strand
AATGAGGTCGGGCTGGACTTTACAATCATGAATCCATCCTAGCCTTGCCCCAATGTATTGCGCACCTCAAATCGCCTGTCCCATGAATCCATCCAAGGCAATGCATGGAAGGGTCGACCCAAAGTAGAAAACAATATTGTCCTCCACCTCCATGATTGGCACCTCAAATCCAAGCCATGCCTGCATGTAGGAGAGGGTCCCAACGGAGAAAACATTGTCAATGAAAACCTCTCTATTTCTGCTGTATTCTGAAACCTACTTCAGCCATTCAGCAATGTTTTAAGAGTGGTTTTTTCTTCGACCTGTACTCCCTCGTAGTTTGCCTCTTTCTAAATAATTGCTGCTCTCAGTTTTCATAATAAAAAACAAAAACACGACAAAACTAGCACAATCTAGGAGTTGCAACCTTGCAGATGAGTTTAATTAAGACAACATCAAGGGTTTCACTAAAGAGAAAATTAACACGATTCATGACTGCTATCCAATCAGCACGCCAATTGGCCTCTTAATAGATATGATGCATGGGAATTTGCCAGGGATGATACAGAAACTTCTGGATGGAACTAACAAATTGCAGATCGCATCTATCCAAATGCGAACGCTTGAGAATTATATATATCAACAGCCATCTTCGAATCAACTTCCACAATAATCTTTCAGTATTCTTTACCCTATACTAACTATAATAGCATCAAAATGCTAAATGAAGAGCTATAAATAAAATAAAATATTATTTTAGCTCTTCAATGCTTATTTTATATGCTTTAGGAGGAGTGCTAAACAAAATGTTATTCCAACATGTATTGCAAAAATACTAAAACACTATTCATTGTATTTTTTTCCATTAATTTTTTTTCTTCTGATTTTTTTTAAATATACGTTTTTTTAATTTATTTTTTATAAGATTATTCTAGTCTCATAACTCGAGAGTTTACCTAAGTTGACTTGGCTTATTTTATTATTATTTTTTTTAATTTTATTCTTTAATATTAGATTGATTGAACCGAATCATATCAAGTTGTTAAAATAGTTGTGTATCAAATATATTGAAATACAATTGGCTCTTCTAAATAGCTTTTTATTATTGGAGTGCACATAAGCAAAAAAGCTATATTTATATACTATTCAAATAGCTATATTATCAATTTCACTCTTCTAAATAGCATCTTACATTGGAGATGCTCTAACACCTCTTTCATATTTAAACTATTTTTTTTCTTGTAAATAATGCTATTGAAATAATTTTTTTACAAAATGTTTTTATACAGACATAAATGATTGTTACTTTTGACATAAATCACCAATCATTTATCATTTATAAAATCCATACTTTAGCTCTAATCAATTAACATTTTAATATGTAAGATTTATTATGAAAATTTTGTTTTAAAATTATATGATATATTAAAAGAGATGGGCATTTAACTATAGTCTTTACATCATGTAGCAAGACCCAAGACACTATGGATTGCACTATTACTCTATATTGCAATCTTCATTGTTCCTAAGACATGAAAAGGTTCAATTTAGGTGTTTATGTTTTGATTCTAAAACTTTATTTTTCACATGTTTTTAGTTCTTCAAAGTTGAGAGAAAATAGAGAAAGTGACTGAAAAATAGATAGGAGAGAGAAAACTTGGGATCGGCCATAGAAAAGGATGATCTTATCATCAATGGATTCTCTTGCAGAGGAGATTTGATGCGATCCAAGCAACACTAAATGATCCATTTGAGGTTTCAGTTGGTCTAATAATAAGGCTTAGGGCTAAGAAGTTCAAAAAAGCTTTCAATGGACTTCTTCGAGATACATGAACTAAGATAGACTTCAAAAGGGTAGTAAATAATGAAAATCAAGCCTTGATTAATCTAAATCATGTTCAAGAAGGGCTTGTTGGTGGAACCAAGACTGAGTTTTTCTATCAATTTCTTTTGCTTGAGAGTACATTAAAAAAATCATAAAGTTTAGGGTGAAAAATCAAGGAATTGTTCAAGGATATTTTTTTTTTCACTTAAGTTCAGGGAAGTATTTTAAAATTTGGCCTTGATTAAATTCTAACCACCTCTCCCACGTACACACCCCCAGACAGGTGCCACCATAAAAGCAAAAAGCCACCAACATGCGATCCTTGAACCACAGACATCCAGTGATGGAGCAAGCAAACGCCACCTTAGAAAACAAACGCAAGCATCATTTTCATAAAACAACAACAACAATATCATCTCAGAAAGAAGCAAAAATCAGTCTCTAAAATGGAAAAAAACCCAACCCTAAAATCTCATATCTTAAATCAAAACTCCCTCACACTATCAATTAAACAAATTCCAATCAATTCAGCGCAACAAAAAAAAAACCATAATTTCAGTAATTTTGAACTTAACCGCTAGTGGACCTTCTCTACACATGATTTCTTTGATTATAAAAGTATTAATTTGTTTTATTAGGTTTAAATAGATAATTTATTATATTAATTTGATGTTTTTCTTTTTAATTTTGCAGATAGAGTTGTGTTAGTTTCCTATAATATATTAGGTGTTGAAAATGCATCAAAGCATCTGGATTTGTAGTTTAAATTTCCATCGAAATTCTTGGAATGGGAACGACAAAAGGCATTTCTATATAAAGAGATATGTCATTATAATGCAGCGATACTATGTTTTCCGATAGGTCAAGTTTCACTCTTTTTTTCGTTGAATTTTGTTATTGTACTCGTATACAATGAAAGTGTGGCACAATAAAGGAAATACTATAGTTGGGATTATAATTTCTTTACTATGAGAATACATTTTTATGTTTTTGTAAGTTTGGGTTTTATCCATCATGTTTCTTGTATAACGTAGACTACCGACTTGCTTGTAGTTGAGAAATTGTTCTTGCTCTTTTTCTTTTTTTGTATTCTATATCAAACATTTAGCAACTCATATTCTCAATACAGATTCACCCTAGTGCATGAAGAACATTTAGAGTTCCAGAGTTTTGGCCTTCAAAATAATGTTGCTCAATTTTATGTTTTAAAGACACGCTAAGGGTTGGTTGATATGACTGGTTTGTTTTTCTTATTTACTTTTTTCTTTTTGTTTCTGATTGCGACAACAATATATGTTATATCCAACAATAAATGTATAACTTGGATGAAGCCCTATTTTTTTTTTGTTTTACATGTCTTTTATAGCTTTGATTTTTATTTTAGAGGAGCAAACACAATCTAGACCAAGTTTTATATTGGCTAATGCTGGTAAAAGTTGTGGCATTATGATAATTTGGCTCTTTTTAACATCGAAAGCTCCTCTTTATGTTTGAATTTTCATAGATTGTAAGGTCTATGATGGTGCTATTACATCAGTTTTAACCTCTATTCAAGCGTCATGTAAAACATTGCGATTTCCAAAACTTTTGGAAATAACATAATGAAATTCATGAAAAGGAATGATAGATATTTTGATGATTTCATTAATATCATTTATGACTTTATCATCTTTCTTTCCTAATTTTTTATTCTGCTTTGCATCCATTGGTTTTATAAATTATGACCTCAAAAGAAATTTTTGTTTGCGAAGCATATTCATCATTTGCAAGCTTCTTGGCATGGTTAAACATTTATTGGTTTCATTAGCTTCCATTTTCCTGAGTTACTCAAATGAATGAAAGTCAATCAGAATCTGACTTATGTATGCAAGAATCAAAGTAAGTTCAAATGCATTATGTTGTATAGTGTAATACATTCATGCAGATTATTGTTTAAAGTCGGATAATTAGATAACTTATGGTTTGTAATAACATAACTTTTGAAGCAAATATTAAAAGCCGAAAACAACATTTGATCTTCAAGTAATCTTCGCATAAAACCTTAAACCAACTCTAGATCTGTCTAACAAGATCATTGGGACTCCTAGGAAATTTTAAATACCATTTTAACTAGATCTGTTTAACAAAATAAATCCAAATAAGACTTAAAACTAACACTCAAGACAATGTTTTTCTGATGATCATAAAGAACATGAACCCATTTTATCCAGAAAACATAACATACATTGTCAAACCCAAACAATACATTTTAGGGCTCTAAACCAACTTAATTAGCCCCAATAAACCACATTATCATAAACAAACAGATTTGAATAAAAAAACACTAACAAATAACCTTAAATCATCAAGAACATGTATAAGACTTCAACTTCCAAAACTGTAGCCCTATTATCAGCCAACAAAAACATCAAAACTCAATCCAAAACTAACTCTTTAAATACTTAAGACCCAAACTAAAATCAGGAACCAAGAACATGCATTAACAACCTATATAAAAGCCATCAAACACTTACATTTGACAGATTCCAAAACTATTATGCTTCATCAAAACCAAACACATAAATACCTTTTAAACATCCCAACAACATTAACAACAACTTCAAAACATGATTAAGCAATCAAGACAACATTTTCATTCATCAATCCACATAAATGCTAAAACCCAAAATAATGCCAAAAGGTTTCAAAAACATCATTAAACATTGAAAAGGCATGAAAGGGTAAGCCACATGGACTCCACCCTTAATTTTTCAGATGGTTATACCTTCTCTAAGCTTATTAGTTATAGGCTGCTATTTCCCATCTCCTTTTCTTCTTTCCCTTTCACTTTCTACTCTTTCTAACCTTCACAATAGGGTCTATTAATAGAGTGTTTCCCTCATGATTTTCCATGTTCTTTTTTTTTTCCTCTCAAATTTTCTAAGGGGTATTTATAGGGTTTTTTCTAGGGTTTTTGATGGATTCTAACATAGAGTGATCAAAGCTTAGCCCTTTGATCAAAATAAGAGAGCTCAAGACAAATGCTAATAGCTGGAACCTTTTTTCTTCAATGGTTTTTTAGTGCTGGTGGTTTTGTCTAGGTGGTTTTCTCTTTCTTGGAGACAAAGACATGCATTTCTCACCTTCTGATCTTGGATGAAAGATTTATGGCCCTTGATAAGAACCCTCTCAGAGTTTTTAAGTGTGAACACACAAAAAGGTTAGGTGGTTTTGCACAAATAGGGATCTTAGTCAAGGTTAACTGAATTGGTCACTTTTGAGGCTTTATCAAAGAAACTATAATGTAAACGTCATTGGAGACTACTTGAGCTTGGTAGAGGAGATACACACCTTTCATTTAGATCCATCCTTGCTCCATTTGGAGGTTTGTAACTCTATATTCATTCCCTTGAAAGTGCCAACTTGATCAACCTAAAATCTGAAAATGCAGTAATGGCTGATCAGGGACAAGATGTTGAAAATTTCTATGGAATAATTGGGATGTAAATGTCAAATTTCATGGAAATGAGGTTGTAGAGGGGATGTTCTTCTTCCATTTACAAAAGCCCTCGTGCTATTTAGAGGTCTAGAACTCCATGACAAGCTCTTGGAAGGTGCCAACCTGATCATCCAAAACTGTCAAAGAAGGAGATGAATAGTGGGTGAATGACACATTGTCTAGTTTAAACCCCTAGAAATTAGGGTTTTTAATTTAGGATCTCACAAATTTAATTTTAGTCCTTATTCTTCTAATTTCTTTTAAACACCTGTAATTGTCTCCCAAACTCTGAATTTCATGCAATTTAATCCCTACCAAACTCAATCATCAGCCCCAAAGTTTAACGCCATTTTCATCCTGGTCATTAGTTTCTGATTTGTGTACTTGGACACTTAATTGACCATCAAACTTTTAATTTTCTTCAATTTAGCTCCTGGTTTGGTTAATTTCAGACTCTAAAGTCTTGCACCTTTTATGATTTGGTCCTTCGTTTTATGATTCGAGCAATCTTTATCTGTAAACACCAAAAAAAAAAGAAGTAAAGCCGAAATGACTCCACCATCGTCGCTAATTTTTGAATCGGCAGCGACATAGTTTTTAGCTGTCGATTTTTGAATCGGCAGCGATAAAGTTTTTTTTTTTTATTGTTGATTTCTAAATCAGCATCGGCAAAGTTTTTGGCTGTCGATTTAGAAATCAGTAGCGACATAGTTTGGTTGCTGAGTTCTAAAACGCTGTTTTTGTTGTCGATTTTTGAATCGGTAGTGATGCAGTTTTCACTGTCGATTTCTAACTCAGTTTTTGCTGTCGATGTCTGAATCAGCAGCGAAATAATTTTTGCTGCCGATTTCTGAATCAGCAGCAGCTGAGTCTAATTAAAAGTTTAGGGAACAAACCAGATTGTCTTTAGGAGCTAAGAGGGAGGGGTAAAACCATTGGACAGACCAAAACAGGTATAAGAACACATCTAAACCAACCCCAAACACCCCACCTCATTTAATGGGGAGTATAAATGCAAGGAGAGAGAGAGAAGGTGACCCTTCCTTTTCCCAAAGTTTTCTGCAGTTGCTGCATGTTCAGTTGCATGTTTCTTTTCTCTTCCTCCTTCCCAACGAAAACTTAAACCAAACCAGCAGAAAGTGCCTTTTGAACATGAGAGAGAGAGAAAGAGTTGAGACCTTGAGTAAAGGCTGAACAGCTTCTTAGAGGAAAGGAGAAGGGGTTGTAAACAGTGGAAAATAACTGACAGAAGAAAGAGAACCGAGAGAGGAAGAAGAAAGGGGAGAACCAGGAGAAGAGAGAAGGAATACTACCAAACTATCCAGACCCACTTAGATTCGAAAGGTAAGGGTCATATAGTCTCTTTCCCCCCTTATTCTTGAGACCCAAAATCGAAAATGATGAGGGGGTCCCTAAGAAAATTGACCTAAGACCCTTATGCTAGTTGTGAAGGAAACCAAAATCAACTAAGAGGACAAGGAAACAAAGAAGAAATGAGGCCAATTTCCAGAATATCAAACAAAGAAAAAATGAATAAAATGGAAAGAACAAAATATGGTAGAGGCCCGACCATAGTTATGGGGTTGGCCAAAATGCATTGTGTAAGAAAATGCATGTGTGTGTGTGTTCATTTTAAGATCATGTAACTCTACTGGGATTCGATGATAGATATGTGCTGGAATTAAAAATGCATGTGTGTTCATGTTAAGATCATGTAACTCAGTTAGGATTTGATGATAAATATATGCTAGAATTGAAAATGTATATGTGTGTTCATGTTAAGATCATTTGTGATTCGCTGTCGAAATTAAGTTGTCTGCAGTGAATTAGCATTTGCTGCTGAAAGTGAGTGTTCTGCAGTGGATTTGTGATTCGCTGCCGAAATTGAGTTGTCTGCTGTGAATTAGCGTTCGCTGTCGAAAGTGTATGTTTTGCAGCAAATTTGTGATTCGTTGCTGAAATTGTGTTGCATGCAGCGAATTAGCATTCATTGCCAAAGCTGTGTTGTCTGCAGCGAATCAACATTCATTGCTGAAAGTGTGTTTTCTGTAGCGAATTTGTGATTCACTATCAAAATTGAGTTGTCTGCGGCAAAATAGCATTCGCTGCTGAAATTGTGTTGGCTGCAGCAAATTAGCATTTACTACCGAAATTATGTTGGCTGCAGCGAATGAGCATTCACTGTCAAAATTATGACGTCTACAACTAATTTGTGATTCGCTATTGAAACTGAGTTGTCTGCAGCGAATCAGTATTCGCTGCCAAAAGTGTGTGTTCTGCAATGAATTTGTGATTCGCTGCCAAAATCATGTTGTCTGCAGCGAATTAGCATTCAGTGCCGAAATGGTGTTGTCTTCGACGAATCAGCGTCCGCTGCTGAAAGTGTGTTGTCTGCAGGGAATTTGTGATTCATTGCCAAAACTGAGTTGTCTGCAGCGAATCACTGTTCGCTACCAAAAGTGTGTTCTGCAGCGAATTTTTGATTCGCTGCCGAAACTAAGTCATCTGCAGCGAATTAGTGTTCGTTGCCAAAAGTGTGTTCTGCAGTGAATTTGTGATTCGCTGCCAAAATCGAGTTGTCTGCAGCGAATGCTATCGAGTTGTCTGTAGCGAATTAGCATTTGCTGCCGAAGTTGAGTTGTTCTGCAGGGAATCAGCATTCGCTGCCGAAAGTGTATTGACTGCAATGAAATTACGATTCGCTGCCGAAATTGAGTTGCATGTAGCAAATTAGCATTCGCTGCTGAAAGTGTGTTGGCTGCAGCGAAGTAGGATTCGCTGTCGAAATTGAAGTGCTTGTAGCGAAATAGTTTCCTTTGCCGAATTGTGCAGCCTGCAGCAAATAAGTTTCCGCTGCCAAATTGTGTGGCTTGTAGTGAACTAGTTTTCGTTACTAATTTTCTACAATAGACTCCCCAGTCATAAATGACTTAAATGCGTGAAACAACTTCATTATATGATGGTGTAAAATGTGGAACACTTGAATGTGGACATATGGATTCTTGAAATAAGTATGATGATGAATGTGATTTGAGGATGCAAATATACTGATTTGTGGCATTGATGTCATAGGTGGTGTGGCCTGAATCGGTCCATCATCAGGACAAGGACAACTTGCAGGTGGAACATGTAAGTGGTTTCCATCTTTTTCTCATATGATGTTTATGTTTTGTAATGATTTACGTATGATGATATATTATTAAATCCTTGTTGAATGATGAAACCACGATGAAGTGTTTGATTAAATTCTTGATGATTGTCGATACGACTATGAAATGTCGATCGGGTTCTTGTTGATTGTTGAAACAATGAAGAAAATGTTAATGTTCTAAAATGACTTGTTTGAGGTGGATATATTATTGTATTACGATGAATATTAAATAGACTATGAGATGTTGATTGGGCTATTATGAATTTAGGTTGTTGATGAATGCTAATATGAGTATTATGAATGATCTACTGTTGTATTTTATTGAATGGTTGTATAAGTATTACGAAAGATCTACTGTTGTATTTTATTGAATGTAATTGTTACGAATGGTTGTATGAATATTACGAAGGATCTACTGTTATATTTTATCAAATGAAATTGTCACGAATGGTTGTATGAGTATTACAAAAGATCTACCATTGTATTATACTGAATGTTAATTATCACAGATGGTTGTATGAGTATTACGAGGGATCTATTGTTGTATTATATTGAACATTAATTATCATGAATGGTTGAATGAGTAATACGAAGGGTGTACTGTTGTGTTACTGAATGCTAAACTGTTTGTTTGTTTGTGTATTACGAAGGATCTATTATAATGTTTTATTAAATGTTAAACTATTACGGAACACATGTACAAGTATCACGAAGGGTCTGCTATTATGTTGCAGTGAATATCAAGTTGTTATGAATCGTTTGAACACTTCAAGGGATATTACCATGTTACAGTGATTTCATAAACCGTCTTTAAAACGTTTGATTGGTTGATGATTAGTTTCGGCTAATGGCATCTGAATGGATGACCGGGACAAATGATTGATTAACTTTGGCTAATGGCATTTGAAGGGATGATCGAGATAAATCATTGATTACCTTCAGCTAATGGCATTCGAAGGGATGCCCGGGACAAACGATTGATTAGCTTTGGCTAATGGCATCCTAAATGAGTGGCTGGGAAGAATAAATGATTAGGTTCGGCTAATGGCATCCTAAACGGATGACCAAGATGAATAAATGACTAGCTTCGGCTAATAGCATCCTAAGTGAATGACTAGGATGAATAAATGATTAGCTTTGGCTAATGGCATCCTAAACGGATGACCAAGATGAATAAATGACTAGCTTCGGCTAATAGCATCCTAAGTGAATGACTAGGATGAATAAATGATTAGCTTTGGCTAATGGCATCCTAAATGGATGACTGAGATGAATAAATGACTAGCTTCGACTAATAGCATCCTAAGTGGATGACCGGGATGAACAAATGATTAGCTATGACTAATGGCATCCAAAGTGGATGTCCAAGATGAATAAATGATTGGCTTTGGCTAATGGCATCCTAAGAGGATAGTTGGATTTGAGAGTTATGAGTTAGTTTCAAGAATTGATGTGTTCATGTATATTATGTTTTGTATATACTTAGTATATGAAAGAACTACAATTGTTATGCTTTAAATAGAGAATAACGTTAGTTCGGCTAACGATATTCGAGATGAATGATCGGGTTTGAGTATTGTAATTTGCCTCGGTAATTGATGAATTATTAACGGTGGTATTTACATAAGTAAGGAGAAATGATAGAATTACACTCTTTTGGTCCATGAATGAAATGTAATTCTAATATTGCTTTATTATGTTTTTTTTTAAAATTGCCTATAATGCTTGAAATTATCTTGTGCTATAAAATGGACATCATACCAACATGGTGTGTAGGGAAATCTGTTTCGCAGCTCACACAATTTGAAAAGAACTATATATTCGCATGTTATGGGTGATATGAGTTCTATAGGAACGGACATGTTGATCACTCAATTAATCGTCTGACCCCTTTTGTAAAGACTAATAATGAAAAATTGAAATGGAACACGGATGTGAATCTGTGAACAAGTTGATATGATGTGTATGAATATAGATCTAAGGTATTCATCTAATGAGGATGTCATGTTGTGAAATTACATGAGGTCATGATAACGAAAGTACTAGTTATGTAACTTGTTGTTTGACACTTTGTATGAACTCGTGATGTTAATGATACTAGAACAAGAATTTGAATTTATAAGTATGTCAATATTATGATGTAATGTAAACCTATGAGTATGGAAATATAATATTATGGGCACATGTATTGAGAATCCGTTTTATAGGAATGTTAATTTACGTTATCATACATAGATTGTGCCTTGTTAATGAACAAAATGCAATGATAAATCTGAAGAATGATATTGTGAAAAACATCCAGAAACTAAATGATAAAAAAAAAATTCCATCAATTTTGGCATTGAAAAAGTTGGGTCATTACATTATCAAAATCCTTAAAAAGTTTCCTAAAACAAAATACTCTTTAAGGGTAAAATCTTAAGACGAGTACCTTGTATTGTGGACTTAGTTATCAATACTATATGGATGTGATTTTTTTGTTATGTCTTAACTTCCATTCACCCATGCAGATTTCACCACGTTTCCTCTTGATTGACGACACATCATGTAACAACACTATTTTAAAGTTGAGGTTAAACCATATGCAATGCATGCCTTTCGATATATAGCCCCTCTTTTCTTTATAATCTCTTCATTTGATTACTGAGAGTTGTAATTTCCAAGGTTGTCACTCTTGCCAGCTCATCTTCTCAGTTTATCCGAGCAAGTCCATGCACGTTACTTTCAAATCTTGATTGTTGAGCTGCCTTTATAGCCTTATTCTTTTTGTAAGTATTTAGGCCATGACGAATACTATCCTAATTGGGAATGCATTAGAACTCCTTGTCTTATGACAATGTTGTTTTTCGTGTGCTTTTCTCAAATACACATGAAACACGCTTTGTTTTTATTTAGAGGTGTTTTCCCTAACAATGATTTTGTAAGATTTATTTTGTTTTTTAAAAAACCTGAGAATTTCGCTGTCATGTCAAATAGCAATGTTCATGCAACTCTCATGATTTGTATTAGTTCTTGAAGAAAGATATTTTATCATGGTGATTGGTTTAGGAGATGACTCATTTGAAGTCTTGTGTTTGAATTTTCTCAACAAAGACGAATAGCTATTCACTTTATCATGACTCTTATGAATGCTTCCTTATGTTTTGAGAGTGCCATCCCTCAGTCTTTCTCGCTTGGTTGATTAAAATGGACTTTTTAAGGCACGTAATGAAGGTTGAGTTTCATGGCTACCAAAGAAAATAAATTCACAAGCTCAAATGGTGTTTGAGGATCTTTATGGGTTTAGGATCACTTTCACTCCCTTATACCACTTCATCCTCTTTTGCTTTCCTGCACATGTTATGCTAGCAGAGACCTTCGCTTATAGAAGTTGAGAGAAGGGATTTTTCTAGGTTTTTCATTTTTACTCTAAACCTTTAATCGAACACCTAATCAGCTTTTCCTAAAATCTCTTTATTTGCTCATATCAAACTTTTTATAAGAATCAAGATACCAATTCCTTTTTTTATTTCAATCCCTTAATCGAAAACCCAAACATGTTTCTTCGTTCAAGAGTTCTTTAACTATTTTTCTTTTCTTTGTTTGTCGAAGTTGTAGGAGAAACATTTGCTTGCTTTTCAGATACCCATGTATCTTTTCAAGATTTGTCACTTAGCAAAGCCCCCTTATATTTTTTGGTTCCCGGGCTTTCCTATTTTGCGGTCCTCAATTAAGATCTCATGGATTCTATGCACAAATATTCTACTTTTTTGGGTTTTCCAATCACTTTCTCATCGTTGATGGACATTCTCAAATACCTTTATTTTCACCATCTTCTAATACTTCCCTTTAAGAGATATATTCATTTCTAGAGGATGTCAAAAATGGTATTTTCTGATTTCAAGCAAGATTGGTCAGGATTAATAAATTTTGATGTCATTACCATAGTGATTTGCATGAAATTGTTTTAGAATTTCATGATTCATGAAAATTTTATCGTATTTGTTTCATATAGCTTTTGCACAACAAACTTTGATGGTTGAGTTATCCATTTGGGTTTTTGGGTACTTAATCATCTCCTAAGGAGTTGCTTGGTGAATCATTACTCTATACATATCATTGATTTTTCTTGAAATCATTAGCCAAAGTCAAATCTTGAAAATCTTTGTTTAAGAGAAAATAATTTTTGAAAAAAGATTTTTGTTGAGGCTTTTGACATCATTTACGAAATACACAAGATGTAACGGGAATGAATAATCAAACTTTATTGATTTAAAAGAGATGCGTATATTATGCATAGTATTGCCTTACAGAATCAAAGTTCATAGGCCTAGGCAAGTCGTCTCCATCCATTCTTGTCAACAAAAGAGCTTCCCTAGAGAATGTTTTCTTCACTACATATGGGCGTTCGTAGTTGGATTCCTATTTACTTTGATCTTTACCAGGTAGAGTTAAGATCTTTCTCAGCAATAGATCTTCTTCTTGAAATACCATGAGTCTAACTTTCTTGTCATATGATTTAGTCATTCTTTGGTGATACAACTGGTGATGACATATTGCATCTAACCTCTTTTCACTTATTAGATTTAATTGTTTGAATCTTATTTTGAACCAATTAACTTTCTCAAGTTTTGATTCCATCATTACCCTTAGAGATGAGATTTCTTCTTCTAGCAGCATTATTGCTTCCATTTTATAAACCAACAAATAAAGTGTAGTAGTTATAGACATTCTTATTACGGTGTGATAGGCATGAAAAAAAAAAGTATTTCATGCTAGTCCTTGTATGTGACTACCATCTTTCGCATAATCTTTTTTATATTCTTGTTGGCAGCTTCTACAACACCGTTCATCTTTGGCATGTATGAAGATGAATTTGCATGCTTGATTTTCCATTTCGTATAAGGCTATACTATCATTCTTCCATTAAAGTTTTGAGAATTATTAGTCATTATCCTTTCAGGTGCTTCATATTGACAGATTAAATCTCTTTCAATGAATCTTTTCATTATCCTTTCAGGTTACATGAGCATATGAACTGACTTTTACCCATTTTGTGAAGTAGTCAATGGTCATTTGGATAAACCAATACTCATTGCTAGTTTTTATATAAATGGCCATGGAAATGTTATATTGAATGGAGGAGCTGGAGTTGCATTTATCTTATTATTGTACACCTAGAATTTATGGCATTTTCTAACATATTATATGCAATCCTTTTTCATGGTCATCCAGAAATATCCTGACCTTTGTATTTGTCTAGCCGTCATATGTCCACTAACAAGAGTTGCACAAATCCCCTCGTGAGCTTCTTGGAGCGCCTTTTTTGCTTTTGTCCTATCCAAACATCTCAACAATGTTTCGTCGGACGACCTGTTGTATAACACTTCTGCATTAAGGTAAATAGTCTATGGCTAACCTTCGCAAGGTTTTCATACATGTATTGAATACCCTAAAGGGATACTTCTAGTGTTGGATAAACTGTTTGATATCATAATACCACAGATTCCTATTCATTTCTCCATCAATTGAGCAATAGTGGGCCAGAGAATTCCTAATTGCAATACTTATGAGTTGCACTATGTTCCCATAATTGATTTTGGCCATGGAAGTTAAAATGGCCAAAGCATCAACAAATTGGTTTTTTTCTCTTCCCATATCAAGGAGTTTTATCTTGTCAAATTCTTTTGCTAGTTTGGACATATATTCTTGATATGACCTCAACTTCTCATTTTTTGTTTGTCATTCTCCTTTCACTTAGCAGATTATCAGCATTGAGTATCCATAGACATTAAATTTATTTATCTTCAACTCTAATACAACTTCTAATCCGAGGATGCAAGCTTCATACTCAGCCGTATTATTGGTGCATTTATATTGTAGCTTGATCGAAACAGGGTATTGCTTTCTATTAGGGAAAACTATCACTACTTTTGCTCCATTACCTTATATATTTACTACTCCGTCAAAATACATTGTCCACTGGTCTAGTTTTTCTTCTTTTTTTACTACTAGCAAATCTTCATCTCGAAAATCAAAATTCAAAGGCTCATAATCTTCAATTGCATTGTTCGGCAAATGATCGATGATATCATTTATTTTCATGGCTTTTCTTGTCATGTACACAATATCATACTTAACCGACAACATCTTCCATATTGTTATTCTACTTGATAAATAAAGCTTTTCAAAGATATATTTGAGAGGATCTGGTTTTGAAATCAGTCATGTAGTGTAATACAATATGTACTATCATAGTCATTTTGTAGCCCATACAAGTGCACAACAAAGCTTCTCTACCATTGTGTGTATCTAGACTTGCAATCTGTGAACTTCTTACTTAGATAATAGATTGCTCTCTTATTTCTTACGAACTCATCATGTTACTCGAGTACACATCCCATTGTTTTTTTTTGTTGTTGTCAAATACAAAATCAACAGTTTGCCAGGAACGGGAGGCACCAACAAAGGTGGATTTTGCAAATACTGATTGATTTTATCGAAAGTTTCTTGGCATTCCTTGTTCCATACCCTAGAATTTTTCTTTCAAATGAGTCGAAAGATTGGCTCACAAGTTGTTGTCATTTGAGATATAAACCGAGTAGTGTAATTTAAATGACCTAAGAACCCTCTTACTTTTTATTTTATTTTAGGAACTTGCATGACCTGAATTGCTTTTACTTTATCTGGGTCGACTTCAATACCTTGGCTACTTACCACAAATCCTAGCAGCTTTCCAAATTTTACCCCGAATGAGCAAATTATGGGGTTTAGCTTTAACTGATACTTTCTCAACCTTTCAAAAAGCTTTCTCAGATTCTGACAAGGTCTTCTTTCTTTTTGGATTTAACAATCATTTTGTCCATATACACCTTCACTTTTTTATGCATCACGTTGTGGAATAGAGTTAACATTGCCCTTTTATAAGTGGCCCTAGTGTTTTTTAGTTTGAATGGCATCACCTTGTAGTAAAAGGTTCCATACGAAGTAATGAAGGTTGTCTTCTCTTTATCTTCATTGGTCATTTTGATCTAGTTGTACCCATAGAAACCATTCATAAAGAAATATGTTGAGCTTTTCGTCGTATTGTCAACTAGAACATCAATATGTGGCGAAGGGAAGTCATTTTTCGAGCTTGTTTTATTTAAAGCCCTATAGTCTATATATACCCTTAGTTTGCTATCTTTCTTGGGAGCTACTACTATATTAAATAACCATTAGGGGGTACCTAACCACCTCTAAAATTCAGCATCGCATTGGCGTTTTATCTTGGTTTCACTTTGAGCACCTTATCTGGACGAGTTCTTCCTAGTTTCTGCTTCATAGGTATATTTTCTTCAGTTAATGGTATCTTATGTATTAAAATGTTAGTATTTAAATCAGACATATCTGGGTAGGACTAAGCAAACATATCAACATACCCGCGTAACAGAGAGATCAAGTTTTCCCTTTCGCTAGTAGTGAGTAGAGTCCCTATATTTAATTCTCTTTCATCTTGCCCTGCACCGACATTAATTGTCTTCAATTCTTCTTTTGTTGGTTTCCTAGCTCGCTCTGATTGTTCTAATAGCTTAGCGAATTCTTTTATATCATCCTTTTCCCATTCATTTTTTTCCATTGCAATTGTGTTCAAATCAAGATTTGGCCATTCATTCTCAGTTTAATGTGCTAATGATTTTTTAGACAATCCGCTTTCAAATTTCCCAAAAGCGGAAGGTGTTTCAGTATAAGTAGGTATTTTGCAAAGAGACGAAAAAAATTATAAAATACATAATCTCATTAATAGAATAAAGGCTCAATTACAATGGAAACCATATATTGACATCTTTAGCCAAGATTGCCAACTTGGTATGAAAGCATAGACAAACACATAGATAAACAGAAAGCATACAAAAACACATTAGAACAACATCATCATTTACTTTTTGAAGACTATGTGAGCCTTTTGGGTCACCTAAAGGTCTTGGTTGCCTTTTTCTCTATGGTGTGGACAGTTAGTTGCGGTAGCAACTCTTTTCTTTCCATAGCCTTTTCATTCTCACTGCAACTCATGACCTTTTTGTCATCTTGTTCCAATATGATGATGCCCATAGCAACCAAGTCTTAGGAAGGGATATCTGTCATATCTTCAGAGTGCATTACATAAACAACCTTGTGGAATGATACATGGATCAGGGGGATGACAATCTCTTCTTCTTCCAGTACCTTTCCTTTCAGCACGGCTAGCCTTGTTTCTCGTTTGATATCGACAACCCTTTTATAGTCTTCTCTTTCACGCTTAAAGTTGAGCCCAAATCTCTGATTAGCAGTCTCCAACCTTATTGAACTTATCCTCTCAGGATTTCTAAAGATAGGATTATGTTGGAAAAAGAAGTCTATGCTTTAATAAATATTTGGATGTTATTCTTGCGGCTTCAAAAATCACCATTTTTCTCAGTATAATGTTTTCTAGCACCCATTTTGCGTTAACAATTTCAAAAACATGAAGATTTCCATCTTTGCTCCCTTCGACTTTTATGTAAGGAACTGCCACATTCTACATCATTGCCAATGTTTCTTCAGCCTTAACTATTACAAATGTTATATTCATAATATACTTCAAACACTAATGCAAGAATGATGTCACGGTGCTAGTGACGTGTGTCCAAGGCCTTTCTAGTAACATTTTGTATGACGGGTGGGTGTCTATCACTTTCAAAGTTATTTAAAAAAACCCGTGGGCCAATGAACAACTCTATTTCAATGGTTATCACCACTTGCTTTAGAGAACCATTATAAACCCTAGTCGTCATGGTGCGTGGCAGCGTATGTGTTGAATCAACTAGCATTTCATTCAGCATGTGTTTTGGGAGTACATTTAAAGTTAAACCATTGTCCACTGATACTTTGCCAATGGTGCAATCCTTGCACCTTATATTGATGTATAGAGGTTTATTATGACCTGTTCCCCTAGTATCGAGCTTGTCTTTAGTGAAGTATAGATAATTTGTTGCATGGATTCTTCTGACCAGATGTCTTTAGTCCTTTGGGTCATGTTTTGGGGCACAGATGCCTCGTTCAAAAACTTTTTGCAGCGCATTGCGGTGAGGTTTAGAACTTAGGATAAGAGACATAAGGAATATATTAGTAGGGGTTTTCTTCAGCTATTCTACCACACTATACTCACTATACTCACTATGTTTCATCAGCTTTAGCATAAAAATCTTGTTTTTGGCTTGGTTTCCTTGTGGGTTAGTGAGCTAGTTTATAAGAAGAGGCTTAGCAAAGTTGATATTGGATATTTGGGAAACCAGGTGTTGCAATGTTGCGGTCACACAAATTAATTATCTTTGTTTAAATAAACAAGATAGTATAAAGCAAGCAAGGGGTCGATCCCACAAGGAAGGTTTAGTTCAGATTTTTATGCTATATGATATGCAATTGGGGGGGGGGCTGAGGTTATTTAGGCTATAGCAGAATTAAACAATCAAGCTAAATTAAATAAATAAAAAAACTATCAAGAGTACAAACCTTGGTTTCAAGCAGACGTCCACCTATAAAAATCAGAACCGATCATTGAAACAATACATAAATTTATATTCTAAACATTTGTCTTTTCTTAACATTGGTTAGTTACCAGATCTACCGTATAACTAACCCTAACCATCAAACAACCACAGTGTCTGCACTAGTAATTTAATTCAATGACAGTCTTATGAACTAGATAAGTTGATTAATCTAGACAACATAATTATCCGCAGTCCATGTTTGATTTGATTGAATGTTTCCCCTAAGATTAACAACCTTGATCTGCCACAAATATTAATCCCAATTGCTTCACAAGTTTATATACCACAACTCCGGTTTTGATAGCAAACTTAGCAATAGATTGTTTACAATAACAACTTAGAGTCCGCTTTAACAATTAAAATAAACAATCATATGAAATAAGCATAGAAAAACAAGCATGTTCATCATATAAACTGAAAAGAAAAGGTAAAATAAATCTCATAATTCTTGAAATTTGAAGGTTTCTGTGTCCTTGCAACCAAGAAAAAGAGCTTAGCCTTGCATATCTATTGAACAACTAATCAAAAAGAAAGAAGACTGCATGATTTCAGGTTTTTAGAGGAAAGGGTGTGTTTTTCTTCTCTTTCTAGCCGCCCTCTTTTCTTTCTCTCTTTCTTTTCATATCCTAAGAAACCCTCCTCCCTTTTCTACAAAATAGTCATTTTCTAAGTAGACAATTTACATTTACGTATTTCAATAACTATTTTCCTAAAAAAGGAGAAATAGTCTTGCATAAAATCTTCAAGCTTGGACTTTTGACTTAGAGGAGCTAAATTGCCGAAATAAAGACTTGGATGTCAGTTTGGATGCTTTGAGAGTCTTTTGGAGTTGTTTCTTTATAAAACCTGTCTACTGGCATAATTTATATGTCATCTTAGACAAATCATATTGTCTCATATAAGCTCCTTTTCTACTAAAATTTGGAAGGATGATAGGTCTTTGAGTCAGGAATCCAAAAAAATTGAGTTTTCATCTAATGGACTTCTCTACCTCAAGATTTCAAGTCAAAATGGATGAAGGTCAACACTGGTGGAACACACGATTTGTCTTTGAAGGCTGCAATTTCCATGCTCTTTCTCTTTTTATTTTTTTTTCCATAGATGTATAGAAAGGTATGGATGTTAGCTTTCTAATTCCATTGGAATCACTTCATTTTGACCTCTAGAGCTCAAGCTTTACACAAAACATCGATTGGAGGTCAAATATGCGAATTATCTCCATTTTTTTTTAATCTTTCATCCAAAAATGCCTTCAAAACATAAAACAAAGAATATCAAGACATTTTATATATAAAACATAGGCAAAATACTAGGTAAATATGGGTAAAACTATCTAATATTATGGTTGCATCAAATACCCTCATACTTAGCTCCTGCTCATCCTCAAGAAAGGAGAGATAGAATCAAATTTAAATTAAATAAATAAAATAACTATGACTAATCTCTTAATCTCCCATCAATGTCCAAGAATATATGTATTATAAACAAGAATACAATCAAGAAGGCTAAAGAGTATAAATTTTCATGAATTTTTTTACATGCAAGCTTTAAAACTCAATTAATCGTTGGGATTTAAATGAATTCTTTGTCGTGCTAAAGTGATAGGTCCTCTCATTGATATACACTCCAACACTCATGTGTTTAGGGCTTATGTGTTTAAATCTTTCAAATTCAATCAATGAATATGTTCTACCATAAGCTTACTTTTCAATCTCATCTCCATTACTAAAATATTACAAGCAATGCATGAACTAGAGGTCTTACTTTTTTGTTGTAATGGGGCTAAGGTTAAGGTGAGGTAAAAGAAAGGAAAAGAAAACGCTAAAACCAAAGGAAATAGAGCATTCTAAAAAAAATATGATTTTTGAAACAAGATATCCCATCAAAGCACACAAATTTTTTATCTTTAAGCTCCAATACTTAACTTCTTTTGATTTCAAGCTCCATCAACATAAAATTTTAAGAACACAATGGAACACTTTTCTTTTCTTTCTTCTCTTTTTTTATCTTTTTGGCAATTTTGCCCATTCTTTTCATCTAGCACCACTTTTTTTTTCTTTCTTTTTTTTTCTTTCTTTTTTTTATTTCCAACCACAATCCCATAAGATATCAATAAGTATATGCTCTACTAATCCTTGGCTAGAAGAGAAGGAAAACATATAAAAAGTTAAGGCTTACACATGGGTAAAGCAAAGAAATAGATGAACAAGCTCAAAAGGGGATCACTAAAGATAATATGCTTTAGGTTGGCTTTTTGGCTTAAGTGGTTAAAATTTTTAATGCCTTTATCATCTTCATGTACCCATGTAATGTGAATGTAATCTCAATAAGATATGAAGCAAGTTCTAGAGATACATATCATTGAAAGAATACACAATCCAAGAATATAATGTTGAAGGCTTAAAAACTTGCATTGGTACAACACTATAAAGTCATCATGGCATACTTTCAAAGTCAATCCCAAAACTAATTAAACTTTTAAAGCTTGCATGCACACTCATTCATTAAATTTATATTTTCATTTATCTCAACTAATTCTCATACATAATACTCATATTCTCATAAACCAATGGGAGTTCAAAAGATAAAACTTAGACTTTTTTTTTAACTGCAAAGAAAACCAAAATTCTCTCAATACCCCTACACTTTAAACACAACATTGTCCTCAATGTTGAAATAAAAAAAAAGGAATATAGAAGAATGACAAAATAAAGTAAAATGCAAAAAATAAAAGATAAGGGAAAAAGAAAGTAAATCTGAATTTATTTTTTTGTTTAGTTGTTGGGTTGCTGCCTAATAAGCGTTTTTGTTTTATGTCATTGGCTCTACACATCACATGCTCATGCTTCATAGATTGGTTCAGCTAACTCTATGGAAGTGGTGAGTTCTGTCGTCCAATCATTATAGAAAGTTTTCAATCGATGCCCATTGACTTTGAGCACTTTGTTCGTTTCTAAACTTGTAATTTCAAATGCACCATAAGAAAAAACATTAGAAACAACAAAGGGTCCAATCCAACGAGATCGCAACTTTCCAAGAAAAAGTTTTAAATACAAATTATAAACAAGGACTTTGTCTCCAACATGAAACTCTTTTCTTGTAATCATTCAGTCATGAAGACTTTTTGTCTTGTCTTTGTAAATCCTAGCATTCTCATAGGCATCTTTCCGTATCTCTTTTAACTCTTGCAATTACAAGTTTCTTGCAATCCTAGCAACATCATAATCCAAATATTGTTTAATGGCCCAAAAGTTTTTGTGTTCAAGCTCCACTAGTAGATGACATGTTTTTCCATAAAATCATCCTATAAGGTGACATTCTTATAGGTGATTTGTAAGCAGTCTGATAAGCCCAAAGTGCAACACCAACTCGCAGACTCTAATCTTGCCGGTTAGGTTGCACTGTCTTGTCTAAAATGGACTTGATTTCTCGATTTGAAATTTCAGCTTGGCCATTCGTTTGAGGATGGTAGGCTGTGAAAGTCTGATGAGTCACATGGTATTTGCATAATAATGCTTCCATTGAACGATTGCAAAAATAAGTGCCACAATCGCTAATGATAGCTTTGGGGATTCCAAACCTGTTAAATATGTGAGTCCTAACAAAATCTAATACAACCTTTGCATCATTAGTTTGTGTGGTTTTCACCTCAATCCATTTAGACAAATAATCAACAACAAGAATGATATAAAGATTACTAAAAGAAGAAGGAAATAGACCCATAAAATCAATACCCCAAACATAAAAAATTTCACTTACAAGAATATTTGTTAAAGGCATCTTGTTCTTATGAGTGATATTACATGTTCTTTAGCATTTTTCACATGATTTGCAAAAGTGATATGCATCCATAAAAATAGAAGGCCAACAGAGACCACTTTCAAGTACCTTGTGAGCTGATTTTTTTGCTCCAAAATGCCCACCACAAGAATAAGAATGACAAAGGGTGAGAATGGAATGAAATTCTTCTTGTGGTACACATCTTCTAACTATTTGATTAGCACAAAATTTCCACAAATAAGGAGTGTCTCAAAAATAATATTTAGTATCAACTCGTAACTTGTCTTTTTGGGATTTAGACAAACCTAGAGGGAATTCTTTGGTGACTAAATAGTTCACCAAATTATTATACCATGGTTTTGTATAGGAATGTAACACATACAACTACTCGTCAGGGAATGTCTCTCTTATTGTTTCGGTTTGTATATCCTTGGTCCTCAGTCGGCTCAAGTGATCAGCCACATGGTTTTCAGCACCTTTTTTTTTTTATCTTTGATCTCAAGATCAAATTCTTGTAAAAGCAAGATCCACTTAATCAATCTCGGTTTGGACTCCTTTTTCTTCAAAAGATACCTTAAAGCTGCATGGTCAGTAAAAATGACTTATGTACCAAGTAGATATGACCTGAATTTTTCTAGAGCAAACACCACTACAAAAAGTTCCTTTTCAGTTGTATGTTAATTGCATTGCGCTCCGTCCAACATGCACGAAGCATATGCGATAACATGCAAATTCTTCCCTATTATTTGCCCAAGTATACCCCTACCGCGTAGTCACTAGCATCGCACATTATCTTGAAAGGTTCATCCTAATTTGGTGGTTATATGATAGGGGCAGATGTGACATGCCTCTTAAGCTCATAATGGGTATCTTTACATGCTTGATCAAACATAAAATCCATTTCTTTGGCTAATAATTTGCACAAGGGTGCTGTAATCTTTGATAAAGCGTCGATAGAAACCTATATGGCCAAGAAAAGAACGAACTTCCCTCACGCATGAGGGGTAAGACAATGATGAAATAACATCTATTTTAGCTTTATCAACCTCTAATCCACGCAAAGATGCAATATGACCAAAAACTATTCCTTGTTCTACCATAAAATAACACTTTTCATAGTTCAAGACAAGATTAGTTTCAATGCATCTTTCCAAGATTAAAGATAAACTTTGTAAACACTTATAAAAAAAAATCATCATACACCGTGAAATCATCCATGAAAACCTCAATTATTCTTTCAACATAGTCAGAAAAAAATACTCATCATGCATCTTTGAAAAGTTGTGGGTGCATTAAAGATACCAAAAGGCATTCTCCTATATGCATATGTACCAAATGAACATGTAAATGTAGTCTTTTCTTGATCCTCATAATTAATAACAATCTGATTATATCCACTATATCCATCAAGAAAATAAAAAAAAAACTTACCTGCTAGACGTTCAAGCATTTGGTCTATAAATGGTAATGAGAAATGATCTTTGCGTGTAGAAAGATTAAGCTTTCTATAATCAACACACATTCTCCAACCACTCGAGATGCGAGTAGGAATGAGTTCATCATTTTTGTTATTTACCAACATGATTCCGGTCTTTTTAGGCACCACATGGATTGACACCACCCATTTACTGTTCGTGATGGGGTAAATGACTCATGTATCTAATAATTTTAAAATTTCAGCTTTCACTACCTCTATCATAGGCAAGTTCAACCTCCTTTGCATTTCCCTTATTGGTTTTGCATTGTCCTCTAATAGTATGTGATGCATACACATCGAGGGACTAATGCCCTTGATGTCAGCTAAAGTTCATCCAATGGCTGTTTCGTGATCACACAACAACTTCACAAGTTTTTCCTCTTGCGCACTTGTTAAACTTTTTGCTATGATAACGGGAAGTGTATTGTTATCGCCAATGAATACATACTTTAAATTATCGGGCAAAGATTTCAATTCTAACTCGGGTGTCTGTAAAATAGATGGCAAAAACTTTTTATATGAAAGTGGTAATGGGGGCTGTTTGCAAAGCCAAGGTTGATTCTTGAACGTTTTGGGGAACACATATGTGCTTCTCCATCTCTTCTATCTCAATAAAATCATAACCATAGCTCAAAGTCATGCTTAATCCATCCTCGCAATCAAAACCAAAAACTTGTTGCACACACTTATCAACTTGGTCATAGCATGTGATAGAATAAACATTGTTGTAAGGATATTTCATTGCATCATGCAAATTAAATTCATTCACTTCATCTCCTACTTTCATAGACAAAGTATCCTTACCACAATCAATTTTAGTATTAATAGGTTTCAAGAATGGTCTTCCAAACAATATAGGAGTGTTGTTGTTTGAGGAATCACAAGAATCATATTTCATATCAAATTCAATCACTTCATCTCCTACTTTCATAGACAAAGTATCCTTACCACAATCAATTTTAGTATTGGTAGTTTTCAATAATAGTCTTCCAAACAATATAGGAGTGTTGTTGTTTGAGGAATCACAAGAATCATGTTCCATATCAAGAATATAAAAGTCACATTGGTAATCCTCTTCAGAGTGAGATGGACTTACTTGCTAACTTACCTCATTCCATCAACATCATCTTACCTACTGGAGCTACTTTGGTACAACCTGTTGAGTATGAGACTCTCCTAAAATTTCTGCAAGCACTGCTGAGTTCTTGGGCATATTACTGCAACTTGTTCTAAAGGCCCCTGTTCCAGTGCAGTTAATAAGAAGGGAGGTCAGGATAGTGTTGATACTAAGAAGACCAGTCGGGTTAAAGTCCATGATAGACTTGGACCTCCTGTTGTGGCCGCCTCCATGGAGAATGTAAAAGACAAACATGGTTTTGTTCATGATGAACAGCTTATAGATCCTATGCAAACTGAAGCTGTGGCTACGACTGATGAGTGGGTAACAATACGTGGCAGGGAAAAGAGTAAAAAAGGCCCTCCTATCATGTGAGGTCCAGGAAATGGCAATGTTGGGAACAACAACAAGGGTAGTATCTCTAAAATGTCGGACCCTATTGCTAATACTTCCATTGTGCATCAGGGGGAAGGTATTACTCTAGAGGAGCAGAGACTTGACCCAATGCAGGCCGAAGCAGGTATCTCTATGAATGGATGCGCATCTGCTGGGAGTCAGAGAAATGGCAACAAACCGCCAAAGTGTCAAAAAAGAGTATTAACAACAAGGAGCCACTGTGATTTGCCTCAGTCGATTTCTCGTAAGGGCAAAGAAGTTGTATTGTATAATGAAGCCAGAAATGATAGAGTATGAAATGGAACTTTTGTGAGCATGAATACCAGAAATTCAGTGAGGAGATGTTCTAACAGATTATCTGGGAATTGAGGGGACCCTCATCCCTCCCCTCCCATTCCATGTTAGGAATACTCGAGGGCTCCAAATCCTCTAAATCAGCATGAGGCTGCTAGCTTCTCAAGGATTTCTCCCTATTGAGTTGTTGTCACCATTGTGGTTTGTCTCCTAGTGCCAAGCCTGATGTGATATCCCATAATTGATTGCTTTGCTGGTGGGCTTTGCTGGTTAATTACAAGCTATCCATCGCTAATTGTTGTGCTGTCAACTATACCGGCATCTTGGCTCTCAGATCCCTTCTGTAGGGTCGTTTTCTTTTGCTTTGTTGTTTCCTTTTGGTGGCTGGTTATCCTTAGCACCTATTCAGTTCATAGGTTCCTTGGTTAACCAGTTATGCTACTCATGATTCATCTATATTATGTGGGGTGTTTGTTCACCTCTGTTGCTATTTGAATGTATTTTATGTCCTTGATGCCTTGTTGTTTTCCCTTTTGGGTTCAATGTACATGTTTGTATATAACTTGCTAGTTTCCCAGTTTAGTTACTATTGATCTATAGTACTTCTTACATTTTGATAAATAAAAAAAGAAGAATATAAAAGTCACATGAAATAACCAAACTCTCAATCTTGATTAGGACAACTTCAATCACATCAAAGTGGATAAATAAAACTATGATCCGCAAGTTGTATTTCAATACTAGTTTTAATCAAAGGCTCAAGACTAAGAGAATCATAAACATGTTTAGGTATAACACTAATGGATGCACCTGAAACGCATAAGGCCCTTTTAAAACTAGCATTACCAATAACACATGGGATTTTCAACATACCTGGGTTTTTTTGCTTCAAAGGCAGATTCTTTTGAACAACAACAGATACAACTTCACCCATACTTACCGTTTTGTAGCCTTTTAGCTTGTAAGCTCTCTTGGTAGTACACAACTACTTTAAGAATTTGGCATACTTGGGAATTTGCTTGATAGCATCAATCAAAGGAATGTTGAGCTCCACTTTCTTAAAAACCTCTAGAATCTCTTTTTCTTTATCCTCTTTCTTTGACCTAGAAGAACTCAATAGAAAAGGAGGAATTTTCTTAAAACTAGAATTCATTGAGTTAGAACTTACCTTTGGAGTATTGGTCTTTATTTTAGTTTGTGGAGGAATGGGGTGTTTCTTCTCTATCTCCTCTTCTTCCTTCATCTCAATTTGTTTTGACCTTTGCTCTTCAAGTTCTTTCTCACTTCACAGCGTGATCACACTAACATTCTCTTTTGGATTTAATGCTTGGGATGACAATTTTCCATTCATTTGTGCTTCCAATTTCCCTACACTTAAAGCTAATTGCCCCATTTGCTTCTTTAAGTTGTGAATACTTGACCTTGTTTCATATTGAAAAGACATGATATTTTGTTGCAAGGTTTTCATCATCTCACGAAGATCATCACTTGATAACCCCAAAAACATTGGAATTTGTAAATGTAGGAGGCTATCTCACTTGATAATTATATTGGGACTAAAATCCATGGGGATGGAACTGTCGGCCTTGATTGTCTTATTGAGGTGGGTTCTCATAGCGTAAGTTCGGATAATCTCTCCATCTGGGATTGTACGTATTAGAAAATGGATCATACTTACGTTGGGGCTGCCCATTGAATGCTCCATCAACTACAATAGCTTATTCAATGTAATCTTCTTGCATTGTTGGGCACATATCCAAAGCATGTCATTGTAATGAGCATATGCTACAAACTTTCACTTGCTATACATTTCCACAAGCCAAAGAACACACAAATGAAGTAAGATCATTAACTTTATTTTCAAGGTTAGCAATACTTACCTTATTTACTCGTTTGCTTGGGAAGTCTCCATGCGTGCCAAATTGTTTCGAGTTGGCTGCCATATTTGAGATCAATTAGCGTGCAGCCTCGGGTGTCTTATCTGTCAATGCCCCTCTACTTGCCGCATTAATGATACTACGGTCAGTAGGCATCAGTCCTTCTTAGAAATATTGAATGAGCAGCTGATCCGGTATCTAATGATGAGGGCATTGAGTTGCTCAAATCTTTCCCAATACTTGGAGAATGTCTCCCCATGAGATTGTCGAATCCCATATATTTCTTTTCTTATATTGGCAACTCGAGAGGCTGGGAAATACTTTTCAAGAAAAATCTTCTTTATGTCATTCCAAGTTCAAATGGAACCGGGAAGAAAATAAAAAAGCCATGTTTTTGCTACCCCTTTTAAAGAGAAAGGGAAAGTTTTCAACTTAACCTGTTCTTCATTAACTCCGTGCGGTTTCATGCCAACGCAAACCATATTGAACTCCTTGAGAAGAGTATGAGGATCTTCTCTAGCAAGTCCATTAAATATTATCAATAAGTGTATAAAACCAGACATGAGCTCAAAGTTGACATTGTTGTCGATGTTTATGCACAATGGTTAATTCTCCATGTTAGGAGCAGTGAGCTCCTTGAGTGTTTGTTGTCGTGCAACAGCCATGATGTTGATGTGAGCTTCCTTTCGTAACCTGTGTAAAGTGTTTTCTATTTCGAGATCTACGTGTACTTGTCTTTGGTTAGTAGAACGGGTTATAGGCATAAATCGTCAAGAAAACTCAAAAGAAGTCAACCACATAAGGGATTTAAGTTAGTGCCAATTGAATGAAAATCCAACACTAGAACACAAAAACTGCCTAAAAACCCTAGAAAACAACAGAATTTGACCTTGATAGAGTGGGGCTAGTGGCCAAAGGCCACTAGTCTTGTTCAAAACGTCATTTTCCTTTAGGAGATAAAAGGTTGAGGCCTAATTCCACTAAAAAATCTGTTTTGAACAGTACTTGCACCGTAACTACACAGTAGCACAAGCAACACTGTTTTTTTTTCAACAAAATAAATAACAATCACAGCACAAAAATCAACTAAAATCACTTCCCCGGCAACAGCGCCAAAATTTCTTGTGACGTCGTGGTCACATAAATTAATTACCCTATCTTAAATAAACGAGATAGTATAGAGCAAGCAAGAGGTTGATCCCACGAGGAAAGTTTAGTTCATATTTTTATGCAATACGATATGCAATTGGGGGGGGTTGAGGTTATATAGACTACAACAGAATTAAACAATCAAGCTAAATTAAATAAATCAAAAAAAATATCAAGAGAACAAACCTTAGTTTCAAGTAGACATTCACCTACGAAAATCAGAACCGATCATTGAAACAATATATCAATTTATATTTTGAACATTTCTCTTTTCTTAACATTGGTTAGTTAACAGATACATCGTATAACCTAACCATCAAACAACCACAGTGTCCACACTAGTAATTTAATTTAATAGCAATCTTATGAACTAGATAAGTTGATTAATCTAGACAACATACATGTTTGCAGTCCATGTTTGATTTGATTGAATGTTTTTCCTAAAATTAATAACCTGGATCCACCATAACTATTAATCACAGTTGCTTCACAAGTTTATATATCACAACTCCGATTTTGATAGCAAACTTAGCAATAGATTGTTTACAATCATAGGAAATAAGCATAGGAAAACAAGCAAGTTCATCATATAAACTGAAAAGAAAAGGTAAAATAACTCTCACAGTTCTTGAAATCTGAAGGTTTCTGTGTCCTTACAACCAAGAAAAAGAGCTTAGCCTTGCATGTCTATTGAACAACTAATCAAAAGAAAGAAGAATGCATGATTTCAGGTTTTTGGAGGAAACGGTGTGTTTTTATTCTCTTTTTTGGTCGCCCTCTTTTCTTTCTCTCTTTTGTTTTATATCCTAGGAAACCGTACTCCCTTTTTCTACAAAAGAGTCTTTCCTTAAGTATATAATTTACATTTAAGTATTTCAATAACTATTTTTCTAAAAGAGGAGAAATAGTCTTGCATAAAATCTTCAAGCTTTGACTTTTAACTTAGAGGAGCTAAATTGTCGAAATAGAGACTTGGATGTCAGTTTGGATGCTTTGAGAAGTACTTTGGACTTGTTTCTTCACAAAACCTGTCTGTTGGCAGAATTCATGTGTCATCGTAGAAAACTCATTTCTCTCTCATATGAGCTCTTTGTCTACTGAAATTTGGTAGGCTGATAGATCTCTATGTCAGGAATCCAAAACAAATGAGTTTGCATCTAATAGACGTCTCTAGCTCAAGATATTCAAATCAGAATGGACGAAGGTCAACACTGGCAGAATGCGAGATTTGTCTTTGAAAATTGTGATTTCCATGCTCTTTCTCTTTTTATTTTTCTTGCCATATATGTATAGAAAGGTATGGATGTTAGCTTTCTAATTCCACTAGAATCACTTCATTTCGACCTCTAGAGCTCAAGCTCTACAGAAAACATCGACTGGAGGTCAAATCTGTCAATTATCTCCAATTTACTTCTTTTTGAATCTTTCATCCAAAAGTGCCTTCAAAACATAAAACAAAGATTAGCAAGGCATTTTATATATAAAACATAGGCAAAATACTAGGTAAATATGGGTAAAACTATCGAATAATATGGATGCATCATCAGGGTTTGGTAATTTTGGTTTTGGTCATTCTTTTTACTATTACATCCTTGTTCTACATTGCCTACCTCAACATCTTTTGGCTTCCCAATAAATTCATTTTTCTCTATGAGTTTTGATATTCTACTGGTTTTTATCTCTTGTTCTATTCTCTTAGCAATAATAACAGCATCATAAAAATGTTGGACGGAGTTACCCATCAAATGTTCATAATATTGAGACTTGAAAGTATTAGCAAGTAGAGTCACCATCTTTTTCTCTAACAAATATGGTTTGTACATGCATTGCCTTGTTTTTTCATCTATGAGTGTACTCCCTTATAGTTTCCTTATTGCTTTTCTTCGTCGCCATTAAACTTGTTTGGTCTGAAGCGATGTAAATATTGAACTTGTATTGCTTCAAGAAAGCATTAGTAAGATAACTCTATATCTTGATCCTTGTGTTATCCAAGGTCATGTACCAGCTTAATGCAAAATCGGTCAAGCTATCTTAGAAGGAATGAATGAGCAACTTCTCATCGTGTATGACCTCCTCTATTTTGTTACAGTATGACCTCAAGCGTGTATTATGGCATTACAATCCCATGTACTTGAAAAATTCTGACACTTTAAGCCTCTTAGGTACCATTACATTTGGCACCAGATATAACTCAGCTGTTTTAACTTGGTTATAGATGTTAAATCCCTTAACAGGCCTCAATCTTTCCCCAAGGTAGCCCACTTATCTTGATCAGAATGAGTAGGGGGTTTAACTATGTGGGGTTCTTCTATTGTTAGACTTATTATGGCTGACACTTGAGCAGGTGTAATTGGGCTAGCCATCAGAATGGTTGTTGTTCCTTGTGGTCCATCCGCAGGATTTGCCCCCAAGTTTTGTGAGTCGGGGATAATTAAAGTTGTTGGTGGTAGTAGTATAGTCGACTGTTGATTGGATGCCCCTTCTCCAGACTACGTTCATAGGAGTTACTCGAGTAAATTAGCCATTCGAGCCATATTATTCTTAATGTCTTCCAGCGTTTTTTTGGTAGTTGGCCTCCAAGTACTATTCATTCTTCATCCTTTTTGCGAAGCCTAGTATTGTAGACTTTGGCAAGAAGGACCTATATTTTGAATATTTGCTACCATACACATTCCATAATTCATAAATGTAGATGCATATGGATGTTTGATTATGCATGATGATGTATGTTGGATATGGATTACTTATACCCCAAACTAATATATTACCACCATTCCTTTATAAATGGGTAGAGTTACGATCCTTTCATAGATGTCGAGATAATTTAATTTGAGTCTATCTTAATAAGAATACAATCATCATAAAAAGATTTTGCTAAAAGGTTGGGTCTAATCCTTTTTCATTAATACTTGATGAAATGTTTTACATTTGAAAACTAGTCTACTCATCATCATCGTTTATAAAGAGAAAGGCAAAGCCTTTATTTTCTATAACCCTAAGAAAAGCATCAGTCCCAACCATACTTTGTTGATATCGATGGACATCCCTTCCAACTTGTTAGACATTGTGGTGGATTCTTCGGGCATAGACAAAGGCCTGATTAATCTACTCATCCATGTTTCTCATCTTCTTCAAGAAAAACATGTTGTTCCTATTCAATTGATTGTTGTTGGTGTCAATTATCTAATTGTGGTGCTTGAGCAGTCCGTTCTTTTCTTCCAAATGTTTTGCTTTGGCCTTTTCTTTGTCGAGCTTCTACTTTAATAGGTTAATCGCATTTCTCATTTTATCCAAATCAATTTTGAAGACCCCAACAG
>Ga0307513_10001707_pt1 | contig 31376 bp, 28 predicted proteins | sample 15_EM_MG_FD_202174 | JGI IMG/M metagenome (GOLD analysis project Ga0307513, IMG submission 202174) | Populus trichocarpa ectomycorrhiza microbial communities from riparian zone in the Pacific Northwest, United States - 15_EM | ecosystem: Host-associated > Plants > Roots > Unclassified | place... | reverse complement strand
TCGCGCCGCCCGACTTCGCCAGCGTCATCGTGATCGCAGCCGTCAACGTCGTCTTCCCATGGTCAACGTGACCAATGGTGCCAATGTTGCAGTGCGGCTTGTTGCGGTTGAACTTTTCCTTGGCCATCAGGGTCCTGCAGGCGTTGCTTGAAGTGGAATCCAAAGTGGAGCGGGCAGCGGGAATCGAACCCGCGTACTCAGCTTGGAAGGCTGCTGCACTACCATTGTGCTATGCCCGCGAAGCGCCGAGGCGCCGTTAATCTCCTCATCTGCTCCGGCGCGTGGTGGGGGAAGCAGGACTCGAACCTGCGAAGGCGTACGCCAGGGGATTTACAGTCCCCCCCCTTTGCCACTCGGGACATTCCCCCAGCGCGCACGGAGCCATATCGCGGCTTCGGACAAAAACCCCTCAACCCGCCATGGCGACCGATGCTATCAGCGCGGTCGCAAACCCCAGGCGGGCCGAATTTCGTCCGGGCCCCAATTTGGAAGGGCTGCTTATAGTGTCGTCGCCTGCCGAACGCAACGCGCCCCGGCGCAGTCATGGAAACCGCCGCGGTCCGCCGTTTCAGAGGCGCGGCGAAGCCCCCTCCGACGACTGGATCTGGGGCTGGCACGCGGTGGAGGCCGCGCTCGCCAATCCGCGCCGGCCCAAGGCCCTACGCCTGCTGGCCACGCCCGAACGCGCCCGCCAGGTCGAATCGCGGTTCGGCCGCCAACCGGCCCTGGAGATGATGGACCCGCAGGCCATCGGCCACGCCCTGCCCCAGGGCGCCGTCCACCAGGGCGTCGCCCTGCGCGGCGAGCCGCCCGAATCGACGCCCCTGCCCGGCTATGTCGCCAGGCCCGGCGCCGTGCTGCTGATGCTGGACCAGGTGACCGACCCGCAGAACGTCGGCGCCATCCTGCGCTCGGCCGCCGCCTTCGGCGCCGTGGGCGTGATCCTGCAGGACCGCCATGCGCCGAAGCTCTCCGGCGTGCTGGCCAAGGCCGCCGCCGGCGCCGTGGACAAGGTCGCCACCAGCCGGGTGGTCAACCTGTCGCGGGCGCTCGAGGAACTGGCCGGACAGGGCTGGCGCGCGGTCGGCCTCGCCGGCGAAGGCGAGCGGAGCCTTGATCAGGCCCTGAACGAAGAACCGACGGTTCTGGTGCTGGGGTCGGAAGGCGAAGGCATTCGTCGGCTGGTGGCCGAGCATTGCGATGAACTCGCCAGGATTCCCATGCCGGGCGGCTTCGAAAGCTTGAATGTTTCGGCCGCCGCGGCCGTGGCCCTCTATGCAGCGACGCGGCCCCGGACCTGAATTCCAGGCGCCGCGCCGAAGTCAACGCAAGCCGAAAAAGCCGAGGACGGCGGCGACGATCACGACCAGACCGACGATATAAATAATGCTGTTCATGATTGCTCTCCTTCATTTCAAGCCAGCACGGTTAACGTCGAAAATATACCGATGTTCCCGCCCCGGGGTTCCTGAGCGAACACCGTTCCGTGCGGCGGGCCCCGGCCTCGCGGAATCCCTCGCCCCGCCAGGGGCGACGCCGGGATCGCCGCCGGCGATGATGGTGTTGCAGGCGCCGGCGCGTTGTCGCATGGACTTCGCATGACCCTGCCCCTCTTCGCCCATCTCCCGGCCGCCGGCGCCGTCACCGCCTTCTTCCAGGTGGTGATGATCGACCTCGCCCTGGCCGGCGACAACGCCGTGGCGGTGGGCCTGGCGGCTTCCGGCCTGCCGGAGAAGCAACGCCGCCGCGCCATCGTGCTCGGCCTGGCCGCCGCCGTCGTCATGCTGGTGGGTTTTGCCCTGATCACCGTCCAGCTTCTCCAGGTGGTGGGCCTGCTGCTGGGCGGCGGTTTGCTGCTGCTGTGGGTCTGCTGGAAGATGTGGCGCGAACTGCGCGAGCAGGGACGCGAGGCCGGCGCCGAGGGCGAAGCCGCGCTGGAGGACGCCACCGGCGTCCGCATCGGCGCCCATCCCAAGCATGCGGCCAAGGCCAAGACCCTGGGCGCGGCCCTGCTGCAGATCCTGGTCGCCGACCTCACCATGTCGCTGGACAACGTGCTGGCCGTCGCCGGCGCCGCGCGACAGCATCCCCAGGTGCTGATTGCTGGCCTGCTGCTCTCCATCACCCTGATGGGCGTGGCCGCCAGCTGGATCGCCAAGCTGCTGCACCGCTTCCGCTGGCTGGGCTACCTCGGCCTGGCGATCGTCTTCTACGTGGCCCTGCACATGATCTGGGAAGGCGGGCGCACCGTCGCCATCGATCTTGGGCGGGTGGAGCAGTACAACGCCCATGCGCCGGCGGGCCTGAAGATCACCCCCGAGGAAGCCGCCGGGCGCGGCGGCAAGTAGCGATCGCGCCGCGAGCGGCCTTGCGGCGACCGCCCGCCTCGCGCATCTAGCGCTTCATGATCGAGACCCTCTCCGCCGACGGCGGCCTGTTGAGCGTGGCCAGCGCCTTCTTCCAGGTGCTGATGATCGACCTGGTGCTGGCCGGCGACAACGCCGTGGCGGTGGGCCTGGCGGCGGCGGGATTGCCCCCGGCCCAGCGCAAGCGCGCCATCCTGCTGGGCCTGGCGGCGGCCGTGGTGATGCGGATCGGCTTCGCCCTGATCACCACCCAGCTGCTGGGGGTCATCGGCCTGATGCTGGCCGGCGGGCTGCTGCTGCTCTGGGTCTGCTGGAAGATGTGGCGCGAACTGCGCGAGCAGGCCGCCGAGGCCGACGCCCACGCCGTGATCGACGGCGATCCGGCCACCGAGCCGCGCGTGCGGCCGGCCAAGACCTTCGGCGCGGCCTTCCTGCAGATCTTCATCGCCGACCTCTCGATGTCCCTGGACAACGTGCTGGCGGTGGCCGGCGCGGCGCGCGAGCATCCCGGCGTGCTGGTGGCGGGGCTGCTGCTGTCCATCGCGCTCATGGGGGCCGCCGCCAGCTACATCGCCAAGCTGCTGCACAGGCATCGGTGGATCGGCTACGTCGGGCTGCTGATCGTCCTCTACGTCGCCCTGCACATGATCTGGGACGGCCATCGCGCGGCGGTCGTCGACCTGAACAAGACGCCCCACTACAACGCCGTCATGCCCGCGCCGCTGGACATCGCGCCGGACGAAGCCGCCAAGCACGCCGCCCACTGAGGGCGCCGCCCCGACGTGGTCGCCCTGCAAACGGGCAGACCGCGCCTAAGCCTGGGCCAGGGCTGCGACGAACCCCCCTGCGTCACACGACTCGGCTATCCTCGGAACTCCGACGGGGACGCGAGGGGCGGGGCTTGGCACAACTTCAGCAGCAGGGCGCGCCCTACGACCTGATCGTCATCGGCAGCGGGCCCGCGGGGCGCCGCGCGGCGATCCAGGCCGCCAAGTTCAACAAGCGCGTGCTGGTGATCGAGAAGGGCCGCCGCGTCGGCGGCGTCTCGGTCCATACCGGCACCATTCCCAGCAAGACCCTGCGCGAGACCGTGCTCAACCTGTCGGGCTGGCGCGAGCGGGGCTTCTACGGCCGCGCCCACCGCGCCAAGCAGAACATCACCGCCGAGGACCTTTCCAAGCGCCTGCACATCACCCTCGCCCACGAGGTCGAGGTGCTGGAACACCAGTTCGCCCGCAACAACGTCGAGACGGTGCGCGGGACCGCGCGCTTCATCGATCCCCATACCGTCAGCGTCGAGGGCGACGGCGGCAGCGCCACCTTCGCCGCCGAGCGCTTCCTGATCGCCATCGGCACCCGCCCCTACCGTCCCGCCCACATCGGCTTCGACGGCGAGAACATCCTCGACAGCGATGAGATCCTCGAACTCTCCCGCATCCCGCGCCAGCTCGTGGTGGTGGGCGCCAGCGTCGTCGGCGTCGAATACGCCAGCATCTTCAGCGCCCTCGACGTCAAGGTGACGCTGGTGGAGCCCAATCCCGGCCTCCTGCCCTTCATCGATCGGGAACTGGCCGACGAATTCGTCCACGACCTGCGCGACCGCGGCGTCGTTCTGCGCTTCGGCTGCAAGGCGGTGTCGGCCAAGGCCGACACCGCTCAGAACTGCGTGGTGGCCCTGGAGGACGGGCGCGAACTGCGCGCGGACATGGTGCTGTTCTCCGCCGGGCGGGAGGGTGCGGTGGACGGCCTAGGCCTCGAGGCCTGCGGCCTGGCCCCGGACGCGCGCGGCCGGCTGGCGGCCGACAAGGCGACCTTCCAGACCTGCGTGCCGCACATCTACGCCGCCGGCGACATCATCGGCTTTCCGAGCCTGGCCTCCACATCGATGGAGCAAGGCCGAATCGCCGCCTGTCACGCCTTCGGCCAGCCGGCCCACGCCCCGCCGGAATTCTTCCCCTACGGCATCTATTCGGTGCCGGAGATCTCCACCGTCGGCATGACCGAGGAGGAGGTCCGCGAAAAGACCATCCCCTACGAGTGCGGCGTGGCGCGGTTCCGGGAGACGTCGCGTGGGCACATCATGGGGCTGCACACCGGCTTCATGAAGATGATCTTCGCCCGCGACACCCGCCGCCTGCTGGGCGTCCATATCGTCGGCGAAGGCGCGACGGAGCTGATCCACATCGGCCAGGCCGTGCTGAACCTGGAGGGGACTCTCGACTATTTCGTGGAGAACACCTTCAACTACCCGACCCTGGCGGAGGCCTACAAGGTCGCCGCCCTCGACGCCTGGAACCGCATGCCGCGCAACTGAAGCCATGGCGCGGCGAGATCGGTCTTCGATGGCCAGATCGCCGGCTGCCTGTTGCATATCGGCGCGCGAGCGCGGCTAGCTGAGGCATAGTCGCAGCCCAAGGAGCGCCCATGTCCGCGGTGAAGTACGAGATCATCGAGCACGACGGAGGCTGGGCCTACAAGGTCGGCGCGACCTATTCCGAAACCTTCGCCAGCCATGCCGCCGCGCTTGGCGCGGCCCAGGCCGCCGCCCACGAGCAGCGCGCGCCGGGCGCGACCACCGGCATCACCTACGAGGACGAAAAGGGAGCCTGGCACGCCGAGCTCTCCCCCGGCGACGACCGCCCCCAGACCGAGGTCGAGGACTGACGGCCGTAAATGCTCCCCCAGCGCGGGGCGCGGGGTTTGGGGGAGCTGTCGCGACGCGACTGAGGGGGCCGCCCCTCGCTACTTGCCGCCGCCGCCGGTGATTTCCTTGATCATCGCCTGCACCGGGGCCTTGCCGCCGACGCTCCACACCAGCTTGAGGTGGGCGAGCGTGCGGGCCGCGGCGTCGTCGAACTTCCATTCGCAGCCTTCGAACCGGCAGTTCTCGAAGCTGGGCGCCTTGCCGCCGCTGTAGACGAGGCGGGAGTCGCGGAATTCGCAGTCGGCGAAACTCTCGCCGTCGAGGGCGACGGTCTCGTGGTTGAAGATGGTCGCGGTTTGCATGGGGCGTCCTTTACGCGTCGTCGTCCGAAGCGGCGGGCTCGCCGCCTTCGGCCTGATCTGGGCTGCGTTCACGTTCGCGCTGCTCGCGCTTGGCCGCGGCCTTTTCGGCGAGCTTGGCCGCCTTTTGTCGTTCGCGTTCCATGCGTTCGAACGGATAGTTGGGTTTACGCGCCATTTTGCAGCGGCCCTCCAAAGCCGGGAGCCGCCAAACGCGACGGCCCCCTTCTAGCGTCTGTTTCGGCGAAAGCGACCCGCCAGCCACAAATAAGTCACGCGACGGCGGAGCTTCGCGGCGTCGCGTCTCGACATATGGTGCGGCCCGGAGATTCAACCAACAGGGGAATGCACCGCGCCGTCGGCCCGATATGGCGCCGCGCCCCGCGACTCCCTAGATAAGCGCTCGAGCCGCAACGCGCGGCGCGACGGCGGGGAGAAGATCATGGGCGGCTTTACGGCAAAGGTTGGCGGCGCACTCTGCATGGCCCTGGCGGTCTCCGCCCTGGCCGTGGACACGGCCGACGCCCGGCGCGGCGGCAGCTTCGGCAGCCGCGGCGCGCGCACCTATCATGCCCCGCCGCCCACCAGGACCTCGCCGCGCGAGTCCGCGCCCATCCAGCGCTCGATGACCGCCCCGCCCGCCCAGGGCCAGCAGGCCGGCGCACGACCGGCGACCCCCGCGGCCGCTTCGCCGGGCGCCGCCGCGCCGCGACGGGGCGGCTTCCTCGGCGGCCTGGGCGGCGGAATCCTCGGCGGCCTGCTGGTGGGCGGGCTGATCGGCGGCCTGATGGGCCACGGCTTCGGAACCGGCGCCGGGGCGATGATGACAATCCTGCTGCAACTGGCCATTGCCGGCCTGGGCGTGTGGCTCCTGATGAAGCTGTTCCGCCGTCGCCAGCAGCCGGCCATGGCCGCCGCCGGCTGGCCCGCCCAGAACGCCCAGAACGCCCAGCGCGAACCGCTCGCCGCCATGTTCGGCGCCGCCGCGGCCGAAGCTCCCCGCGCCTCCGCCCCGGCGGCGAGCCCATCTGAGGATATCGTGGTCAGCCAGGCCGACCGCGCCGCGTTCGAGACCCTGTTGTCGGACGTCCAGGGCGCGTTCGGGCGCGAGGACTACGGCGCCCTGCGCGGCGTCACGACGCCCGAGATCATGTCCTACCTCGCCGAGGAGCTCAGCCAGAACGCCACCGCCGGCCGTCGCAACGACGTCAGCGCCGTGCGCCTGCTGGAAGCCGACGTCGCCGAGGCCTGGCGCGAGGACGACCGCGACTACGCCACCGCGGCGCTGCGCTATGAGAGCATCGACCTCATGCGCGATCGGGCCACCGGCGCGATCCTGGAGGGCGATGCGGACCGGCCGACCGAAACCACCGAACTCTGGACCTTCGTGCGGCCGACCGGCGGCGCGTGGAAGCTGTCGGCGATCCAGGAAGCCTGAGCCTTCAGCCGTCCGCCGGAAAGCGCGGCGTGTCGGGCTTCACCTCCAGGCTCGGCGTGGTCTCGATGACCGACTTGCAGGCCATGCAGGCAAGCTGGGCGACGGGAAAGTCCTCCGGCGACCGGTCGCCCAGGAAGAACTCGAAGTACATCACCTGCGGGCTCAGATCGAACCGCGCCCGCAGCGCCGGCTCGTCGACCAGGCAATGGGCGCTGACCGAGGTCGGCCCCATGTAGCGGACATGGAGCGGGCCGATCCCGCGCATGGCGCGCTCGAGCCGCCGCAGGTGCTCGCAGGTGACCAGGGCTTCGGGATCGAGGTCATAGGCGATCTGCTCGTCCGACCAGGGCTGGCCGGCGTCCATCAGCGCCAGGTACTTGCGGCGCACCGGATCGGCGGCGATCTCCGCCCGCCGCCGCCGTTCGGCCTCCAGGACGGCCTCGTACGCGCGGCGCTCGGCCTGACGCAGGCGGTGGCGCGCCAGCGGGCTCAGGTTGCTGCGCGGCCCCGGCGGGTCCTGGCCGAAAGGCCGCACGACCAGGGCGAACGCCAGCAGGGCGACCAGCGCCACGGCGGCCGGATAGAATCCCCAGCTGAACGGCGCGGGCGGGCTCTGGTCATGCAGCCGGAAGCCAAGGCCGATGGCGAAGACGAACCCGGCGGCGACGGCCCCCGCGATGGTCGCCAGCCCGAGGAGATTGCGGGCCTGGGGCGTCAGGTTCCCGCCCACGATCATCGCCGGCCTAGGCGGCGCCGGCGGCGGCTTCGCGCCCGCCAGCACCCACAGGCCGAACCCGCCCAGCACCGTCCCGATCGGGATCGCCAGCAGCAGCAGCACCGACAGGAGGCCGACCAGCACCCTCGCCCACCGCTGGCCCGCGACGAGCCCGGCGCCGCCCAGCAGGCCCGGCCCGAAGAAGACCGTCGCCAGCATCCCGAAGAGCGGGCCCACATAGTAGAGCGCCGGCCCGCCCTGCGGATCGGCGGCCAGGCCCAGGCACAGCGCCGACCCGGCCAGCAGGCCGCCGCCGCCCAGCACGACGTGGATCCAGCCCAGGACCTTGACCTTCACGCCGCTCGCGTCGTCCGCCATGGTCGAGCTTAGGCGCCCCGCAGGCCCCCCGGCAATGCGCCGCCGCTACTGGCCCTTGACGAATTCGACGTCGATGACGAGCTCGATCGGGGTGGCGAACATCGGCGACAGGCCGAAGTCGGACGGCTTGATGCTGGTGGTGGCGTTCACCCCCATGCGCGGCGCGCCGAAGCCCTTGCCCGCGCCCACCAGGCTGACGTCGAAGGTCAGCGGCACGGTCTTGCCCATCAGGGTGAAGGTCCCGTCCACCTGGCCGTGGGTCGCATCCGTCGGCCGGAAGGCGGTGGAGACGAAGGTCGCCTCTGGATAGGCCTTGGCGTTCAGGTACTTCGCGCCTTCCAGCTCCTCGGCGAACCCTTCGACGTTGGTGTCGATGGAGTCGGTCTTCACGGTGACGGAAAGCTTGGAGTCGGCGGGCTTGGCCGGATCCCAGGTGAGCGAGCCCTTCACGTCGTCGAAGCGGAAGATGCTGTAGGAATAGCCGATGTGCGAAACCCGCGCGATGACGCCGGCGTGCTTGGAATCCAGGCCGTAGGCGCCGGCCGGCGCCAGGCTGGCGTCCTTCGTGCCGAAGGTGATGTTCGGCGGCGCGGCGGCCGGCGGCGTGGCGGCCATGGCGACGCCGGCCTGCGACAGGGCCAGGCCCAGGGCTAGCGCCGCGGCGCCCTTGAATGATTTCAGCATTTTGATCCTCTGCTCAGCTTATTTTTCAGCTTCGGCCTTCAGGTTCGACAAGCCGGTCTCGAAATCCTTGCCCACCATGGCGTCCATGCTGAACACCAGGCCCATGATCTTGGCCATATAGGGACTGGCCCCCTCCATTGCCCAGGTCACCTCGGTCATTTCGCCCTGCGGCTGCAGCGTGAAGATGGCGGTGTTGTGGGCGGTCATCGGCTTGGTGAAGTCGAGCTTGATGACGATCTTCGACGACGGCGTGGTTTCCAGGATCTCCATCCGGCCCTCGCCGACCTTCTTGCCGGCCCAGGCATAGGCCGCGCCCTTGCCGCTCTGCGCGCCCTCGAAGGTGCGCGTCATCGCCGGGTCCATCTTCTCGTAGGGCGACCAGGCGCCCCAGCGATGGAAGTCGTCGATGAAGCCGAAGATCTTCTCCGGCGGCGCCTTGATGGTGATCGAACGCGCCACCCTGAACGTATCGGGCCGGGTCGCGGCGTAGGCCAGCAGCGCCACGACCGCCACGGCCAGGACGCCGACGGTTATTCCGAAGATCTTGAGCATGGTCCCCTCCCCGGGATCGATTGGCGGCCCTAGGCCGGCTTGGCCGGCGAGTTGATCGCCCAGTTCACCTTGAAAGGATCGCGCAACTGGCCATAGCTGTCGCCCCAGAACATCACCTGGTACGGCAGCACCACTTCGCAGCCGGCCGCCACCGCGCGGTCCCACCAGGTCTGGCCGTCTTCCACCACCAGCTGGCAGGTGAAGCTCTGCGAGGGTTCGAACCCGTAGCCGTGCTCGGGGAAGACGTCGCTGACCATCAGCATGCCGCCGTTGATCTCCAGCGCGCAGTGCATCAGCCGCTTGCCGTCCTCGGCGGGCATGCGCTGGACTTCCCTGGCCCCGAACGCCCGCTCGTAGAAGCTCGCCGCCGCGCTGGCGCCTTCGACGTTGAGGTAGGGGATGACGCCCTTCATGGCGGCGGTCTGATCGTCGGCCATCGCTGATCTCCTTCTTCCGGCTCTGTTGTCGGCGGTCGCTCTCAGGACGCTCGGGGACCGTCCGATCCGACAGGTCGCACGAAATTTTTCCGCAAGGCTAGACGGAGGCGGCTTGGCCTTCCCGCGACAGGCGGTCGAGATGCATGCGGATATGGGCCGCCTCCGCCGCCGAGCCGGCGAGCGCGATGGCTTGGCCGAAGGCTTCGCGCGCCTCGGGCAGGCGCCCGAGCTGCTGCAGCAGCGCCCCCTTCACGCCGTGGAAATGGAAATAGCCCGACAGCCGCGACGCCAACGGCTCGATCATCTCCAGCGCCGCCTGCGGCCCCCTCACCTTGGCGACCGCCACCGCGCGGTTCAGCGTGATCACCGGCGAAGGCTGCAGCGCCTCCAGCGCGCCGTAGAGCAGGTCGATCTGCGCCCAGTCGGTGTCTTCCGCATGGGCCGCGCGCGCATGCAGCGCCGCGATGGCGGCCTGCACCTGATAGGGCCCCGCGCGCCGGTGGCGCATCGCCTTGTCGATCAGCGCCAGGCCCTCGGCGATCATCTTGCCGTTCCACAGGCTGCGGTCCTGGTCGTCCATCAGCACGACGGCGCCCTGGCCGTCGAAGCGCGCCGGGGCGCGGGCGTGCTGCAGCAGCATCAGCGCCGTCAGCCCCATGATCTCCGGCTCGGCCTGGAACAGCCGCAGCAGCAGGCGGCCCAGGCGGATGGCCTCCTCGCACAGCGGGCGGCGGGCCTCGGCCTCGGCGCCGCCGGCCGAATAGCCCTCGTTGAACACCAGGTAGATCATCGCCGCCACCACGCCCAGCCGCTCGGACCGCTCGACCGGGCCGGGGGTTTCGAACGGCGTGTCGGCCCCGGCGATGCGGGCCTTGGCCCGCGTGATGCGCTGCTCCATCGCGCTTTCGCCCACCAGAAAGGCCCGCGCGATCTGCTTGACCGACAGCCCCGAGACGATGCGCAGCGCCAGCGCGATCTGTTGCGTCGCCGGCAGCTCCGGATGGCAGCAGATGAACAGCAGCCGCAGGATGTCGTCGCGGTAGTGCGCCTCGTCCAGCCGCTCGGCCAGCGGCGCCTCGACGTCCTCCAGGTCGGAGATCTGGTCGTCGGCCGGCAACGGCGCCTGCCGCGCCTGTCGCCGCGTCTGGTCCAGCGCGGCGTTGCGGCCCACCAGGATCAGCCACGCCGTGGGGTCCCGCGGCGGCCCGTTCTGCGGCCAGGCCTTCAGCGCCCGCAGGCAGGCGTTCTGGAACGCCTCCTCCGCGACGTCCAGGTCACGGAAATAGCGCAACAGCGCCCCGACCGCCCGCGGCCTGGCGCCGGTCAGCGCCGCGTCGATCCAGGCGAGATCGGTCGTCACGCCAGCCCGCTCCCCGGCACGAACAGGCCGACCGGCCGGATTTCATATCCGCCGACCCCCGGATTGGCCTTCGCCAGGTCGCGAGCGGCCTCCAGCGCCTGGTCCAGGCTCTCGCAATCGAGCACGTAGAACCCCAGCAGCTGTTCCTTGGTCTCGACGAACGGGCCGTCCAGCACCAGCGGCTCGTCGCCCTTGCGCAGGCTGGTGGCCGCCGTCGTCGGCAGCAGCCGCGCGGCGCCGGCGAAGCGCCCCTCGGCGGCCCAGCGGTCGTGGACGACGCTCAGGTCGGCCATCACCGCGTCGTCCTCCTCCTTGGTCCAGGCCCCGACGATCTCTTCGGAATTGTAGCAGAGGATGGCGTAAAGCATGGCGGCGGCTCCCGATCAGGCGAAGGACGAAAGACTAGCCTCCCATCCGACAGCCGTGCGCGAATTTTCTACGCCGCCAAATCCTCCCCCAGCGTGGAACACGCGGACTGGGGGAGGTGTCTCTGCGCGAAGCGCCGAGACGGAGGGGGAACGAAAGATTCCTTCACCCCCTCAGTCAGCTTCGCTGACAGCTCCCCCAAGAGGGGAGCAGATGGGGAAGCCTACCCCTCCGCCCCGCCGAAGCGCTCGCGCCATTCGGCCACCTGGGCGTCTTCCACCTTGCGGAACAGCACCTCGGGCGCCCTCACTGGCCGGCCCGGCGGCAGGATGTCGAGCACGGCGGCGCCCTCGCCTTGCGGCCAGGTCGCGGGGAAGCTTTCCCCAACCGCCTCGGCGATGGTCTCGCAGGCGAAGGGGATGAAGGGCTCCGACACCTTGGCGAACAGGGCCACCAGGTTGAGCCCGGTGCGCACCACGATCGCCGCGCGCGCCGGGTCGGTCTTGATCGCCGTCCAGGGCGCGGCCTCGGTGAGGTAGCCGTTGCCCAGCACCCAGAGCTGGCGCAGCGCCTGGGCCGACTTGCGCAGTTCGATGGCGTCCATCTGCTGCGCCAGTTCGGCAAGCTTGGCGTTCACGTCGGCGTAGAGTTTCTCCTCCAGCGGCCCCGCCTCGCCCCCCGCCGGAACCACCCCGTCGAAGCGCGTCTCGGTGAACTTCAGGATGCGGTTGACGAAATTGCCCAGCACGTCGGCCAGGTCGGCGTTCACCTGCACCTGGAACTGCTCCCAGGTGAAGGTGGCGTCCGACGTCTCCGGCGTATTGGCGCTCACCCACCAGCGCCAGTAGTCGGGCGCCAGCAGCTCCAGCGCCTGGTCCATGAAGACGCCGCGCTGCTGGGAGGTCGAGAACTTGCCGCCGTAATAGTCCAACCAGTTGAAGCCCTTCAGCTGGTCCACCAGCTTCCAGGGCCGGTCGGTGGACGGCCGCCAACCGGCGTCGTCGCCACGCACCTCGTTGGCGCCGATCAGGGTGCAGGGAAAGCCGACGGTGTGGAAGGGCACGTTGTCCTTGCCCATGAACTCCACATAGGAGACGTCGGCCGCCTCGGGCCCGCGCCACCAGCGCTCCCACTCGGCGTCGGCGGGCGGATCGCGGCCGGCCTCCTGGGCCTTGGCGTCGGCCCACTCCCAGGTGGCGGCGATATATTCGATCGGCGCGTCGAACCAGACGTAGAACACCTTTCCCGCCAGGCCTTCGATGTCGGGCAGGACGCCGTCGGGATTGGCGCCCCATTCGAAGGCGTTGACCGGCACCCCCCAGGCCAGGTCCCGCGTGATGCCGCGGTCCTGCAGGCCCTCGTCCAGCCACTTCAGCGCGATGGAGGTGACCAGCAGCGGCCAGTCGCCCTTCTTGCCGTCGATCCAGGCCCGCAGCTTGTCGGAAAACAGGCTCTGGCGCAGGAACAGGTGCTTGGAATCGCGGATCTCGATGTCGTCGGAACCGGAGATCGCCGAGCGCGGCTTGATCAGGTCGGCGGGGTCCAGCACCCGCGTGCAGTTCTCGCACTGGTCGCCGCGGGCGGCCGGATAGGCGCAGTGCGGGCAGGTTCCGATCACATAGCGGTCGGGCAGGAACCGCTTGTCGGCGTTGGAATAGACCTGCTGGGTGACCTTCTCCTCGATGAAGCCGGCTTCCCACAAGGTCTGGGCGAAGCGCTGGGTCAGGCGATGGTTCTGCGGCGAGGACGAGCGCCCGAAATGGTCCCACGACAGGCCGAAACGCCGGCCCAGGTCATGCTGGATCTGGTGCTGTTCCCCGCAGAAGGTCGCCGGGTCCTGGCCCGCCTCGGCGGCGGCGAGTTCGGTGGGCGTGCCGTGCTCGTCGGTGGCGCAGAGATAGAGGGTCTCATGGCCCCTGGCCCGCTGGAACCGCGCATAGACGTCGGCCGGCAGCATGGACCCCGCCAGCGTGCCCAGGTGCTTGATCCCGTTGATGTAGGGCAAGGCCGAGGTGATCAGGATGCGGGACATGGAGCGCTCAAGCTGGGTCGGGAGGGGCGCTTATATGGCGCCGCGCGCCCAAACGCCAAAGGTCCGGGCGCAAACAGGCGCCAGACGCCGTAGCGAGGCCCTTCTCCCGCAAGGCCATGGTCCGGTGTCATCCCGGTTTCGCGGCGCGCGAAGACCGGGATGACACTCCGGGGGGCCGCTGATTACGCAACGGTCCCACAAGGGGAGAAGGCGCCGAGCATCGTCGCTCCCACCAAGTCGACAACGCCGCGCCCCCTATCGCCAGGCCGCCGGCCCCTTGAAGACGAAGGCCGCGCCCGCCGCGATCAGCGCGAAGCCCACGGCCTGGTTCACGGTGAACTTCTGGCCCAGGAAGGTGACGGAGAAGACGGCGAACACCGCCAGGGTGATCACCTCCTGGATGGTCTTCAGCTCGGCCGGCGAATAGACCGCCCGGCCGATGCGGTTGGCCGGCACCACCAGGCAGTACTCGAAGAAGGCGATCCCCCAGCTGACGACGATCAGCAGCCACATCGGCCGGTGCTCGACCTTCAGGTGCCCGTACCAGGCGAAGGTCATGAAGATGTTGGAGACCACCAGCATCGCGATGGGGGCGATCGCCGTCCAACTGATGGGCATGGCTGACTCCTGAACGGTGCGGCGACTCAAGGTGCAAGCTTAGTCGCCGGCGCGTTCAGGCGGCAGTCCGGAGGCGACGCCGCCGGCCCGCGGGTCGGGAGCGGCGAACACGCGCCGCTCCCTTCTCGTTCAACGCGTGGAGGCGAGTTGCCCCGGCGCGGCGGCGGTCGTGGCCGCGTCCAGCTTGGCCTGGGTCTCCCGAACGGTGTCGGCGACGCATTGGCTGGTCTGATAGAAGCCCAGCGCGCTGCTGGCATAGGCTTCGCGGCATGCCGTCGCCGCGGCGCGCTCGATATCGGCATGGATGGCCGCCGGGGTCTTGCCGACCAGGCTGACCGTGATGTCCCCAGCCGACGCGGGGCCGGCGATGGCGACGAAGGCTGACAGGATGGTGAGGGTTTTGATCATCTGTGGAGTTCCTAACTAGAGTTGAAACTCCTCCCTAGAGACGCCTCTCAAGAACGAGCGCCTGTCGAATCAATACACCTGTCGAATCACAGACATCTACGACAATTTTCCAAGTAAAATCGACGACTACTTAGAATACGAATTATACACACCCGTACATATGCAGTTCCATTTGACGCGGACGTGGGTTTTTATTCAACCCGAACCGTCAGTTCGACGCACGCGTCGAAATCGCCGCCGCCGTGCGCGTCCGTGGGGGGGAGCAGGTGGTGCCGGCTGCAGGAATCGAACCCGCGACCTTCGGTTTACAAAACCGCTGCTCTACCAGCTGAGCTAAGCCGGCGCTCTGGTGTGCGCCTTATGGGGCGATCACGCCTCGGCGCCAAGAGGGCAGGACTAAGGCGTGGTCAGCGACGGGATAGTCAAGGGCGACGGCGTGGTCGGGAACAGGAACTGGCTCGTCAGCGCGTTGCTGGCGGCGATGTTCTTGTTCGCCTCGTCCACGCAGGCCTGGGCCTCGGGACCCGCCGTATCGATCGTGGCGGCGACGGCCTTCTTGCACCATTCGAGCGCCAGGGAATCGTCGTGCGCCGCGCCGCGCTCGCCCTTGGCGTACATCCACCCCAGCACATAGGCCGCGCGCCCCGACCCTTGCGCGGCGGCCAGGCGGTAGAGCTTCTCGGCCTGGGCGTCGTCCTGCGGCAGGCCGCCCCATCCCCGCAGATAGAAATCGGCCAGCCGCGACTGCGCCTGCGGATAGGACTGGTCAGCGGCGAGCCGGTAGTATTTCGCGGCCTCGACCTTGTCGGCCGCGGGCACGCCGTCGCCCTGCTCGATCAGGTTGGCGAGGTTGTTCTGCGCCCCGGCCAGTCCCTGGTCGGCGGCCAGGCGATACCATTTCACCGCCGCCTTCGGATCCTTCGACAACCCGCCGCGTCCAAGTTCGTAGAAGTAGCCGACGTTGGCCTGGCCGAACGGAAAGTGCTGGGCCGCCGAGCGGCGGTACCAGCGCAGCGCCGCCTTGTCGTCGGCCGCCGGCATGCCCTGGCCGCCGGCGTACTGGTCCCCAAGCTTGTACTGCGCGCGCGGCTCTCCCTGTTTGGCCGCCGCCGTCAGCAGCGTGTTGCCCAGGTAGGGGTTCTGATCGGCGCCGGCCCCATTGATGTAGACGTACCCCATCAAGGTCTGGGCGATCGGCTCGCGGCGGTCGGCGGCGGCGTGCAGTTCGGCCACCCTTTCGGTCAGCTTGCCCTTGTCGAAGATCGCCTGGGCGTCGGCGATGGCCCAGTCCCGCGGCGACAGCCCCCAGCGCGCGAGTTCGTCCTTGGTCCTCTCGGCCTTCATCGCCTTGCCGGCGGCGTTCAGCGCCAGGATCGCGATGACGGCCACGACCGCCCCGGCCGCAAGCCTGCGCCAGTGGCGCTGCAGCCAGGTCGGCGGCGGCGGAATGGGCGGCTCAGGTTTGGGCGCCGGCTCAGGCTCGGGGGCGACGTCGTCGTTCTTCTCGTCCTTCTCGAGGACCTCCATGTCGCGCTTGCGCTGCGCGGCGCGTTCCTCCTCGGCCTTGGCGATGGCGGCCTCGTCGGCGACGCGGGCCGCGGCCGCCTCGATCTGCTTCTGCTCGGCCGCGCGCCTGGCGGCGAGCTCGGCCTTCTCCTCCTCGGTGGGCGGAGCCTCCACGCGGATGCTGAGCAGCTGGTTGATCTTCGCCGCCAGCTTCGCCAGCTCCAGGCTGACGGCTTCCTGCTGGTAGTCCTTCAGCCGCAGGGCCCGGAAATCCAGCGACTGGCGCCTGTGCAGCTCCTCCAGCACCGCCGGGTCATGGGCGTCGTCCATGTTCTCGATGCTGAGATAGGAGATCGGGAAGATGCGGCTGTGGTCGCGCAACTGCGGGTGCTGGGCGCGCAGGGCCTTCTCGCGGGCCAGGAAGATCATGAACTCTTCGCAGCACCACTGGCTCTGGATGAAGGCCGGGGTGATGATCGGGATGAAGAAGGTGGTGTTGTCCAGCGCGCTGGTGATGGAGGCCTGCCACTCCGCCCCCGGCGGAATGGCGCTGACGTCCTGGAATATCTGGATGGGGTCGCGGCCGTACTGCTGCTGCAGTTCCGACTGCAACAGGGAACGCAGGCTGCTCAGGCGCCCGCGGGAGGACTCGTCGTCCTGTCTCGCGTAGCTCCAGAAGCCGATGGGCGGCAGCCGGACTTTCATCGTCGCCCCGCAAGCGCGACAAAACCTGCCTGCCCCGGTGCGCCGCTCATCCAAGCCCCATCATCGCCCGCCCCCGTCCCGCCGGAAGCCGAGCCGGAGCATGCGCCAAGGCCTGGGCGACCGACAACAGATTCCTCGGGGCCGCCGCGCCTCGTCGCCGCCCCGAAGCGACCGATCTGCAGGCGCCGGCGACCGAACTGGCGTAAAAAAGCCGCAGCACCCCCCTGGATCAACCGTGGCGCGACGGGATCTCGCGCCGATTAACCGTTTGATTAGTGCTGCGTCACAGCATGGGTTCAACGGGGGCCAGAATGCCAAGTCGATCACGACCGATCATCGAACCCAGGCGCGCGGCTGAACTGACCGAATGGCAGTTCCGCGACGCCATGGAATCCTCGGCTATCGGGGCGGCCTTGGTGTCGCTCAGCGGCCAGTGGCTCTACACGAATGCGGCGATACGCGCGCTGCTGGGGTTCGATGAAGCAGAACTGCGCCAGACGACCTTCCAGAAGCTGACCCATCCCGACGACCTGGACGCCGATCTCGACCATCTCGTGAAGTTGCTGGCCGGCGAGATCCCCAGCTACCAGATGGAAAAGCGCTACATCACCAAGAGCGGCGCGGCGGTCTGGACGCTGCTCTCGGTCTCCATGGTGCGCGACGCGCAGGACCGCCCGGCCTATTTCATCTCCCACGTCCAGGACATCGGCGAGCGCCGGGCCGCCGAGGCCGAACGCCAGCGCCTGGCCGAGGCCGCCCACGCCGCCAACGACGCCAAGTCCCTGTTCCTGGCCCACATGAGCCACGAGATCCGCACGCCGCTGAACGGCATCCTCGGCATGGCCCAGGCGATGGAGGCCGAACCCCTGCCTCCTGACCAGCAGGCGCGCCTGCGGGTGATCCGCCAGTCCGGCGACGCCCTGCTCGCCATCCTCAACGACATCCTGGACCTCTCGAAGATCGAGGCCGGCCGGCTCGAACTGGAGGACGTCGACTTCGATCTCGGCGTGCTGCTGGCCGACACCTACGATTCCTTCGCCACCGTGGCCCAGGACAAGGGCCTGGCGTTCATCCTGGATCTCGGCGACGCGGGCGGCGTCTACCGCGGCGATCCGACCCGCGTGCGGCAGGTGATGTCGAACCTCATCTCGAACGCCCTGAAATTCACCGCCACGGGCGAGGTGGCGGTCCGGGCGCGGCGGCTCGATCCGGGCTTCGAGCTGGCGGTGAGCGACACCGGGCCCGGCGTGCCGGCCGAGGCCAGGGCGCGCATCTTCACCAAGTTCATGCAGGCCGACGTGTCGACGACGCGCAAGCACGGCGGCACCGGCCTTGGCCTGTCGATCTGCCGCGACCTGGTGACCCGGATGGGCGGCGACATCTCGCTGGAGAGCGAGCCCGGCGCCGGCTCCACCTTCCGCGCCTCCTTCGCCCTCAAGCGGCTCAGGGACTCCGCCCCCCGGTCGGAGAACGCCGCGGCCCGCGCCGTGTTCGACGACTCCAGCCTGCAGATCCTGGTGGCCGAGGACAACGAGGTGAACCAGCTGGTGATCCGGACCCTGCTGGGCCAGGCCGGCGTCGAACCGACCATCGTCGGCGACGGCGCCGCTGCGGTCGAGGCCTGGGAGCGCCAGGCCTGGGACGCCGTGCTGATGGACATCCAGATGCCGGTGATGGACGGCGCCGCCGCCACGCGGGCCATCCGCGAGCGCGAGCGCGCGAGCGGCCGCGCCAGGACCCCGATCATCGGCCTCAGCGCCAACGCCATGCCCCACCAGACCAGCGAATACATGGCCATCGGCATGGACGCCTGCGTCGCCAAGCCGATCGACGTGCGCGCCCTGCTGGCCGCCCTCGAAGATGCGCTGGACGGCGCCGGGCCGACAGGCGCCGACGCCCTGCCCATGGCCGCCGACGGCTGAAGTCGCAGGCCCGCCGCGTGACCGCCAAGCCGATCGAGATCTTCATCGACGCCGACGCCTGTCCCGTGAAGGACGAGGTCTACAAGGTCGCGCAGCGCTACCGCCTGAAGACCTGGGTGGTGGCCAACAGCTTCATGATGGTCCCCGCCTCGCCCCTGATCGAACGGATCGTCGTCGACGCCGGCCCCGACGTGGCCGACGACTGGATCGCCGAGCGCGCGGCGCCGGGCGACGTGGTGGTGACCAACGACATTCCCCTGGCCGAACGCGTGCTGAAGGCCGGCGCCGCGGCCGTCACCCCCGCCGGCAAGCCGTTCACCGAGAATTCCATCGGCGCGGCGGTGGCCCAGCGCGCGCTGATGGAGCAGCTGCGCTCCACCGGCGAGATCACCGGCGGCCCCAAGCCCTTCGATCGCAACGACCGCTCCCGGTTCCTCCAGGCCCTGGACGAGATCATCACCCGCGAACAGCGCCGCCGGCGGTGAGGCGTCGATTCCCTCAGGCGGCGAAGCGCTCTAGTTTGACACCACGCTGAGGTCGGGAGATTCCATGCACAGTCACAGTTCGGCGACCATCGCCCTGGTCCTGGCCCTCGGCTTGGCGGGATGCAGCCAGTCGCCGCCGCCGACGAGCGCCCCGGCCGCCCCGGAAATGACGCCGGCCCAGAAACAGGCCGCGCTGGCCAGCCTGCCGGCGCCCTACAACACCGGCGACCTCGCCAAGGGCAAGGCCAAGTTCGCGCTCTGCCAGTCCTGCCACACCATCGCCCCGGGCGGCCCCAACATGACCGGCCCCAACCTCTACGGGGTCTTCGGGCGCAAGGCGGGCGCGGCGCCCGGCTACAGCTATTCCGACGCCATGAAGGCGGCGGGCTTCACCTGGGACGCCGCCCACCTGGACGCCTGGCTCGACGACCCGCGCGGCTATCTGAAGGGCACGAAGATGACCTTCGCCGGCCTCAAGGACCCGAAGGACCGCATCGATCTCATCGCCTTCCTGAAGGTCGAGACCGGCTACAAGCCCTAGGGCGCGGAGCCGTTTCTGCGGCTACTCGGCGGCGCGCAGTTTTTCGGCGTCCTCGAAGGCGGCGATCTTGCGGCTGGCGGTGAGCGGCGACTTCGTGAAGCGGGCCAGCAGGTTGTAGAACACCGGCACGATGAACAGCGTCACCAGGGTGGCGAAGATCGCGCCGAAGAAGATCACCACCCCGATGGTCTTGCGGCTGGCGCCGCCCGCCCCGCCCCAGACGATCAGCGGGATCGCCCCGGCGGCGGCCGAGATCGAGGTCATGATGATCGGCCGCAGGCGCAGGGACGCCGACTCGATCACCGCCTCGCGGATGGTCAGGCCCTCGTCGCGCAGCTGGTTGGCGAACTCCACGATCAGGATGCCGTTCTTGGCGGCGATGCCCACCAGGATCAGCAGGCCGATCTGGCTGTAGGTGTTCAGGGTCGAGCCGACGATCAGCAGGCCGAACAGGCCGCCCAGCGCCGCCATCGGCACCGTCAGCATGATCACCGCCGGGTGGATCCAGCTCTCGAACTGCGCCGCCAGCACCAGGAACACCAGGAGCAGCGCCATGCCGAAGGCGATGCCCACCGCGCCGCTGGCCTCCAGGTAGTCCCGCGCGCCGCCGCCCCACTTGACGGCGTTGCCGGGCGGTTGCTTGGCGATCTCGTTCTGGAAGAAGGTCACCGCCTCGCCCATCGTATAGCCCGGCGTCAGCTGGGCCGAGAGCGTGATGGACCGCAGGCGGTCGATCCGCGCGCGGTCGGGGGTGTCGCCGCGGACCTGGGTGGTCACCACCGAGGACAGCGGCACGGTGGCCCCGGACTCGGTGCGGACATGGAGGTTGGCCAGGTCCGCCTCGGTCTGCCGCCGCGCCCGGTCGGTCTGCAGGAGCACGTCGTACTCCTGGCCGTTCTTGATGTAGGTGGTGACCTGCTTGGACCCGAACATGGTTTCGAGGGCGCCGCCGATGTCCTGCGCCGAAACCCCCAGGGTGGCGGCCTTTTCGACGTCGATATCCACGCGGACGCGCGGACTGGTGGGCTCGTAGTCCATCCGCACGCGGCTGAGCTGCGGATTGGCCTGGGCCGCCGTCATCAGCGGGCGGACCCAGCGTTCGATTTCCGGGTACTCGTTGCCCGAGACGATCACATCCACGCCCGTGCCGCCGGCCCCGCTCCCTCCGGCGCCGCGCTGGATGCCGGCCTGGGGCGTGGCGATGGCGCGAATGGAGGTGATCGCGGAAAAGCGCTTGTTGATCTGGGCCGCCAGGTCCTGGGTCGTCATCGCATGCTTGTGGTCGTCGGGCAGCATGACGAAGCCGAAACCCGTATTGTACTGGGTTTGCCCGATGCGCGGCGACCCCACGGTGTATCGCTCGACCACGCCCTGGTCGACGTAGTCCTGCAATATGGTTTCGGCCTTCGCGATCGCGGCGCGCGTGTAGTCGAAGCCGGCGCCTTCCGGCCCCTGGAAAGACAGCTGCGCCCTGCCCCGATCTTCCTCGGGCACCAGTTCGCGGGGGATCACGGTGAACAGCAGGACCGCGACGCCGGCCAGGGCGAGGACCAGGGCGCCGGCTGAAATGGAGGCTATGCGGCGGCCCAGCAGCGCCTCCAGCGAGGCGCGATAGGAGGCCTTCAGGCGGTTCATCGCCTTGTCGATGAACCTGGCCACCGGGCCTTCGTTCTGCGCCGGGCGAAGCAGGCGGGCAGCCAGCATCGGCGACAGGCTCAGCGCCAGCAGGGCGGAGAAGCCCACAGCCGCGGAGACCGCCGCCGCCAGTTCGACGAACAGCTTGCCGATATAGCCGGGCATGAACATCAGCGGCGCGAAGACCGAGATCAGGACCACGGTGGTCGCGACGACGGCGAAGAACACCTGTCGCGCGCCCCGTTCGGCGGCGACGATCGGCGGCTCGCCCTCGTCGATGCGGCGCTGGATGTTCTCCACCACGACGATGGCGTCGTCGACCACCAGGCCGATGGCCAGCACAAGCGCCAGCAAGGTCAGCAGGTTGATCGAGAAGCCGAAGGCGGCCAGCACGATGAAGGTCGACAGGATGCAGATCGGCGCGACGATCGAGGGGATCAGCGCCGCGCGCCAGGTGCCGAGGAACAGGAAGTTCACCAGCGCCACCAGCGCCAGCGAAATCCCCATGGTGACCCAGACTTCCGAGATCGCATGGCGGGTGAAGACGGTGAAGTCGACGATCACCTTGAGCGCCGTGCCCGCCGGCAGCGAGGGGCCGATCTCCTGCACCGCCGCCCGGATGCCGTCGGAGATCTCCAGGTCGTTGGCCTGGGACTGGCGGAGGACGGCGATGCCGACCTGGTCGTGCCCGTTGGTTCGGAACAGCCGGCGATGGTCGTCCGGCGCCTCCTCCACCCGCGCGATGTCGCCCAGGCGCGTGACATAGGGGTCGCCGCCGCCGGTGCTGATCACCGGCGCCATCGGGCCGGCGGCGACGGCCTGCGGGTTTCCGCCCGCGGTGACCGGCAAACGCTCGAACTCGGCCGCCGTGGCGTAGCCGCGTCCGACGCGGATGGTGAAATCCTTGGCGGGGGCCTCCAGCGCCCCGGCCGGCAGCTCCAGGTTCTGGCTGTTCAGGGCGTTCTCGACATCGCCCACCGTGATGCCGCGCGAGGCCATGGCGTCGGAATCGAGCCAGATGCGCATGGAATAGTTCTGGCCGCCGACCACCGTCACCTGGGCGACGCCCGGTACGGTGGACAGCCGCTCCACCAGATAGCGGTTGGCGTAGTCGGTCAGCTGCATGCGGCTGAGCTTGGTCGACGACAGGCTCAGGGTCATGATCGGCTGGGTGTCGGCGCTGGTCTTGGCGATCTGCGGCGCGTCCACCTCGTCCGGCAATTGCGACACCACGCGGGCGACGGCGTCGCGCACGTCGTTGGCGGCGACGTCCAGGTCGCGGTCGAGGGTGAAGGAGATATTGATCCGCGACTGCCCGTCCCGCGACGAGGAGGTGACGCGATCGATGCCCTGGATGCCCGCCACCTGGCGCTCGATCACCTCGGTGATGCGTTCTTCGACGACCTCGGCCGACGCGCCGCGATAGGTGGTCTGCACCGAGATCACCGGCGGGTCGACGCTGGGCAGCTCGCGCACGGCCAGGGCCATGAACGAGACCGCGCCGATGACGCACAGCATGATGGCCGCCACCGCGGCCATCACCGGGCGGCGGACGGAAATGTCCGAAAGCATCATGACGGGCGCCGCGCGCCGGCCGCCGGCGTGTGAACGATCTTCACGGACTGGCCGCCCTGCATCTTGTTGAGGCCGTCGGCCACCACGCGCTCATTGGCGGCGACGCCCTCGCGCAACTCGACGAAGCCCTCCTGCCGATCGCCGGTCGCCACCGGCCGCTGCTCGGCGGTGGTCTTCCCGCCCGCGTCGGAAAGGACGAAGACGAACGCCTCGTCGCCCTGCACCGAGACTGCCGATTCCGGGACCGAAAGGGCCTGTCTCTGCCCGCGCGAGATGGCGATGCGGATCATCATGCCGGGCTTCAGCCGGCGGGCGGTATTGGGAAAGTCGGCGCGGGCCGTGATCGCCCGGGTCTTCTCGTCGACCCGCGTGTCGAGGCGGGCGATGCGCCCCACGATGGCCTCGCCCGGATAGGCGTCGGCGCGGGCCTTGATCGTCTGGCCCTCATGCAGCACCGACAGGTAGCGCTCAGGGACCTGGAAATCGACGCGCACGCTGGAAAGGTCGTCGAGGGTGACGATCGGGGCGCCTGGGTTGATCAGGGCGCCGGGCGCGATGTCCGACAGCCCCACGACGCCGGCGAACGGCGCCCGGATCGTCCGGTCGCCGCGCCTGGCCTGGGCGGCGGCCACGTCGGCCTGGGCGCTGAGATAGGTCGCCTCGTACTGGTCGAGGGAGGCCTTGGAGGCGAACCCCTTATCCGACAGGCTCCGCCAGCGTTCGTAGGCGCGCTTGGCCTCGACGACGCGGGCCTGGGCCTGGGCGAGGCCGGCGTCCTGCTCGGTGTTCTTCAGTTCGACCAGCACCGCCCCGCGCGGCACCGATTCGCCGTCGTGAAAGCGCACGCGCTCCACCAGCTGCGTGGTCGCCGCCGACAGCGTGACCGATTGCCGGCCCTTGGCGACGCCCAGCACGTCGATGGTGTCGACGAAGGTGCGCGGCTGCACGGCGACGACGGAAACCGGGGTCGGCCCGCCGCCCGATTTGCCGCCGGACTTTCCCGCGCTCTTGCCCGCAGGCGACCCCGCCGCGGACGCGCCGGCGCCTGAGCCGCCCTGGCCGTGGCCCATGGCGAGCTTCAGCCCCCCCGCGACCACCATCACGACCAGGATCGCAAGGGCGCTGGCGAGGAAGAAATGCCGTCGTAACAAGCCAGGAAACTCCGGGCGCCCGCTGTCGGGCGCCTTTGGGGGGCGTGAATAAGCTCTGCTCTATGGCCTGACACTAGGCCGCGTCCAGTGACAGATGGATGGCTGGACGTTGCGGTCCTGAAATAGTGCCCGCCGAAGCAGGCGGGGCCGGGGCTGGCCACCTGTGTGATCCTCCTCCCGCCAGTGGAGAAGACTTTAAAATCTTATTACATATAAATCAATAACTTGTCCGATATTCTGAACCTAGGCGTCGTAGCCCGGAGACAGTCGATTGAGCCGCCTCAGGTTGCCCGGCCACACCAGGCCCCCGGCGACACCGTCCGCGGTCTGCTGGCGCACCTCCTGGATCGAGGCGTCCGGGGCGATGAGGATTTTGTCCCGCCCGCCCGACAGCGCCATGATCTGCATCGTGCAGGCGCGTTCCAGGTAGTACATCGCGATCCAGCAGTCGCCGGCGGTCTTGCCCACCGCCAGGGTGCCGTGATTGCGCAGCAGCATCGTCATCTTGTCGCCGAGGTCGTGCACCAGCCGCTCGCGTTCATCCAGGTTGAGCGCGATGCCCTCGTAGTCGTGATAGGCGAGCTTCGGCAGGACGATCAGCGCGTGCTGGGAGATCGGCAGCAGCCCCTCGCGCTGGGCCGAGACCGCCGTGCCGGCGTTGCTGTGCAGGTGCATGACGAACGTGGCGTCCTCGCGCGCGCCATGCACGGCCGAGTGGATGACGAACCCCGCGGCGTTGATCATGTAGGGCGTTTCCTGCTGGATCGCGCCGTCCATGTCGATCTTGACCAGCGACGAGGCGGTGATCTCGTCGAACATCATGCCGTAGGGGTTGATCAGGAAGTGGTGCTCAGGCCCCGGCACGCGCGCGGAAATGTGGGTGTAGATCTGGTCGTCCCACCCCTGCAGCGCCACCAGCCGATAGAGCGCGGCCAGGTCGACCCGGGCCTGCCACTCCTCGGCGCTCACCCGTCCCTGCAACGAGGTCACGCCTGCAACCGAACCGTCCGCCATGGCGGCCTCCACCCTGATTTTTGACGTCAGGCCACAGAATCGTCCCGCTATACCGTAACGTCAAGCCGACGCCGTCGTGCGCACCCGGGCCACCGCGTCCAGCCACCGGGCATAGGCGGCCTCCCGCCCGTGGCGTCCCAGGACCGGCGCGAAGGCCTCGACCGGCGGCCGGGCGCCGGCGGCCTCCTCCACGTCGGCATAGACGCCCGCGCCCACGCCGGCGAACAGGGCCGCGCCCAGGGCCGTGGTCTCCTGGTACGTGGCCCGCCCGACGTCGACGCCCGTGAGGTCGGCCAGCCGCTGCGAGAACCAGGCGCTGCGGGCCATGCCCCCGTCGATGCGCAGTTCCACCCGCCCTTTGAAGACATCCGGCGCATCGGCGCGCATCGCCTCGATCAGGTCGCGCGTCTGCAGCGCGCTGGCGTCCAGGACCGCCGCGGCGATTTCGGGAAGGCCGGCGTCGCGCGTCAGGCCGAAGATCGCGCCGCGGGCGTTTGCGTCCCACCATGGCGCGCCCAGGCCGGTGAAGGCCGGCACCATCACCACGGTGTTGTCCGCCCGCGCCTGGCTCGCCAACTGCTCCGCCGCCGCCGCCCCGCCTTCGAGCCGCAGGCCCTCCCCCAGCCATTGGACCGCCGCGCCGGCGATGAAGATCGACCCCTCCAGGGCGTAGGTCGCCACGCCGTCGATCCGCGCCGCCACGGTGGTCAGCAGGCGGGAGCGCGATGGCGATATGGTCCGGCCGGTGTTCAGCAGCATGAAGCAGCCGGTTCCGTAGGTGGCCTTCATTTCGCCCGGCCGGATGCAGCCCTGGCCCATCAGCGCCGCCTGCTGGTCGCCCGCCACGCCGCGGATCGGGATCGCCCGGCCCAGAAGCTCGGGCGTCGTGGCCCCGTAGTCGTCCGCGCAGTCCAGCACCCGCGGCAACAGCGCCCTGGGGATGTCCAGCATCTCCAGCATCTCGTCCGACCACGCCTGGGTGCGGATGTCGAACAGCAGGGTGCGCGAGGCGTTGGTGGCGTCGGTGGCGTGGACCTTGCCGCCGGTCAGCCGCCAGATCACCCAGGTGTCGATGGTGCCGGCCAGCAGGTCGCCGGCCTGGGCGCGGGCGCGGGCGCCGGGGGTCTGGTCCAGCAGCCAGGCGATCTTGGTGGCCGAGAAGTACGGGTCCACCAGCAGGCCGGTGATCTCCGTGACGCGCGGCTCGTGGCCCGCCTGGCGCAGGCGCTCGCAGGTCGGGTCGGTGCGGCGGTCCTGCCAGACGATGGCGTTGTGGATGGGAACGCCGGTCGCCTTGTCCCAGACGACCACCGTCTCGCGCTGGTTGGTGATCCCGATGGCGGCGATCTCGCTGGCGGCGCGGCCGGACCGCTCGGCGGCCTCGCGTATTACGGCCACGCTGGCGTCGAATATCTCGACCGCATCGTGCTCGACCCAGCCGTCGGCGGGATAGATCTGGCGCAACGGCCGCGAGGCGGTCGCCAGCGCCGAACCGCTTGCGTCGTAAAGGATCGCCCGCGTGCTGGTGGTGCCCTGGTCGAGCGCCAGGATCATCGGTTCAGCCATCGGCGGACCCTCCCAAGTCGTCGCGTGGTCAATGCGTTGTAACCGTGTTTTCATAGCCGTGGAGCAGATTCGCTGCGCGGCGTTGAACGCCGGACGAGGAACAGGCCAAGGAACAGTTTGAGCGTCGCGGCCATCCCCATCGACATCCTGGACCTGGCGCGCAGCCGGCGGCCGGCCGATCGCGAGCGGCTGCTGCTGTCGGTGGTCGACCTCTGCGACGCGCCGGGCGCCGGCGCCGTGGCCCGGGCCCCGGCCATCCAGGAGCTGCTCTCGTCGATCTTCATGAGCCTGGTGTGCGAGGCCGAGCGCGACATCCGCAAGCGGCTGGCCGAAAAGCTGGCTGACGCCCCCTGGGCGCCGCGAGCCCTGATCAATGTGCTGGCCCTCGACGATATCGAGATCGCCCAGCCGATCATCGCCGCCAGCCCGGTGCTGGAAGACGAAGACCTGATCCGCCTCGTGGTCGGGGCCACCGTCGAGCATCAGGTCGAGGTGGCGCGGCGCCCGGCCCTGAGCCCGGCCGTCGTCGACGCCATCCTGTCGAAGGCCGCGCCCCCGGCGCTGACCGCCCTGGCCGACAATCACGCCACGGACCTTTCGGCCGGCGCCATGGCCGGCCTGGTGGAAGCCGCCCACCGGATGGCGGGCCTGCGCGCGCCCCTGTCGCGACACCCGCAGCTGACCGGCGAGCTGGCCCGGCGCCTCTACGTCTGGGTGGGGCAGTCGCTGCGCCAGGCGCTGGCGGCGCGGTTCGGCCTGGATCCCGACTCCCTCGCCCAGCCCCTGTCCGAGGCCGTGGACGAGGCCTTCGCCGCCGCCGCGCGCCAGGAAGCGCCCCAGGAGCCCTGGAGCCAGGACGGCGAACGCGAGGCCATGGAGAACAGGCTGGTGGCCAAGCTGGTGGCCGCCGACCAGCTGCGGCCCGGCTATCTGCTCCGCGCCCTGCGCGAGAACCAGCTGTCGCTGTTCGCCGCGGCCCTGACCGCCCTGGGGTCCTACGAGGCCGGCGACGTTCGCCGCGCCCTGGACGCCGACCGGCCCGACACCCTGGCCTTGGCCTGCGCCGGGGTGCGCATCGATCGCAGCGCCTTTCCGACCATTCTCGAGCTGGTGCGGACCCTGAACGCCGGGCGTCCCGGCGGCGGGGACGACGGCGCGCGCCGGGCGGCCGGCGCGTTTGGCCCCTTCCCCGCCGAGATCGCCCGCGCGGCCTTCCGCCAGGCCGTCCGCTCGGTTTGACAGCCCCGTCCAGTTCAGCGCCTTTGGCCCCCGATGCCCGATCATCCCTCACCCCAACGCCGCATCGCCTTCACCGCCAGCGAGCGGCCCGAGGCCCAGGAGGCCCGCGCCGCGCTCGTGGCCCGCTACGGCGACGCCGACGCTGACGCCGCCGAGGTGATCGTCGCCCTCGGCGGCGACGGCTTCATGCTGGAAACCCTGCACGCAAGGCTCCTGAGCCGGCGGCCGGTCTACGGGATGAACAGGGGGTCCGTCGGCTTCCTGATGAACGAGTACAGCGAGGACGACCTGCTGGAGCGGATCGACGCCGCCGAGCGCGCGGTGATCCACCCGCTCTCCATGACCGCCGTCGACACCCACGGGCAGACCCACGAGGCCCTGGCGTTCAACGAGGTCTCGCTGCTGCGCCAGACCCGCCAGACCGCCAAGCTCGGCATCGCCATCGACGGCAAGGTGCGCCTGAGCGAGCTGTCCTGCGACGGGGCCCTGGTGTCGACGCCGGCGGGCTCGACGGCCTACAACCTCTCGGCCCACGGCCCGATCATTCCCCTCGACGCCAACGTGCTCGCCCTGACGCCGATCAGCGCCTTCCGGCCCCGGCGCTGGCGCGGGGCCCTGCTGGCCCACACCGCCCGCGTCCGCTTCGAGATCCTGGAGGCCGACAAACGGCCCGTCAGCGCGGTCGCCGACAACTTCGAGGTGCGCGACGTCGTCAGCGTCGACATCGCCGAGAAGCGCAACATCAGCCTGACCATGCTGTTCGACGCCGGCCGCAGCCTGGAGGAACGGGTGCTGGCCGAGCAGTTTTCGGCCTAGGCGGGGCTCATCGGTTATTAAGAACTCCAGCCTATCCTGATGCTTGTAGCGCTTAGGAGGCCTTCGTGAGCCAGCAAAACCCGGGACAGGTCATCCAGGTCCCCAACACTTTGCGCCTGAAGGTCGGCGGACGTTTCGGCGCGATCGATCCCAGCGCCATCGCCAAGGCCGAGGCCGCGCTGAAGAGCCTGTCGGGCAACTTCTCACAATGGCTGCAGGACGAGGTCGTCAAGCTCGAGAACGCCCGCCAGCGGGTGAAGACCGAGGGCCTCTCGCCCGAGACCATGGAGTCGCTCTACCTGCGCGCCCACGACCTGAAGGGCCTGGGCGCGACCTACGAGTTTCCCCTGATCACCCGCATCGCCGCCTCGCTCTGCAAGCTGATCGACGACAAGGACAAGCGCCTGGCCGCCCCGATGCTGCTGATCGACGGTCACATCGACGCCATCAAGGCCGCGGTGCGCGACAACATCAAGACCGACCAGCATCCGGTGGGCAAGATCCTGATCACCGAGCTGGAACGCCGGGTCGCCGAATCCGACATCTGAGCCGGCGCGCTCAGAAGGTCTTGCGCGCCACCAGCTGGAAGACCGGCCCGGCCTTCTCGCTCTCCAGCTCGTACTCGTCGAAGTCGCGATCGATCTGATCCTCGATCGTGTTGAACTTATTGAAGGCTTCCCGCTTCTTGGCGTCCAGCAGGTTGGACGCCGTGAACCGCACCACGATATCGTCCCCGAAGCGCTTTTCCAGGAAGATCTCCAGGTCGGCCCCGTAGGTGGTCTCGACCTCCTCGCCGACGATGCGCCCGAACGATCCCCCCTGCTTGCGATAGGTCGCCCCGAAGGCGGCGTTCAGCTGCGGCAGGTCCTGGATGAAGCCGACGTTGAAGACGTACTTGGCCTGGTCGTTGAAGCGGCGTGAGCCGAACCCGTCGCTGACGTCGCTGTCGAGCCAGGAGTAGTTGAGGAACACCCCGGTGTTCTCCATCCCCACGAAATCGAGCGGCGTCGACAGGTCGAACTCCACGCCCCAGACCTTGCCGCTGCCGACGTTGTCGGCGCTCAGCACGAAGGAATTCAGTTCCTTGGCCGCCGCCGCCGGCGTCTTGCCGTCGTCGATGGCGTCCTCGTAGTTGTCCAGGGCCTCGTCGGAGAAGGCGCCCGTGTTCACCACCTCCTGGAGGTTGGATATCTTGCGGTAGAAGGCGTTGACCCCCGCCACCCCGCGCCGGCCGATCCTGTGCTCGAGGCCCAGGTCCAGGCCCCAGGCGGTCTCGGGCTTCAGGTCTGGATTGCCGATGAAGTCGTTGTCGCCGTACTCGCCTTCCAGGATGGCGGGCGACAGGAAGTTGAAGTTGGGGCGGCGCACCGTGCGGGCGACCGAGAACGAGAGCCGGTCGGCCTCGGTCAGGCTGTAGCGCAGGTTCAGCGACGGCAGCAGTTGCGCATAGTCCGTCTTCGAGACCCGATCGGCCGGATCGGCGGTCTCGTCGGTGATGTCGACCTTGGTCGTCTCGTAGCGCAGGCCGGCTTCCCACTTGAGGGCGCCCGCCTCGCCCGAGGCCATCAGATAGGGGTCGATCCGCCGCTCCTTGATGGTGTTGACCCCGCCGTTCACCGGCTCGAACGGGTCGTAGGCGCCGGGAATGGCCGGGCGCGGGGCCGGCGGGTCGTCGATCTCCACCTCGGTTTCGGTCTCGAAGATCCCGGTGTCGCGGTGCTTGTCGACATACTGGACGCCGAACTCCAGGGTCGCCGGGCCCGCCGTCAGCTTGTGCTGCAGCGCGGCGGCGAACTCCTTGTCCTTGATGTTGGTCTGGGTGCGGGTGCTTTCGAAGACGTCGTCGTCCGGGAACGGCCGGTCGTCGTCGTCATAGGTCGTCTCGTCCTCGTATTCGTACTGGTCGTCGTCGATCGCGGCGTAGCCGAGCTTGAAGCTGGTTTCGCCCCCCAGCATCTCGCGCTTGAAGCGCGCGTCGAGGGCGTAGTTGTCCGTGCGGATGTCCAGCGGGTTGACGTTCTTGGTCTGCAGGTGAGCGACGTCCTCGACGCCCTCGGCATATTCCGTCGACTGCTCGAACTGCAGGCGGTCGGTGCGCACGAAGAAGCCCGAGAGCGCCAGTTCGCCGCCGGCCAGGTCGACCTTGTAGTCGGCGTTGAGGGAATAGTCGGTGCCGTTGCGGACGTCGCTCTGGACCTCGATATTGTCGAGCTCGCCGCCAGGCTCGTCATAGCGCCAGCTCGTCTTCTCCTTGGGGTTGCGGCGCCCCTGGACGCTCGCCCCCACCAGCAGGCGACCCGGCCCGACCTGCCCGCCCCAGACGCCGCCGACCGTCCCCTTGATATTGCCGTCGTTGAGGCGGATCGCCCCGACCCGAAGATAACCGCCGTCCAGCGCCAGCGCGTCGCGCAGCACGATGTTGAGCGCGCCCGCCACGGCGTCGCCGCTGCGGTCGGCCGAGGCCGAGCGGACCACCTCGACACGCTCGATGAGCTCTGCGGGAATGCGGTCGACGAAGAACGACCGGTCGACGCCGGCGCCAGGCGCCCGCTCGCCGTTGATCAGGATCTGGGTGTAGCCGGGATCGAGCCCGCGCAGCCGCGCGCCGTCGGATTCCAGTACGTCGGACAGGAACGCGACGCTGGGCACCCGCTTCATCGCGTCGCCCGCCGTCAGCGGCTCGAACCGCTGGAAATACTTCAGGTCATAGGACAGCGTCGGCGCCGTATCGTCGGTACGGTTGCGGAAGGCGATGTCCCCGGTGACCACCAGTTCTTCCACGGTCGCGGCGCGGCGCTCGTCGTCCGTGACGTCCTCGGCCGCTACCGGGCAAGCAAAGGCGACAGGCGCAAAGACGCCTGCGA
>Ga0307513_10001706_pt1 | contig 31383 bp, 27 predicted proteins | sample 15_EM_MG_FD_202174 | JGI IMG/M metagenome (GOLD analysis project Ga0307513, IMG submission 202174) | Populus trichocarpa ectomycorrhiza microbial communities from riparian zone in the Pacific Northwest, United States - 15_EM | ecosystem: Host-associated > Plants > Roots > Unclassified | place... | reverse complement strand
AACATCACTTTTCACATCCTGTTCCCGACCATCAGCATTTCGCTGGGCTGGGTGCTGCTGTACTTCAAGCTGCGCTTTGTCAAAAGCCAGGACCAGTACTGGATGGACGCCTACCAGTTCTGGGTGAAGATTTTTGCGCTCACGTTTGCGCTGGGGGTGGTCAGCGGTATCACCATGAGCTTTCAGTTCGGCACCAACTGGCCGGGTTATATGCAGAAGGTCGGCAACATCGCCGGGCCGCTGCTGGCGTATGAAGTGCTCACCGCCTTCTTTTTAGAAGCCACCATGCTGGGCGTGATGCTGTTTGCCCGCGAGCGCGTGAGCGAGACCATGCACACGGTGGCCACGTTGCTGGTGGCGGGCGGCACCACGCTGTCGGCTTTCTGGATTCTGGCACTCAACTCGTGGATGCAGACGCCTGCGGGTTTTGAAATGATCAACGGCCAGGCGCATGTGACGAGCTGGCTGGAAGTGATCTTCAACCCGTCCTTCCCCTACCGCCTCACGCACATGCTGCTGGCCTCGGGGCTCACGGTGGCCTTTCTGGTGGCGGGTATTTCGGCCTATCGCTGGCTGCGCGACGACCGCAGCGCGGAAGTCATCGCCAGCCTGAAGACGGGCATCTACATGGCGGCCATGCTGATTCCGCTGCAAATCATCGCGGGCGACCTGCACGGCCTGAACACGCTGGAGCACCAGCCTGCCAAACTCGCGGCGATGGAAGGCATCTGGAAAACCGAAAAGGGCGTGCCGGCGGTGCTGTTTGCCTTGCCGGACGAGAAGGCCAAAGCGAACCGCTATGAAATCGCGATTCCCAAACTTGCGTCGCTGTATCTGACGCATTCGCTGGACGGCGAGGTGAAAGGCCTGGACCAGTTTGAAGGCAAACATCCGCCGGTGGCGCCGGTGTTCTGGGCCTTCCGCATCATGGTCGGTGTGGGTGTGCTGATGCTGCTGGTCAGCTGGGCCAGCGTGCTGCAACTCGCCCCCTGGAAGAAGGACACGTCGCGCGAGCTGACGGTGTGGCATGCGCGCGTGCTGGTGGCCATGACGTTTGCGGGCTGGATCGCGCTGGTCGCCGGCTGGTACGTGACCGAGATCGGCCGCCAGCCCTGGCTGGTGACGGGCGTGTTGACGGCTGCGGACGCGGCCTCCAAGGTGCCGGCGCCGCGCATCGCGCTCACGCTGGCGATGTACCTGGCGCTGTATGCGGTGCTGCTGGCGTCTTACATCTCGGTGGTGTTCTACCTGGCGCGCCACAAAAAGCATGCCGACAAACCGTTCGGCGACGACAACACCGCGGGCGATACCGAGAAGCAGCTCAACGTCGTGAATTACCCCGAGAAGGAAGGAGCTCCCAATGCTTGATCTTGCCCCCGATCTGACGCAAGCCGCCGGCTGGATGCCCATCGTCTTCCTGGTGGTGATGGGCCTGGCCATGCTGGCCTATGTGATTCTTGACGGCTACGACCTGGGCGTGGGCGTGCTGATGCGCCGCGCCAGCGATGACGACAAGGACACCATGATCGCCAGCATCGGCCCCTTCTGGGACGCGAACGAAACCTGGCTTGTGCTGGGCGTGGGCATCTTGCTGACGGTGTTCCCGATGGCGCACGGCGTCATTCTGGGTGCGCTGTATTTGCCGGTGGCTTTCATGCTGATCGGCCTGACGCTGCGCGGCGTGGCATTTGACTTCCGGGTGAAGGCGCGCGCCAGCCACAAGCCGCTGTGGAACCGCATGTTCTACACCGGCTCGCTGCTGGCGAGTTGGTCGCAGGGCTACATGTTGGGCTCGCTGATCACCGGCTTTGCCTCGGACTGGTGGACGATTGTGTTCAACGCCGTCATCGGCGCCGCGCTGGTGGCTGCCTACTGCCTGCTGGGCGCGGGCTGGCTCATCATCAAGTCTGAAGGCGAGCTGCAGCTGCGCGCGGTGCGCTGGGCGCGTGCCAGCCTGTGGTTCACCATGGCTGGTGTGGCCGCTATATCAATCGCCACGCCGCTGGTCAGCCACAGCATCTTCACCAAGTGGTTTTCTTTCCCCAACATCGTGCTGTTGTTGCCGATTCCGGCGGCTACGCTGGTGCTGTTTGGTGTCATCTACCGCAGCCTGCAGCGCCTGCCGGTGCGGCTGGGGCAGGGCAATGAATACGGCGCCTGGGTGCCCTTCGGCGCGACGGTGGGTGTGTTCTTGCTGGCCTTCTACGGCCTCGCGTACAGCCTCTTTCCCTGGCTGGTGATCGACAAGCTCAACATCTGGCAGGCCGCTACCGCGCCGGCGGCGATGGGCGTGATCCTGGTCGGTGCGTTGGTGGTGTTGCCGATGATCATTGGGTACACCGTGTTCGCGTACCGCGTTTTCTGGGGCAAGAGCACGGCATTGAAGTATTGATATGGCCCCCACGGTCGCTCACTTCGTGTAGCTCCCTGCCCCCCGAGGGGGCTGCCCGCCTGCGGTCTGGCAAAGCCAGTCCCACGGCTCATGCTGGCCTTTGTGCCGCTCGCTTCGCGTCGCGCTTGGCGGAAATTGCTATCAAATTAGTAGCTACTTGCGCACGTCATGCTTGGGCTAGAGGCCAATTTGATGCATAAACCCGGATTCTGCGGCTGATGCGGGCGGAATCCCCTGCAGAGACGGGGATGCGGCTTTTTTACAGACTGATCTCGGGCGGTGGCGGCGCCACCAAGGCCAAGTCCTCGAGGAAGGCCGCGGCGGAGTCATAGCGGTGATCCGGATTTTTGGCCATCAGCTTGTTGATGATGCCTTGCATCGCGACGTGTGCAGGCGGCAGTGCCGGAGTTTCGGCGTTGAGGTGTTTGGCCAGCAGCAGCTCGAGGGACTCGGCGATGTAGGGGCGCCTGTGTGCCAGCATTTCGAAGAACATCACGCCCAGGCTGTAGAGGTCTGACTGCGCGGTCACTTTGCGGCCGGTGGCTTGCTCGGGGCTCATGTAATAAGGCGTGCCCACCACATCGCCGTGGTGGGTTTGCGTCAGGCCCATGCTGTGGGCCTGCAGCATCGACTTGGCAATGCCGAAGTCGGCCAGGGCCACGCTGCCGTCGGCGCGCAGCATGACGTTTTCGGGTTTGATGTCGCGGTGGACGATGCCGTGCGCGTGAATCGCGGACAGCGCCTCGGCAATCTCGCGCGCCACGGTGACGGCCTGCTCGCGTGTCAGGTCGGGGCCGAAGAGGCCGCGCAGGTCGCCGCGTTCGAAGTATTCCATCGCGATGTAGGCGTGCTCGTCGGTGAAGCCCTGGTCATAAATCTTGATGACGTGCGGGTGGTCGATCTTGCACAGCAGGGCGTATTCCTGGATGAAGCGCACCAGGTGCTCGGAGGCCTCCTGGCCGCGCGAATCGAGCACCTTGAGCACGATGGGCAGGCCATCGGATTCGCGTTCGCTGAGATATACCTCGGTCATGCCGCCGGCGCCTATCTTGCGCGTGATGCGATAGCCCTTCAGGCGCACCGGCTCGGTGTTGGCGTCAAAGCGCAGGCCCTTGAGCGCCGACAGCTTGGAGTCCAGCGCGCTCTTGACGGCCCGCGCGGTGATGTCGGAGTTGGCCCGCACGGCGTCGCTGATCTCGCTGGCGCGTTCGGTCAGGCTGGCCATGCCGTGGATCTTGTCTTCCATGGTGGTGACCAGGCCGATCACCTCCGCTACATCGATGGCCAGGTTTTTGCCCGGCACCACCAGCGAGGTGTGGGTGCCCGTCTGGATGCCGGCGCCGGCTTGCCCGAGCGTGAGTTCGCTGGCCATCACCGTCCAGCCCATTTCCTCGGAAGCGCTTTCAAGGCGCGCGGCCAAAGTCACGGTTTCGCCGACGGGCGTGAGCTCGCGGGTTTGCTGTGCGCCTAGCTGGCACAGCGTGACTGCCCCGCTATGGATGCCGACGCCCATGGCAAAAGGCGGCAGGGCGCGCTCGCCGAAGTGCAGGTCGAGCCAGTCGCGGAACTCGTGCGTGGCCAGTGCCATGGCGAGAGCCGCCGAGACAGCGCGGCGGGACGCCGGCAGGGGAGAGCCGGTAATCGTGTCGGAGAACACCGCCATCAGGCCGTCGCCGATGAACTTGATATGCCGCCCGCTGTTTTTCAGGACGGACTCGGAGGTCCGCTCGAAATACTCGGTCAGCAGTTGCGAGACTTCTGCGGCGTTGAGTTTTTCAGCGAGCGAAGTGAAGTTGCGGATGCTGGCGACCAGCACGGTGGCGCTGGAGAGTTCTTCGGTCTCTGCGCTGGGCGGGATGTCGATCGGCACCTCGGCGGGCCGGCCGCCGCTGATGCGGCTGGCAAATGCGGCGCGCAGGCGTTCTTCACCGGCGGCCACGCCGGAGTCGATGGCTTCGCGCACCCGTGCTTTTTTCTTGAGCTGCGCGTTGACGGCGTCAAGCAGTTCGGCGCGGTTAAAGGGTTTGGAGAGGTAGTCGTCGGCGCCGGCTGTCATGCCGCGGCGCATGCTTTCGCGGTCGTCCAGGGCGGTCAGCAGCATGAAGGGGGTGTTGACCAGCGCGCGGTCGGCGCGCACGGCGTCCAGCAGTTCAAAGCCGTTCATGCCGGGCATGCCGACGTCGGAGATGATGAGGTCGGGACGGCCGCTGCGGGCCAGCTCCAGGCCCTGCCGGCCGTCCGGCGCCGCGGCGGTTTCAAAGCCTTCCAGCTTGAGCAGGCGCACGATGTTGTTGCGGATGGCGTCGTCGTCTTCAACGATCAATATCAAGGTCATGAAGGTCCTCAGGAAAGTGGCAGGCTGACGGTGAACCGGGTGCCGGCTCCGGGCATGCTTGCCACCTCAATTTTGCCGTGATGCAAGTCAACCGCGTGCTTCACGATGGCCAGGCCCAGCCCGGAGCCCTGCCGGTTGCCCACATTGGAGCCCCGGTGAAAGCTCTCGAAGAGGCGCGGCAGGTCTGCCGTGGGAATGCCTATGCCTTCGTCGCTGACTTGCAGGATGAGCTGGTCGCCGGCCGGGCTTTGCTGGTGGCCCAGCGTCAGCACCACCACGCTGCCGGCGGGCGAGTATTTGCAGGCGTTGGCCAGCAGGTTGCTGGCAATGTGCCGGATCAGCCGCTCGTCGAGCATGACCAGCTGCGAAAACGCGTTGTGGCCGACCGGCGCTTCAAACTCAATCGCGTGCTGGCCGGCATCGCTGGTGTGCATCTCGGTCACGAGCTTGCGGCACAGCGCGGCGATGTCCAGCGGTTTTGCGTTAAGCCTGAGCTTGCCGGCATCGGCCTGGCCGACGGTGAGCATGTCTTCGAGCATGCCCTGCATGCGTTTGACCGCCACCACCAGGTCGGCCATGATGTCCTGGCGTTCGCTGTGGGTGATCTTTTCGCCGTAATGCTCGATCAGCTCCGCCGACGAAAGAATCGTCGCCAGGGGCGTGCGGAACTCGTGCGACGCCATCGAGACGAAGCGGGTCTTGAGCTCGCCCAGCTCGCGCTCGCGCACCAGCGTGCGCCGGGTTTCCTCGTCGGCCTCTTTGCGGCGCGTGATGTCCACATAAGTCCATACCGAGCCCTCTTCGGGCAGGCTGCGGTCCAGCGCCGAGCCGTCCAGTTGCACCCAGATCAGCTCGCCGTTTTTTCGGCGCATGCGCGCCTCGGCCGAGAACAGGCCTGTTTGCGTGATCTGTGCATAAGCGAGGGCGCCTATGCGTTCGAAGTCTTCGTCGCTGGGGTAATGCACGCGCGTTTCCTGGCCCAGCAGCTCGGCCGGACTGTAGCCGAGCATGTTGGCCAGCGTGCGGTTGAGCCACTGGTGGCGCCGGCCCTTGAGGAAGGTAACGCCGACGGCGGTGGTCTCCAGGATGGCCTCGCGTTGCGTGAGCGCACTCTTGAGTTCTTCATCGAGGCGGCGGCGCTCGCTGATGTCGGACATCAGCACCAGCAGCGCGGGCTCGCCGTCCCATTCGATGCGCGTGCCGTAGATGCTGGCCCAGCCGGTGCGCAGATCCGGCGCCATCGTTTCGCGCGGCGGCGTGATAAAGCGGGCCTCATAGGCGCTGACCAGGGTGCCCGACTGCATCAGCTCGCGCTGGCGCTGCACCATGGGGCGGTCGTCGGGGTGGATCAGGTGCAGCGACGGCAACCCGGTGAGCGTCAGGCCGAACATGGCCTGGGCGCTGGTGTTGGAAAAGCGCACGATGCCTTTTTGCACCACCAGGATGACATCGTTGACGTTTTCGACGACCGCCCGGTAACGCTCGGCGGCGGAGTGGGTCAGGGCCTCGAGTCTTTTGCGCTCGGTGACATCTTTCAGAAAAAAGAGGTCTGCCGGCGCACCCTCCCAGTCCACCAGCACGCCGTTAATTTCCACCCAGGAAATCGTGCCGTCGTCGCGCTGGTATCGCGCTTCAAAGGCCGGAACGACATTGCCGGCGGCGCGCAGCTTGTGCTTGCCGGAAACAAAGGCGCGATCTTCCGGATGGATGAACTCGATCATGAGCCGGTCGGCCATGGTGTGGGCTTGCGTACCCAGCAAGGCCAGGCATGGCGGGTTGGCAAAACGGAGCAGGCCGCCCTGGCCCACGCAGATGTTTTCGGTCGCGAGGTCGACCATGGTCTGGTAGCGCGCCAGCGAGGCGGTGAGCTCCCGGGTGCGAAGCGCGACCTGGCGGGTGATTTCCGCTTCCATGTCCTGTGCTGTCATTTCATCCCTTGGCGATGGCTCGTCCGCGCGCAGCACGTGCCCCGCAGCGCCCGCGGTGGCTGGAAGGGTGGTTTGAGCCTGAGCGGGCATGGAGTGTGAAGTGCCGGTGAGATGAAAAGGGTGATGTGCAGGTGCAACAAAGGGGACAGGCAACCTTGCCACAACTCACTGCGGCGGTAAAGACAGGAAAGCATAAGCGCATGAAGGCGCAAACCCGCCTAGGCCCAAGGCGCTGCCTTTGGCGCCGCACGCAAAGTTCAGCCGCCGTGTTCCAGCGTGAAGCCGGCGTTGCGGTCTTGCCCCAGCAGCGCAACCATTTGCGGCAAGGCTGCTTGCAGTTCGGCCTTGAGCGTGTGGGGCGGGTTGATGACAAACATGCCGCTGGCGGGAAGGCCTGGGCGGACCACTTCACCGCTGTCATCTGTTGTTAATTTGCTGGATTTGACGGTTAAAGCGGCGTTTAACCAACTCCGGCCGGCTTTGACGGCCAGGGTTTTGAGTTTGCGTGGCAAATCGTGGGCTTCTGGCCGGGGAATGATGGGGTACCAGACCACATAAGTGCCGGTGGCAAAGCGCTTGAGGGCGTCGGCCATGCAGGTGGCCACGCGCCCATAGTCGCTCTTCATTTCATAGCTGGGGTCGCACAGCACCATGGCGCGGCGGGCTGGCGGCGGCAGGAAGGTTTTCAGGGCTTCAAAGCCATCTTCGCGGGCCACGGCGACCTGGCGGCCGACGCCGAGTTGCTCGATGTTGCCGGAAAGCGACTTGAAATCGGTCGGGTGCAATTCAAACAGCTTGAGCTTGTCCCGCCCGCTCAGGAATTGCTGTTCGATAAACGGCGAGCCGGGGTAGATTTTCAGATGCGCCAGGTCGCCGGTTTCGGCGAATTGCGGGTTCAGGCCGCGCAGCAGGTCGATGTAGTCCTGCAGGGCAGGCGCCCATCCGGCGGCGGCCGGGGCTGGTTTGGCAGCGGATTTTGCTACAGTTTTAGGAGCTGCCTGCCCACGCTGCGCTTGGGCTGGAGGCACTTTTGATTCGGAAACGGGTTGAGAAAGAAGCCTGAAGATGCCCTCTTGGGCCTCACCGCTGGTTTCGGTGTAATCGCCGTCCAGCCGGTACAAGCCGGCGCCCGCATGGGTGTCGATCACGGTCAGGGCCGTGTCTTTCTGGGTCAGGTACTTCATCAACGCGATCAGCGTGGTGTGCTTGAGCACGTCGGCGTGGTTGCCTGCGTGGAAGGCGTGGCGATAGGAAAACATGGGGCTATCTTACGTTCTTGACGGGGGGAAATGCCTCGGAGCGACTTCAAAACAGGCCGAATATTGACGCAAGTACTTGATTTTTCATATAATCGATGGCTCTGCAGCGCCTAGTGGTTCCGCGGCAGAGATCAAACAACGCTGCCTAAGAGGTTCTCATCAGAAGAACACCGACCGCAGAAAAGAACCCGACAAACCAATTTTCGAAAGAAAACTCATGAAAACGTTCAGCGCAAAACCCGCTGACGTGACGCACGAGTGGTTTGTGATTGACGCGACCGACAAGGTCCTCGGACGAGTAGCCAGCGAAGTTGCTCTCCGTTTGCGCGGCAAACACAAGGCCATTTATACGCCTCACGTCGATACCGGTGACTTCATCGTCATCATCAATGCAGCCCAGCTGCGCGTCACCGGCGCCAAGTCGACTGACAAAATCTACTATCGCCATTCCGGATATCCAGGCGGCATCACTGCCACCAACTTCCGCGACATGCAAGCCAAGCACCCCGGCCGCGCTTTGGAAAAAGCCGTCAAGGGCATGCTGCCCAAGGGCCCGCTCGGCTACGCCATGATCAAGAAACTCAAGGTGTACGGTGGTGCAGAGCACCCGCATACCGCCCAGCAGCCTAAAGTGCTGGAACTCCCGGGAGCCTCTAAATGATCGGTGATTGGAACAATGGCACCGGCCGTCGCAAATCCAGCGTCGCCCGTGTGTTTATCAAAAAAGGCACCGGCAAGATCACGATCAATGACCGTGACATCCAGGTGTTCTTCGGTCGTGAAACCTCGATCATGATCTGCCGCCAACCCCTGTTTCTGACGAACCACGTCGAGACGTTTGACATCATGGTCAACGTCCACGGCGGCGGCGAGTCCGGCCAGGCCGGTGCAGTGCGCCACGGTATCACCCGTGCCCTGATCGATTACGACGCAACGCTCAAGCCGGCCCTGAGCCAGGCCGGCTTTGTGACCCGTGATGCACGTGAAGTCGAACGTAAAAAGGTCGGTTTCCGCTCAGCTCGCCGTCGCAAGCAGTTCAGCAAGCGCTAAATCCGCTTCGCCTCCAAAAAAAGCCGCCTGGTTTGCACCTGGCGGCTTTTTTCATGGGGCTTCGGTTTTATGCTTTTTCAGATGCGTTCAATGCGTTTGAAGCCTTTTCGGGTGGCGAAGCGGTTTAAAGCGGGCGAAAGGCTTTCATATAGATTTCCCGGATGCAAACGCTTACCCGTGCTTTACCGGCGCGGTCGGGGTTTTGGTCTTCACAGGCCCTGTCTGCGTGCACAATGCACGCTCTCGAACCGAAAACCGCAGGGCTTCTCATTGAAATTTCGCCTGTTTCGCCGTCGCCTGACCATCAGTTCTCCGCGCATGTCAGTGCGCAGTTCGCTCCCCTGGCCCCTGCGCTGGATCGCCGGCGCCCTGATGCTCGGTTTCTCCGGCGCGATAGCCCTCTGGGCTTTTGAGTTTGGCAAAGGCATCACAGGCACGGACACCGGCAGCAAAGAGGAGTTGGTCCTGCTGCGGCAGGAAGTGGCCGGTCTGCGCGCCGACCGCGACAAGGCCCAGTCGATCGCCAACACCTCGGGCAGCCTCTTGACCGCTGAAAAGGCCGCCCAGGAAAAAATGATGAGCCAGATCAAGCAGCTGGAGAGCGACAACCGCAGCCTGCGCGACGACCTGGGCTTCTTTGAGAAACTGCTGCCGGCTGGCAGCGCCGAAGTCGCCACCATCCGCAGCCTGCAGGCTGAAAAGCTCTCGGACACCCAGCTCAAATGGCAGGTGCTGGTGATCCAGGCCGTCAAAGATGCGCCCAATTTCAACGGAAAACTCGACCTGACCCTTCATGGCACCCAGGCCGGAAAGCCCTGGACGTTAACTTTGCCCGGAGGTCCGCAAACTTTACAGTTCAAACAGTACCGCCGCGTGGAAGGCGTCCTCGACTTGCCCCCCCAAGCCGTGGTACAAACTGTTACAGCTAAAGTCATTGAAGGAACAACGGTCCGATCCACTCAGACCGTCAAACTCTGATCTCAGCCACCCCCAATTCCCCGCTCGTCCACCCGCGTTGACCGACGCCCCGCCACAGGAAATCTGTTTATGTTTGGAAAAAAGAAGCAGCCGCCCATCAAAAGCCTGATTGCCCAAGGCAGCTGCATTGAGGGAAACCTGAAGTTCACCGACGGCCTGCGCATTGACGGCGAGGTGATTGGCGATATTCGTGCCGCCGACGGCAGCTCCAGCATCCTGGTGATCAGCGAATCGGCCATCGTGACCGGCTCTATCTATGCCGACCACGTCATCATCAATGGCCGTGTCATGGGCCCCGTCCATGCCTCCGAGCTGCTTGAGCTGCAGCCCAAGGCCAAGATCGAAGGTGACGTGTCTTACAAGGCGCTTGAAATGCATCAGGGCGCCGTCATATTCGGACAGTTGCGTCCCACCACCCATCCTGAGCTGGAAGAAAAGCCGACGCTCAAGTTGGCAGCCAACAATATCTGAGTCAGCGGGTTGGATTGAGCGAGTAAGCGCTCACAATTGGGCGGATCGGCCTAACACGCATGGGCGATATGGTTGATTGAATTGCTGTACTATTTGCCCATAAGAGCCGACAAAGGCTCGAAGGCTGCAAGCCTCGAATCGCGGACCCGGGTTCGCACCCGTTTTCGCTTTACTCGCCTAGATGTATTTGGAGTCCCCCATGAGTGCTGTTGCCGAAATTGTCCCCACCGAAATGCCCGCGCCCTTTGTCTTCACCGACAGCGCCGCATCCAAGGTGGCTGAGCTGATCGCCGAAGAAGGCAATCCTGACCTGAAGTTGCGCGTGTTTGTGCAGGGCGGCGGTTGCTCCGGTTTCCAGTACGGTTTCACCTTTGATGAAATCACCAACGAAGACGACACCACCATGACCAAAAATGGCGTGTCGCTGCTGATCGACGCGATGAGCTACCAATACCTGGTGGGCGCCGAGATTGACTACAAGGACGACCTTGAAGGCGCCCAGTTCGTCATCAAAAACCCCAACGCCACCAGCACCTGCGGCTGCGGATCCAGCTTCTCTGCCTGAGGCGCACCCCGACGCTCCGCTTTAAAAGCCGCCCCTGAGGCGGCTTTTTGCTGTCTGGTCATTTGCCGCTTCATCCCGTTCATCTTCCTCATCTTCAACGCGGTGAACCAAGTTCGGCCATCCGCATCTTTCATCCATGCAGTCCGAAGAAAAATCATTGCGCATGCTGCTCTGGCTGGTGGCCATCGGCTTTTTCATGCAGACGCTGGACGCCACCATCGTCAACACCACCTTGCCGGCCATGGCCCGCAGCTTTGGCGAAAGCCCGCTGCGCATGCAATCTGTGGTGGTGGCGTATTCGCTCACCATGGCCATGCTGATTCCCGCTTCCGGCTGGATCGCCGACCGCTTCGGCACGCGGCGTGTCTATGTGGGCGCGATTTCGCTGTTTGTCCTCGGCTCGATCGCCTGCGCGATGTCCGGCAACCTGATGCAACTGGTAGCTGCGCGGGTGGTGCAGGGCATGGGCGGGGCGCTGCTGTTGCCGGTGGGCCGGCTGGCCGTGTTGCGCGCTTTTCCGCGCGAGCGCTTTTTGCAGGCCATGAGCTTCATCGCCATCCCGGGCCTGGTCGGCCCGCTGATCGGCCCCACGCTGGGTGGCTGGCTGGTCGAGGTGGCGACCTGGCACTGGGTGTTCCTGATCAACATCCCGGTCGGCTTGCTGGGCGCTGTGGCCACGGTGCTCTATATGCAGGACAACCCCCGGCTGGATGTGCCCCGCTTTGACCTGCCGGGTTATCTTTTCCTGGCCTTCGGCATGGTGGCAGTGTCGCTGGCGGTCGACGGGCTGTCGGGCCTGGGCCTGAAGCAGGCCAGCGTGCTGGTGCTGCTGGTGTTCGGCATGGCCAGCCTTACCGCCTATTGGCTCCACGCCGCCAAACGGCCCGACCCGCTGTTTTCGCCGAAGCTGTTTTCCATTCCCACGCTCAGCATCGGTTTGCTGGGCAATTTGTTTTCGCGCCTGGGCAGCTCGTGCATGCCCTTTCTGGTGCCGCTGGTGCTGCAGGTCAGCCTGGACTACTCGCCGCTGCAGGCCGGGATGATGATGGTGCCCGTCGCCGTGGCCAGCATGCTGACCAAACGCGTCACCACGCCGCTGATCACGCGTTACGGCTATCGCAAGGTGCTGGTGACCAACACCGCGCTCGTGGGCCTGACGATGGCGAGTTTTGCCTTCATCACGCCGGCCCAGCCGCTGTGGCTGCACATCCTGCAGCTGGCTTGCTTCGGCGCCGTCAACTCGATGCAGTTCACCGCAATGAACACCGTCACCCTGCGCGACCTGGACAGCGGCATGGCCAGCAGCGGCAACAGTTTGCTGTCCATGGTGCAGATGCTGGCCATGAGCATGGGCGTGGCCGCCGCCGGTGCGGTGCTGGCTGCGTTCACCGGATTTTTTGGCGCCGGCGAGGCGGTGCACACGCTGCACTCCTTCCAGGCGACGTTCGCGGCGATGGGGCTGATCACGCTGGCGTCGGCGGGGATCTTTTGGCAGTTGTCGCCGCAGGTGAGGGTGGTGAAGAAGGCCGAGGCTACTGAGGCTTCCGGGCAGGGGTAGGGTGTTATTTTTAAGCTTTTTGGCCTCTAGCCCAATCACTGCATAGACATGTAGCTCCTGAATTGATAGCGAATTCTGTTTTATCACTTCACCCGATTCACCAAAAACACGCCCCCCACCGCCATCACCCCACCCACCAGCAAACTCACGCTCAACGTCTCCCCAAGAATCAACCACCCCAACAGCACCCCAAAAATCGGCACCAGGTTGTTAAACACCACTGTGCGCGCCGCGCCCAGCTGCCGTATCCCCTCGTAGTACCAGACAAAGGCCACGGCCGTGCCGAACACGCCGAGGAACACCAGGCCCGCCCACACCTCAGGCGTGAACGACGCGGCATGCACGTGCGGGATGTCGCGCAGGGCCAGCAGGCCCAAAAACAGTGTGCCCCAGATGGCCGCCCACAGCGTGGCCAGCACCGGCGACAGGCCTTGCAGCAGCTTGCGCCCCAGCAGCGTGTACACCGCCCAGGCGCACACCGCGCCGAACATCGACAGCTCGCCCTTGCCCAGTGACTGCGCGATCTGCGACAAATCGCCTCGCGTCACCACCACCCATACACCCAGCAGCGCCAGCGCCACGCCCAGCCAGCGAGTGGCCGACAGCCGGTCGCCCAGCAGCGCGGCGGCGATCAGCAGTGTGACCACCGGGTTGAGGGCGATGATCAGCGAGGTGCGCCCGGCCGGCAGCACCGACAGCGCGGTGAAGAAAAGCAGGTTGTACATCAAGATGCCGGTCGCGCCCAGCGCCATGGTGCCCAGCAACTGGCGCCGCGTGATGTGCGTGATGGCGCGCAGGCCTTCAGTGAGGTGCAGCGCCGCCAGCAGCGCCAATGTGGCAAATACAAAGCGTATGAAGCCGGCTGTAGCGGGCGGCAAATGCGCCGAGATCACGCGCCCGGCGATGAACGTCCCGCCCCACAGAACCGGCACGCAGGTCAGGCGCAGGTAAAGGCTCCAGAGTTTGTTGTCCGAGAGGACGGGCGGGTGCGCCGGCGCCGCGGTGGTGGCGGCCAGGGGCGCTGTGGCGGAAGCGGGAGAGGGAGAGGTGGCAGTGGCAGTCGTCATTGAGGAGGGCCTGGAGTTGGTAGAAAAGGGCAAATGCGGTAGATTTCATGCATGAGATTAATTGTTGAATCACTCACTATCAAATGAGCATTCATTCATCATGACCCTTGCCCAACTCGAAGTACTGATCACCTTGGACGAATGCCGCAGCTTTTCGCGCGCGGCGATGCGGATGGGCACCACGCAGTCGGCCGTCAGCCACGCCCTGCGCGCGCTAGAGACGCAGTTCGGCGTCAAACTCGCGCAGCGTGACGCGTCTGGCGTGACGATGACCGACGCCGGCGAGCGCCTGCTACTGCGCGCCCGCGAAATGACGGCCCTGGCCGCCACCATGACGCAGGAGTTGGGCGACGCGAAAGAGCTGAAAACCGGCACGCTGCGCATCGGCTCCTTCGGCCCCACCTCCACCGTCAATTTGCTGCCGCCTTTGCTGGCCGCGTTCAAAAAGCGCCACCCCGGCGCGCAAGTGCGCATCGAAGAAGAAAGCGACGAAGTGATCGACGGCTGGCTGCTGCAAAAGCGTGTCGAGCTCGGCTTTGTCGTGGTGCCCGACGAACGCTTTGAAGTGCTGCCGCTGGTGCAAGACGAATTTGTCGCCATCTTGCCGGCGGGGCATGCGCTGGCCAAACACAAGGCCGTGCCCGTCAGTTCATTGACGGGGCTGGACTTCGTGCTGACCGAAGCCGGCTGCGGCCCCGTGGTCGTTCCCATCCTGCAAAAAAACCTCGCGCTGCCCAAGGTGCTCTATCACTTCACGCAGATCATCTCCATCCTGCAGTTTGTGCAGCAGGGGCTGGCGGTGTCGGTTGCGGCCCGCCTGGCTTTGCCCGATGCACCGCAAGGCGTGGTCTACCGGCCGCTTTTGCCCACACAGCCGCGTACGGTGGGGCTGGCTTGCCTGGACGTGGCCAAACTCTCGCCGCTGGCGCGTGCCTTCTGGGAGCTGGCGCGTGAGCAGGCGAGCGCGCGAATGAGCGCAGCGGGCAAGGCGGAAGTGCGAGCGCGTGCGAAGCTGGTTGAAGCCTGAGTTGGGGCCCGATTTGGTGCTGGTCAATTTGCTATCTATTTGGTAGCGGTCTGCCCATGTATTTCATGGGCTGTAGCCACTTTTTTCTTAAATTTTTGAGCGGGCACCCTTGCGGGCAAACCCCGTCTGCGCCGGCGCATCACTTCCCTCACAATCGTTCACAACATCAAGAGGAGTGAGCATGAGGGACATGTCAAAGGCTTTCCAGGATCGCCGCGCTTTGCTGGGCCGTCTCGCGGGCCTGGGCGCCGCAGCTGCATTCATGCCGCTGGCGGGCCGCGCGCAAGCGCCCGCCGCCGGCCGCGTCATCCCCATCGCCGACATGCATTCGCACCTGGGCATCGTGGGCCGCACGCGCTCGCCTGCCGACCTGGCTACCGAGATGAAAACGCACGGCGCCACGCTGGTGTCCTGGTCCATCGTGGGCGACGCGCCCTGGCTGGGCAATGGCCCCAAGGGCATCGTGCAGCAAGGCGAGCCCACACCCGCCGAGCTCTCGGCCTTTTTTGAAAAAACCCTGAACGGCATGCTGACCTATGCCCAGCAAAACCAGTTGGCCGTCGTGCGCACCGGCGCTGACGTCGATGCGGCCCTGGGCGGCAAACACTCGGTGCTGCTGGCCAGCGAGTCGGCCGAATTCATCAGCGCCGACCTGGCCCCGCTCAAGAAGGCCTTTGACATGGGGCTGCGCCAGCTGCAGCTCGTGCACTACATCCGCAACCCGATCGGCGATTTTTCTACCGCATCACCGGTGCACAACGGCTTGAGCCCGCTGGGCCGTGATTTGATCAAGGCCTGCGAAGCGCAGGGCATCTTGCTCGATCTGGCGCACTGCAGCACGCAGGCGCTGGACCACGCCTTTGAAGTCGCTACCAAACCCATGATCTGGTCGCACGGCTGGGTCGACAGCGATGCCGGTGGTTACCGCGACCAATACGGCTACCTGATGCGGCGCCTGTCGGTTGAGCAAGCCAAAAAGATCGCCGCGCGCGGCGGCGTGGTCGGCCTCTGGGGCCTGGGCCTGCGCCAGCCGTCACAAGCCTACGGCTGGAAGGTCGGCCTGCAAGACCGCGCCAGCTATGCGCGCGAGGTGGCCAAGCTGGTCGGCATGATCGGGGCCGACCACGTGGCCTTCGGCACCGACATCGCTGGCGTGGGCAGCGAATGGGCCATCAATGACTACAGCCATGTGCGCGAGATCGTGCAGCTGCTTGAAGGCCAGAAGCTGGATGCGGCGACGATCGAGAAAGTCGCCTTCGGCAATTTCGCCCGCGTGCTCAAGGCCACGCTGCCTGCGGCCTGAGTTTTCAGCCGCACCGGCGGCAGGTGATTTGCTATTAATTCAGGAGCTAATAGCCCATGCCGTTATTGGGCTAGAAGCACTTTTGGCTCAAACTTTGCGCGCTTGGTGCTAAAGAATGCCTTCACGTTGCGCACGTTCGCATCGCTGGTAAAGAGCCGCTGCGCCAGCGCCAGATAGCGCGGCATGTCGGCCACATGCACCACCAGCATGAAGTCCGGCCCGGGTGACACGCGATAGCACTGCTGCACCGCATCGTCCTGCACCACGCGCGCCTCAAATGCTTCCTGCTGCTCGGCGCCTTGCCGCTCCAGCGTGATCTCCACCAGTGCCGTCAGCCCATGGCCGGTGATGGCCGCGAGTTTGTCGGTGCTGAGCACGGCGATCTCGCGTTCGACCAGGCCCGCATCACGCAGGCGTTTGACGCGGCGCAGGCAGGTCGGCGGCGAGATGTGGGCGTGCTCGGCCAGCGCCTGGTTGCTCAGCGACGCGTCGGTTTGCAGGCTGTCGAGCAGCTTCAGGTCTGTCTCGTCTATGGTTATTTGTTCCATAAATCAAATATAAATGAAATTAAATTCAATGAGTGTGAATTAATGAAATTAAATTCCAAAATTAAAGAAAAATCAATCACATAACAAAATAGCAAGTCCGTAGCATTCACACATTGATTTTTCAGGAGACCTCCATGTGCGGCATCGTTGCTTCCGTTTCGACACGAAATATTGTTCCCATCCTGGTGCAGGGCCTGCAGCGGCTTGAGTACCGCGGTTATGACTCTTGCGGCGTCGCGGTGTATGCCGGCGGCCTGAAGCGCGCGCGCAGCACCTCTCGCGTGGCTGAGCTGCAAGAGCAAGTCACCCACGACAAGATTGAAGGCGGCACCGGCATTGCCCACACACGCTGGGCCACCCACGGCGCACCCGCGGTGCACAACGCCCATCCGCACTTCAGCCACGGCAGCGGCGCCGCATCACAAGCCAAGCCCGGCAAGGTCGCGCTGGTGCATAACGGCATCATCGAAAACTATGAAGAACTGCGCGCCGGCCTGAAGGCCAAGGGTTATGTCTTCGAGAGCCAGACCGACACCGAAGTCATCGTGCATTTGCTCGACAGCCTGTACGACGGAGATCTCTTTGAGGCGCTGAAAGCGACCGTGGCGCAACTGCACGGCGCCTACGCAATCGCCGCGTTTTGCAAAGACGAACCGCACCGTGTCGTCGGCGCGCGCGCCGGCTCGCCGCTGATTCTGGGTGTGGGTAAAGACAAGACCGAGAACTTCCTCGCCAGCGACGCCATGGCCCTGGCCGGCGTGACTGACCAGATCGTCTACCTGGAAGAAGGCGACATGGTCGACATCCAGCTCGGCAAATACTGGATCGTCGGCAAAGACGGCAAGCCCGCGCAACGCGACGTCAAAACCGTGCAGGCCCACAGCGGCGCCGCAGAGCTGGGCCCCTACCGCCATTACATGCAAAAAGAAATTTTCGAGCAGCCGCGCGCCATCGCCGACACGCTTGAAGGTGTCGAAGGCATCGTGCCCGAGCTCTTCGGCGACGAAGCATTTCGCGTCTTCAAAGACATCGACTCCGTGCTCATCCTCGCCTGCGGCACCAGCTACTACAGCGGCTGCGCCGCCAAGTACTGGCTCGAGTCGATTGCCGGCATTCCCACGCAAGTCGAGGTGGCCAGCGAATACCGCTACCGCACCTCGGTGCCCAATCCCAAATCACTCGTCGTCACCATCACCCAAAGCGGTGAAACCGCCGACACCCTGGCCGCACTGCGCCACGCGCAAAGCCTGGGCATGACGCAAACCCTCACCATCTGCAACGTGTCAACGTCAGCCATGGTGCGCGAATGCAAGCTCGCCTACATCACGCGCGCCGGTGTGGAGATCGGTGTGGCGTCGACCAAGGCCTTCACTACCCAACTCGCCGGCCTCTTCCTGCTGACGCTGGCCTTGGCCCAAAGCAAAGGCAAGCTCAGCGACGAAGAAGAAGCCGATCACTTGAAAGCCATGCGCCACCTGCCCGCCGCCCTGCAAGCCGTGCTGGCGCTGGAGCCGCAAGTCATCAGCTGGGCCGAAGACTTCGCCAAGATGGAAAACGCACTCTTCCTCGGCCGTGGGCTGCATTACCCCATCGCCCTCGAAGGCGCCCTCAAGCTCAAAGAGATCAGCTACATCCACGCCGAGGCTTATCCGGCCGGTGAACTCAAACACGGCCCCCTGGCCCTCGTCACCAGCGAAATGCCCGTCGTCACCGTTGCACCCAACGACGCACTGCTCGAAAAACTCAAAAGCAACATGCAAGAAGTCCGCGCCCGCGGCGGCGTCCTCTACGTCCTCGCTGACGCCGACAGCCACATCGAAAGCGGCGAAGGCCTGCACGTCATCCGCATGCCCGAACACTACGGCGCACTCAGCCCGCTGCTGCACGTGGTGCCGCTGCAGCTGCTGGCGTATCACACGGCTGTGGCGCGGGGGACGGATGTGGACAAACCTCGCAACTTGGCAAAGTCTGTGACCGTCGAATGACGGTCACGGGTGCGCGCTAGCGTGTTCCGTGGGAATAACGTCTGTCGGGCGCGGAATAAGGTCTGTCGGAGATTGGTCGTGCTTTGGCGTTTGTTACATGTCGCTTTAGGCGTCCACGGATTCAAAATATCTGGAACCAAATGTCGCCAATGATAGACATTGGGTCCAATTTGTATGCTGTCGCATACATTTAGTCCGTTCAAATCTGGGGATGCGGACAAAAACTTGGACGACCAGGAGGTAGTTCATGTATTCATACGAAGACAGAATTCGAGCGGTCGAGCTCTACATCAAGCTCGGCAAACGCGTCAGGCCAACCCTCCGTCAGCTGGGTTAGCTGTCGTCAATGAGGCGGAATTGGTGGCAGCGAGATACAGATGGGGTGCTGAAAATTGCATCGAGCGACACAAGGGTTGTGTGCAAAAAACACCGGCACCGGGCAGAACCTTTGGTATTGGACTTAATTGACCAACGCAGGAAGCACCTCACCACGGCACTCGCCAAAACCAATGCTTGCTGCGCCGGGTTTTTCGCACCATCCGCGCAGGATCACGGCATCCCCATCGTGCAGGAAAGCACGTTGTTCGCCGTTTTCCAGAGTCAGCGGATTTTGGCCGCCCCGCGTCATCTCGATCATCGCGCCTTCCTCGCCGGGCGTAGGACCCGAAATGGTTCCGCTTCCCAGCAAGTCACCGCTTTGCAGGTTGCAGCCGCCCATGCTGTGCTGCGCCACCATTTGCGCAAAAGTCCAGTACTGGTGCTTGAAGTTGGTGTGCGCCACGCGGGTGGTGGCTTGGGCCGAAGAATGTTGCCGCGCACTCTCAATCAACACGTCAAGCCGGATGTCAAGCGCCCCCCCGGCGCGGTTGGCTGCGCTGTCGAGGTAGGCCAAGGGCTGCGGCTCGTCTGCGGGGCGGCCAAAGGGAAGGCGAAAGGGAGCCAACGCCTCCATGCTGACGATCCAGGGCGAGATACTGGTACAGAAGTTCTTGCCCAGAAACGGACCAAGCGGCGCCATTTCCCAAAACTGAATATCGCGTGCCGACCAGTCGTTGAGGAGGCAGACACCGAAGATGTGCTCTTCGGCCTGCGCGATCGGGATGGGTTCACCCATGACGTTCCCCGGGCCGATAAAGACACCGAGTTCCAGTTCGTAGTCGAGTCTGCCGCAAGGGGCGTATACCGGCTCGGTTGCGCCCGGCTGCATCATCTGCCCCATGGGGCGACGAAACGGCGTACCGCTGATGACCACGCTTGAGGCGCGCCCGTGATACGCGATCGGCAGCCATTGGAAGTTGGGCGTGAGCGGATCACTGTCGGGCCGGGCAATGCGACCCACATTGCGCGCATGGTGAATGGACGTATAGAAGTCTGTGTAGTCTGCGATACGCGATGGCACCCGGTACTCCACCATATCCTGGGGCACCAGGCAGGCGCGTATGGCCTCCTGCTGCGGGGCGGTCGCATCTTCGCGCAGCAAGGCAAACAAGGCGTGGCGCAAACTGCTCCATGCGCTTGGGCCGAGCACCATGAAATCGTTGAGTACAGGCAAGGTACAAGCCTGGCATGCCTGTAGGGCCTGGCCGTGCAGCACACCGCTGCGGCTCAGTACCGCGAGATCCATGACTTGCTCGCCGATAGCCACACCGCCGCGATAGGCTTCTGCGCTGCCCTTTCGGCGAAAAACCGCATAGGGCAGGTTTTGGATAGGGAAATCCGCGTGACCGTTGGCCTCTTCAAGCCAGCTTTGGGTCGTTGGAACGTGGGTGTGGTTCAGGTCCATGGCAATGACTCAGACGGTCGCCATCAGGGCATCGTCAAAAATCGCCACCGCGCGGGTCCAGCCTGCCGAGGCGCCGCGAATTTTGTGTGGAAAGCAGCTGATAAAGAATCCATCCGAAGGCAAGACCTCCAGGTTGTGCAGCTTCTCCAGGTGGCAATAACCGATATCGCGGCCCGCCTTGTGGCCCTCCCAGATCAGTGAGGCGTCTTTCGTCTCGCGATACTTCTTTGCCGTGTGCACAAAGGGCGCGTCCCAACTCCAGGCGTCGGTGCCGGTCAGGCGGATGCCGCGCTCGAGCAGATACATGGTGGCTTCGTAGCCCATTCCAACGCCTGCAGCGACGTAGTCCTTGTGGCCATAACGGGATCCAGCCCGGGTGTTCATCACGACAATCTCCAGCGGCTTGAGCGTGTGCCGAATCCGTCCGAGCTCGGATTCAACATCGTTTGCCGTCACCACATAGCCATCAGGCCTGTCGCGAAAGTCGAGTTTCACGCCGGGCTGAAAGCACCATTCCAGTGGCACGTCGTGAATGGCAATCGCGGGTTTTTTCCCATCCAGCGCCTGGTCCATGGTGGAGTGAAAGTGGTAGGGCGCATCCAGGTGAGTACCGTTGTGCGTGGAAAGCTGTACCAGTTCAACGGCCCAGCCTTCCCCTTCCGGCAAATCCTCTTTTTGCAGGCCCGGGAAGAAGGGCGCGATCTGCTCATAGGTGTTGTCGTGCGTGAAATACGTGATCCGCGGCTCCAGGCCCGGCGGGTCAGAGGCGACATCGTTTTCGAGGTAAATGGACAGGTCAACAAACTTTCTTGGCATGAGAAGCTCCGTGGGTATGGGAAACGCCTTGCAGCGCTGGGACGCTCAGGACTCGGCGGTGAAGCCGGTCTGTTTGATCAGTCGCCGCCATTCCTGCGTGTCCGCGTGGAGTAATTCAGCCAATGCAGGTGCGGTGGAGGATTCAACTTCCAGCCCGAATTGCCTGCCGTAAGCCACCAGATCGGCTTGCGCCAACACCGGCTGCAGGTAAGCGGCGGCACGGCGCGCGACATCAGGACTGGCCTTGCCGGGAAGGAAGAAGCCATACCATTCGCGCACCGTCAAAGGATGGCCGAGTTCGCGCAGCGAGGGTGTCTCGGGCAAGAAGGGTGAGCGCGCTTTGCCGGAGATTGCCAGCACACGCAGCTTGCCGGTTTTGATGTAGGGGAGGTAGTCGCCGATTGGGCCGACGAATGATGAAATTTGTCCACCCAGCAAATCCTGCACGCCCGGTACCGAGCCGCGGTAGGGAATGTGCCGGAGATCCACGCCGGCGACTTTTCCCAACAGGATACCGATCAGGTGCGGCATGGAGCCGGCACCGGGACTTCCGAAATTCGCCTTGATGTCGTTGGCCTTCGCCCAGGCAATGAAGTCCTTGAGTGTCTTGACGCTGTCGGGCACGCCCGGCCCCACCGCAAGCCCATGGTTGATATAGGCGCCTACCGAGACGGGAGATACATCCTCAAGTGTGTATTGCAGCTTGGGATAGGTGAATGGGTAGATCGAAAGCATGGACGAAGGCGTCAGCAGCAGCGTGCTGCCGTCGGGGTTGGCCTCCTTGAGCGTGAGAACGCCGATCTGTCCGGCGGCCCCAGGCTTGTTTTCCACCAACACGGTGGCAGCGTAGTTGCCTCTCAGCTTGTCGGCCACTCGCCGGGCCAGCACGTCCAGTGTGCCGCCGGGAGGGAAGCCGGTGATGATTTTGGCCAGATTCAGTGAGGGTGCCTGGGCGAGCCCAATTTGTGGAAAGGCGGCGGCGCTTATTGCGCCTGCGGCGAGTTGGGTGAAGTCGCGTCGGGTGAACATGATGTGGCTCCTGTATCAATGCCTAGAAACGGTGGCGAATGCCGACGCCGTATGAGTTGCCGGAAGCATTTCCGGTGAACCTGTCGTTCATCACCACGGCGTAAAGGTCGGTGCGCTTGGAAAGGTTGTAGTCGTAACCCACGCTGGTGGTGGTGCGCGTCACGGAGGCCCCGGTGTCAGGGGTTTGCCTGCTGTGGGCCGTCTGGAACAGCACGCTGCCTGCACCGACGGGAATGTTTGCTCCAAGATGCCAGGTTCGAATGCTGTCGTCCACGATGGCAGCATAGTCCCGTTTGGTGTCGAGATAGCCGGCACTGATGCGTCCGAAGGGGAGCGCATAGGCGCCCGATGCATGCCAGGTGCGTTGCTTGGCAAGGACAGCGGCGGCAGGGCCCGATGGCGGGACGGAGGCATTGCCTATCTGTTCCGTGGCCAGAGCAAGGATCAAGGGGCCATTGGCATAAAACGCACTGAGGCCCGCGCGGTTGCCGACGCCTGCGGCTTCACTGGGAGCCCATTGCGCCGTCACAGTGACGCCTCCGAGATTGGGACTGATGTAGCCGATGGCGTTGTTCCAGGTGCTGTCAGTGGTGCCCAGGGCTCCCGTCAAGGAACGGCTTGTCGGCGGCGCGCCTGGCGTCATGAACTGGCTTCCTTGCGCGACGGCCGCAACCCATGTCTGGACAAAAGTCGGACCAAACGTGGGGGAGTCGCCGAAAGAGTTGGTCCGTATGAAGTTCAGGAAGTTGCCCGTGGTTTGCCGCCCCAGGCGCAAAGTGCCCAAGCCGCCGCTCAGGCCGACATAGCTGTTGCGCGCAAATAGCGGATCACCTGTGAAGCGGCCGGATTCCCCGGTATCCACCCGCAGGAACATACCCAGGACGAACTCGGCCTTCAGACCTCCGCCCAGATCCTCAACGCCTTGAAGCGTAAGTTGTGATGTCGTCAAGCCGCCGCTGTCGATCCGCGTCGATCGCGGACTTCCGCTGAGTTGGCGACTGCCCGCGTAAACGTCCAGCGCGCCTGTCATCGTGACGTTGCTTTGTGCCTGGGCAATCTGCGTTCCCAGCAGCGCGGTCGCCGTGGCGGCGCAAAGAAAAATTGTCTTCATGTTGTCTCGCTCCATTTTTTTTGGGTAAGTTGATCCACCGGTCGTCAAAGCCAGCTTTGGCCGTCCGTAGGAATGTGGGGGAAAGGGAAGGACGCTGCGCTGCGTGGCGCAGGCCGGAAACTCAGGGGGGACGCTTCAAATCAAGGCGAAACATGGCCGGAGATCCGTGAAGGTGAAGGCCGCGATTTAATGAATCGGGGTCGCAAGCACGCCGCGAATACCGCTGCTGATGAAGCGCACGATTAAAGGCTCCGCTTCGGGTGCGCAGGCCGCGAACTCGCCGCGGGACAGGCCTTCGATACGCCTGTCGTTGACGTGATGCAGCAAAGAGCCCAGCGCAAACTGGTAGCAGCAAGCCGCTGCGCCCCGCGTGGCACCCGGCATGGCGGCGGTAAACGCGTCAATGAAAGCATGAGCCAGCGGATCAAACATGTCGCGGATCAGGGCCTCGTCCTCCTTGAGCTGCTCGTCCATGCCGCGCTGGATGAGCCGCATGAAATTTCGCCCCTCGGGCTGCCGGGCCACCTGCAGCACAGGCAGCACGAATGCCTTGACGACTTCTTCCAGCAATTGCTCGCCCGGTGTGGCTTTCTGCGCCTGGGCAAGGGAGTCGAGCCGCTGCTGGATATACCCCGCCCGCTGGCGAAAAATCTCGTGATAGAGGTCCATCTTTGGACCGTAGTAGTAGCCCACCAGCGCGAACTGCACGCCGGCTTCATCGGCAATCTCGCGAATCGACACGCCATGAAAACCACGCTCTGCGAACAGGCGTTCAGCTGCCAACAAGATGTTGCGTTTGCGATCTGGCGCCAGCAGGGCGGCGTCGGCTGAGTCTTCGCTGGGACTTCGGGTGGGGCGATTGCTTGCACGGGGCTTGGTCATATTTGCTCGATCCGGAGATTTGGTAGGGTGAAATATACATTTGTATAAATTATTTATACACTCGTATAAACCCTAGTGATCTCGCGGTGTCCAACGTCCGATGACATTCAATGTCGCAGTGTTGAACTCCGTCGACATTTGACCCACTGATGGAGTGAGCCCTCGGACTGGACCAGAGGGGTCCTAAAACCAAGCCGCGAGCCGAGCGAGTGGCGATTCGATCGTTTTGGGGAGCGGTAAGGAAGTATCGGCTTGACGCACAACTCGACTAACTGCTTGTGAAGGTGTTTACGACTTCAGCTTTACCTGTTGTGAATTTTTAACGCCGCAAAACCGCATGAATCCTGGGTCCGTGTTTACGACTTTAATTGCACGGAATAGCGCTATTCCGCGCAATTAAAGTCGTAAACACGGCTCTAGCATCTATGCGGGCTTGCGGGCTGTTGGATAGCACTCCCAACAGCAACATACCCAAAGAATTTCGCGCCTCATGTGCGCACATTTCTGAATCCTGGCCTATCGCTGGTTCTGCCGGCCTGACCTCGGAGACCCGATTCCTGATCACTCGGTCTTCTTGATGAACCGGCGTGGTCGGTTCCGGCCGGCGTATCAGTTCTAAGTTGCCGAGTGGTCCAGCCCCAGGGGGCACTCCAGGAGTGGGTCGGATTTCGACGGAATTCAACAGACAGCTATCAGGACAACCTCAACAGCGAAGACTTGAACGAAAGAATGTGCGTTTTAGCCGCTTCTGCTGCGGCCTCCGTATCATGGTTGGCCAAGGCCGTAACGATGGCTCGGTGCTCAGCCATTACTTCGTCCACATGACCCAGTGTTGAAAATGAGATGGCCCAGAATCGCTGCGAACGGGCGTGCAATACGCTCAGAATGTCTTGCAGCATGGTGTTGCGGGCGAAAGTGGCAATTTTTTCATGGAACAGCCGATCGGCGTTCATTAGCGCAACCACGTCACGTTGCGTAGCGGCGGTCTCGAAGTTCTGGGCGATGGTTTCCAGCTCCTGAATTTCGCTGCTGGTGATGGCAGCAGCAGCCAGGCGCATGCACAGCATTTCATTCACCAGCCGCACCTCGATCAACTCCAGCGCGTCATTGATGGACAGTGGTGCGGCCATCGCGCCCTTGCGGGGAATGATCTGTACCAGACCTTCGGCAGACAGGCGGTGCAGCGCCTGGTTAATGGGCGTACGGCCCAGGCCGAAACGCTCCATCACCTGCGCCGTGTTCAGGTATTCGCCCGGTTTGTAGACCAGTGTTACCAGAGCCTCTTTCATGCGCGTGTAGGCGGTTTCATTGCGGGACAGATCGGCACCTGTCGCTTTGACAGAAGGCCGACGGGCAATTGCAGCAGGTTTCATGACTTCCGTAAATAACACATTGGGACCGCTGATGCTACACGGGAAAACGTGGCATGAAATTCGCTTAAAGCAACTGTAATATTTCACTATGATTTTTCAGTGATTTTATGAAAGCACATTTCTATGCCCCTTATTTTTGATGTCCCGTCGGAAAATACCCCCCCACACCCGCTGCAAATAGAGGTGAACTGTCTGGTCATTGCTGGCTGGACCGGCCGCGACGCGCACGCCGTCGAGCACCACATCGGTGAACTAGAGGCGATAGGCGTGCCCCGTCCTAGTGCCGTGCCACTTTTTTACCGTGTCGGAACCAACCAGTTGAGCCAGGCTGGCACGGTGCAGGTGGTGGGCGATAACACTTCCGGCGAGGCGGAGCCTTTCCTCTTCTTCCAGGCGGGCGAGTATTTCGTATCGATTGCCTCTGACCACACTGACCGCACGCTCGAAACCCACAGCGTCGCTCTCTCCAAGCAGATTTGTCCAAAGCCGGTAGCGCGCAACGCATGGCGCTTGGCCGACGTACTCGACCACTGGGACCAACTGGTGCTGCGCTCGTGGATCGGGGAGGGCGGGGAATCCCGTCTGTACCAGGAAGGTACGCTGGCCGCATTACGCGGTCCAGCTGATCTGCTGGCGTGCTACGGCGCACGCAATCCACCACCTGCAGAAGGCTTTGCGATGACCTGTGGCACGCTGGGGGCCATTGGCGGCATCCGCCCGTCCGCCAGCTTCCGCATGGAGCTGTTTGATACGCGCCTGGACCGCAGCATCTCGCACGCCTACCGGTGCGTGGCACTGCCCGTCATTGCCTGAACGCAGGAAACCAACGCCGTGTCGTACCCTGCTTTCCCCAATTTCACCAGCGCCCGTGCAGCCATCGACGCCGGACACAGCAGCGCGCTGACGCTGACCGAATCGGCGCTGGACCGCATTGCCGATCCTGAAGGCGAAGGTACGCGCGCCTTCACACAGGTGTTTGCCGAACGCGCTTTGCGTCTGGCACAGGCATCCGACAGCCTGCGTACGGCAGGCCTGAAACGCTCGCCACTGGAGGGCTTGCCCGTCTCGATCAAAGACCTGTTCGACGTGGCGGGTACGCGCACCACGGCAGGCTCCACCGTGCTGCACGACGCCCCCGCAGCCACGCAGGACGCAGAGGTCGTACAACGCCTGCTGGCATCAGGCGCAGTCTTGATCGGCAAGACCAATATGACCGAATTTGCCTATTCCGGTCTGGGCATCAACCCGCACTATGGCACTCCGGCCAACCCTTGGCAACGGCACGAGCAACGCATACCGGGCGGCTCCTCCTCGGGTGCTGCGGTGGCGATTACCGACGGCATGTGTATCGCCAGCGTCGGCAGCGACACGGGAGGCTCGGCGCGCATTCCAGCGGCGCTGTGCGGTATTACCGGGTTCAAGCCCACCGCGCGGCGCATGCCAACAACAGGACTGGTGCCACTGTCGCCAGCGCTCGACGCAGTGGGCGTGCTGGCCGCCGACGTGGCGGGCTGCGCCGCGGCAGATGCCGTTCTATCCGGCACATCCTGCACTCCCCGGGTCGCGCGTATGACGCAAGCCCGCTTCGCGATTCCCACCACGCTGGTACAAGACGACATGGATGCCGGCGTGGCCGCTGCGTTCCAACGCGCGCTGGAACGTCTGTCGGCCGCAGGGGCACAACTGATCGAGCTGGCGGTGCCTGAATTCAACGAGTTGGCGGACATCAATGCCGCAGGCGGTTTTAGCGCGGCGGAGTCCTGGGCCTGGCATGCTGACCTGATCAGGCAGCGCGGCGCGAGCTACGACCCTCGCGTGATGTCACGTATTTTGCGTGGTCGTGAGTTCTCGGCACGAGCTTATATCGACCTGTTGGCCCAGCGCGCCGACTGGCAGCGCCGGGTAGCGACTCGCCTTGGCGAATTCGACGGCTGGCTGATGCCCACCGTTCCCGTTATCGCTCCTTGCATTGCCGGCCTGGTAGCAGACGAGGCGCTGTATTTCGAAGTCAACGGACTGATGTTGCGCAACCCTTCCATCGTCAACTTCATGGACGGCTGCGCCATTTCCCTGCCCTGCCATCAGCCTGGTGCGGCCCCAGCAGGCATTAGCTTGGTTGGCCCGGCGTTGGGCGATCCGGTGATCCTGGACTGGGCCACGTCCATTGAACACGTTCTCAATTAAAGGAGGTTCCCAATCTCAAAAGAATGCACAAGCACTCCCCCGATCGACAACCGATGCCATCAACCATCAACTGTGAGTATCTCTGTATGAAGAACATTTTTCACCTCTCTATCGCTCTCCTTGCCGCAGGCCTTGCCTGTGTGGCACCTATTGCAAGCGCCCAAAACACTTATCCCTCCAAACCCATCAAGCTGGTCGTCACTTATCCTCCTGGGGGAAGTAACGATATGGTGGCTCGATTGGTTGGCCAGAAGCTTTCAGAGAGCCTGGGCCAGCCCATACTTGTGGATAACAAACCTGGGGCGAGCGGCAACATCGGGATCGACTATGTTGCCAAGGCGCCTAAAGATGGCTACACGCTTTTGCTGGCCCACGCCGGCTTGGCCTCCAGCAAACACATCTATGCGAAGCTCCCCTATGAACCGCTCAAGGATTTTGCGCCGATCATCCATATCGCCAATCAGCCGAACGTGCTCGTGGTCAATCCCAAATGGCCGTTCAAGGACGTCAGCGAGTTGGTGGCGTACGCGAAAGCCAATCCTGGCAAGTTGACCGTTGGAAACTCAGGCATTGGTGGCCCCCAGGACATCTCCGCCCAGATGTTCATGCGGATGACGGGAACTGACATGCTCAGTGTCTCCTACAAAGGTGGCGCACCTGCACTGGCAGACCTCATGGCCGGCCAGATTGACCTGATGTTCGAAACTTCTCCCACGGCAGTCCCCATCGCCAAAAGTGGCAAGCTCAGGGCTCTTGCCGTGACCGGTGACAAGCGCCTGTTAACTCTTCCGGATGTGCCGACGGTCGCAGAAGCGGGTGTCAAAGGCTATAAGTACGTCGCGTGGGTAGGCCTGGCTGCGCCGGCAGGCACGCCACCCGATGCTATTGCCAAGGTGCACGATCAAGTCCAGAAGCTTTTGAGCACCAGCGAGATGCAAAAGCAAATCACCGACATCAGCCTGGAGGTGACCGGTGGTTCGGTGAACAGCTTCGTCGCCTTCCTGCGCAAGGACTACGATTTCTACGCGAAGTTCGTCAAGGACTTCAATATCACGCCGCAATAAGTTGATGCAAGCACCACGGAGCGATCCCGTGGTGCTGCGCCAAACCAGCCTCCGCCGGCGCATGACGGCGTTCCGCCCGGAAGAACCTGAACCCGAGGAGTCAACACATGAATTCCATCCACCGGATGCTGGGCACCGCCCTGTTTGCCGCGGCTACCCTGGCCGCCCCACTGGCCCATGCAGCGCAGGTGCTGGTCGGTGAGGTCTGTCCGCTTTCGGGCCTGGAGGCCAACCAGGGACGGGCATACGGCGCGGGCATGCAGCTTTACTTCGACACCGTCAACAAGGCCGGCGGCGTCAATGGCAACACGTTTGCGCTAGTCCGCAAGGACGACCGCGGTGTACCTGAGGACACAGTGGCGGTAACGCGCAAGATGCTGGCCGAAGAAAGGCCCATGGTGCTGGCCGGCTACTTCGGCAACAGCAATATCGAGGATCTGGTCGCCTCCGGCATGCTGGAAACGGAAAAGATCGCGCTGGTCGGTTACCGCGTGACGCAGATCCGCCCCGAGACACCCAACCTCTACACCGTGCGGGCCGGCCTGCAGGATGAACTCGACAAGTTCACCGAGCACATCGCCACCGTCGGCATCAAACGTATTGGGCTTTTTTATGAAGATGGACCGGGCGCGGCAGTGCTGGTGACGGCGGCCGAGGCCGCTGCCAAAAAGGCCAACATCACGCTGGTTGTCAAGGCCAGCTACCAAGCTCGAACCACGAATGTGAACAAGGCCGTTGCAGCCATGACCGTGGCGGCGCCACAAGCCATCTTCATGGTCGCTACCGGTGCGGCAGCCGCCGGCTTTATCGAAAGCTACGGCCGTGGCGGCGCGCAGCTTTTTGCGCATTCGGGTGTCGACATCGAGCAGCTCACCAAGCGCCTGGCCGATGAGCAGATGCAGGGCGTGTCGATTACGCAGGTAACGCCCAACCCTTACAAGATCTCAATCCGGCTGAGCAAGGAGTTCCAGGACGCCGTGGCCGCCAAGAAAGACCTCGAAGTGCCGGTCAGCTACGCCATGATGGAAGGTTTCATCACCGCCAAGGTGATCGTTGAGGCCACAAGGCGCCAGGGCGCCAAACCCACGCGTGAAGGCATGCTCGGCGCGCTCAATTCAATGGACCGCTACGACCTGGGTGGTTATGCGGTGGGCTACAAACCCAACAGCCGCTCGGGCTCCAAGTTTGTCGAGCTGAGCATCATCAGCGGCACCGGGAAGATCAGGCAGTAAACCGCGTCGCGGCACACTTACTTGACCACGTTGCCGCTCGACGTCAGTGATGCCGGTGGCGTTGTTCATCGGCATGATGCGGGTTCACGCTGGAGTGTCCGTGGCTATGACGCGTACCTCAACTCACAGTGCTGCCACCAACTCAGGCACAGCCGTGAACAGATCCGCTTCCAGGCCGTAGTCAGCCACGCTGAAGATAGGCGCTTCGGGGTCCTTGTTGATCGCGACGATGACCTTGCTGTCCTTCATGCCGGCCAGATGCTGGATCGCGCCGCTGATGCCGGCGGCAATGTACAGCTGAGGCGCGACGATCTTGCCGGTCTGGCCCACTTGCCAGTCGTTGGGGGCGTAGCCCGCATCCACCGCCGCCCGGCTCGCACCCAGGGCCGCGCCCAGCTTGTCGGCCAGCGGCGTCAGCACTTCGTTGAACTTCTCGCTGGAGCCCATCGCACGGCCGCCAGAGACGATGATCTTGGCAGCCGTCAGCTCGGGGCGGTCGCTCTTGGCGATTTCGGAGCCGAGGAAAGTCGACTTGCCGCTGTCGGCCACGCCTGCGGGCGTTTCAATCACTGCGGAGCCACCGGTGGCAGCCGCCGCGTCAAAGCCGGTGGTGCGCACGGTGATGACTTTGGTGGCGTCCAGGCTTTGCACGATGGCAATCGCGTTGCCGGCGTAGATCGGGCGCTCAAAAGTGTCGGCGGCATCGACCTTGGTGATGTCGGAAATCTGGCCGACATCCAGCGTCGCGGCCACGCGGGGGGCGATGTTCTTGCCCGAGGCGGTGGCGGGAAACAGGATGTGCGAGTAAGCGCTGGCGATGGCCAGTACTTGCGCGGCCATGTTCTCGGCCAGGCCGTGGGCAAAGTGATCGCCTTCGACGTGGATGACTTTGGCCACGCCGGCAATCGCGGCGGCGGCCTTGGCGGCGGCTTCAGCGCCCTTGCCGGCCACCAGCACGTGCACGTCGCCGCCGCACTGGGCGGCAGCCGTCACGGTGTTGAGGGTCGCGGGCTTGATGGAGTTGTTGTCGTGTTCGGCGATTACTAGTGCGGTCATGTCTATCAACTCCTTAAATGACTTTGGCTTCGTTCTTGAGCTTGTCCACCAGGGCGGCCACATCGGCCACCTTGATGCCGGCGCTGCGCTTGGGCGGCTCGGTGACCTTCAAGGTCTTGATGCGGGGTTTGACGTCAACACCCAGGTCTTCGGGCTTGAAGTTGTCGAGCTGCTTTTTCTTGGCCTTCATGATGTTGGGCAAGGTGACGTAGCGCGGCTCGTTCAGGCGCAGGTCGGTCGTGATGATGGCCGGCAGCGTGAGCGAGAGGGTTTCCAGGCCGCCGTCGACTTCGCGCGTGACCTTGGCTTTGCCGCCTTCAACTTCGACCTTGGACGCGAATGTCGCCTGGGGCCAACCCAGCAGCGCAGCCAGCATCTGGCCGGTCT
>Ga0307513_10001705_pt1 | contig 31391 bp, 23 predicted proteins | sample 15_EM_MG_FD_202174 | JGI IMG/M metagenome (GOLD analysis project Ga0307513, IMG submission 202174) | Populus trichocarpa ectomycorrhiza microbial communities from riparian zone in the Pacific Northwest, United States - 15_EM | ecosystem: Host-associated > Plants > Roots > Unclassified | place... | reverse complement strand
CAGAACACCTCTTTATACGAAAGCCCTAGCGTGCAGAGTTTTCCTAGCGTCAATAGAATAGAGATGTGTCCCCTACATATACCGGAGACCATTCGGTCATCATTACAACAGGGGATGGCAGGCCATCTATGGGTGATATATGGTGATGGCTTGCAACCAACATAGTAAACAATATTCCTACAAGAAAGAGAAGAAGATTAAATAGATTATCAAGTGCTGTGAGTGTTAAGGCAAAACTGAACAAATCATTCCGCTACGAGTCTTATTTCTCTTTCACATACTTCTCTAAGCCTGGACGGGTGTCGACTCCTTACTTTTATAGTTGAATAAAGTTATTGAATAAGCCTTTGCGTCAACTCTTGTAGTGATGTCGCAAAGCGTAGATGCAACTGAGGTTAACTCACAGGCTAATGCATAGGATTTTCCAGACGAGTTACATGGGAACTCAATCGACTCTCTCGGATCCGGATATCAACATCCAATATCGGAACTTTCCGACTGCGAGAGTACAAGTGCTCTTTCTAGTGCACTGTTAGAGGAGAAGGGACGGATATTCAAAAGCTTGAGGATATGCTTGCGGCCTTGCAGGTTCATGCTGGTGGTTTTTGAGTTCTATTTCGGCAAAGGTTTTTATCTATTTTCTTTCTTAAAGATGTATGTATTCTTCTTTACTTATTTGTTTACGCACATCACACGATTTGCCAGATCATAACGCATGAGGGGAATGAAATCATGAATCTCAAGTTTGTGAGTATACGAGCTGAAGAAATGTAACAGTAAAATTCCATAGGGCCCTACCGGGCCCGGTAGGGCGTCCAGTCCTACCTCCATCTGCCCTAGTCCGTCCATGGACTTGAAAAAAGACGGACTACCGCCTGTAGTCCGTCCGGTCCTACCTCCAGGACGGACGGACTGGACGGTTCGGAACACTGTGAAGGCCTCTCGTTCCAAAAGCACCTTTACTACCCCCGAATTCCCTTCCTTAGCTGCCCACGAGAGTGGCGTTTGGCCATAATTGGCGTCTACCTTATTAGGATTGACATCCTCTCGTTCCAGAAGCATCCGTACTACCCCCTCATGTCCATTCATAGCAGCCAACAAGAGTGGTGTCCGGCCATCAGTGGAGTTTGCATTAATGGGATTGACGTCCTCTCGTTCTAGAAGCATCTTTACTACCCCCGAATACCCATTCTCGGCCGCCAACGAAAGTGGTGTTTGGCCAAAAAAGGTGTCTGCCTGGTCGGGATTGACGTCTTCTCCTTCTAGAAGCATCCTTACCACCCGGTCATTCCCTCTTTTAGCTGCCCATGTGAGAGCCGTGCTCCCCGTACAATCGGCCGCATTAATATTCCATTCCTTAATTTCCAATATCGCTGCAGCTATCTCCACGATCCGGAAGAAGGCTGCCCCGTGGAGTTCGGTAAATCCGGTGGGTCCTTCTTTCCCACCATACCACGGATCACAGAGTTCATACTTGAATAGTAGTCGAGCAGATATATGCTCATCGAATCTATTGAGAAGCCTCGGTGCGAGTGTTTTGATATTTTCTGTCATACCCCTTCTTGTGTGGCTCCCTCAATAAACTGAAGCATACTCCAGAAGCGGTGTTGTTGTAGGGGCCGAGCGGAGGGTCAGCGAGGGATCCCTGACACATCTAAAATTGAGGTATGTCAAGCAAACCTCGGCAATTGCTGAGTGAGGACTATGAAAGAGGATGGGATCACGCAAGAGATACTTCTGAAGGGTGGAGTGCACCAGTTGGACTGTGAGCGAGGACGCCTCCACCGTTACAAGTCCCAGACAAGATGCTAAGAGTGTTCGTAATGCAGGAACATTTTCCGGATCCAGATCCGCAGACCCTATCTCCACTCCCAAGGCATCACAGAGCTCTTGAGCTCGCAACGGCCGTTCCGAATACACCACCCACATCAGGACCTTCAATCCTAGTACTGACTTATATCCCGTCTGCGCCTTCAGTCGTGATAGAGTTGCCGTGTAGGCCCCGCTCAGTCCATTGCCTTGTGTCATCTCTTCAAGTTTCCTCCTCCACCGGCGAATTATGACCTCCCCCAGAATAGCCTCGATTTTCAGCGAAACCAGCAGGAATCTGCACACAATCGTTGGTTAGTGTACATCGATCATAGGGTGACGGTGCCAAATGCTCTTACTCACATATCAGATACATTTTCCAGAATGGCCCTCACAATATCCGCCCGCAAGTCACTGGTCATCGCCTCTAGCTCCGTGTCCCTATCCAACCTCATCTCCACATAATTCCGGATATCATCTACTTTGGGGGTGATGGGTATCACAACAGCCCTAGAGAAATATCTTTGAACATCTTCCCAGACGTGGGGCCTCCCGGTGAGGAATATTCTCGTCCTAGGGCACTCGCGAACAATATCTCACAGATACGAGAGAAGCTCCGGCAAGTACTTCGATAGGCATTCATCCAAGGCGTCTACACAGATGAAAACTCGTGGCTACTTCGATTCCCCATGATTCCCCATGATTCCGAAGATTCCCCAACACAGGAAGTGAGAAGAATGTTAACTGGAAAGCTTTGACATACCTAGCTAAAGAAGGAAAAAGAGAAGCCCCTCAATTGTCTATCAAAACTGTTGCCAAATCTGAAGTGAATATCACGTGACCAACTTAGCACTCGGCAGCATGTGTACCTTCTCCCATGGCGGGATAACATCAACAGTTACCGAACCCAATACAAATATAGAACAGATTATTAGTAAAGGACTTATGAATTCTTTTCAGGCGTTTTGTGTTTCTGTAATATTATTTCTATATTGTGCCAGGGCTAGATCTGTAATCCAACCTTACAAGTATTGCCACCAATGTAAGCCAACTCATAGCATGGCACATGAATTGAATCTAGGTTCACTAACTAATGCACCGCTTTAATACCACCTGGCCATTCGCTGGTAATAAAATTATTTCCACAAAGCTGGACTTAGGGCTGCATTTCAATGATTTGGCACTTCCCCAGATGGCATAGCAGAACCGGTACCGGTCTTGGAGTATAATAGCGGGTAAAAGGAACCGGTAGGGATCGCTTGACAGAACTGAGGGAAGCTAGGCGGAGGAGATAAGCGAGTTGTTTAAAGGACCTAGGAGGCTGCCTTAAGCACATCGGATATTCCTAACGAGTCTGGTTCTAATAGGCTATACTACATTATACGCAAAAACCAAGACATACATCAGCCTAATGAGGAATAGGAATGAAGAACAAGGGTAGCGGGATAGGGCCGAGTCTAACTAGAAATCCAATAAAAGGAAAAGGTAGAGAATGGAAAAAACACAAAGGATGATAAGGAGTAAATAGCTAGAGGAAACTAGAGAAAGGCCTTATCAAAGTCTACTTGCCTCTAAATATACGGAGGTCTTGCTTACACTAATCCCGCAGCAGATATTTATCGAAGGAGAATATATCTGGGGACAAAGAAGGAAGGATGTAGAGGAGAAAGGCGAAAATGCAGATAAGAGACGAGATGATAAAACGCCAGTTGACAGCAAATGAGATAATTGATTGAGGGATGGTAATGTGGATGCTAGGGCTCCCTTGGGGGTAGGGTGGCCTTAGGGGTCTGATGGAACGGAGCTGGGACAGCCTGGGTGGTTGGTTTGAAGAGAAGTCGCTATTTGCGGACTGGGAAACATAATACTCAGGGTCTAATGCTAGTTCCTGCTCCTGGCGCTCTGCTGACGGGAGTACAGGTCGGCCATCACCTCTGAATTCCATCCCGCTCGCGTGCCCGCTCCCATAAACAGAAAGAGGCGGAAGGGATGCCTGGTTACCGCGACCTGCTGTGTTGGAACCGGCGTTGTCCGAATCCAGTATGGCTTTCACAACTCCACCGGGCCCATTAAAGATAGCCAACGGCAGGCGGGTCTGACTCTCGATATCAGGCGGGGTGGTGCGGACATCTCTACGTTCCAAAATCAACTTTACAACCCGTGCATGCCCATTCCGAGAGGCCCAGGAGAGGGGTGTCAGGTGATAAATGGTGTCTGCCTGGTTGGGATTGACACCCTCCCGTTCCAAAAGCATTTTTACTACCTCCTCATGCCCTTTCCCAGCCGCCCAGGAGAGTGGAGTCCGGCCATAACGGATGTCTGCCTGGTCGGGATTCACGTTTCCTCTCTCCAAAAGCATCTTTAATACCTCCTTATGCCCGTTTGTAGCTGCCCACAAGAGTGGAGTCCCGCCATATCTGCTATCTGCATGGTCGGGATTGACGTCCTTTCGTTTCAAAAACATCTTTACTACCTCCTTATGACCCTTCTTAGCTGCCCACGTGAGCGGCGTTTGGTTGTATTCGGAGTCTGCTTGATCGGGATTGACGTCCTTTCGTTCCAAAAGAATTTTGACTACCCTCACACACCCGTTCTGAGCTGCCCACGAGAGTGGTGTCCGGCCGTAAATGGTATCTGCCTGGTTGGGGTTGACACCCTCTCGTTCCAAAAGCATCTTCACTGCCTCCTCATCCCCTTTCTTAGCCGCCCATGAGAGTGGCGCCCGGCCATAACAGGTGTCTGGCTGGTCGGGATTGATGTCCCTTCGCCCCAAGAGCATCTTGACTAGCCCCTCATGCCCCTTCTCCACCGCCCACGAGAGTGGCGTCAGGCCATATGCTGTGACTTGCTGGTTGGGATCGACACCCGTTAGTTCCAGAAGCACCTTTACTACACTGTAGTGCCCGTTCTCAGCTGCCCATGAAAGTGGCGTCCGGCCATATTTAGTATCTGCCTGATTGGGGTTGACGCCCTCTCGTTCCAAAAGCATTTTTACTATTCCATTGTGCCCACTCCCGGCTGCCCACGAGAGAGGCGTCCGGCCATAAAAGGTATCTACAAGGCAGGGATTGACGTTCCTTCGTTCCAAAAGCATTTTTACTATTCCATTATGCCCGCTCCCGGCTGCCCACGAGAGAGGCGTCCGGCCATAACAGGGGTCTGCCTGGTCGGGTTTGATGCCTTCTCGTTCCAAAAGCATCTTTACTACCCCCTCATACCCATTCTCAACTGCCCAAGAGAGTGGTGTCCGGCCGTATTTGGTGTCTGCTTGGTTGGGGTCGATGTCCTCTCGTTTCAAAAGAATCTTCGCTAGCTCCTCATCCCCTTTGTTAGCCGCCCACAAGAGCGGGGTGCGGCCATCTATGGTGGCTGGCTGGTTGGGATTGACGTCCTTTCGTTGCAGGAGCATCTTTAGTGCCCCGCCGTGCCCTCTCTCGGCTGCCCACCAGAGTGGAGTATGGGAATATTGGGTGTCTGCCTGATTGGGATTGACGTCCTCTCGCTCCAAAAGCATCTTTACCATCGCCTCATGCCCTCTAATAGCTGCCCATGTGAGTGGCGTGTTTCCGGTACAATCGGTCGCAGTAGCGTCCCATTCCTTCATATCCGATACGGCCGCAGCTATCTCCACTATCCCGAGGTATGCTGCCCCGTGGAGTCCCGTAAATCCTAAGGGTCCTTTCCTCCGGTAAAAGACTGGGTTCCAGAGTGCATCCGGATCACGGAGCAATAGCAGCTGGCCGGATATATGCCTATCAAATCTATCGAGAAGCCTGAGTGCAAGGATTTTGATATTGTCCACCATCCCCCTTCTCGCGTGCTTGTACCAATAGACTGAAGCGTACACTAGAAAGGGCATTGCTGAGGGGGCCGAGTAAAGAGTTGGCGAAAGAGCCCGGACGGATTGAGAATTAAGGTATGCCAAGCATACCTCGGCAATTGTTGAGTGAGGACTATCGAATAGGGTAGGATCGCTTGCCAGATGCTCCTGAAGAGTAAAGTGCACCAGTCGGACAGTGGAAGAAGACACCTCGACGGTGATAAGTCCCAGACAAGATGCTACGACTGTTCGTAGCGCCGGAATGTTTTCTGGATCAAGATCCCCTGATCCTATCTCCACCCCCAAGGCATGACAGAGCTCCTCGGCTAGTAACGGTCTTTCCGAATATACCACCCATATCAAGACCTTCAATCCGAGCACTGATCTATATCCCTTCTGCGCCTTGAGTCGTGATAGGGTTGCGGTGTAAGCATCACTTAGTCCATTGCCTTGTGTAATCTCTTCAAGTTTCTTTCTTCTCTGACGAATTGTCACCTCTCCAAGAATGGCGTCGAGGTTTAGCGAAATAAGGAGGAATCTACATACAAGCGCTGGTAAGCATACACCATTGATGGGATGAAGGTGCGGAATAGTTCTACTCACATATCAGATATCTTTTCTAGAATGGCTTTCACGATATCCGCCCGCAAGCCCTGGTTCATCGCCTCTGGCTCGGCATCCCTGTTCAACCTCATCTCCACATAATTCCGGATATCGTCGGCGTTAGGGCTGATTGGTATCACAACCACTTCGGAGAAACATCTTTGAATATCCTCCTTGATATGGGGCCTCCCTGTGAGGAATATTCTCGTCCTAGGGCACTCCCGAATAACATCTCGTAGAGACTCGAGAAGCTCTGGTAGGTACTTCGGTTGGCATTCGTCTAAGGCGTCTACACAAATGAAAACTTGGGGTAGCGAAGCGATAGCAGTTTTCAACATTCCCATCAGGTCCCCAAGTCGCGGCCCTCTCCCACCGAATTCTTTTTGCCCTTTTTGAAATGCCTCCCGTAGATAATCCGGGACACCCCCTCTGCCTACCAGTTGCTTCAGAATAGCCCCCATGATGTTGGTGGTTGTCTGTTCTTGGTGGGAAAGGAAATCACAGTACAAGCCTGCAACTGCGATAGATTCCTCTCCCGCCCGATCGCACAGGCTATCGATCACTAGGGAACTAGTATTTCCCGCCGTCAGTGGTATCCATCTCTTCCAAGGAATCCCGCAGCTTACCTTAGATATGTTTTGCCCACCCCCGGATTCCCGGAGCAAAACAAAACAGCCTTATCGATTCCATCCCCACTGACTCTCCACTCTCGAAACTCTCTCGTTTCCAAAATCCAATCCCCAATACCATCAAATCGGTCGGTGCGCACCGCTTGATGTCTGTTATTCGGTTCCAGAGGAGAGAGCCAACGCACAACCTGTGCATCTTCGTTGGACATATAGAAGGTGTTGTTGAAACTGCCGCTTATGTTGCCGCAGTTCGAGTTACCGTCGCCGAAGCTGGCCGATAACATTTGTGAAGCTTGGGTCATCGTATTCTGCTCAAGATGTTGGTTGAAAGGTAGAGACGGTGTAGAGATTTGTAGGGGTATCAGGGAGTTTATTAATATTTGCCGGCCACAGGTGGAGAAAGCGGTGCAACCTAGCTTGTTGTCCCTTGGGCAGCCTGAAACAGTAAAATTTGTTACTTGTACACTAAGGCCAGATTGGGTAGCCGCCGGCTCTACTTTGTCAGGAAATGGCCCTTTTCAGCCCTTCAGCTTAAATATTTCCTCCACTCAAATCGTTCCAAAACAGCCTTAGCGTGCTGGTAACGAATTTTACTGTTTCAGACCGCCCAAAGGATAACACAAATACCGTAAAAATTGGGAAAACACAGAATACGCTAGCAAGGATAAAAAAGGTGTGGCAAATCGTCATACCTTTTAGAGGAAATTAAACTGCCAAAAGAGACGAAATTCTGGGGCTTGGGTGGCGATCATGAAAATATTATTACCCCCTGAAGCAATTTCGCTTCCAGCGGCTCTTTCCTACCCATGCTAGCGTATTCTGTGTTTTCCCAATTTTTACCCGTACAATCCAATCATTCCATTTTGGTGGGGGTGAGTGACAACTGCTGGAACTCAAAAGTTTCTCGAGCTTCACATCAGGCCTTTGCTGTCGCGCTTTGCATTTTTGGTCGGGATTATGTTTCCTGCTGGATCCCTCTACGAGTAATCTCTCCCTCCCAACCGCTGCCAATCGCCCTGAAAGTGTTACCTTCGCTAAGCCTGTCTCGGGCATATTTGCCAGTACAAGTATTATCTCTACCCAATGTTATGGACACTCTCTTTGTCGGCGCACTCACTTGCCTCCCAATCTCCTCTCCGATATTTAGCCCTCCCGGGCCGGTAGTGGATATTTCCGGAAATCAGTTGATGCTACTCGGCATGCTCTCGCTAAAGTTTCATTGCTTCGGAAAAGTTAGCAGTTCCAGAAATGCCTCAATTGCTAGATAGATTGAATGCCGTAATGCACCGTACTCAAAATAGAGAGTCAAATAGACGACGTGGAATGCCGGAGTTTTCACGATATGTTTCTCTTGCCCCGGGATTGCGGGGGAAGGATTTTTCTTCTTCTCTCGCTATCTCAGGAGTAAGCCAGGCAATTCAGGACATGCATGGGAGATGGATACGCTTGCGCCTCGTTATGGGAACTCCAGGATTTCAGGATTTTTCGAGACCCGCTCATTATGGCGAGATTCCTTAGCAAGGCCGGTGATGGGACGGAAATTCCTTTTAGGTATGGATCGACAGCGGCGGCAACCAAAAGGCAAGGTGAAACGCCAAGAGTTCACAACGAAAACCATCGCACAACTCAGGAGGAGGGGGAGTTCTCCTTTCCTTCAACTACAACGCACACTCTAACCAACTAACTGTAAAGACAGGAGTATATATAACCACAGGAAAGTCCTCTTATCCTTCCATGGACCACCACACATATCCATGTTATTACAAGTAAGGCCCCCCCCATTGCTCACTCCCGTGCTAACACAGGAAAGACAAACTCACACCGCCCACGCCTCCGGGCATCCAACTCCCTCAAGTTCCCTTCCGGCCCCTCCCCTTTCTCATCACTTCCCCACCGCTTCCTGACGGGTGCATCGATTCAAAACTCAAGCGCATTCCCGGAGCCGAAACACTTCCCAAGAGCCAAAACACACGCCCGAAGCCAAAGCACATTCCTGGGAATATCCAAACGGAGAAGCTATCGTGAGAGCATGCCGATCAGCATCTTGAAATTTCCAACAATTCCCAGAAGGTTTAGTCGTAATGGCCAGGTTCCCGTATAGGGAATTCCGTTGTAACAAGCTGCGACTGTATGTGCAGTGATCGATCGGAAGATAAGGATCATTTTATGTTTCATATCCACTTGCTTTAGTCACTGATTCCGGGAGGACGGCAATCTAAAAATAAAGTTGCGAGTCATCTATACTTATTGCAATTCAGTACCTTATTTGATTCTGTGTTCAATCTCTCGAATCCAAACTATGACTTTTAGCGTTTGTTGCCTGAAATATGTATTCTTCTCCGGCGGGATGGCACGAATAATTATAAAAGCCAGAATAAATATAGACCACCTGACTGTGAAGGGCTTCTACATTATATTCAAGCTTTTGTGTTTTTGTAATATTTCTATGTTATGTTGGACTATAACGTTAGTTAGCTTATTTGAGGGATGCTCTCACTAATAGAAGCTAACTTAAAACCTGATGCATGTAGAGAATCTAGGTTCACTAACCAACGCCGCCCCTAGCCATGTTGCTAATAGCATGTTAATACCACTAGACCATTCACCGTCACTAAAATCATATCCGATGATTTAGGGCTAGGGTTGTGGTTCAACGGTTTGGAACCTGAGTGGAACAGATAGGAGCCGTATTGAAGTATGCTACCTTGTAAAAGGAACTGCTGAAGATTGCTGGATAGTAGGGAGAGGAATTAGGGGGAGGGGGTAAGCGAGCTATTTATGAACCTATTGCTGGCTTCTTCAGGAGTACAGTATTTTCCTACCCATTGCCGAGAATGGGCCATTTTATACTTTACATGACTGCCACAAAACACAAGACAATCGGCAACCCAACGGATAACTGGAATGAAGAGCAAGAACGATGTGATAGGGCAAGGTCTAACCGGAGGTTCGGTAGAGGGAAAGCACAAAGAAGGGGAAAAACAAGTAACTTGATAAGTAGCAAATACCAAGCTGAAAACTACATCTAAATCACCAGAGATATCGTCTGCACAAATCCCTCGATTGGCGGGTATTTGTGGAATGGGAATATATATAGTAACCGATGGAGGCGGTAGAATCGTGTGCTCGCGTGTTGACGGGAGGAGACGTCGAAGTGCACGTTCTATGGAGGTTGCTAGGTACGGTTCACCTTAAGCAGTGAAAACTCTGCTAGTATGATATCATACTGTACATGTGTAGCCCAATGTCTCTGCATATGCCCTATACATCCGTTCATGCCCTAGAACGTTCGCTTGTCCACGCTTCAGTGTTCCGCCATCCAGTGTGCACTTCGCTCTGCATGCGCTCCTCTCTGCTCCGGATACAGCATTCTATTACTGGGATTATTATACCATCAGTAACGAAGAAGGAAGGAAGGAAGGAAGTACTGTACTCGAGTAAAGAGATATGGGAAATGAAAAATAAGAGAGGGGATGATACAATGACGGTTGACGACAAATGAGATAATCGGGTGAGTTCTGCTAGGATGAGAGTTAGTTATCCTTGGGGGGTAGACTTTAGGGGCTCGATGGAAGGAGATTGAGGCAGTCTGGATAGTTGTGCTGTGGAGAGGTCGCTATCTCCGGGCCTGGAATCGGTGGAGTCTGATACCACTTCGCGGGAATTGCGGTCGGCCGGCAGAGGCACAGTTCTGCCGCAAAGGTCTTAAATGCCGTGGTTAGGATCACCACCACTAGACTAGATTTCATTTCCATCAGGCCCATATCCCCATTACTGCCGGCTGCAAGATGGGTGTCTGGTCGCCGTGTCCAGCTATGTCGAATATAACATAGTCCTATTCTAGATTGATTTTCATAACTCTACTACCTGTATGCTTATTACTTTATTTTATATCACGGGACATCATTGAGTGAAACATTGCGCTTTCGCTGAGATGAGTAAAGTATTCCCGGTATCGAAGGGATTTTCTCGGGAAAGTACAGCCTACAGTCAAAACCGTGAGAAAACAGGGGTCAGAAGCACGCTGATAACTTGCTTAGAGCCACCGAATGCTGAAATGGAAACCCCAGAATCTCTTTCCACACTTTCCGCTTTTTTTTTCTAAGGTAAGCTGTCAACTACTCGAAAATGTGAGGATTGGAGAGCCAGCCCCCGCATATTAAGTTAATGCGACCGCCGCTTCAGTGCGAACCAACCAGACCTGCCAAACCGCTGTGAGTGTCGCCCCGCTGTGCCTTTAGTAGTCTGTCTGGTCCACTGAACAAAATCTTGGCCTGTTCAAAGAGCCCCCAGAGCGCAGAGTGTGCGCACTCATATGATACACCCTTTTCAAAATAGCAGACCGCGTGGCCGCAGATATAATATAAATGTGTTACGCGGGCTTAGTGGCCGCCTAGCGGTCATGGTACATCACTCGGAGGAAGGCTTGGTTGGCTGACCCACCTGATATGCAATTCAGGGGTTGGGTGGGCATGGCCAGCTGGACTTCCCGGAACCCGATTTTTGTTGCATGCAGTGTTCTCAACGGTCCGGGGCCCCCGTAGGGCCCGACGGGGGGACTGCCAAGAGCCCTGGACCGGACGGGACGGCAAAATGCGGTCCGCACCCGTCCTGGAAACCTCAGGACGGCCGTCTTTGTGGCGGACGGCGGGCCCTGCAAGGTAAGACATTTTAGCGTGGGGGATGGCAGGGGACGGCAGGGGACTGCGGGGGACTGCGGGGGACGACCAGGGACTGCAAGTGACTGTGGGATACTGCCGGTGACTACAGGGGACTATGAATCCTATCAACAGCATTTCATGACACCCTTCTCGAGCAAATACAGAAATTCATCTAATAAGATTAAAAGAAACCTGAGGCTATCTAGGAGAGATAAATAGGTGTAGAATATATCCCATAATATACCGCTAGGGCCGGGTATCGGGCATATCGCTTAATCCAGAAATCATACCTGCCTACCATCCTCTTATTGCAACGTTTCTTCTTCTCTTGCATCATTAAGCCCTGATCCAAGCTAGGAAAAAATGTCGGATAAACACGGGGAGCCTGCATCACAAGAAACCATCTAAGATTTATGAGAGAAGGCGTAAGGTGAGAAAGAGTTGCGTCTGTTCTGAAAATGGTTCGGAGTATACAACTTCTGATGGAAAAACCTGGTGGTGTTGTGCTCGTTGTATGTTCCCCTGCTTCTTTTTTTCTATCATATACTAGCACTCGGATTCCTGCTATAAGAATACTAAGAATATTCCCGCCTCCAGGCACTGAGGAAAGCTGGGATGACATAAGCGGTCTTGTCCCGAGGCGAGATTTCTTACTAATTCGGGCGTGTTCCTTGACATGAAACATGTTTCACGGTGGACGGCGGGGGACGGTGGGGCATATAGTCCTTCGCACCGGGGCGCAGGGCAAGTTTTGAAAAAGACCGGACGAGACCGCTTAACGCCGTCCACCGCCGTCCGCCTTCAGGACGGACGGACTGCCCCGTTGAGAACACTGGTTGCATGTCGGATCGGTAGGGACGGCTGAACACCACACGGATGGAAATAATTCTTCTACGCTTGGTTTTGGTTGCTCCTGCTTCAGCTATAGTGATGGCAGCAACCTGGTAGTGGTATTGCAGGTGTCATTTCCGGGGCTTGTCCTACACTTACCTATTCTTTGTTTGTTCCTGTATGATACAACTGTCTATAAAGGGGACTGCTGATGACTGCTTGGGAGAAGGGGAAGGAACTAGAGGGAGGAAATGGTGAAATATACGCCACCAGATTAGCAGCTGGGATGGATAGCGCGCAACGTCTTCTCTTCATTCTTGCTTGCTAATCTAGTGGTAAGGATAAAAGTATATATCCAAAACAAAACCAATCTCTAATTCTTCTATCGGTCACCACACATATCCGCTTTCCTTCCTCAGTGTTCCAAGACAAAATAAAAAGATATTCTGTGTAATCTCTGAGCAAATGATTTCCATCACAAAGACTCCTGCTCTCCAACACCATGAGCCAAGGCCTGGCTCTTGTTCTTCCTTCATCTCCTTTCGCCGTCGTGAGTTCCTTTAATGGTCTATCCTCCTTCCCATCCATCAACTGAAAAGATATTTCCCGTACTTCAGCACTTGCATATATCAAAAGAAAGTAAAGGATGCGGAGCAGAACTAACTGATTTCTAACAGATAAGCGAGTCGTTTACGAACCTAGGGCGGGCTTCTTCAGGCTTGTTAGCAGGGGAGACCTGGAAAGTCCTTGCTCGGGAAAGGGTTCCGGGATTATATTCAAGTTTTTGAGTTCTTGTAATATCTATAATGTATTAGGGCTGCATTTTTTATTGTCGTTCTGTACAAATATTCCATTCCCCGTTGTCGTAAACCATCTCTGAACCCCAATTATTTGCATACAGATCTGACTGAGCTAGTCCACATCGCAAAAACACCCGACCATTCGGGGGTGTTAAAGTGATGTCCAGGGAATTAGGGTTAGGGTTGGAATTCACTACATGGGACGGCCCCCGATGGCGTGAGACAGGATCGGTATCGGAGCATGACAATCTGTAAAGAGCACCGTTGACGACCGCCTGGCGGAAGTAGAAGCAATTACAGTAAGGAGATAAACAAACTACTTATGAACATAGACCAGGCTTCTATGAGCTTACCATCCATTCCTACCAAAATACTTGGGACATGCCACTGTACTATACGCGACTGTCTACAAAACACGAGGAGAATACAAACAGAACGAATACCAGGAATGAGAAAGAGTAGCGTGATGTGACCAAATCCAACCAGAATTCCAATGAAGGAGAGGGCAAAGGAGGGAAAAAACACAATGTTAAGAAATAGTAAATAGAAAGGGGAACTAGAAGAACGCGATTATGAATGTCTATTTACATCTAAAGCCGCCTAGATCTGGCCTGCACCGATCCCTCACTTGACAAGTATTTACGGAGGAAAGATACACCGAGTAATGAAGAGAGTATGTAAAGGAAAAAAGCGAAAAGACAGATAAGAGCGGATAAGATAAAAAGGCGGTCGATGGTGGGTGAGAGAATTGACCGAGTGGTGATAGGATGGGTGCTAGTTTTCCTCTGGGGGTGCGAGGACTTCAGGGGCACGACGGAAGTGGGTTGAGAAAGCCTGGACGGTGTGGTAGATGGGTCGTTATCTGCGGACATGTGGGCCGGACCCTTGGGGTCTAATACTACTACCTGCGGAGTGTGGTCTACCGGTGGTGGAATAGGTGCCTGGCCGCCGCGATCGGCTGTGTCGAAATTGACAGCCTCCCAGTCCAGTATGATTTTCGCGACTCCATAATGCCCTTCAGAGAGGGCTAAGGACAGTGAGGTTTGATTATCTCTATCAGGCATGGTGAGGGCACCCCCCCGGCCCAACAGCATCTTTACTACCCCCTCATGCCCCCTCCAAGCGGCCCACGAGAGTGGTGTCCGGTTATATTCTGTGTCTGTCTGGTTGGAATCGACGTCCTCTCTTTCTAAAAGCACCTTTACTGCTTGCTCACGACCTATCCCAGCGGCCCACGAGAGTGGCGTCCGGCCATATTCAGAGTCTGGCTGGTCGGGATCCACACCCTCTCGTTCTAAAAGTATCTTTACTATACCCTCACGACCCCTCCAGGCGGCCCACGAGAGTGGCGTTCGGCCGTATTCAGTGTCTGCCTGGTCGGGATTAACGCTCTCGCGTTCCAAAAGCATCCTTACTACCCCTTCATGCCCACCCCAAGCGGCCCACGAGAGTGGCGTTCGACCATCGGCGTCTGCCTGGTTGGGGTTAGCGTCTTCTCGTTCCAAAAGCATCTTCGCTACCCCTTCCTGTCCGTTCCCGGCCGCCCAGGAGAGTGGCGTTCGACCATCGGTGTCTGCTTGGTCGGGATTGACGTCCTTTCGTTCCAAAAGCACCTTGACTACTCCATCGTGCCCTTCCCTAGCCGCCCACGAGAGTGGTGTTCTGTTACAGCCGAAGCCTCCCCATTCGGGATCAAACCCGGCATCCTCCAAATGCCACTTCGCCTTCCAAAAATCCCCCCACCCACCCCGCAACGAGGGTAACCCTGTTTCAGGGTCGACGCCCTCTCGCTCCAAAAGCATTTTTAATGTGCGCTCGAGACACTTCCCGGCGGCCCACCAGAGTGGCGTCCGGCTATCCTTAGTGTCTGCCTGATTGGGATTGAGGTCATCTCGTTCCAAAAGCATCTTCACTACCCCTTCATTCCCATTCCAAGCGGCCCATGAGAGTGGTGTCCTGCCATATTCAGTGTCTGGCCGGTTTGGATTGACCTCCTCTCGTTCCAAAAGCATCTTCACTACCCCCTCATGGCCGCTTCGAGCGGCCCACAAGAGTGGCGTCCCGCCATATTCGGTGTCTGCCTGGTCCGGATTGACGTCCTCTCGTTCCAAAAGTATTTTTACTGCCCCTTCCTTCCCCCGCTTAGTCGCCCACAAAAGCGGAGTCTGGCCATAAATGGCGTCTGCCTGGTCGGAATTGATGTCCTCTCGCTCCAGGAGCATCTTCAGTACTCTCTCATGCCCCATATTAGCGGCCAACGAGAGTGGTGTCTCGCCAAAGGCGGTGTCTGCCTGGTTGGGATTGATGTCCTCTCGTTCCAAAAGCATCTTCACTACCCCCTCATGCCCGTTATTAACCGCCACCCAAAGCGCAGTCCAACCAAATACACCGCATGCCTGGTTAGGATTAACGTCCTCTCGTTCCAAAAGCATCCTTACTACCCCCTCATACCCACTCTCAGCTGCCAACAGGAGCGACGTTTCCCCATCATAGTCATCATCCCAGTTGTCCACCGCGTTGAGGTCGACGTCCTCTCGCTCCAAAAGAATCTTTACTACCCTCTCATGCCCAAACGCAGCAGCCCACAAGAGCGGCGTCCGGCCGTAATCAGTGTCTTCCTGGTCGGGATTAACGTCCTCTCGCTCCAATAGCGCCTTCACGACCTCCTCGTTCCCTTTTATAGCTGCCCAAGTGAGAGCCGTAGCCCCCATCCAATCGGTTTCATTAACGCCGAATTGCTCCATCTCCAATAGAGCAGAGACAATCTCTACTATTCCGAGATATGCTGCTCCGTGGAGCCCTGCAAATCTTGTATGTACTTCCGGGGGGTTAAAAACTGCCATCTTGGAATCATCCCAATGGTACCATAACAGTAGTTGAGCAGATATATGCTCATGAAATCTATCGAGAAGCTTTAGTGCAAGTATCCAGACATTCTCCGTCATCCCCATTCTTGTGTGACTCCCCCAGTAGATAGAAGCATATTCTAGAAGGGGCGTTTCAACAGGGGCAGACTCAAGAATTGGCGAAAGATCGCGGACAAATCTAGAATTGAGGTATGTCAAGCAAACCTCCGCTATGGTTGAGTGGGGGCTAGGGAATAGGGCCAGATCACTCGAGAGATACTCCTGCAGAGTAAAGTGCACTAGCCGGACTGTGGAAGAAGACACTTCGACGGTGATAAGGCCCAGACAAGATGCTACGACTGTCCGTAGCGCCGGAATGTTTTCTGGATCCAGATCTGAAGATCCAATCTCGACTCCCAAGGCATGGCAGAGCTCATCGGCCCGCAGCGGCCGTTCCGAATACACCACCCACATCAAGACCTTCAATCCGAGTACCGACTTATATCCCTTCTGCGTCTTCAGTCGTGATAGAGTTGCTGTGTAGGCATCACTCAGTCCATTGCCTTGTGTCATCTCTTCAAGTTTCTTTCTTCTTTGGCGAACTGTCACCTCTCCCAGAATTGCGTCCATGTTTAGCGAAACAAGAAGGAATCTACAAACAATCGTTAGTAGGTGGGCACCATTGATGGTGTGGGGGGTGCTGAATGCTCTGACTCACATATTAGATATCTTTTTTAGAATAACTCTAATAATATCTGCCCGTAGCTCATTGCTCATCGCCTCTGGTTCGCCATCCCTATCTAACCTCATCTCTATATAGCTCCGGATATCGTCGGTGTTGGGGCTGATGGGTACCATGACCGCCTTGGAGAAATATCTTTGAATATCTTCCCTGATATGGGGCCTCGCGGTTAGGAATACCTTCGTCCTAGGGCACTCCCGAACAATATCTCTCAAAGACGAGAGAAGTTCTGGTAGGTACTTCGGTAGGCATTCGTCCAAGGCGTCTAAGCAGATGAAAACTCGCGGCAGCGAAGCAATAGTCGCCCTCAACATCTCCATCAGATCGGCAAGTCGCGGCCCTCTACCGCCAAACTCTGCTTTCCCTTTTTGAAACGCCTCTCGTACGTCCTTCGGGACACCCCGTCTGCCTACTAGCTGCTTCAGAATGGCTCCCATGACGTTGGTGGTTGTCTGCTCTTGTTGGGAAAGGAAGTCGCAGTAGAGGCCAGCGACGGCGATAGATTCCTCCCCCGCCCGATCGCATAGGCTGTCAATCACTAGAGAACTAGTATTTCTAACCGTTAGCGGTATTCACTTCTTTCCAAGAATCTCGCCACCTATAATACCTCAAATATGTCTTTCCTACTCCCGGATTCCCGGAGCAAAACAAGACAGCGTGATCGGCACCATCCTCACTACCTCTCCACTCCCGAAACTCCCTCGTTTCTAAAAGCCAATCCCCAACACCATCGAGTCGGTCGGTTCGGACGCTCTGATGTCTGTTATTTGGCTCCAGCGGTGAGAGCCAACGCATAATTTGCGCATCCTCGTCCGACATACAGGTGGTGTTGAAAAAAGCGTTGATGTTGCCACAGTTCGAGTTGTGGTCGCCAAGGCTGGCCGATAGTATATGTGAAATTTGGGCCATGATATTCTATTCAAAATGTTGGTGAAAGTAGAAATTGTGTAGCGATCGGTGAGGGTATTAGGGGTAAGGGAATCTGGGAGTTCAGTCTATAATAAACGTTCTGTGATCGGGGCTGAAGAAAGCGGGGTCATATTGCTTGTAGTGGGACAATTACTATCCAACATGACTAGTGGGAAATATGTCGCATAAGAATTCTGCCGAGTGACTGTATCTCGACTGCCGGTGCATGATAAACTCGTATGCCCGCTCTCGTGGCCACTCCCATTCACTTTTACCCCATTGTGCCCCCTTTTGATTCTTGCTTTCTATTTGGCTTGAACCGCCATCCATTCCACCCTACCCATCCCCTGACCCCACTCCATGCATTATAGTTTTGAGTCTCCTTCCCCTGTGAAGGGTGATGGTTTCTCCCCGGATCACCTAGCTGTTGAGTGAAATCGGGTTATCGGAACCTAGGTTTTACGGGGATACGGCTCGTGTGTTTTGACGGTTCCACGAGCAAAGGTGTGCTGCTAGCCGGGGTAAGCTCAGCAGCCTCGCTAGTGGAACCTTCAAAACTTGGGGGCTGTACCACCGTAAGATGCCGGCGGATCCGCTGCAGTGAGTTTACCGTATAATCTGGCAAAAGTCGGATTGGAGCTAAAGCGAAACTAAGGCAACCGAACCAACAGGAGAGCTCGAAGAAGGCGAATTTGCCACAGTTTAAACATATGGGCCGCGGTGGTTGGACAGGTTCAAGAAAATCCTCACTAGCGTCAGTCCGACTTTTGCCAGATTATACGGTATTCGTACTCGTACAGCTGTGGTCCCTCTCAACTCTAGCGCACGTTTCACAGCACATTCCAAAAACCTTGTCCAAAATCTGACCCACCAAACTGCTGCCTATCCCTCCGGGAGTGCTGTCCTCGCTAAGCCTGTCTCGGAGATATTTGCTCGTATTATCTCTGCATAACATTACGCGACGCACCTCGCTCTCAGGCGACCGCTTGTATAATGTAATCATCATGTAAATATAATGACGTTATCCATCTTAATTTATTTTCGCGGGGGTGTTCGTGATAATGGTGGCTGGTTTTTGTGGTGCTGGAGTGTAGTGCCAAGACTAAAGTTATGAGGAAAAATAAGAAAAGAAGAAAGTCGGTTGCTGGCCAGACATTTATTTTCGCACAGATCATCACTCGACGATCGCTTCACGCATTACTTCTTACCAACTCGTATTGATATCATTCACGCGGAAAAGAGAAGAAGAAGAAGAAAACAATCCGCATACCGGTATCCCAACCCTGCAGCCTATCCAATAACACACCAATTCTATCATTACCGTACGGTCAGGGGACATTGTGAGAAAAGAAAATTACCAGCGCACCTCGCAAAGCCAAGTGCACAAACAAACATACCGCTAAGTTCATAAAACGGTTCAATTAGGATAATAATAGTATGATATAGAAAGCGTAACGGGGGAAACCCCCCTCCCTCAACATAGGGTGAGCGTGGCAACGCTTCGCTTCAGGGCCCTCACAAAAATCATTACCACTCAACAGGCACCTCATAATACCTTCTCTTTTTTATCGAGGAGGCCGATGGATGGTATACTAAGTACTGATTACTGCCGTGTATTTAAACTATCCCTACCTATTTTTCTTGCCTGGGCTGGGGTGGTTGCATCCAGGAGGTTGGCAACATCACAGCTAAAAGTATGAGCGTTCCTTGTTCTGTTAATTTTGTCCACCCACAATTAACATGCGGGCTCAACGAACAGGGGGGCTCAAAAACAGCCCAAACAAAATAGCCACCGTGTTCGCAAACGTCAGAAAATTAAGAGTGTGCTCACGCTGAAGTTTCGTTGCTTCGGAAAAGTTTGTAGTTTCGGGGGTGTTTGAGTTTTGGGGATGTCTCGGTTGCTGGATTGGTTGAATGGCTTGGTCCGTAGCGCTGGAGACAGCGAGTCAAATGAACTGCATCGAAAGCCGGATTCTGCACGGCGCATTCTCTTGTCCCGGGATTGTGCAGTCTTTCATGGGGTCGCGACGAATATCAGCGGGTAAGGAACAGGGATATTTGGCAAGCAAAAAATCTAATTTGTCAAAGTAGAGAAACAAAAATAAAATAAACCTCTAATCCCGGTTCGTCACCTGCTGATATTTGTCAGGACCTCCTGGGAGACTACTCGAGTAGTGAGCCCACTCCGCATTAAAGCAAGCCTCGGTTTAGTGCTAACCGACTGGACTTACCTGCCAATACCGCATTTTTTGGGCATATCCGGAACACCGGTAGGGGGACCCAGAGCAGAAAAGGTGAAATAGGCCAGTTTGACAATCGGGAAACAAAGTTGAGAGCTATCCACACTGCGACCCATTATTACCTTTCGGTTTTATATTTCCCAGATATTAACCATCAATTTGAACTTTGTCGGATGCCACTCACCATCTCTGGTGGCTCAACTGTGTGTGCCTCACAACACCCGTTTACTCACTGTGGTGTTTTTTCTCTTTTGCTCTATGGTGAAAATGCCCATCATTTTTATTTCCCTCTTGCACACAAACTAAGCCATTGGGCTGCGTGCCTCATTTTGGTGTTTTTTCACCAACCAGCACCAGAATTGGATTTGCGCGCAGATGCTTTCCATAGCACAACATTACCGGATATACCGAAAGTCGAAACCTGAAAACAAACTAAGAGACCAAAACAATTCCCCAAGGCATCAAGAAAGGGGACTAATAAGTATTATATTCTGTTAATACCCTTATGAAATAGCTGTTACTCCCCCCTGTATTTATTTGTTGATTTTCCTATAGTGGAACCTGGGAGGGAGGGTGAGGCTGAGGGGGGGGGCAAGCAACCCCATGAATCAAGACGACTAAGCCTCGGATCCTAATTTCTATCTTGGGAGTTCGCTACCAGTATAACAAACTATCCTCCGCAATAAATTCGCTCGCATAACTGCAAAGTACGATTCCTTGCAGCCAGAGGTTTGTTACAAGGAGATTGTAGCCAAGTGCAAGTAAATTCTTTCGTTCACCCATGGATTCTTTTACTTCTATGCCTACCTGTGCGCTCACCTGCTCCTTTTTCCAGATAGCTTGCTCTTTATTTGGCTTGTTCATCTATCCCTGGGCTTGTTCACTATTTGTTCGCTTATTCATTCTCCGGTTCACATGGTCGTCCTCTTGTTCGCTCCTTTTCTGGATTATTTACTAGTTCGCTGGGCTGTTTGCCCGTTCACCGAGTCGTTTGCCTATTTATACGCCCCCTTTTCTCGTTCATTCGTTCATTAGGTAAACAATTATTGCGAGCGAACATACAACGATAGCCCTACTACCCCGCTGCACTGTGCTATCGGGCAATCAGCTTTATCGCGCAATCTCAATTTAAAGTAACTGTGCTCGAATCGTGAACACTCCGCAGCCGCATATATAGTCTCCTGCTGCAAGACGGCATTGATAGTTAGAGAAACCCGGGGGAATCTGGAACCATTTATCCGTGAACCTCCAGATCATATTCAAGTTTTGGGCTTTTATGATATGTCTATCTCATTCGAGCTACACCGATTATGATACCCTGCAACTATTCCCAAAACCGCAAGCCGGCCCACAACCTCAGATATTTACAGAATCTCTTAACTAGCCCACACTAGAACGACGCGGCCCTCCACCTTGTTTCTACCGGGGGACCTTTTGCCGCTATTCAAAGGATATCCAGTAAGTAAGGGCCAGGGTTGCGATTCAAATACTTTGGACCCTCTCGATAGCTCACAGAGCAACTAGTATTGGAGCGTGACGGTCTGTAAAGGGGGCTGCTTGGGACCGCCCGGCAGAGGTGAGAGCTACGAGAATGAGATAAACCAGCTGCTTGCGAGCCTAGGATGTGCTTCTTCAAGTGCATCATCTATTCCCACCTAATTCCACCATACTGGCCGCACTGCACACTACCACCCATCACAAGCCGGAAAAATAAAAGGCAAATATCAACCGAAAAAAATAACATGTAAGAAGTGAGAGAACAGCGTGAGAGAACGAAGTTTAACCAGAACTCTAGGGGGGGCAAAGAAGAAAAAATACAAAGGCAGATAAATAGTGAGTAGCAGGCGGAAACCAGGAAAACGCCGTTATGAATGTCTATTTACGTCTAAAGAAGCCAAGATATTGCCACGCCAGCCCCTCGTTAGACTAGCCTTTACGGAACAAGAATATATCTAGTGACGAAGAAGGAAGGATATAAAGGAGGAAAGCGAATAGACAAATAAAAGAGGAAATGATAAAATAGCGGTTGGCGGCAAATGAGAGGATTTGTTTGGCGGCGTTAGGATGGATGTCGGTTTTGCCTAGAGGGGACTGGGAGTTTGGCCCATTGGAGGGGGGCAGAGGCAGCCTGTGTGATCGGATTGGGGAGAGGTCGCTATCGGTGGATTTGGAAACTGAGTCTTGGAAGTCTAGTACCACTTCCCGCGAATGACTTTCTGCCGATAGGGGCACCGGTGGGTCGTTAAGGTCTGAGATGGCAGTGTTAGGGTCATCACCTCTGAGCTGCTTCCCTATCCAGCACTCGCTTCTATGTACAGCATGCGGCGGAAGTGAAGTATAACTACAGCGATCTGCTGTGTTGGAGCTGGCATTTTCCCATTCTAGTATGGTTTTCACAACTCCGTCATGCCCGTTAGAGAGAGCCAAGGTTAGTGGAGTTTGGTTCTGGTTGTCTAGCGCGGCAGTGCAGTAATTTTTCCTTTTTAAAAGCACCTCTAAAAGGATCTTTACTACCCTCTCATGCCCATTCCGAGCGGCCCATAAGAGTGGCGTCCGGCCGTATTCGGTATCTGCCTGGTTGGGATTGACGATCTCGTACTTCAAAAATATCTTTACCATCCGTTCATGTCCTGCCTCGGCTGCCCACCCGAGTGGCGTCCGGCCATGATTGGCGTCCGCCTCGTTGGGATTGACGTCCTTTCGTTCCAAAAGCATCTTTACTACCACCTCATCGCCTTTCGCAGTCGCCCACCAGAGTGGCGTCCGGCCATGGTTGGCGTCTGCCTGGTCAGGATCGACGTCCTTTCGTTCCAAAAGCATCCTTACTACCCCCACATGTCCTTTCTCAGCTGCCCACCCGAGTGGCGTCCGGTCATGATTGGCGTCTGCCTGGTCAGGATCGACGTCCTTTCGTTCCAAAAGCATCTTTACTACCTCTGCGGGCCCCGTCGCAGCCGCCAACCAGAGTGGTGTCCAGCCAAAAAAGGTGTCTGCCTGGTCGGGATTGACGTCATTTCGTTCCAAAAGCAACCTTACTACCTCTGCATGCCCCATCGCAGCCGCCAACCAGAGTGGCGTCTGGCCCTGGGTATTTGCTTGGTTGGGATTGACATCCTTTCGTTCCAAAAGCATCTTTACTATCCCTTCATGCCCGTTCTTAACAGCCCACGAGAGTGGCGTCCGGCCACTGCCGGCGTCCGCCTGGTTGGGATCGATGTCCGTTCGCTCCAAAAGCATCTTTACTACCCCCACATCCCCTTCCTTGGCCATCAGCGTAAGTGGCGTCAGGTGAAATGCGGCGTGGTTGGGATTGACGTCCTTTCGTTCCAAAAGCATCCTTACTACCCCCTCATGGCCACTCTCAGCCGCACACCAGAGTGGTGTCCAGCCAAAAGGGCTGTCCGCTTGGTCGGGATCGACGTCCCTTCGTTCCAAAAGCATCTTTACTACCCCCTCATGCCCATTCCTCGCCGCCCCCCTGAGTGGTGCCATGCCATAATAAGTTTCTGCCAGGCTGGGATTGGCGTCCTCTCGGTCTAAAAGCATCCTTACCACCCCATCATTCCCTCTTTGAGCTGCCCATGAGAGAGCCGTATTCCCCCCACAATCGGCTGCATTAATGTTCCATTCTTTCATATCCAATACCGCTGCAGCTACCTCCACGATCCCGAGGAATGCCACTCCGTGGAGCCCTATAAATCCCGTGGGTCCTTTCTCCGGGTGATAGTATGGGTATGCATAGCTATCCGGACCACCGAGCAATAGTAGTCGAGCAGATATATGCTCATCAAATCTATCGAGCAGCCTCAGTGCAAGCCTTTTAATATTCTCCGTCACCCCCCTTCCGGTGTGCCTCCCCCAATAAACAGAAGCGTATTCTAAAAGAGGTGCCGTTGCGGGGGCCTCGACAAGTGTTGGCGAAAGACACCTAATAGATCCAAAATTGAGGTATGTCAAGCAAACCTCGGCAATTTCTGAGTGAGGGCTGTGGAATAGTGTTGGATCATGTGAGAGATGCTCCTGCAAAGAAAAGTGCACCAGCCGGACCGTGGACGAAGACACCTCGACAGTGACAAGTCCCAGACAAGAGGCTAGGACTGTCCGTAACGCAGGAAGGTTGTCCGAATCTAGATCAGCAGTTCCTGTCTCCACTCACAAGGCGTGGACGAGTTCCTCGGCTTGTAGCGGCCGTTGCATGTGCGACACCCACATCAGGGCCTTCATTCCGAGTACTGACCTATACCCCTGTTGTGCTCTCAGTCGTGATATAGTTGCCGTGTAGGCACCGCTCAGTCCACTGCCTTGTGTCACCTCTTCTAGCTTCCTTTTTCTCCGAAGAATGGTCACCTCCCCCAGAATTGCGTCGACGTTGAGTGAAACAAGGAGGAATCTACATACAATCGCTGGTTAGTATTCCTCATTGATGGAGTAGGAGGGAGTGCAAAATGCTTCTACTCACATATCAGATACCCTTTCCAGGATAACTTTCATAATATCGGCCCTTAGACCATCGTTCATCGCTTCTGGCTCGGGATCCCTATCTAACTTCATATCCACATAGTTCTGGATATCGTCCAGGTTAGGGCTGATAGGTATCACAACCGCTTTAGAGAAATATCTTAGAGCGTCTTCCCTAACGTGGGGCCTCCCGGTAAGGAATAATTTCGCCTTAGGGCACTCCCGAACAATATCTCTCAGAGACGAGAAAAGATCTGGCAGGTGCTCCGGTAGGCATTCGTCTAAGGCGTCTATACAGATGAAAACTCGCGGCAGTGAAGCAATAGTCGTCCTCAACATCCCCATCAGATCCGCAAGTCGCGGCCCTCTACCACCAAAGTCCTTTTTCGCTTTTTGAAACGCCTCTCGCACGTCCTTCGGGACATCCCCTCTGCCTACCAGCTGCTTCAGAATGGCTCCCATAATGTTGATGGTTGTCTGTTCTTGTCGGGCAAGGAAGTCGCAGTACAAGCCTGCAATAGCGATGTTTTCCTCCTCCGCTCGATCGCACAGGCTGTCGATCACTAGGGAGCTAGTATTTCTGGCTGTCAGAGGGTTTTTTTCATTTTTCGGAAGATCCCGCCACTTACCTCAAATACGTCTTGCCCGCCCCAGGATTCCCGGAACAAAACACGACAGCCTTATCCACCCCATCCTCACTGCCTCTCCACTCCCGAAACTCCCTCATATCCAAAAGCCAATCTCCAACACCGCCGAGTCGGTCGGTACGCAGACTCTGATGTCTGTTGTTCGGCTCCAGTGGAGAGAGCCATCGCATAATTTCTGCGTCTTCGTTGGACATATAAATGGTGTTGCTGAAACTACAGTTTATGTTACCGCTGTTCGAGTTGCCGTGGCCGACGCTGGCCGATAGTGTGTGCGAAGTTGGGGCCATGATATTTTATCAAGAATGTTGGTTAACTGTCGAAATGGTGTAGCGATCACTATGGCATCAGGAGAGTTTATAAGTATTCTATGAGGAGGGCTGAAGAAAAGAGGGGTGATGTGGAATCTTGTGGCACAGTTGTCATCCAATGATTTCCCTTTCAGTCGAAGTGCAGCACTACCGGTCGCAGGCGATATGTCTCACAAACACTTTCGCTGGGTGGCTGTATCTCTACGATGGCGCATGAGACCGCTTACTTCCCTCTGCAGTGGCCACTCCCGGTTATATTTAGATTAGGCTAGCTCCTTCCTCCTGCTTTCTCTTTAGCCTGAATCGCCATCCGCCCCATCATTTCCATCCCCTAACCTTACTCCATCCATCATTGCTTTGAGCCTCTTTCCCCCGCGAGTAATGCTTCCTCCTGCCCGGATTGTCTCGCTATGGCGGGAAATTAGGCTATCGTGTAATCTGGCAAAAGTCGGATCGGGGCTACAGTGAAACGCAGTCAACCGGGCCAACAGGAGGGTACGAAGGAAACAGATCTGCCAAAGCCTTAGCATACTGGCAGCGGCTGTTGGACGGTTCAAGAAAATCCGCACTAACGTATTCCACGGCATAGCGAGCGCCCGTCATAGCGAGCCATACACCCAAATAATGTCCACCATCGCAATTCTGGCTAGGGTTCAACCAATTGTGTTGTTTAGATCCGCATACAGCTCGCTATGCGGTGAAATAAGTTAATATCAATATTGGAGGCATTCAGCCCTGGGCCGAAACAGTGTTTTTCGAGTGCCAAGTCTCTGGTTGGTCTGTCAGTTTTGGATGCGAAAGGCGTTACACACACCAAAGTTTTTGGACTCGAAATCCCTCCATACCCATTTTTTAGCCCTGGGGCTGAATGCCTCATCCATTTCGCCAGAATACGGTGGAGTATCCTTCACTCCGTCTATGCGCCCAAGAAATCGGTGGCTTATGTCTCAGATCATAACGCCAAGACTATATTTCCAGTTGGGGAAGGTTACTCTCCGAATGCTATCAAAATATTTCCAAGCGAGGACAGGCCCGCTGCAGATTCCGCCATTTTCCTAACCAGATCTCTCGGGCGCATCACCCGGCGAACTAAGGAATACTTAGATTTTAAGATGTTGGCGGACGAGCTGTACTTAGCTTACTGGTGCGCTGACTCTTTCGCTCCTACTCGTACATATATTTCTGAGCCCATGTTAAAAGTACTGTGGGGGACCCTGCCCTTCTCCGAATATCCATCTCTTTGTGACCTGAGTTTTCTTAATGTCCGTCTCGGATATTTTTGTTACTATTATCTCTTCCTACCGATAGGCACTCTAGTTGCTCACGCAGTCATTCACGTCATAATCTCTACTTGGATATATAGCTCTCCGGTTGTGTTGCGAGAGATCACTTGATACTGCTCAGTATGCTCGCACTACAGTTTCATTGCTTGGGGAAAGTCTGCAGTTGCAGAGGGTTTTAAATTTTTTAGATGTGGACCGGCCGCGACGACAACCAAACGAAACGGCAACGGCAAAAAGAAATGCCCAGGGTTCTCACAACGAAAGCGCGATAGCACAACCCAGCAGCAGGGAAATTCTCTTCGCTCAAAGACATATTGAACGGGGACGGCTGAATTGCGGACGACGGACAACGAAACGGCGGCTATGAAACGAAACTCCATGCTTACGGCTACGCAAAAGACAGATCGCTCAGACAAAACTTAGAGAGAACTCCTTCTCATTCAACTGCTCGCTCTCACGACACCGCTCAACTAACTATCTACTAAACTAATGGTAGAGATAGGATCAGATATTATATAAAAACAACAAAACCTTCCTCTCGTTGTTCCATCCATCGCAATACAGGCCTATTCTCTTCCCCGCATGTTCCTCTTTCCCTTCCGCAAAACTCTCATGCTAACAAAAGTCAAACATCACAAAGAAAACTTCCTCTCTCGCGATAGCCCCCGAGCATCAAACTCGCTCCCACATCTGGCGCTTTCAGAGTCATATTCCATCCGACGCTGCCCTCATCCCAGTTGCATCACCGGGGGTTTGTCTGAACGATAGCGGGATGGGCTGCATGAATGCTAAGTATGCCGAACGACATCAAAGATTTCCAACACTCTCTGCCGTATTGCTTCCGGGCTTCCGCTTTCCTCCCGGCGGAGCTGTCGATCCAGAGCACGTACCCGAAGCCTTTATTTGATCTATGGAGGATACTCTCGGAACACGATATGCTGTATGCGATATGACGGGCATGCCGAGCATCATCAAGGAATTCTAACACAACACACTCTAACTAACGGTGAAGACTGCAGTATACATCGGCCGCAACAAAGTCCTCCTATCCATCCACATCCGATCTCTCTCCCTTCATACCCCCCCTTTCCCCTTCTCATTCCCGTGCCAACAAAAGAGAAGTGAACTCTCACTTTTCGTACACTTCCGGCATATAGCCTTCATGCTCCCAACTCTTTCACGCTTCCCTTGAAGCTTTCTTTGCAGAGGCGTCAATCTAAAAACTTAAGCGCATTCCTACAGTCAAAATGCTTTCCCGAAGGACGATTTTGTACTTCAATATACTCCAATCTCAGCCATTAATTCGGAGCGGATGGCATCTAAAATAAATCTGCGAGCCACCCATACCCATTGCCATTCAGTACCGTATCTCTCAAATCCAAACCCTGACCCCGAGTATTTATTACCCGCAATATACACTCTCCAGCAGGATAGTATCAACACTAATAAGAACCAGCTGTAGACCATCTATTGATGGATGGCTTCTACCCTATATCATATTCAAGTTTTTGTGTTTTTGGAATATCCTCATTGTTATATTGCCCCATATCCATTATCCTACCCCACAAATACTCCCACCAATGTAAGCGAACTCAAGACATGATGCATGTATAGAATTTAGGTTCGCTAACCAGTGCCGCCCTAACCATCTTGTCAATACCGGTATGTACCGCTGGACCACCCACCACCCGTATTAAGATGACACCTCCGGGTCGTGGGTTAGGGTTGTAGTTGAAAGTTTCGAGACCCCTCTGTATCGCATAGAAGAACCGGTGTTGCCGCACGACAGGGCGTAGGGTGGACGGCTGCAGATCGCTTGACAGTGCTCAGAGGGATTACAGGGCAGATATAATGAAGCTGTTAGGAAACCCCGTGCAGGTTTCTCCAGATCTGCCACCAATTTCTAACCAATTGCCCCAAACAGGCCAGTATCATGGAACTCTCCCTTTCCAGCAATGTCCGGAGCAGACCCATGAATGGGTTCGTAAACCCCTTTCATCTTTGTTTTCCCGATCTTTGTAGCATGTTGGATCTGCACTATCGGCCCACCACTATTGAGATACAATAAACTATTCCGCGCCTGATCATAGTTGTTCCCATTTCGGCAGCTTCAATAACCGCGAACACAATACTCGCACTGGAGGCGTCATCCACAGGGCTCTTCTCACAATTCCCTATCCTTTGTTTATTCCCACATCACACTTAATGCGTCCTCTCAAATATGCACCCTCACTCTGAGTGTTAGTTACCTCTTATACATAGTGCTCTGCCGCAAGATAGCCGCAATAGTCAGAGAAACCAGGAGAAATGTGAAACCGCTTGGCATTGAAAAACTCCCCTACTTTATTCCAGTTTCGAAGTTGTTGTGATATTTCCATATTTTATTAGGGCTGCTTATTATCATACTCTACAAATATATCATACCTATCACCGTAAGCTAGCCTACAACAGCATCCATTTACGGAATCTGGGTTAACTAGTCCACATCGCGAGAACAACTACGCCCTCTATCTTGTTGGGACGGCCAGAAAATTCGCCGGTATTGAAAGGTTATCCTCAAAGGTAGGGTTAGGGTCGTTGTTGTTGAAACCTACTATGGCCGGACCTAGTGTTTCACCCTCTTACCGGAATCACTCGGTGTTTGGAAAACTCTGGTGAGTGTTTGACTTTGATAGTGGAAACATGGGATGTTGGGGATGGGGTGGTCTAGCACTAGCTACTGACTTTGGTAGTCAATTTTTATCCGTGTTGTTTGAGATGCGAGACACTAGAGGATTTCCTACTTTTCCTTGTTGCTATCTTCTTCTGCTGTCTATATGACTTTTGAATTTTTCTCTCTCCTTATAAAAAGATCCTGTCTTTCCTTTCGTCGATTGTCGCTCATCATCTTTCGTTCATCTCTTTTCTTCACTCGTTCAATACGAATCAAGTCTTTTGTCCCTCGCCTTTCTGCTGCCGTATTTAAGTGAATATATCGACGCTCCGACCCACACCCTCCATATTTAACACAGCATTTCCCTGATTTTCCTTCCCTCTGAGGAATGGCTGTTTCTCCCTGGAGTGCCTCGCGCTGGGGGAAACTAAGCGATATCTAGATTCTAAGACGTCTTCTGCGAATGAGCTCTAGTGGATTTACTGGCGCACTCTCGCTTAGCTCCTATTCCATCTCGTTGCCCATTTCGAAAATGCCGTCTGAATTTTCGCCCTCCGACTCTCCATCCCCTTGCGAGTTGTGTCTCGGCAGGGGCTGTCTTGGATATATTCGCTAGTACTATAGTATCCCTGCCTAGCATTATAGACGCTCCCATTGCCGGCGCGCTTATTTGGCTCTCAATCTCCACCCGGATCTATAGCCCTCTGGGGCCTGTCATGGATGGCATCCAGTTTATTCTACCTAGTATGCTCTGGCTGGGGTTCCACCGTATTAGAAAAGCTTGCAGTATCGGAAACCTTTAAGGTTTCGAGGATTCCTCCATTGAGAAACCAGTCGGATGCCGTAATTCGCAGTGCAGAAGACGGTGAGTCAAATGCACAGTATGGAAAGCCAGGGTTTTCACTCTATCTTTCCCTTGTCCAGGGATTTCAGGGAAGATTCCTCCCTCTCTCCTTATCTTCAGAGTAAGCCAGGAAATTGTGAAACGGATATGTGTGGTGGGTGATTGAAGGGTAAGGATAATTTATGTCCTGTTGAATTTCACCGGCGATCACTGCGCACACATGTATACTTTGTTGTCGTACCTTTCCTATCTTTCTTAGTGTTATCTCTTAGTTCCTTTGTCAGTCATTATCAATCACGGAGGAGAGGCGAGTATACCTGGTTTGTATACTAGTTGGAGGATTCGCTGATATCACCGGAAATGCTCGGGGAGCATGGCGAGGAATTGGTCGGAAGGCAGTGCGTGTTAGGAACGGAGAATGTCTCCGCAAGGACCACCGCATAGTAAAGTTCTCTGTATTTAAACAGTCTGCTTGGCCGTAGGTAAATAGATAGGCAAGCACGAACGAATCCGCAGAATAGACAGACCTCTCCTCCATCGCTTCTTTGTACTTCTTCATCTGCCTCACCCATCTTTCTCCTATCAGGATCTCATAACAATATGTCCTGTATATTCCCGTCTCAGTCGTTAGCTTAGAGGAGATAGCAATCAAAAAACGAAGTTAGGAGTTGTCCACACCCATCTCCCTTCAATCCCGTATACAATACGCTATGATGTCTTTCAAATCCAAACCACGACCCCGAGCTTCGTTGCATGCTCTCTGTGGTCTTCTACTGCAAAATAGTGTCAATGGTTAGAGAGGACAGGAGAAATTTAGGACTACTTGTCAAGGAAGAATTTTCACATCATATGCAAGTTTCTGTGTTTTGTAACATTTCTATAATATTATAGAAGAGCTACGCTTATTATCGAACAGCAAATATTCCCACCACTATAACTCAGACCAAAACTACCAGCATTTACGGGATCTGGCATAACTAGAGCACACCATAATATCGCCGCCTCCGCCATATTGTTCATACAACTAGATCATTCGCCGGTGTTCGAAGGATATCAACTATGTTAGGGTTGGGGCTCAACAATTTAGGACCTCCCCGATGGCGAATAGCAGAACTAGTATTGGGGTATGATGGTCTACAAAGGGGGCTGCGAACCGCTTGGCAATGGCGAGCGGAATTACAACCAGTGTTCCCAACCGTCCCGTCCGGACGCCAGGGCCCTGGCGTCCTATAGTCCCGTCCGTCCCGGGCAGGGTGGGTAAGGACGGCCAGGCACGGCGTCCGTCTTTTGTAAACACCGCAGGACTGT